>Ga0157369_10000658_pt1 | contig 44725 bp, 37 predicted proteins | sample C25metaG_FD_113461 | JGI IMG/M metagenome (GOLD analysis project Ga0157369, IMG submission 113461) | Corn rhizosphere microbial communities from Kellogg Biological Station, Michigan, USA - C2-5 metaG | ecosystem: Host-associated > Plants > Roots > Rhizosphere > Soil | place: USA: Michigan... | reverse complement strand
GATCGTCGGTTGCCCGAACGCGGTATTGAGCACCACGTTCGCCGTTTTGCGACCGACGCCGGGCAACCCTTCCAACGCCTCGCGCTCGGCCGGCACGTGGCCGCCGTACTGCTCGAGCAAGATGCGGCTCGTGGCGATGACGTTCTTGGCCTTCGTGCGGTATAGCCCGATCGTCTTGATGTACTCGGCTACGCCTGCTTCACCGAGCTCGAGCAGCGCTTGCGGCGTATTCGCCACCGGGAACATCTTGCGCATCGCCTTGTTGACGGAAACGTCGGTCGCCTGAGCGGACAGCATGACGGCGATCAGCAATTCGAACGGCGTCGTGTATTCGAGTTCGGTGGTCGGATGCGGATTCAGGCTTTGCAGCGTTTCGTAGATCGCGCGTCGTTTTTGTGCGTTCATGCGGCGGTCGAAAGATTGGATCAGGGCTTAGCGGTCTTCGTCCGCCGGGGTTCCCGGTGCGCCGGGCGTGCCGGTTCCGCGCGAACCGCCAGCCTCGGGCCCATGGCCTGTGGCGTTCGGCGATGCCGAGCCCTCGCTGGGCCGGCCGCCGCTCGGATCTGGAACGGCGGTGGTTAGCGCGCGCCTGCGAGCTTCAGCCGCATCGATTTGGTTTTGAACATCCGGGCTCACGTGGGTGACGTTTTTCGGGCCGAGCCCCTGCGCCGCGAGCGCTTCCTTCTTCTGGCGTGCGCGTTCCAGCGCGGCTTGAATGATGGCGCGCTTCTTCGCCGCTTCGTCGTCCGCCGCTGTCGGGCTGGGGGCAGTTGCGCTCGCGCCGGCCGCTTCCATGCGGCGGGCTGCCGCGCGAGCGTGGGCGGCCGCACGTTCGCGTTCGAGCCGTGCGGCGCGCCGCTCGTGGCGCTCGCGCGCGGCGCCGGCCTGCGCCTCGCTCCAGGCGTCCCAGCCCGTTCGCTCGCCGGTGATGGGAATCATGTCGATGCAATCGACCGGGCACGGCGGCACGCAAAGATCGCAGCCGGTGCAAAGCTCGGCCACAACCGTATGCATGAGCTTGGGCGCGCCGACGATCGCATCGACGGGACAGGCTTGCATGCACAGCGTGCAGCCGATGCAGAGCGTTTCGTCGATCACGGCGAGCGGGCGAGGGCGTTCCTCGCCGTTCTCCGGATTCAAGGCAATGACTGGCTTGCCGAGCAGCGCAGCCAGGCGCGCCACACCTTGCGCGCCCCCCGGCGGGCATTGGTTGTAGCCGGCCTCGCCTTGTGCGATGGCCTCGGCGTAAGGCCGGCAGCCGGCATAGCCGCACTTCGTGCATTGCGTTTGGGGGAGCAGATCCTCGATGCGGTCTGCGAGAGTCACACGATCGGTCACGTTCTGAACATCTTGAACACGCGGGGCGGCGCACAAAGCGCCGCGCCAAGCAGAGCGACGAGTAGGCCGCTGCGCGCTTCGCGTGTGGGAAAAGAGCGCATTATCGCCGATTTCCCGGATTGCGATCGTTCGCCCATGTGCCATAATCGAAGCGCTTTTTCGCACGAGGCGCAGGGTATTTCCCAAGAAAACGGCGCGCTCGTCCCATTGCCGGCGTAGGGTCAAGGAGGGCCGGCAGCGAGACGGGGCAACGCGGCTCACGAAGCAAAAAGGCCACCATGAATCAATTGAAAATCAAAAGAGACCCGGAAGGAACCCGGCGCCGGATTCTGCTCGCGGCAGCGGAAGAATTCGCAAATGGTGGTTTGTTCGGCGCGCGCGTCGATCAGATTGCCCGGCGGGCGGAGACGAACGAGCGGATGCTTTATTACTACTTCGGTAGCAAAGAGCAGCTTTTCACCGCCGTACTCGAACATGCGTTCAGCGCCCTGACGGAGGCGGAAAAGACGCTCGACTTGAACGGCGTCGCGCCCATCGAAGCCATTTCAAGGCTTGCCCATTTCGTTTGGGATTACTACCGCGACCATCCGGATTTGCTGCGCCTCATCAACAACGAAAATCTGCACGAAGCGCGCTACCTGCAAAAATCGTCGCGTATTCGCGAAATGATTTCCCCGATGGTGGCGACGCTTTCTTCGATTCTCGATCGCGGGCAACGCGCCGGGTTATTTCGCGCCAATGTCGACCCATTGCGCTTTTATGTTGCGCTTTCGGGGCTCGGCTATTACAGCGTGTCGAATCGCTTTACGCTCGAAGCCACGCTCGGGCGAGATTTCAGTGCTAGCGCGGAGCGTAGCGAGCTGATGCGCATGAACACCGAATTGCTCTTGGCGTACCTGATGCGCAAGTAAGGAACGCGCTGCAAGCCGCCGCGCGTACGATCAGCGGCGCAAGACGGCGAGCAGGGAAGAAGGCTCGCGGGCCGGCAGGCGCCGTCGAAGCGGCGCCTGCCGTCTAACAAGGCCTGCGCCTAGGCCTCGACCGGCTCGCGGCTGCGTTTCGTTTCCCGATTGTGTTCGAGAATGAAATCGCGCAGTTGCGGATAGATGATCGTGCGCCAGCGACGGCCCGAAAAGATGCCGTAGTGCCCACACTTCTCAGCCGTGAAGTGATGCTTGTTCTTCGCCGGGATGCCCGTGCAGAGATCATGCGCGGCGCGCGTTTGACCACACCCCGAGATATCGTCGAGCTCGCCTTCGATCGTAAATAGCGCTGTCTTTTTGATGTCCTGCGGCCGGACCGGCTCGCCCTCGATCTCCCATGTCCCTTCGGCCAGACGGAACTCCTGGAAGACGATGCGGATGGTGTCGAGGTAATACTCCGCGGCCATATCGAGCACCGCGTTGTACTCGTCGTAGAAGCGGCGATGCGCTTCGGCGTCGTCTTCGTCGCCGCGCAGCAGGCTTTGATAGAAATCCCAATGCGAGGCGGCGTGGCGCTCGGGGTTCATGGCGACAAAGCCCGAGTGCTGCAAGAAGCCCGGATAGACGTGGCGGCCGACACCGGGATAGTTCGAAGGCACCGTGTGAATCACGTTGTTTTCGAACCACTCGTACGAGCGCTGCATCGCGAGCGAATTGACCGACGTGGGGCTGCGGCGCGCGTCGATCGGCCCGCCCATCATCGTCATCGTGCGCGGCGTATCTTCGCCTCGGCTCGCCATCAGCGAGATGGCGGCGAGCACCGGCACGGTGGGCTGGCATACCGACAGCACGTGCAGATTCTTCGCGCCGATATGGCGGATGAACTCTTGGATGTAGGTGACGTAATCGTCGAGATGGAACGGGCCGTCCTCCAGCGGGACCATGCGCGCGTCCATCCAATCGGTGATGTAGACCTTGTGATCCTGCAGCAGCGTACGGACGGTGTCGCGCAGCAGCGTCGAATGATGTCCCGACAGCGGCGCGCAGACGAGCACGACCGGCTCGTCCTTCAGTTGCGCGACGGCTTCGCTGTCGTCGGCGAAACGCTTGAAGCGCAATAGACGGCAAAACGGCTTTTCGATGATCGTTTGTTCGATGATCGGAATGTTATGGCCGTCTTTGACGATTTGATGAATATTGAATTCGGGCTTTTCGTAATCTTTGCCCAAGCGGTAAAGCAGCTCATAACCGGCCGAAAGGCGCGTGGCGCCAGGGACATAGGCGAATGGGCTGGCCGGATTGGCGAACGACTTCGATGCGGCTTGGGCCCACGCTGTCAAGGGATTCAAGAGCGCGCGCTGAAACTCGTAAAACTGGTAAAGCATGATGTGAGGCTCCCGCGGGGTGGAAACGGGGCGAAAAAAGGTGCGGCGCTCGGCGTCGCGGCTTCGAACGGATGCTCGTGGCGGCGTTACTCCATTGATGATAAAGGACAAACACCCTTAGGTGCAATGCAGCAATTTGCCCGCCACGCAGGTATTTTCCCCCATACGCTTTCGGTTTTTCGTGCCGAGGGGCGCGGCTTCGCTCCGCCCGTGGCGGGTCGGCGACCGAACCCCGCTCGCGCGCCCCAAAATGGGGCGCGTCAGAGCGCTTCGGTGTCTAAGTCGAGACCTTGGCTATGCCGTCGACCGGGGTGGCCGGTCTCCTTCGCCATCGATTCTTCGTGCCGCATCAAATTCAGGCCGGTATGCACGAGCGCCACGTGCGAGAACGCCTGCGGAAAATTCCCGGTGAAGCGCTTCGTTTGCGGATCGAATTCTTCGGAAAGCAGGCCGAGATCGTTCGACAGGCCCACGAGGCGCTCGTACATCGCGTGCGCTTCGTCCATGCGGCCTTGCAGCGCGAGGTTGTCGACCATCCAAAAGCTGCACGCGAGGAAGGTGCCTTCGCCGGGCGGCAAGCCATCGTCGACCTTATGCGTGTGGTAGCGCCGGACGAAACCGTCGAACGTCAAGTCGCGCTCGATCGCCGCCATGGTCGATGCGATGCGCGGATCGCTGGGCGGTAAAAAGCCGAGCAGCGGAAGCAGCAGCAAGCTCGCATCGAGCTCGTCGCCGTCGTAGACCTGAGTGAACGTACGGCGCTCCTCGTTCCACGCTTTGGCGCAGACATCGGCATGAATGCGCTCGCGCAGCGTGCGCCAACGGTCGATCGGCCCTGAGAGCTTGAATTGCTCGGCCGAGCGGATGGCGCGGTCGAACGCCACCCACGCCATCACTTTCGAGAACGTGAACTGACGTGGGCCGCTGCGCACTTCCCAGAGCCCTGCGTCGGGCTCGGCCCAGATCTTCTCGAGATGATCGAGCATCACGCATTGGAGCGACCAGACGGCTTCATCGGCATGCAGCCCGCCCACGCGCGCCAAATGCAGCGCGTTCATGACTTCGCCGTAGACGTCGAGCTGCAGTTGGCCGACAGCCTTATTGCCCACTCGGACGGGCCGTGCGCCTTCGTAGCCGGGCAGCCAGTCGATCTCCATTTCGGGGACGCGCCGCTCGCCCGCCACACCGTAGAGAATTTGCGCCTGCTCGGGCGATCCTGCGAGCGCCCGTTCGAGCCAAATGCGCCATGCGCGCGCTTCGTCGTAGAAGCCGCAGCGCATCAGCGCGAGCAGCGTGATCGTTGCATCGCGCAGCCAGCAAAAGCGGTAATCCCAGTTGCGCGAACCGCCCAGCCGCTCGGGCAGCGAGGTGGTGGGCGCGGCCACGATGCCGCCCGTCGGCTCGTAAGCGAGCGCCTTGAGCGTGATCAACGAACGCCGGATCGGTTCGGCATAGCGGCCCGTGACGCCGCACTTTGCGATCCAGTCGTTCCAATGCCGCTGCGTGCGCTCCAGTGCGGAGAACGCCTCCGTAGCGGGCGGCAACCGCTGATGCGACGCCGAATGGGACAGTACGAACGGGATCCGTTCGCCAGCCGAGACGGTGAACTCGGCCTGCGTATGCATATTCTCGCCGCGCAACGGAACCGGGGTGCGCAAGACTACGGTATCCGGCCCGACGATGGCTCTGATGCCTTCGCCGTGTGGAAGCCGTGTGACCCAAGGCACGGATAGGCCGTAGTCGAAGCGCAGCGTCAGCTTCATCGACATGGGTACGGCGCCGCGTTTGCCTTCGACGATACGCACGAGTTCCGTGCGGCTGCCGCCGGGCGGCATGAAGTCGATCACGGTGACCGCGCCGTCTGGCGTTTCGTGATCGGTTTCGAGGATCAACGTGCCGTCGCGATAGCGGCGTGTGCGCGTGACCGGCCCATCGCCGGCGGGCGCGATGCGCCACGAACCGTGCGTATCGTCGCCGAGCAGCGCGGCGAAGCAGGCGCCGGAATCGAATCGCGGCCAACAAAGCCAATCGACCGATCCTTCGCGTGAGATAAGGGCGGCCGTATGGCCGTCGCCGACGAGTCCGTAATCTTCGATGTGCGCGGGCATAGTTCGAAAGTTCTGCTGCTATTCGTGAGAATGTCGCGGCCGATTCGGTAGCGAATGCCGGCCGCAAGGCAGGTTCGCGTGCGACACCTAGCAAAGCTTACGCCTCCTTCGCGCGGGGCTGCGCCGAAAACGATTTTGCTTTGCCACGTCTCAAATTCGCTCGTTACAATCGGGTTTCGGGGATTTTGGCCGCGCGCGTCCGATACAACCAGCAGGCATTAGCGTGTCGCGCATTCGGCCCTCAATGCGCCAGTATCAACACTCAAAGCGAGAATTGACGCCATGCAGAATCCGTCGAAAGTCGATTGCATCACGATCCTTTCCGCAGCACGCGAGGTTGGCGAAGACGCCTTGCTGAACCTCGATCCCCGCACCCTCGGTTTGTCGCTCAACGGCATGCAAACGGCCGCCGCGTTTCTGATCGAGCGTGCCTGCTTCAAGCGCCACCGCGACGGTGGCGGCCAGTATGCCGTCGGCGGCTTGTCGTTGCAGGGCAAGCTGCGCCTCGATCAACTCGTGAACGGCTGAGCGATGTCGGCGGCCGGTGCGCGCCACTCACAGATGCAGCGAGTGGGCGCCCGGCCCGAGTAGCCCCACCAGCCCGATGATGATCAGGTACAGCGCGACGATGTAATTCAAGAGTCGCGGCGCGACCAAAATCAAAATGCCGGCGATCAGCGCGGCAAGCGGGCCCAAGCTGACGGAAATATTCATGGCGGCTCCTTTCATGTTTGTCATTTTCGATGCGACGACGCGGCGCGCATGTTGGTTAAGAGCGCGCGATTGGTTCAAAGGTTTCTTGCTCGTCTGCGCGTTCGGCGCCACGCCCGCATTGGCCCAACCGAGTACATCGAGTACATCGAGCACAGCGAGCACAATGCAGGCCGGAGGCGCAATGTACGACTTGCTCGTCGGCACCTATACGGCAGGCGGCAAGAGCCGTGGGATCTACGTCTATCGCTTCGATCCTGCTTCGGGGAAGGCAAGCCCCGTTTCCTCGGTGGAGACGGTCAACCCGTCTTATCTGGTCGTGTCTCGCGATAACCGGCACGTCTACTCGGTCAACGAATTGCCCGGCGACAATGGGCCGGCGAGCGAGCGTGGCGGAATCAGCGCGTTCACGTTCGATCCCGCCGCAGGCCAGCTGACATTTGTCAATCGCGTTTCGTCCGAAGGCAACGACCCCTGCTATTTGAGCTTTTCGCCGGATGGGCGCTATCTGTTGACGGCAAATTATTCCGTCGCGGCCGATCCCGGCGGCAGCTTTGCCGTCTTTCCTTTGCAGGGAGACGACCGAGTGGGCGCGGCGGTGTTGGTCGTGCATCACGAAGGCGGCGGGCCGGTGAAGGGCAGGCAAGATAACGCGCACGTTCATTCGACGGTGTTCTCGCCGGACGGCCGCTACTTGTTCGCGCAGGACCTGGGCAACGATAAGCTTTACCAGTACCGCTATACGAACGACGACAGCCGTGGGCTGATCAGCCCGACGCCCGAAGGATACGTGCAGATGCCGGCGGGCTCGGGCCCCCGGCACCTTGTGTTCGACGCCAGCGGGCGCTACGCCTATCTGACGAGCGAGCTAGCGGGTACGGTGACGACCCTGCATTATGCGGACGGTAAGCTCAAGCCGTTGCAGAAGGTAAAGTTGGCCGCGCCCGGATTTCGCGGCAAGATCGGCGCGGGCGCCATCCATCTTTCGCCGGACGGCAAGTTTTTATACGCGACCAATCGCGGTGACGCCAATGAGATCGTGATTTTCAAGATCGATGCGTCCGACGGCCGGCTGACGCTGGCCGGGCGGCAGTCGACGCTCGGACGCACGCCGCGCGAGTTTGCGATCGATCCGACGGGACAGTGGCTCATCGTCGGCAACCAGGACAGCGATACGGCCTATATCTTCCGGCGCGATCGCGCCACGGGATTGCTGGCGCAGCCCGCGCGCTTGGACATCGGTTCCCCCGTCGACTTCAAGTTCACGCCGTCCTCGTAAGCGCCGCCGTGGCGTCTTCTCCCCCTGAAAACAAAGAGAGCCTACGCGTCAGAGCAAGCGCGTAGGCTCGAAGCTACCGCCTCACGGGGGGCGGGGCGGCAGGGGATGATCGCAGCAATCGGATGTCGGTGCGCAAGCGCACGGTCGTGCCCGAGGGCGCCGTACCCGGCCTGCGTTCGACCCCTCATAGGCAGCAATGGGCGTGCCGGCCGCGAAGAAAGCCGGCAGGGCGGAGGCGGACTTCTGCCTTTTTTAGTCGATAGCCGCGACCTTATCGACGAGGTCGCCCCATCGCGCGCGACTATTTCTTGCAATGGATGCGCATCTTTTACGCGCCCGTGGCCTTCGGGCCGGCTGGCTGGTTGGCATCGGCAGGCGGCCGCTCGGGAGCGCTCACGGTTCGCCGCTGGGCGGCGCCAGTACTTCGCGCGTGCCGTTGATGCCCATCGACGAAACGAGGCCGGCGGCCTCCATCTGCTCGACGAGGCGCGCCGCCCGGTTGTAGCCGATCCTCAATTGGCGCTGCACGGCAGAAATCGAAGCGCGGCGCGTGCGCACGACGAACGCCACCGCTTCGTCGTAGAGCGGATCCGCTTCGGCATCGGGGGCGTCGCCGAACAGGTCCTGCGCGGCGCCTTCGGTCGCCGGGCCGTCGAGAATACCTTCCTCGTATTCGGGCTCGCCGAACTGCTTCAAATATTCGACGACACGATGGACTTCATCGTCGGCCACGAATGCGCCATGCACGCGCTGAGGGTAGCCCGTGCCCGGCGGCAAGAACAACATGTCGCCTTGGCCGAGCAGCGATTCGGCGCCCATTTGATCGAGGATCGTCCGCGAATCGATTTTCGACGACACCTGAAACGCGACGCGCGTGGGAATGTTGGCTTTGATGAGCCCCGTGATGACGTCGACCGACGGGCGCTGCGTGGCGAGGATGAGGTGAATGCCGGCGGCGCGCGCCTTTTGCGCGAGCCGCGCGATGAGCTCTTCGATTTTTTTGCCGGCGACCATCATCAGATCGGCGAGTTCATCGATGACGACGACGATCAGCGGCAACGGCGATAGCGGTTCGGGCGCCTCGGGCGTCAACGAAAACGGATTGCCGATCTTTTTGCCCGCGGCCTGGGCGTCGCGCAGCTTCTGGTTGAATCCGGCCAGATTGCGCACGCCGACGGCCGACATCAGCCGATAGCGCTTCTCCATCTCGCCGACGCACCAGTTCAGCGCGTTCGCAGCGAGCTTCATGTCCGTGACGACGGGCGCGAGCAAATGCGGAATGCCTTCGTAGACCGATAGCTCAAGCATCTTCGGATCGATCATGATGAGCCGCACTTCCTCGGGCGTCGCCTTGAACAGCAACGAGACGATCATCGCGTTGATCGCAACCGACTTGCCCGAGCCCGTCGTGCCGGCCACCAGCATATGCGGCGCTTTGGCGAGATCGGTGACGATCGGATGGCCCGTGATGTCCTTGCCCATCGCGAGCGTGAGCTGCGATGGCGAGTTGCGGTAGGGCGCGGCGGCCAGAATTTCCGATAGCCGGATCGTTTGCCGTTTCGCGTTCGGCAACTCAAGGCCCATGCAGGTTTTGCCCGGAATCGTCTCGACCACGCGGATGGACGTGAGTCCTAGCCCGCGAGACAAATCTTTCATGAGCCCGACGATCTGGCTGCCGCGCACGCCCAGTGCGGGCTCGATCTCGAAGCGCGTGATCACGGGGCCGGCCGACGCGCCGACGACCGTGACGGGCACTTTGAATTCCTGCAAGCGCTGCTCGATCAGTTGGCTGGTTTGGGCGAGGCGTTCGGCCGGGATCTCTTCGGTTTCTGTCGACGCGGGCTCCAGCAGATCGAGCGACGGTAGCTCGACGGCCGAAGCTGCGGGCGCGTGGAACATGAACTCCGCGCCCGCATGAGCGCGCACCGGCGTACGCGGGGCGGGGGACGGCGCCGTGGCCTCTGCGGGCGCAGCGGGTTCGTCCATATCGGATGCGGCCGCAGGGCCCGCAGCTTGGTCCGCAGCCGGAGGAGGGGGCGCAGGCGCAGGAATGCTTGCGGGCGCGGGCGCGGGCGCGAGCGGCTCGTCATCATCCGCCCACGGTGGTGTCGACGCGGAGGCGCTCGACGTCTCATTGCGTTCGTTACCGCTTGCCTGCGCCGTATCCCCGGCCGCACAGTGTGCGGGCGCATCTTCGGCTTGCCCGAGCCCAGGCTCAGTCGCGGCGCCAGGCTCGGAGGCGCCGCTGCCCCGCATTTCGCCGTAGGCAGGGACGCTAGGCGTGGCCGCCTGCGTATTCGGCTGCTCGGCCGGCTCGCCTGAAGGGAACGCCGCCGCGGCCGGCTCCACTACTCGGCCTGGGCCGGCATGGATGGCGGAGGCGGCCGGCGCCGCTGTCTCGGGCGATGGCTGTTTTAAGGGAGCCGCGCCGCGCCGCGCGAGGCTGGAACCGGCAAGCGCTGTCCACTGCGCCGCATTTGCCTCGATGGCGCGTAGTGTCTCCAGTACGCCGGGCGTGGGTTCGACGATAGGCGAAGCGTGGCCTGCCGCATCGACGGGGGCGACGGGCGGCGCTTGTGCAATGGGCGGCCGTACCGTCAGTCGCGCTTGGGCGGCGCCACGGGCCTCGCCCTGCCGCCCGACCGAGGGGATGAAGTTCGGCGAAGGGGCCGGCGTAGGATGCGCGTTCGCCGGCGGCGTCCGTGCGGCGCGCGATGCGGCGTAGGCGCCGTCGCGCGTCGCACTCCCGGCCGTCGGACGCGGCTGCGTGGCGAAATCGCGCGCCCGAGCTCCGCTTGGCGACGACGGATCGGGCCGTACGTTCTGCAATCCCTTCGCTTGCTGGCCGTTCGCCGAATAGGCCCCGCCGGGCGGAACGGACATGCCCGCCGCCGGGCGCCCGACGCGACCGGAGCGCGCCGCGTCGCCCGCCGACCAACTCGCGGGGCGCTGAGCGCCGTGGCCCGGGGTGAGCGGATCGAAGGCTTTGCCGCTCGCCGCGCGTGCGTCTGTGTTCGCGCCGGCGGCGGGCGTGCCGACCCGCATCTTAGTGGTCGATACCGGCGGCGGCTGCCAGGGCGTCGGACGAGCGTAGCGGCCCGTCGGTTTCGGCGCCATCGCGTTGACAGCGCTGGTACTCGTGCGGACGACGGCGCTGCCGATGCCCCGCGCAAGGCGCGGCTCGTCGCCGCGCCCGCCGGCTGCGGCGACGGACGACGCAGCCGGCGAAGCGCCGGGCCGCAGGTTCAGGCCGAGCCCGAAGGTGCGGTCGGCCCAGCGCAGCACGTCGCGCCAACGAAAGCCGATGAGCCAAGGTAGTGAAGCGAGGAGCAGCACGGGCAAGAGAAAGAACGCGCCGCGTCCCAACGTTCGCATGGCGACACCGAGGAGCGCATGCCCGAGCGCGTTGCCTGTTTGTGGGGCCAGCGCGGCTTCGAGCGCGCCGCTGCCGATGAATACGCCGATGAAGCCGAGCCAAAGCCGGATCGTGCCGCGGCCACGCGCGTCGACATCGCGCGTCAATGCTGCGATGGCGAGGCGAATGACCAGCGGCGCAAGCCAGATGACCGAAACGCCGAACCAGCCGAAAACTACCGTATGCATGCTAGAGCGTGAGACGTCCGAGAAGGATGCGTGCGCGCATCATCGAGATTCGCGCGCGAACGTGAGCGTGACGCCGCTCGTCGTGACGATACGCATTTGCTGTGGCGACCGCATTTGCACGAGCGTCGTGCTCGAATGCTCGAGCGCATCGAGGTACGCGTGCTCGATGCGATCCGCGTCGGGGCCGCACGCCATTTGTGTTGCGACAAGCGGGCCGAGCGCGAGCCGGCCGCTCTTCAAAGCGTACGGGCCCGAAAACCGGTTGCAACCCGAAAACCCTTCGGCGTGGCGCTGGCCGGAGGTGGTGACGAGCTTGAGCGTAGGCGCCGCCGCTGGGTTGTTGGGGACATCGAATGCGGCATGACCGTCGCTCGTTTGCGCGCTTTGAAGTACCCAGCTCGTATCGTCGAGCAATTGCACGGCGGCCGGGTTGAGCGGATTGCTTGGCCCTGCGGCGGAATCGGGATGCGTCGGCATCGCGCAGCCGGCGGCGGCCGCGCAGGCCGCGGCGGCTAGCGTGAGCGCAAATGCGCGCACGCCAAAGTGCAAGCGCCCCCGCGAGGCGCCTCGCAGCGGCGCATGGACTGGATTCGACATGACCCCGAACCTTCTTATTGAACTGGCGAAGGCGTAAGGGTAACGCACTCCCGCCGCCGTGCGCGAGCGGGGCGCGCATCGATTGGCCGAACGGCCGACCTCGGCATCGCCGCGGGGCGCCGAAAAGCGCCGCCGCGCGTGTTAACATCGCCGTCTTTCCTGACAACCTTCATTCGCACACGGGACACGTCATGCAGATTGGTCAACGGATCGGCACGCCGCTCACGCCTTCGGCCACGCGCGTCATGCTGCTTGGCGCGGGCGAGCTGGGCAAGGAAGTCATCATCGCGCTGCAGCGGCTTGGGGTGGAAGTCATCGCGGTGGATCGCTATCCGAACGCGCCGGGCCACCAAGTCGCGCACCGCGCCCATGCGATCGATATGACCGATGGGGAAGCGATCAAGGCTTTGGTCAAAGCGGAGCGGCCGCATCTGGTCGTGCCGGAGATCGAGGCGATCGCCACCGATGCGCTGGCCGAGATCGAGGAACAAGGGTTGGCCGAAGTCATTCCGACGGCCCGGGCGACGCAATTGACGATGAACCGCGAAGGGATTCGTCGTTTGGCGGCCGAGACGCTCGGCTTGCCGACCTCCCCCTATGCGTTCGCCGATTCGCTCGATTCGTTCAAAGCGGCCATTGCGCGGATCGGTTATCCATGTGTCGTCAAGCCCGTGATGTCGTCTTCGGGCAAAGGCCAGTCCGTCGTGCGCGGCGAAGCCGACATCGAACCCGCGTGGCAATACGCGACGGCCGGCGCTCGCGTCAACGTGGGGCGCGTGATTGTCGAGGGGTTCGTCACGTTCGATTACGAAATCACGTTGCTCACGGTGCGTGCCGTCGATCCGGCGAGCGGGACGGTGCGGACATCTTTCTGCGAGCCGATCGGCCACCTGCAGGTCGACGGCGATTATGTCGAGTCGTGGCAGCCTCAACCGATGTCGAGCGCCGCATTGGCGCGCTCGAAGGAGATTGCCGAGCGCGTGACGAGCGCGCTGGGCGGGCGCGGCGTATTCGGCGTCGAGTTGTTCGTGCGCGGCGACGAAGTCTGGTTCTCCGAGGTCAGCCCGCGGCCGCATGATACCGGGCTCGTCACGCTGCGTTCACAGCGCTTGTCGGAGTTCGAATTGCATGCGCGTGCGATCCTCGGGCTTCCCGTCGATACGTCGCTGTCGGCGCCGGGCGCCTCGGCGGTGATTTACGGCGGCCTCGAGCAGGCCGGTATCGCGTTCGAGGGTGTGCGCGAGGCGCTTGCCGTGCCGGGTGCGGATCTGCGCTTGTTCGGCAAGCCCGAGAGTTTCAAGAAACGCCGCATGGGCGTGGCGGTGGCCACCGGGGCGAACATCGAGGAGGCGCGCGAGCGCGCGCTCGCGGCGGCTGGCGCGGTGCGGCCCGTGCCGGCGGGTTAAACGCTGGATCTCGCTGCTGGGCGGCTAGGCTAGCCCAGCGCCTTCCGGGGGCGTGCCCCGAGCTAGGCGCCCCGGCTCGGCGCCCCCAACCCCAATTTGGGGGACTTTGCGCGGCCGGGCCCGCCCGGGCACGGCCCGTGCAATCTTGCGGTGCTACAATACCGGCCTTTCCGGCGGCATATCCGCCGGGCTGGAGCCGGCCACGCGCGAAGCGCGGCCTTGCGGGGATGCTCGGCGCGAGCATAGACCTGCCGTGGCTCCGCCTTCACGTCGATCTTCATCGAGCGGCTGTGCGGCCGCCGCCGCGCGCTTGAACGACGCAGCGCCTAGCGGCGCATTTTTAGCGAACGCCACCATGTCCGATCCCGCAGTTACGCCTACTACCGCGACCTTCGACCAATTCGGTCTCGCCCCGGAGATCCTCCGAGCCGTTTCCGAGCAGGGCTACTCCACGCCCACGCCGATCCAGGCTGAGGCGATTCCGGTTGTCCTGTCCGGCCGCGATGTCATGGGCGCCGCGCAAACCGGCACCGGCAAGACGGCGAGCTTTTCGTTGCCGATCATTCAACGCTTGCTGCCGGCCGCGAGTACGAGCGCCTCGCCGGCCCGCCACCCTGTGCGCGCGCTGATCCTCACGCCGACGCGCGAGCTGGCCGATCAAGTCGCCGCGAACGTCCAGTCCTACGCGAAGCACACGCCGTTGCGCAGCGCGGTGGTGTTCGGCGGCGTCGATATGAACCCGCAGTCGGCCGAATTGCGCCGCGGCGTCGAGATTTTGATTGCGACGCCGGGCCGCTTGCTCGATCACGTGCAGCAAAAAACAGCCAATCTCGGCCAGGTGCAGATCCTCGTCCTCGACGAGGCCGACCGGATGCTCGATATGGGCTTCTTGCCCGATCTGCAGCGCATCCTGAATCTGCTGCCGAAAGAGCGGCAGACGCTCCTCTTCTCGGCCACGTTCTCGGGCGAGATCAAGAAGCTCGCTTCCACCTACCTGCGCAATCCGCAGACGATCGAAGTCGCGCGCAGCAATTCGACTGCGACGAACGTGACGCAGCTCGTCTATGAAGTTGCCGAGGGAGACAAAACGGGTGCGGTCGTCCAATTGATCCGCGAGCGCGAGTTGAAGCAAGTGATCGTGTTCTGCAATAGCAAGATCGGCGCGAGCCGGCTGGCGCGACAGCTCGAGCGCGATGGTGTCGTCGCCTCTGCGATCCACGGCGACAAGACTCAAAACGAGCGGATGCAGGCGCTCGATGCATTCAAGCGTGGTGAAATCGAAGCCCTCGTGGCGACGGATGTCGCCGCGCGCGGGCTCGACATCGCCGAACTTCCGGCCGTGATCAACTTCGATTTGCCGTTCAACGCGGAAGACTACGTTCACCGTATCGGCCGCACGGGGCGCGCGGGCGCGTCTGGCGATGCGCTATCGCTATGCAGTCCTAACGAACGCAGGCAACTGGCCGAGATCGAAAAGCTGATCAAGAAGCCGCTGCAGGTGCAGCACCTTGCCGTGGAAGCGCCCGCGCGCCGGGGCCGAGAAGAGCAGCACGGCCGTCGCGAGCGCGACGACCGTGCCGGCCGGCGCCGCACCGGTGGCCACGAGCGCGCGAGCTACCGGGTCAATCATGCGCCCGTCGATGATTTCTTCCTGAAGCCGTACGAGCCTTCGCCGTCGGCACGCAAGGAGGAAGAATCGAAGCAGCCCGAAGCGTCGCCCGCGAAGGCGCCGAAGCAGCCCCTCGCGGCGCTGCTCGGCGGCTTTGGCATGCCGCGGCGAAATAGTTCGTCCTCCTAACTAATCCGAGGCGAGTTATCCGGATAAGCTAGGTCCCTTCAAGACTTGCGGCATGGGTGGGGTCGGCTTAGCCGTTCGGCGCGTGATCGGGCCGATGCGAAAGCTTGCGGCTTAGAAGACGGAAGCCAAGCCGCCGATCAAGGCGGTGGCGATCCCGGCAGGAATCTCCACGGGGGCGAGAGCGACGGCGGCGGCCACGCCCACGGCGGCAATCGCGGCATCCTCGGCTAGCGGGATCACATTGCCGTCGTGCGAGATGGCCGTGAAGGGGTTCTGATTCGGCAGGAATTTAGCGATGCCGAATTTCTTATCGCTTGCCTCTCGATCCTTTGCGCCCTGTGCATCTGCGGCGGCTCGATCTTTCGCGCCCTGCGCGTCGGCAGCGGCTCGCTCTTTTGCGCCTTGAGCATCGGCAGCGGCTCGATCTTTTGCGCCTTGGGCGTCGGCACGCGCCCGTGCGTCGGCGCCCGGATCGCTTTGGCTATAGGCGATCAGAGAGGCAGTCTGATTGTTCGGTGACGAGACAGCTGCCGCCGTGGTGCTCGGAAAAGCCAACGGGGCGGACGCTCCCGGGTCGCTCAGCGACGGCATCTGCAGGGGCAGTGTCACCTGAGCGCGGCCGAGGTCAGCTGGGTACATGAAGGATTTCCTCCTTAAATGGGATGATGAGATAGGGAGCCGGTGCAATCGTGCTGGCATTCAATTGCGTCAATGCCCGGCGGTGAAGCGAATGGGCGACGATGATCTTCGGCGCCGCCTGTCAATGTTCGCGAGCGACGCTGCCCATTGCTTCGAAAAAGTCTAAAGGCCGATAGGATGACGGTCGACCCGCCTGATCCGTAGTGGAAACGATATTGGCGAATATCGACGAACGGCGAGCGTTGTGGCGATTCCCGGCTACGAGCCTCCCGGCTACGTGCCCTGGATCAAATCGGGAACTGCGTCGTCGACAAAATCTCTTTGAGCACCATGAACGAGCGAACCTGACGAACGCCGGGCAGGTAAAGCAGTTGCTCGGCGTGCAGCCGGTTGAAGCTTTCGCTATCGCGCGTGCGCACGAGCATGAAGTAGTCGAATTCGCCCGTGACGACGTGGCACTCCATACACCCCGACACATTGCGCGCGGCTTGCTCGAATGCCGCGAACGCTTCAGGCGTCGAGCGATCGAGCACGATGCCGATCACGACGAGCATGCCGGCCCCGACGGCTTTCGGCTCCAGCAGCGCAACGACGCCACGAATCATTCCCAACGACTTCAGCCGCTCGACCCGCCGCAAGCATGCCGGCGCGCTGAGCTTGACCTTGCGAGCCAGCGCGACGTTCGACACCGAAGCATCGTGCTGCAGTTGCTTGAGAATCGCGCGGTCGATTCGATCGAGTTGCGCGACGCCGATCGGTTCGAGAGGCCTGCGGGCTTTTGCACGGGCCGCTGTGGGGCGGGGTTGGCTAGCGCGCTCGGATGAGACGCGCAATTTCGTTGCGCACATATCGAATCGGGATAGGGTTGATTAATGATGTGCCGGAAGTGACGCAACCAAAATAATCGACAGCCATTAACTTCGCAAGCTCATTTCGTTTAGGGTTGCCTATCATCTTTCGGTGCGCGGTTCGCCTGTTTTCTTAATGTCTTGATGACCAGGCTGCGCCGACTGTCCACACCGGCGCTTCGATGCGCTGCCCAAATCATCCGATAGGAGGCCTTCATGAATCTGCAGCGCTTCGCCCGTTATCCGCTAACCTTCGGTCCCACGCCGATTCAGCCGTTGAAGCGATTGAGCGCGCACTTGGGCGGCAAAGTCGAGCTTTATGCCAAGCGTGAAGACTGCAACAGCGGCCTCGCTTTTGGCGGCAACAAGACGCGCAAGCTCGAATACCTCGTGCCCGAGGCCATTTCACAAGGCTGCGATACGCTGGTATCGATCGGCGGCATTCAGTCGAATCAGACGCGGCAAGTGGCGGCCGTCGCCGCGCATCTGGGAATGAAGTGCGTGCTCGTGCAAGAGAACTGGGTCAACTACTACGATGCCGTCTACGATCGCGTCGGCAACATCGAGCTTTCGCGCATCCTGGGCGCGGATGTGCGCCTCGTCCCGGACGGTTTCGACATCGGCATTCGTAAGAGCTGGGAGGACGCGCTCGACAGCGTACGCGCCGCGGGCGGCAAACCGTACGCGATCCCGGCAGGCTGCTCGGAACATCCGCTCGGCGGGCTCGGTTTCGTCGGCTTCGCGGAGGAAGTGCGCCAGCAAGAAGCCGAGCTTGGTTTTCGCTTCGACTACATCGTCGTTTGTTCCGTGACGGGCAGCACACAGGCGGGGATGGTCGTCGGTTTCGCGACGGACGGCCGCGCCGATCGGGTGATCGGCATCGATGCCTCGGCCAAACCCGAGGCCACGAGAGCGCAGATTATGCGCATCGCCGAGCATACGGCCGAGCTGGTCGGGCTGGGGCGCGGTATTGCCGCAAGCGACATTGTGCTCGACACGCGCTACGGCGGCCCCGAATACGGTTTGCCCAACGAAGGGACGCTGGAGGCGATTCGCTTGTGCGCACGTACCGAGGGCATGCTGACGGACCCCGTCTACGAGGGTAAATCGATGCACGGCATGATCGACAAAGTGCGTCGCGGAGAATTCGAGCCGGGCTCGCGCGTGCTGTACGCGCACTTGGGCGGCGCGCCCGCGTTGAGCGCGTATAGCTTTATCTTTCGCGAAGGGTGATCGCGCAGCCGATGGATCAGGGTTGGGGCCGATCGGCGAATCTTCGTGCCCAGGCGGCGACGGCATCGGCGTAAAACGCGTCGAGCGAGCCGTAGCGTGCGGCGACGGCGGCCTCGCTCGCCGAGGCGCCGTCATCCGCATCGAAGGCGAGCGCTAGCCCGAGATGCTTGGCGGCGGCCACGAGCGCCGGCAACGGATTTTCGACATCCAGTCCGCGAGCGAGCGTCTGCTTGCTGAGCTTTTCGCCTTGCGCGTTGACGACAACGGGAACGTGCAGATAGGCGGGCGTGGGCATGTCGAGGCAACGCTGCAGGTAGATTTGCCGGGCCGTCGAATCGAGCAGATCGGCGCCGCGCACGACATGCGTGATCCCTTGCTCGGCATCGTCGACCACGACGGCCAACTGATAGGCCCACTGTCCATCGGCGCGCTTGAGCACGAAATCGCCGACTTCAAGCGCGAGATCTTGCCGCTGGCTACCTAGCCAGCGATCGTCGAACGTGACGATCGCGTGAGGGCCGTCCGGCACGCGCAGGCGCCAGGCGCGTGCCGCTTTGCCATGCAGCCCGTTGCGGCAGGTGCCCGGATACGCGAGCGTCGTGTGTCGCGCATGCGCGCTCGCCAGCGAATCGGCGATTTCCTTGCGGGTGCAGCCGCACGGGTAAATGAGCCCAGCCTGATCCAAGCGCTCGAACGCTCGCGCGTAGTGCGCCGTTCGAGCGCTCTGCCAGACCGGCCGCTCGTCGCTTGTCATGCCGAAGCGCGCGAGTGTGTCGAGCATTTCCCGATCGGCGCCCGGCACGGTACGGGGGCCGTCGATATCTTCGATACGGATCAGCCACACGCCGCCATGGGCGCGGGCGTCCAAGTAGCTCGCGAGTGCGCCCACGAGCGAACCGGCGTGAAGCTGGCCCGTAGGGGAAGGGGCGAAACGGCCTCGGTAAGGTCGCGCCGAGGTTCGGCCCGGGTCGGCGCCGGACGCGGCCGCCGAGTTCAGGCCGCGCGGGCCGAGTCCTTGTCCGGATGACATGCGGGACAGGTCTTGCCGGGCGTAAACAACGGCGAGCGCTGCGCCTCGGGCGTGACGACGGCGCGGCAGCCGAAGCATTGGACGGTTTCGGTCGGCTCAAGCTGCGGATTGAGCGCCGTTCGATAGTCGAACACGAAACATTCGCCGTGGTAGTGGGCGCCGCCCACTTCTTCGAAGTATTTCAGGATGCCGCCTTCGAGCTGGTACACGTGCTCGATGCCCGCTTCCTTCATATGAATGGCTGCTTTCTCGCAGCGAATGCCGCCGGTACAGAACGAGACGACGGTCTTGCCCTCCAGCTCCTCTCGATGCGCTTCGACGACGCTCGGAAATTCGCTGAACTTCGCAATCCGGTAATCGATCGCGTGATCGAACGTGCCGACATCGACTTCGAAGGCGTTGCGGGTGTCGAGCATCACGACAGGCCGGCCTGCGTCGTCCTGGCCGGCATCGAGCCAGCGTTTGAGCGTGGGCGCGTCGACGGCCGGCGCGCGGCCGAGCTCGGGCCGGACCGCGGGCTTTTTCATCGTGATGATTTCGCGCTTGCGCTTGACCAGCATGCGGCGAAACGGCTGCGTTTCGGAGATGCTCTCTTTAAACGCCAGATCGGCGAACTTGCCTTCGAAGAGGGGATCGCCGCGCAGATAATCGATGAATTCGCGGGCCGCCTCGGGCGTGCCGGCGATAAACAGGTTGATCCCCTCGGGCGCGAGCAAAATGGTGCCGCGCAGGCCGAGCGATTCGCACCGCTCGGCCAAGCGTGGCCGCCAGGTGTCGATGGCGTCGATCGTGACGAAACGGTAGGCGGCGAGGTTGACGATACTCATGATGGTGCAGTGGTGAATCGGCGCGCGAGAAGCGGATCTCGTGGCGGCCGGCCGGGGGCTCGCCCCCGCGAAGGGAGCGGGAGGGCCGGATGACCGAGCCGACGGCTGCATACACGCGGCGCGCAAGGCGGCGAAACCGCTATTATCCCGCAAATGACCCGGTGTCGGCCTAGGCCGTACGGCGCGCCATTCGGCGCGCCTTCCGGGGTGAAGGCGGGATGTACAATACGGCCCATGTCAGATCCCCGCTTCGTCCATCTCCGCGTCCATTCCGAATTCTCGATCGCCGACGGCATCGTGCGCCTTGACGACATCGTCAAAGCCGCCGCCGAAGACGGTCAGGGCGCGCTCGCATTGACCGATCTCGCGAATGCGTTCGGTCTCGTCCGGTTCTACAAGGAGGCACGCGCCAACGGCGTCAAACCGATCGCCGGCTCCGACGTCTGGGTCATGAACCCGGACGATCGCGATAAGCCTTCGCGTTTGCTGCTGCTTGTCAAAGATCGGCGCGGCTACCTGAACCTGTGCGAGCTGCTGACGAAGGCCTGGCTCACGAATCAATATCGCGGGCGGGCGGAGATTGATGGCGCCTGGCTCGATTCGCCGCTCAGCGAGGGCCTGATCGCGTTGTCGGGCGCGCAGCAGGGCGATATCGGTTTGGCGCTCGCGGCCGGCAATGAACCGGCGGCGAAACGCCATGCCGAGCGCTGGGCCGCGCGCTTTCCGAACGCGTTCTACATCGAGCTGCAACGCTACGGGCAGCCGGGGGGCCAAGCGTACGTGCAGCAGGCCGTGGCGCTGGCGTCGGCGTTGAAGCTGCCCGTCGTCGCGACGCATCCGGTGCAGTTCATGAGCGCTGACGATTACACGGCGCACGAGGCCCGCGTCTGTATTTCCGAAGGCGATATCCTCGCGAATCCGCGGCGTCCGAAGCGCTTCACGATGGAGCAGGGATTTTGCACGCAGGACGAAATGGCCGAGCGGTTCGCCGATATCCCATCGGCCCTCGCCAATACCGTCGAAATCGCGAAACGCTGCAACTTGATCCTTGAGCTGGGCAAGCCGAAGCTGCCCTTGTTCCCGACGCCGGACGGCATGTCGCTCGACGATTACCTCGTCCAGTTGTCGAAAGAGGGTCTCGAAAAGCGCCTGGCGGAACTCTATCCCGACGAAGCGGAGCGCGCGAGCGAGCGCGAGAAGTATTACCAGCGGCTCGATTTCGAGTGCGGCACGATCGTCAAGATGGGCTTTCCGGGCTACTTCTTGATCGTGGCCGACTTCATCAACTGGGCCAAGAACAACGGCGTGCCGGTCGGCCCGGGGCGCGGCTCGGGCGCGGGCTCGCTCGTCGCCTACGCGCTGGGGATCACCGATCTCGATCCGCTGCGCTACAACTTGCTGTTCGAGCGCTTCTTGAATCCTGAGCGCGTCTCGATGCCCGACTTCGACATCGACTTCTGCCAGGAAGGGCGCGATCGCGTCATCCAGTACGTGAAAGGCAAGTACGGCGCCGATGCCGTCTCGCAAATCGCCACGTTCGGTACGATGGCGGCCAAGGCGGCCGTGCGCGATATCGGCCGTGTGCTCGATCTCGGCTACAACTTCACCGACGGTGTGGCGAAGCTGATCCCGTTCAAGCCGGGCAAGCACGTCACGATCGCCGATGCGATGAAGGAAGAGCCGCTCCTGCAAGAGCGCAACGACAACGAAGACGAAGTGCGGCAGCTGCTCGAGCTCGCTCAGCGAGTGGAAGGCTTGACGCGCAACGTAGGCATGCACGCGGGCGGCGTGCTGATTGCCCCGGGCAAGCTCACCGATTTCTGTCCGCTTTACACGCAAGGCGACGACGGCGGCGTCGTGAGCCAGTACGACAAGGACGACGTCGAAGCGGTCGGTCTCGTGAAGTTCGACTTCTTGGGTTTGACCACGCTGACAATCCTCGATTGGGCCGAACGCTATATCCGCCGGCTCGATCCGTCCAAGGCCGATTGGTCGCTCGCGCAGGTGCCGCTCGACGATCCCGCCTCGTTCTCGATCCTCAAGAAAGCGAATACGGTCGCCGTGTTCCAGCTGGAAAGCCGCGGCATGCAAGGCATGCTGAAAGACGCCCAGCCCGACCGCTTCGAGGACATCATCGCGCTCGTGGCGCTCTATCGCCCGGGCCCGATGGATCTGATCCCGAGCTTCTGCGCGCGTAAGCACGGGCGAGAAGTGGTGGAGTATCCCGATCCGCGCGTCGAACCTGTTCTGAAAGAGACCTACGGCATCATGGTCTATCAGGAGCAGGTGATGCAGATGGCGCAGATCATCGGCGGCTACTCGCTCGGCGGCGCCGATCTGTTGCGCCGCGCGATGGGTAAGAAAAAACCCGAGGAGATGGCCAAGCATCGCGAGATCTTCGCCGAGGGTGCGGCGAAGAACGGCCTGACGCGAGAGAAGTCCGACGAGATCTTCGACTTGATGGAGAAGTTCGCGGGCTACGGCTTCAATAAATCGCACGCGGCCGCCTACGCGCTGCTTGCCTACTACACGGCTTGGCTCAAGGCGCATCATCCGGCTGAATTCATGGCGGCCAACATGAGCTTGGCCATGGACGACACCGACAAGGTCAAGATCCTCTACGAGGATTGCAAGACCAACGGCATGGCCGTGCTGCCGCCCGATATCAATCGCTCGGCGTATCGCTTCGAGCCGGTGGCCGAGGCGGACGGCAAGCGATCGCGCACGATTCGCTATGGCCTCGGCGCCATCAAGGGCAGCGGCCAGAATGCGATCGAAGAAATCCTGCGCGCGAGGGAAGAGGGCCCGTTTACCGACCTGTTCGACTTTTGCGCCCGCATCGATCGGCGCGTCGTCAATCGGCGCACGATAGAAGCGTTGATTCGCGCCGGGGCATTCGATTCGATTCATCCGAACCGCGCCCAGTTGATCGCATCGGTGCCGCTCGCGATCGAGGCGGCCGATCAGGCCAGCGCGAACGCCATGCAAGCGGGCCTGTTCGATATGGGCGATGCGCCGTCGCGCGGGCACGAGCTGGTCGACGAGCCGGCTTGGAGCGAGAAGCGCAAATTGCAGGAAGAGAAGACGGCGCTCGGCTTCTATTTGTCGGGGCATCTGTTCGATGCCTACAAGGACGAAGTGAGACGCTTCGTTCGGATGAAGCTTGCCGATCTCAAGGAAGGGCGCGACAAGCTCGTGGCGGGCATTATCGCCTCGCTTCGCACGCAAATGACGCAGCGCGGCAAGATGCTGATTGCGCTTGTCGACGACGGCACGGGCCAATGCGAAGTCACTGTCTTCAACGAACAGTACGAGGCCAATAGGGCGCTGTTCAAGGAAGACGAATTGCTCGTCGTACAGGGCCAGGCGCGCAACGATGCGTTCACCGGGGGCATCCGCTTCACGGTGGATTCGGTGATGGACCTGGCGCGGGCGCGCAGCCGCTATGCGCAGGCGGTCCAAGTGAAGATGAACGGCAATGCCGATGCGGCAGTGCTCAAGCGTATTTTGCAAGCGCACGGCGTGCCGCCGGGGGAGGCGCAAGAATCGAGCGGCTCGTCGGCCGGACAGTCGCGTGGCAACGGTCAGCGAGGGGGGGCGCCGGATGGCGGCCGATCGCGAGCGGCGCCGGTGCGCGAAGGCCTTGGCGTGCAAATCGCATATCGCAATGCATGCGCGGAAGGCGAACTTCGCCTGGGCGACGCTTGGCGCGTGAGGCCGACAGATGAGCTGCTTTCGGCGTTACGCACCGAATTCTCGGGGAGTTCGGTCCAAATCGTCTACTAAGACCGCTCAGGAACGGCGCCGAATAACAAACGAACCTAAACATGTTCAACTGGATCAACCACTGCGTCGCGCAAATGACGCATGTCCCTTATCCGCTTGTCCCACACGATCCGGAAGGTTTTCTGGCGTCGCAGTCACGTCTGAAGCTGGTGAGAAAGTACCTGCATCGCCGCCTCGTGCTGGGATTTCGCGGGCAGGTCCCGCGTCAGCTCGCACGCATCGAGCGGGGAATGCGGGTGCTGTGGTTGTACACGGGGAAAGCCAATTTCGGCGATGCGATCATGGAGATGTCCGGCCGCGCGTTGTTGCGGGATGCCGGCGTGAGGATTGATTTGCTGACGCTGCCCAAGCTAAAACCGGTATTTTGCGAAGACGACATCTTCGGTCACGTCTTTGCGAGCGTCGACGAAGTCGATCCGCGTCAATACGACGCCATCGTTCTCAATGAATTCAACTATCCGTCGATCAAGCTGAAGATACGTCACTTCAAGACGGCGCGTTTCGCCTGCTTATTCGGCTATTTCCATGGCCCGGCGCGCAATCAGACGTTGTTCAGTTTCGCGGCCGTCAACGATGTCTTCGGCCTTGGCTTGTCCGACGACGCGCTGGTGCGGCTCGCCAAGCCTTATATGCACCAGTCGGGCCAGGCGCACGGCATGATCGGAGGCCAGCGCCCGGTCTCCGACGCCATCGCGCTGTCGGTGGGCGGAATCGACGAAAACCGCTCATATCGCCATTGGCCGGCATTGCTGGCCATGCTCGATGCGATGGAAGAGGAATCGATTCCACGCAGGGTCGTGCTCTTGGGGTCCGATAATGGCGTGCAGGCAGCGACGGAAATCTTGCAGCGCCGATTTCAGCGGCTGCAAGTCGTTTCGCATGTTGCGCGTTCCTCATTGCTGGAGGCGCGCGCCATCATCGAGAATTGCCGGCTATTCGTCGGCTGTGACGGCGGGCTGATGCATGTCGCCCATTCCACCAGTACGCCCAGCGTCACGCTGTTCGCGTCAGGCGAGCAGAAACGCTTTTTTCTCACTGAGCGGTGTCATTCGGTCGGGATTCAGAGCCCCGGGGGGGCGAGCGAGATTGCGCCCGAAGATATCGCGCAGGCAATTAGGCGGCAGTTGGCCGCGAGCGATCGCTTGCGTGAGATCGGCGTCGAAGCGGCGTCGATCGATCAACCGCACGTTGGCGATTCCCAGGTTGGCTCGCGCTAGCTATCGACATGAATCGTTCGCCTATGAAGTCCTCCTCTCTTGCGCGCGCCTGCACCGTGCTGGCGGTCGTGTTCCTCCTGTCGTATCCGACCGTGACGCTCGCGGTCCGAGGCGGAGCGAGCGCGTTTTCGATGGCCGCGGCGTTTGTTTCGCTGTGCGCTATCGCGGTACGCGCGGCGACGGATTCACCGCGCTTCGATCGGCTCGATCGAAGCGTCGTGGTGACGTTTGTCGCGCTGGCGAGCCCGCTCGTCGCGACACTCCTCAGTGAGATCTGGTACCACACTTTCATCGGGAACCTGCTAGACGCTCCTTCGCGGTTCCTCCTCGCGATCCCGATTCTGCTCGGCGTGCGGCGCTTGCGCATCGATGCGCTTCGATGGGCCGATCTGTCGTTTGCGTTCGGCGCAATCGCTTCGTTGGTGATCTTATTGGCCACACCGGGCGATCTGAGCAATCGCTTGGCCGGCCCCTTTCTCGATTCCATTCACTACGGCGACATTGCGCTCGTGCTGGGCGCGCTTTCCGCGTTATCGCTCAATTGGTGGCGAAAAGATCCGCTCGGGATGAAAGCGCTGAAACTCATCGGATTGGCGGCGGGCGTTTATGCATCGATACTGACCGAAACGCGAGGAGGGTGGGCGGCCATTCCCGTCGTCGCACTCCTCGTCTATCTACGCGGGAGTTATCGCACGGGCGCACGCCGGTGGCTGGTGCCGCTCTTGATCGTCGTGGCGCTCGTGCTCGTAGGCGCCGCTTCCTCCGCGGTGCGGGACCGCATATGGCTCGTTTGGTCGGACCTCGTTCAGTACGCGCACGGCCACAAGGACACCTCGAGCGGCGTGCGACTGCAGCTTTACGAAGCGGCGTTCATGATTCTGCGCGCCCACCTCGTGTTCGGCGCAGGCCCAAACGGGTTCGCCGACAGCATGACCGCGTTCGAGCGTGCGGGCAAATTGTCGTCGATCGCCGCGGAATACGGCCGCGGCGAGACACACAACCAATTGCTCTTCTATGCCGCGAACTACGGCATGATCGGGGCGATCGCGGGGCTCGCGCTTCACCTCGTTCCGTGCGTCATGTTTGTGAAGTATATGAAAGCGCCGGCGCGGCCCGTGCGGTGCGCCGCATTTATGGGCCTCACGTTTGCGGTGTGCTTTCTGATATTCGGGCTCAGCGTGGAGACGTTCGACCTAAAAATGGTGGCATCGTTTTACGCCGCCGTCATCGGCATTCTCGGCGGCATCGCGACGTCCCCCGCCGCTGCACGCGCAGGCAAGCGCGCTGCTCCTTCCACCACGCTCGGCGACTAAGCCATGTTCAGCATCCTGATTCCCACTTGGAACAACCTGCCCTATCTCAAGCTTTGTATCGAAAGCATCAAGCGTTATTCGGCGTTCGATCACGAGATCATCGTGCATGTCAACGAGGGCGCCGATGGAACGCTCGAGTGGCTGCGGGCGGAAGGCATCCGTCATACGTGGAGTCGTGGAAACGTCGGCGTCTGCCTAGCGATGAACGATGCCGCGCGGCTCGCCACGCGCGATTGGATTTTGTTTTTGAACGACGACATGTTCTGCCTGCCGGGATGGGATGTCGCGCTCGAGCAGGCGAGCCGGCCGTTCGCCGATAAGCCGGTGTACCTTGCCGCGCATCTGATCGAGCCGAGCGATACGGGCAACGAACTCGTCAGTGTGGCGGATTTCGGCGCCGATCCCGCCGGTTTCCAAGAGAGCGGGCTGCTCGATTTCGCTCGCCACCTCACGGTGGCCGATCGCACCGGCGTCGCATCGCAACCGATGCTGACGCAACGCCGCCTTTGGCATATGGTGGGCGGATACAGCATCGAGTTCGGCCCCGGCATGAGCAGCGACGACGATTTTCTGATGAAGATCTGGCTGGCGGGTTGCCGAGACTATCGTATCGTCGGGTCCAGCCACGTGTATCACTTCGCTTGCGCGACGACGCGCCGGGTTCGCCGCAACAAGGGCGGCCGGACGTTCATTCTCAAATGGGGCATTTCGCAACAGGACTTCATGCGCGACTTCGTCAAGAAGACGGCGTCGGCAGGCGGGGCGCCGCTGCCCAACGTGCCGCGCGGCGGATATGCGCGGCGGTTCAAGCGCGCCACCTATGCTTTCGGCGGTTATCCCACGGGCGATCTCGAGGCGTGGGAGCCGGATCTGCCAGGCCAAATCGCGATGGGTGCGGGCTCTGGTGGCAATAGGGAGACCGAGTGAGCATGGCTGCGCCTGTGAGTGACGCAATGAAGTCGGTGCAGTCGGAGCCGCCGGCCACGGGTCAAGCGATCCGATTCGACCATGCCAAGCCGAAAACACACAGCCGCGAGGGCGCCATTCTCTCGAAGCCGCCGCGCAACATTTTGGTGGTGTGTACGCGTCGGATTGGCGACGTTTTGTTGACGACGCCGTTCGTTCGTTCGCTGAAGGCGCAATGGCCGGACACGCCGATCGACATGCTCGTGTTTCGAGGGACGGAGGGCGTAGTCGAGCATAACCCGGACGTGCGTGAGGTCATCACCGTCAAGCAACGCGCGCCGCTACGTGAGCGAATCGCCGATGCGATGCGGTTGTGGCGCCGCTATGATCTCGCCTGTGCCGCGATCAGCTCGGATCGTCCTCGCTTCTACGCATTCTTCGCAGGCAAGAAGCGAATCGCGCTGGTCGATCCCGATCGCGTCACACGCTTGAACCGGATCATGCTGCACGGCATCGCGCTCAATGAGCACCAATCGGTCCACACCGTGCGCAGCAGCCTGGCGCTGGCTAGCTTGCTCGGCATCGCCGAGCATGCCGATGTCGTGCCGCCTGGAATCGGCGATGATCCCGTGCGTCGCGCCAGGTTCGACGCGAGGCTCGACGCGCCCGGCGTGATCGAACCGGGGCAGCCGTTCGTCGTGCTCCATTTGTTGCCGATGTTCGAGTACAAGCGTTGGACGATCGACGGCTGGGTGGAGTTGATCCGATCGCTGCGAGCGGCAGGGCTTGCCGTGGTGCTCTCGGGCGGCCCGGCTCAGGCCGAACGCGAGTATGCCGAGCGCATCATGGCTGCATCGGGCGAGCCCGTGCTCAATCTGGTCGGCGAACTGTCGTTCGGCGAGAGCGCTGAGCTTTATCGCCGGGCGCGGCTTTACATCGGCCCCGATACGGGCGCGACCCATGTCGCGGCCGCGACGGGCACGCCGACGGTGGCGATTTTCGGGCCGACCGATGCGGTGCGGTGGGGGCCGTGGCCGAAGGGTTGGCCGGCGGATCGCGATCCATGGCCATTGCGCGGCTCCGGCCGCCGAGGCAACGTCTACTTGCTACAAGGGGAAGGCCCGTGCGTTCCCTGCAAGCAGGAAGGATGCGATCGCCACATTGGAAGCGCCAGTGCGTGTTTGACGGAACTGCCGGCAAGCCGGGTTATCGCGGCCGCCATGCACATGCTGGAGCCGCCGCGTTAGCTGGGTGGGGAACGAAGGGTGAATTCCCGCGATGGGTATGCCGGAGAGAGGCGACAGCGGAGTCCTTCGCCGATCGTCGCGTTGAGCCCGGGTATCACAATATCAGCCGCTATTGTCGAGGCCGCGCTCCGCTCGCACGGTGCCATTCCTAAGCCGGGCAAGGACCCGTTCGTAGTTCGGTCCTTCTCGATCTCGCGGGGCTTCCTTGTGCCACAAGTGCAGAACTTCGGTCGACCAAAACCCGTTCTTGCGGGCGACGCCCGCATTGTGAAGCCTCGCGACGAGATCGGCGTCTTCATGGCCCCAACCGACGAAGCTCTCGTCGAAGCCGTTGATGGCCTTCAAATCGCTGAGCCACGCGGCAAGATTGCAAGTCTTGATGCCGCGCCAAACAAAGCCGTTTACGCGACGCAATGCGAGATCGGGCAAGCGCACCGCAAGCGGCACGATCTTATTGACTTGGCGCGCGGCCCGCTGGCGCAGCCAAAACGCCAGCGATTGCCGCTGTAGCGGCAGCCCGCGGGCCAGCACGTCGCGGGTCAGCTCGGGGCCTAGCAGGATACGGCTGCCGGTCACGACCGTTCGCTCAGCCGACAACGCGCGGTGCCGCGCGACGAAATCGCGCTGCGGGACGCAATCGCCGTCGAGGAAGATGACGTATTCGCCTTGTGCGCGCCGCAGCGCCAGATTCCGGCTCGCCGCCGCGCGGAACCCTTCGTCGGGTTGCCACGCATGAACGATCGGGATAGGCGACGCCCGTTGCAAGTCCGCGATGAGATCGCGAGTGGGGGTGCCCGAGCCGTCGTCCGCGATCACGATCTCGAAATGCCGATCGGTTTGGTCGAGGCATCCGGCGATGACGAGCGCTAACGCGTCGGGACGGTTATACGTCGTGACGATGAGCGTGACGAGCTTGTTATGCGGCATGACGATCGTCGCTCGCTCCCTGTTCTCGTTCGATCGATAGCATGAGCTTCAGGTAGCGGTAGTAAGCGCCTTCCGCATTGGAGACGGCGAGTATGAATCCCATCCGTCCGTCCATGAACCCGCCCTTGGTGACGTAGGTTTTGAGGAAGGCCCACAATCCGTGGCGGATGGCGGTGCCGAGCCCCGCCTGCCGGCGGCCGGCTTCGAGCCGTTGGCGCGCCCCGGCGCTCGAGTACGCGTTGATCTTGCGCAGCACGGTTTCGAAGTCGTCGAACGAATAGTGCAGCAGATGTCCGTCCAAACGTGCCGCGGAGCCGTCGAACACCAGCCGCTCATGAACGAGGTCGTTTGAGAAGCGGGCCGTGCCTCGCTTGAAGAGCCGCGGCACCCAATCGGGACGCCAACCGCTGTGAGCCATCCACTTTCCACAAAAATTCGATAGCCGATCGAGTTCGTATACGGTCGCCCGGGGCGTTCGGATGGCCTCGCCGATCGACGCCGCGAGCTCGGGCGCAACCACTTCGTCGGTATCGATCGACAACACCCAATCGGTATCGAGCGCCTCGACGGCGCGGTTCTTCTGTGGCCCAAAGCCCGGCCACTCGGGCGCGCAGATGACGAGCGCCCCGTGTGCGCGCGCGATGTCGACCGTGCGATCGGTGCTGCCGCCGTCGACGACGACGATTTTATCGGCGAAGCGCAGTGCGTCGAGGCACTGCGCGAGCCGCGTTTGCGCGTTGAGCGCGATGATCGCGACGCCGAGCGTGGGGCGAGGGCGGGCATCGGAGGCGGTCGGTGGAGTCACAGCGCGAAAAGGGGCTTCGAATAAAGTCGCCAGTATACCGGGCGCCGGAACGCGGGCTGCGGCGGTGCTGCGGCGGCAGCGCCGAATCCATGCTGCATTGGCAACGATCCGAAATCCTGTCCTGCGGCGGCTTCGCGGTACGCGCGACGCCCGCCAGCTATAATGTGGCGCTCTCCCGCATGCCTATCCGGCCGGCGGGTTGGCGGAAGGCGGCGTGCTGCCGCTGGCGCGCAAACGCGCGGGAAGAAAGGGAAGATTTTGGAAAACCGAGCCACGTTGAGAAAGACAATCGGCGGCGAAGAATCGTCGACGACGGCCGTCATGCGGCGATTGTGGCCTTATTTGAAGCCCGTCGTATGGGTCCTGGTGCTCGCCGTGGCGACGATGGGCCTGTCCGCCGCCACCGACGCCGGCATCCCGGCGCTCTTGAAGCCGCTGCTCGATCACGGCTTCGGCCAGCACGCCAACGATCATGCCAAATGGTACGTCCCGCTAGCGGTGATCGGCCTCGCTATCGTGCGCGGCGTCTCGCAGTACGCGTCGCAATATCTGCTGTCGTATGTCTCGAACCGCATCCTGCTCCAGCTGCGGCTCGATATGTTCGAGCGCATGATCCATACGAGCGCGTCGTTCTTCCAGCGCGAGACGGCCAGTACGGTGATCAACGCGATCGTCTTCGAGGTCAATCAGATCCTGGGCGTGCTGACGAGCGTCATGGTCACGCTCGTGCGCGATTCGCTATCGGTCTTCTTTTTGCTCGGCTATCTGTTCTATTTGAATTGGCGTTTGACGCTGATCGTCGCCGTGATCCTGCCGGGCATCGGCTGGCTGGTGAGCAAGATCAACCGGCGGCTGCGCCGGCTCGGCCGCGAGCAGCAGAACCTGACCAACGAGCTTTCCTACATCGTCGAAGAAACGGTGGCGGGCTATAAAGTGGTCAAGATTCACAACGGCGAAACCTACGAAATGACTCGGTTCGCCGCGATGAGCCAGCGCCTGCGCGGGTACGCCATGCGCATGACGGTGGCGGGCGGGCTGGCGCAGCCGCTAACTCAGATCCTCGCGTCGTTTGCGCTCGCGATCGTCATTACGATTGCGGTCGTGCAGTCGGCGCACAACCAAACGACGGTCGGCGGCTTCGTCGCGTTCGTTACCTCCATGCTGCTCGTGATCTCGCCGCTCAAGCATTTGATCGACGTCAATCAACCGCTGCAGCGCGGCGTGACGGCCGCGGAATTCATCATCGGCCTGATCGACGAGCCGCTCGAACCGGCGGGCGGCGCACGCCGGCTGGACCAAGCGCGCGGCGAGATCGAATTCAACGACGTCACGTTCGCTTACGGCGCCACCGATCGCCCTACGCTCGATCACGTCTCGTTCACGGCGCACCCCGGTGAAATGATCGCGCTGGCTGGCCCCTCGGGCAGCGGCAAGACGACGCTCGTCAATCTGCTGCCGCGGTTTTTCGCTCCGACGAGCGGACGCATTCTCGTCGACGGCGTGCCGATCCACGAATACGATACGCACGATTTGCGCGGCCAGATTGCGATGGTGAGCCAGGATGTCGTGCTGTTCAACGACACGATCGCCGCCAACGTCGCGTACGGCGGCACGCCCGATCGCATGCGCGTACAGGCCGCGTTGGCGGCGGCGAATTTATGGGATACCGTCCAGGCGATGCCCGAAGGCATGGATACGCACGTCGGCGGCAACGGCATGCGCCTCTCGGGCGGGCAGCGTCAACGCTTGGCGATCGCGCGCGCCATTTACAAGGACGCGCCGATTCTGATCCTCGACGAAGCCACCTCGGCGCTCGATTCGGAATCGGAGCGCCACGTGCAAGCGGCGCTCGAGACGCTGATGAAAGGGCGCACGACGCTCGTCATCGCCCATCGGCTCTCGACGATCGAGCGCGCCGACCGGATCCTTGTGATGGAAGCGGGCCGCATTGTCGAGCAGGGCAACCACGAAGCGCTACTGCGGCAAAACGGGCTATACGCCCATCTCCACCGAATTCAATACCAGCAGCAGGCGGCCTGAGTGTGCCGGTGACTGGCCCGGTGAAAACCGGCCTCGGCTGTTCTGGCGCAAATCCCTCACGGTCGCGATGATAGCGAACGGCTTGGATACCGCGCAGCGCGCGGCCCCAAGCCCCGTTTTCTTTATCACGCGGCGCCGATACCGCTAGCGATCGCACGAGGCGAGTCATGTACGAAAAGCTGTCGCAGGACTTCGAACAATTCGAAGGCGTGCTGGAAGGCGCGCTGCGTCATGCCACGCAGACGCTCGCCGGCATCGAGCGTCGCGCGGTTGCGCTAGCGCCCGCGCGCGCGGCGCTGCAACCGCTTCCCGAGCACGGCGCGGGCTTTGCGGGGGCGCTCGAAGAATTCTCAACGCGCTGGGCCCCGGGGTTTTCCGCCAGTGCGGGCCCGCGCTATCTCGGCTTCGTGACCGGAGGCGCAACGCCGGCGTCGATTGGGGGCGACTGGCTCACCAGCGTCTACGACCAGAATCCGACCGCGGGCGTCGATAGCGCCGCGCCCGATCTCGAGCGCGAAACGGTCGACCGTCTGCGGCAATTGTTCGGGCTGTCTGACGCGCATCAAGGCGTGTTCGTGAGCGGGGCGACCATGTCGAACTTCGTGGGCTTGGCGATCGCGCGCGAGTGGCTCGGCGAGCAACGTTCGATCAGTGTTGCGCAGGAGGGCGTTGCCGCGCTGGGCGAGGTCCACGTGCTTTCGGGCGCGCCGCATTCGAGCGTGTTCAAGGCGCTGTCGATGCTCGGCATCGGCCGCCGGGCTGTGCATAAAGTCGCCATGCCCGCCGGGCGGGAGGCGGTCGATCTCGATGCGCTCGAAGCGGCCCTCGCATCGCTGCGGGGGCAGAACGTCATCGTCGTCGCGAATGCGGGCACGGTGAATACCGTCGACTTCGACGATCTGCAGGCCATCGCCGCGCTGAAGGCGCGGTATTCGTTCTGGTTGCATGTCGATGGGGCATTCGGGGCTTTTGCGGCGTTATCCCCTGAGCATGCGCACCTCGTCGCCGGGCTCGGCGCGGCTGATTCGATCTGTATCGATCTGCACAAATGGCTTAACGTGCCCTACGATTCGGCCGTTCAATTCACGCGCCGGCGCGATCTTCAGGTGCGCGTGTTTCAGAACGCCGCGGCCTACCTCGGCTTGCCGGGCGAGAATCCCGATTTCGTCCATCTGACGCCCGAGAATTCGCGGCGGCTGCGCGCGATGTCCGCGTGGTTTTCGCTCGCGGCGTACGGCCGAGCGGGGCATGCGGAGATCGTCGAACGCAACGTGCGGATGGCGCGGCGGCTCGGCGAGCGGCTCGGAAGCCATCCGCGCTTCAAGCTGCTGGCGCCGACGCGGCTGAACGTCGTCTGCTTCACGCTCGCCGACGAGCCGACCGAGGCGCGCATCCAGGCCTACATGCTGGCTGTGCGCGATCGCGGGGAGGTGTTCATTTCGTCGACCGTCTACGCCGGCGCCTGGGGGTTGCGCGCGGCTTTCTCGAACTGGCGCACCGGCGAGGACGATGTCGAGCGCGCGTTCGAGTCGCTCGTCGCCGCGTTGGGGTGAGAATCGTACGCAGGGCGGGCTCGATAGGCTGAGCTAGGGGCGCTGCGCGCGGGCGCTTGGCAGAGCCCCTGCGATCCTTGCCCTACACCCCGCCCGTCACGAGCGGCAGCACGGTCAAATCGGGATGGGTGCCGTCGACGATGGTCCGTCCGATATGCATGCCTTCGTGGAGCGCTTCGTCGGCGCTGTCGAACCCGACGTCGCCGTCGGCATGAAACGGCACGGCATGGCCCGGCAGCTTTGGATCCGCGCCGGGATGGCAGACGAAGCCCACGTAGGTGAAGCCTTCACCTTCGGGCGCCGCTTGACCTTCATGATCTCTGGCGAGCGGGGCGACGTGAATTTCGAACCCTTCGTATTGCGTCATTTGCCAAAGGGCGTCTTCGTCGTCGGGCATGATGTCCTCCGTGAGCGCATCAATGGCGATGTCTTAGCCGGTCCCAAAGCCGCGTATTGTCCATTCGATGCAACCATCGCGATTTCTGGTGCTCGCGGTGATAGTGCGAAGCAACGATGATTAATACCGCAATCACGAGGATCACACCGACAACGGGATCTCCGATCGACTGAGCCATGATGCTCTCCTTGCAAACGCCTACTAGCCAAAATTCTAGGAGATTTCGCGGGAAGCGCACGACGCAACGCGATGCGGGTCGCTCGCCGATATAGCCCTAATTATTGCGACGGCCGGCATGGATCTCGCATTACAGCGGGCATTACACCTTTTACGCCCTGACACATCTGATTATCGAACGCGGCGCGGCATGAGCCGATCTAATCGGCAACAGGAGAAGAATCATGAGGAAATCGTTCGTTGTCCTAATCTATGCGCTGACGGGGCTTGCGTTGGCCGGTTCGTTGACGGGATGTGTCGTCGCGCCCGCGCAGCCGGCCTACTACGGGTATGACTCCGGCTACTACGCCCCCGGCTACTACGCGTATCCGGCGGAGCCTTCGGTCGGGATCGGAATCGGGTTTGGCGGCGGCGGAGGCTGGCATGGCGACCACGACTGGCACGGCGACCGTGGTTGGCATGGCGATCGTGGCGATCGCGGCGGTCGCGGCTGGCGCGACGGCCATTAACGGTGAATAAGGGCGGCTGCGGCCGCCCTGTTAGTTGTGACGAATGAAAGGCGAGGGGAGACGACGCGTAGCTCGCCGATCCCGCCTGGTGCTACATCAGAACAATGTCGTACTGCTCCTGGCTCAAATTCGATTCCACCTGCAACGAGACCGGTTTGCCGATGAAATCGATCAACATCGCCAAATGCTGAGATTCTTCGTCGAGGAACAAATCGATGACTTGCTGTGAGGCGACGACCCTGAACTCGCGCGGATTGAATTGCCGCGATTCCCGCAAAATTTCGCGCAGGACGTCGTAGCAGACCGTGCGCGACGTCTTCACCTGGCCTTTCCCCTCGCATACTGGACACGGCTCGCAGAGCACATGGGCGAGCGACTCGCGCGTGCGCTTGCGGGTCATTTCGACGAGCCCGAGCTGTGAGAATCCGTTCACGGTAGAGCGAGTGCGGTCGCGCGCCAACGCTTTTTTCAATTCGCCGAGTACGGCGTCGCGGTGCTCGGCGTTCTCCATATCGATGAAGTCGATGATGATGATGCCGCCGAGATTGCGCAGGCGCAATTGCCGCGCAATCGTATGAGCCGCTTCGAGGTTGGTCTTGAAGATCGTATCGTCGAAGTTGCGCGCGCCCACGTAACCGCCCGTGTTGACGTCGATCGTCGTCATCGCTTCGGTTTGATCGATCATCAAGTAGCCGCCCGACTTCAAATCGACGCGCCGCGATAGCGCGCGCTGAATCTCCGTCTCGATGTTGTACAAGTCGAACAGCGGACGTTCACCCGTGTAGTGATGAAGCTTCGAGCTGACGGCGGGCGTAAATTCGGCGGCGAATTCGGTCAGCATTTGGAACGTCTCGCGCGAATCCACTTGGATACGGCTGGTTTCGTCGGTGACGAAATCGCGCAGTACGCGTTGCGCCAAATTCAAATCCTGGTAGAGCAGGCTCGTGGGCGGGAGCCGCTGCGCCTGCGCCACGACCGTCGCCCATGTCTTGCGCAGATACGCGACGTCGCTCGCGAGTTCTTCGCTCGAGGCGTCTTCGGCGATCGTCCGCACGATGTAACCACCTTTCTCGTCAGCCGGCAGCACAGCCGTCAAGCGCGCTCGGATCGCTTCGCGCTCCGCTTCGCTCTCGATCTTTTGCGAAATCCCGATATGCGGCTCTTGCGGCAGATAGACCAGCGTGCGGCCCGCGATGCTGATTTGCGTCGACAGCCGCGCCCCTTTGGTGCCGATCGGATCCTTAATGACCTGGACCGTCAACGTTTGGCCCTCGAACACGATCTTTTCGATCGGCTGGACCGCCGCGGCGTGCTCGCCGGCCAAGCGCGGGTGCCAGATGTCGGCGACATGCAAGAACGCCGCGCGTTCGAGGCCGATATCGATGAATGCCGATTGCATGCCGGGCAGCACGCGCACGACCTTGCCCAAATAGACATTGCCGACGCGGCCACGCGAGAGCGTGCGCTCGACATGCAGTTCCTGCACGGCGCCTTGCTGAATCAGCGCAACTCGCGTTTCCTGCGGCGTGACATTGATCAGGATTTCTTCGTTCATATCAGCGCATTAGAAGTCGACGCGCGCTTGGCGCAGCAGGGCGGCCGTCTCAAATAGGGGCAGACCCATGATACCCGAATAGGATCCGTCGATTCGCTCGATAAACTCGGCGGCGCGGCCCTGGATGCCATAGGCCCCGGCCTTGCCGAGCGGCTCGCCGGTCATGGCGTAGCGCGTCAGCGCCGTGAGCGGCGCGTTTGAAAAACGGACGGTGGAGCGCGACAGCGCAGGATGCAACAGGACGCCATCGGCCGTCACGACGGCCAGCGCGGTCAACACTTCATGCTCGCGCCCGGCCAGGCGCGCCAGCATTTGGACGGCATGCTCGACATCGTTCGGTTTGCCGAGGATGGCGTCGTCGATCGTGACGGTGGTGTCGGCGACGAGAATCGGCGCCGGGCGATGGCCGCCGGTCATGAGCCGCGCGCGCGCCGCTTCGGCTTTCGCCACACAAACGCGCTGCACGTAGACGTGCGCCGGTTCGCCTTCGAGTTCGGCCTCGAGGGCTTCGGCGTCCTCGTCGGCCCGCGGCAACAACAACTCGAAACGCACGCCAAGCTGCGCGAGCAGTTCCTGCCGCCGCGGGCTTTGCGAAGCGAGATAGACGTAAGGGTGAAGCGGAGTGCTCGACTGCGACATGTCGTGTTCGTTCTCGTTGTTGGGCGTAGGCGCCCGCTCGACGACAACGGACGCCGCATCAGACGCGGTGATAGGGGTGATTCTGCGTGATGCTCCACGCGCGGTAAAGCTGTTCCGCAAGCAGGACCCGCACCATGCCGTGCGGTAACGTCAGACTCGACACGCGCAGCAATAATTCCGCACGCGTTTTGATCGCTGGATCGAGGCCGTCGGCGCCGCCGATCACAAAGGCCACGTCGCGGCCCTCTTGCTGCCACTCGGGTAGGGCGCCCGCAAGCTGCATGGTGGTCCAATCGCGGCCGCGCTCATCGAGCGCGACGACGCGCGCTGTCTTGGGCAGGGCGGCCTCGATCCGCTGGCGTTCGGCAGCCATGACGCTTTGCGCCGAGCGGCCGCCCGTGCGGGGCTCGGGCTTGATTTCCCGTAATTCGATGCGCAGCTCGGGCGGCATCCGCTTCGCGTATTCATCGAAGCCGGCCGCGATCCAATCGGGCATCTTATGGCCGACGGCCAGGATATGCAGTTTCATCGTCGGGCGACGCCCCGCGCGGCATGAGCCCGCGCGGGCCTAGTCATCACTCACTTGACGCTCGTTTTGCGCGCGGCGCTCTTGCGGGCCGGGCTCTTGCGCGCGGGCTTCGCGGCGGGCGCGGCGTCGCGATCGTCGTCTTCCCCTTCGTCGTCATCTTCGCCCTCGGGTTCGCTCGGCGACGCACCCGAGAACCCTTTAGGACCGGCGAGCTTGATGCGCACGGGCTTTTCGCCCCAGATCTCTTCGAGGTTGTAATACTGGCGTAGCGCCGGTTGCAGGATGTGGACGATGGCGTCGCCGCAGTCGACGAGCACCCATTCGCCGATATCCTCGCCTTCGGTGCTGACGATATCGCCGCCGGCTTCCTTGACCTTTTCGCGCACGCTCGAGGCGAGCGCCTTCGTTTGCCGGTTCGACGTGCCGCTCGCGACGATGACGCGATCGAACAGCTCGGTCAGGTGGGTCGTGTTGAAGACCCGAATATCTTGCGCTTTGACGTCTTCGAGACCGTCGACGATTGCGCGTTGAAGTTTACGAATATCCATGGTTACGGATGGTACAGATGATGTTGAAGGATGTAGTCCCAGACCGCCTCGGGAATCGGCTCAGGGGCCGGTAGTTCTGCGGCCCCCGCAGGACGCGCGGCCAGCGCCGCCGCATCTTGCGCGAGCTTGGCCTTCAGATGCGCGCGGATGTCGGTGGCCGAGACGTTGAGCGCCAGCGTATCGTCGATGAACAGACGGCCGGCTCGCGTACTGCATAACGTTTGCGCATCGGCGCGGCGCGCGCCGAGTTCCGCCGCCAGCGCGGGCGACAGGCTCGAAAGATCGAAGCCGGGGCGCGTGGCGGCGCAGACATGCGCGAATTCGAACAGCCTGCGCCAATCGCGCCAGGTATCGAGCCGAAGCAATTGATCCGCGCCGATCAGCAATGCCAGCGAAGCATCCTCGCCTTCCCGCGCCCGCCAGCGAGCGAGCGTGTCGACCGTGTAGGTGGGGCCCTCGTGCTCGATCTCGTCGGTCGCCACCGTGATGGCGACACCGGGCAGCGAAAGCGATGACGCCGCCGCGCGCGTCATCGCCAAGCGATGCTGGGCCGAGGAGACGCCGTGCTTCTGATAGGGCTGTCCAGCCGGCAGCAGCACGAGCTCGGTCAGCGCCAGCAGCTCGGCGAAGCGCCGCGCCAGCGCCAGGTGCCCGTTATGAATCGGATCGAACGTGCCCCCTAGCAGGCCGACGCGGCGCGGCAGCATCGGCGGTGCATGAGGCGCTACGCGAGACGGGGTGGGGCTAGTCGAATTCAGATATCGGTCCTCGGCGGTCAGGCGGCTTGCGTCACACCCAGTCGCGCGGCGTCAGAAAATCGCTGTAAAGCCGCGCCTCCGGCGTGCCGGGCTCGGGCTGCCAGTCATAGCGCCAGTTGGCCACGGGCGGCATCGATAACAGGATCGACTCGGTGCGCCCGCCGCTTTGCAGCCCAAACAGTGTGCCACGATCGTAGACGAGGTTGAATTCCACGTACCGGCCGCGGCGATAGCTCTGGAATTCACGCTCGCGCTCGCCGTACGGGGTCGCGCGCCGTTTTTCGAGCAACGGCAGGTAGGCGTGGACGAAGGCGTCGCCGACGCTTTGCATCATCTCGAACGAACGCTCGAAACCGAGTTCGTCGAAATCGTCGAAGAAGATGCCGCCCACGCCGCGCGTTTCGTTGCGGTGCTTGAGGAAGAAATAGTCGTCGCACCAGCGTTTGAAGCGCGGATAGAGCTCGGCGCCGAAGGGGGCCAGCGCATCGCGGCAGACGCCATGAAAATGCGCAGCGTCTTCTTCGAAACCGTAATAAGGCGTTAGATCCATGCCGCCGCCGAACCAGAACACGGGCGCTTCGCCTTCTTTCGTCGCCGCCAGCATCCGCACGTTCATATGCGCGGTGGGGCAGTACGGGTTGCGCGGGTGCATGACGAGCGAGACGCCCATCGCTTCGAAGCCGCGCCCGGCCAAATGCGGCCGCAACGCGGTGGCCGACGGCGGCAGCTTATCTCCCGCGACATCGGAAAAGCCCACCCCGCCGCGTTCGATCAACGCGCCGTCTTCGAGAATGCGCGTCACGCCGCCGCCGCGCAGGTTCCCGCCGGGCGGGCGCTGCCAGGCGTCGGAGCCGAACGGCTTGCCGTCGAGTGCGCCGAGCGCGTCGACGATGCGCGTTTGCAGCCCTTGCAGGTAGCTGCGCACGGAGGAAACGTCGTAGGTCGTATCTGCTGGCATTGGGTGCGGACGCGAAAGGACCGAGGAGCCGGGCCGTGTCCGGCCCGGGGCGAAGAAGCGCGGCGGCTCGCGCGCCGCGCTCCGATCAGTGCTTGCGGCTCAATGCGCGATAGCCGATGTCGCGACGGTACTGCATGCCGTCGAACGAGATTTGATTGATCGCTTCGTAAGCGGCGGACTGCGCGCCGCGCACGGAATCGGACAAGCCGACCACGCACAGCACCCGCCCGCCGGCCGTGACGAGCTTGCTGCCGTCGACGAGCGCCGTGCCCGCGTGAAACGTCACAGCGGTATCCGTTTCAGCCGGGATGCCGTTGATGCGATCGCCCTTGCGCGGCGTCTCGGGATAGTTGTGCGCGGCCAGCACCACGCCGAGCGCCGTGCGGCGATCCCACGTGAGCTCGACCGTATCGAGCGTACCCGCGATCGCGCTCTCGATCACCTTCGAGAAATCGCCCTTCAGGCGCGCCATGATCGGCTGCGTTTCGGGATCGCCCATGCGGCAGTTGAATTCGAGCGTCTTCGGGTTGCCTTCCGCGTCGATCATGAGGCCCGCATAGAGGAAGCCCGTGTAGCGGATGCCTTCCTTTTCCATGCCGCGCACGGTGGGCAGGATGATTTCGCGCATCACGCGTGCGTGCAGCTGCGGCGTGACGATCGGCGCGGGCGAGTAAGCGCCCATGCCGCCCGTATTCGGGCCTTGATCCGCGTCGAGCAAGCGCTTGTGGTCTTGGCTCGAAGCCAGCGGCAGCACATGCTTGCCGTCGACCATGACGATGAAGCTCGCTTCCTCGCCTTGCAGGAATTCTTCGATGACGACGCGCGCGCCGGCATCGCCGAGTTTGTTATCGGCGAGCATCATGTCGATCGCGGCATGCGCTTCGTCCGCCGTGGCGGCGACGACCACGCCCTTGCCGGCGGCGAGGCCGTCGGCTTTGATGACGATCGGCGCGCCTTTGAGATCGACGTAGGCGTGCGCGGCGGCCGCATCGGCGAACGTTTCATACTCGGCCGTCGGAATGCCGTGGCGCTTCATGAACGCCTTCGCGAAATCCTTCGAGCTTTCGAGTTGGGCCGCTTCTTTGCTGGGCCCGAATACTTTCAGCCCGCGCTGGCGGAACAAGTTGACGATGCCCGCGGCGAGCGGCGCTTCCGGGCCGACCACCGTCAGCGCGACTTGCTCTTTCTCGGCGAAATCGGCGAGCGCTGCGAGATCGGTGATATCGACATTGCACAGGCGCTCGTCAAGCGCCGTGCCGCCGTTGCCGGGCGCGACATAGACGAGCTGCACGCGTGGCGATTGCGCAAGCTTCCAAGCGAGCGCGTGTTCGCGTCCACCCGATCCGACGACGAGTAATTTCATACGATTGATCCCTAACGTCCTTTACTCGTTTCTCGTTACTCGTCCGCGATCGAAGCGTTCGTGTAGACCTCTTGAACATCGTCGAGGTTTTCCAGCGCATCGAGCAGCTTTTGCATCTTCACGGCGTCATCGCCCGTGAATTCGACTTCCGTTTGCGGCTTCATCGTGACTTCGGCGAGCTCGGCCTTGAAACCGGCCGCTTCGAGCGCTTGCTTGACCTTCGCGAAATCGTTCGGCCCGCACAACACTTCGATGCTTTCATCGTCGTTGGTGACGACATCGTTCGCGCCGGCTTCGAGCGCCGCTTCCATGAGTTTGTCCTCGGGCGTGCCGGGGGCGAACAGGAATTGGCCGACGTGATCGAACAGGAACGCCACCGAGCCGTCCGTCCCCATGTTGCCGCCGAACTTCGAGAAGGCGTGCCGCACTTCGGCGACGGTACGGGTGCGGTTGTCGGTCATCGTATCGACGATGACGGCCGCGCCGCCGATGCCGTAGCCTTCGTAGCGGATTTCCTCGTAATTCGCGCCATCGACGCCGCCCACGCCGCGCTGGATCGCGCGGTTGATGTTGTCCTTGGGCATGTTGGCGTCGTACGCCTTATCGACGGCAAGCCGCAGACGCGGGTTCGAATCGATATCGCCGCCGCCCATGCGCGCCGCGACCTGGATTTCCTTGATCAGGCGCGTCCAGATCTTGCCGCGCTTGGCGTCGGCGGCGGCCTTCTTATGTTTGATGTTGGCCCATTTGGAATGACCAGCCATACGTTTCTCCGTGGCGCGCGCCGCTTTGGCGCGCGCATGATGCGTTTTGTCGATTGCGATTCGCGTGACCCGTGCGGGTCCTGCCGATGGCGCGGGCCGTTGGTCCGGGCCGTTGGTCCGGGTGTCGGGCGGCGCACGGGGCGTCGCCACCGAATGTTTCCACCGAATGCGCCGCGTAGGCGGGCCGCGCTGCGAGCAGGCAGGCCGTCCGAAGAGCAGACGGCGATTTTACCATGGCGCGGGCACGCCAGAGAGCGTCGATCCGCCGCGTAGGGCGCGCCGCGGGGCAGGCGGGCCGGGCGCTGGCGACCGAGTGCGTGTGACGCGGCGGCGGGCTTAGGAATGTGCCCCGGCTGGCGCTGGGCGGCCTGCGTCGCGCGCCGGGCGCTCGGCGCGCTCCCCGAGGAGGGCGGCGAACGCATCGGGGGTGAGCGGCCGGCCGAGCAAGTATCCCTGCATTTCGTCGCAGCGCAGCGCCTTCAGTTTGTCGTGCTGCGAGGCCGTTTCGACCCCTTCGGCCACGACATCCATGCCGAGCGAATGCGCGAGCGCGATGATGGCTGAGACGATCGCGGTGCCTTCGTCGTTTTGCGTGTCGAGCCCGTCGACGAAGAAGCGGTCGATTTTGAGCTGCCGCACGCGGAACCGCTGCAGGTACGCGAGGCTCGAATAGCCTGTGCCGAAATCGTCGATCGCCACTTCGAAGCCGCTGGCCTGGAACGCATCGACCATGTCGGCGGTGCGCCGTACGTCCTGCATCGCCGCCGTTTCGGTGATTTCGAACATGAGGTGATCGCGCGTCGTATGCTCCTCGTGGAGGATGTTGAGGATCGTCGACAGCAAATCGGGCTGCGCAAGCTGACGCGGCGATAGATTAATGGCGACTTTTGTGGGCTTGAGCCCTTGCGCCTTCCAGCGATGGATCTGTCGGCAAGCCTCGCGCACGACCCAATAGCCGATCGGAACGATCTGCCCGTTGCGCTCGGCGATCAAGATGAACTCCGAAGGCGGGAGCAAGCCGAGCGTGGGATGGTTGAGCCGCAGCAACGCCTCCGCGCCGGCGAGCGCGCCGTCGCGGCCGTAGAACTTGGGCTGGAAATGCAGCTGGAAGTAATCCTTATCGAGCGCGTCGCGCATCGCCTGCTGGATCTGCAGCGTGCGCGTGGCTTCCTCGCTCATGTCCGCCTCGAAAAAGCGGCATGTGCTACGGCCCGCGCGTTTGGCGGCGTACATGGCGGCGTCGGCGTTTTTCAGCAGGGTTTCGACGGTATCGCCGTCGCGCGGATAGAGGGCGATGCCCACGCTCGGCGCGACCTGCAACGCTTGCTCATCGACCGAAATGCTCTCGTGCATCCGATCGAGGACGGCTTGCGCCACGCGCCGCGCGTCCCCGGGCATGCCCACGTGCCGCACGAGCATGACGAACTCGTCCCCGCCGAGCCGGGCGACCGTATCGCCGGTGCTCGCGCAATCGATCAGCCGTTGGGCGAAGGCTTTGAGGACCTGATCGCCCGCCGTATGCCCGAGCGAATCGTTGATTGTTTTAAAGCCGTCTAGATCCATGAACAGCACGGCGAATTGCCCCTTGCCGTGTTGGCCGAGCTCGATCGCGCGCTCCATGCGCTCCGTGAGCGTGCGGCGGTTCGGCAATTCGGTGAGGGCGTCGAACGCGGCCATGTGCATGATGCGGCCGTTCAACTGTGAGACCGAGCTCATCAGAAAGGCCGTGCGCGCATCGAAACGCGAGAGCATCAGCGTCACGATGAGGATGGCGAACGTGAAGATGGAGATCGTCGTGCCGAGCCAGCGCAGATCGACGCCGCCCGCGGCGCCGCAGACGGAGCCCGGCAGAAACGTGGCCGCCGCGTTGGCCGTATAGTGCATGCCCGTGATGGCGATGCCCATCACGAGCGAGGCCGCCGCACGCTTGGTCAGCACGCGATCCTGATCTTCGGCGCGCAGTTTTTGCGCGATCCAGAGCGCAGCGCCCGACGCGGCGATGGCGATGACGATCGACGCGGCGAAGAGCGCCGGATCGTAGACGATGCCCGGTTCCATGCGCATCGCGGCGTCGCCCGTGTAGTGCATGCCGGCGATGCCGAGCCCCATCAGGACGGCGGCGGCGCATAGCCGGGTACAGCCGAGGCCGCGATAGTCGATCACGCGCAACGCGAAGTACGATACCCCGACGGCGATCAGCAGCGAGCACGTGGTGATGCCGAAGTCGTACCCGACGGGAATCGGCAGCGAAAACGCGAGGACGCCGATGAAGTGCATCGACCAAATGCCGACGCCCATCGCGCCAGCGCCGCCCGCAAGCCAGGCCTGGCGCTGCCGGCGATGGGGCAACGAAGCGATACGTCCCGAAAGATCGAGCGCCGTGAAAGAGGCAAGCGTCGCGACCACCAGCGATAGCCCGACGAGCCAAAAGTTATAAGTTCCGTGCATGGCGGACTGCTCGAGGCGGGTGTGGTCTCGAGCGGTTTATCGGCACATCACCCGCTGTTATGAAGGGTTCCCTAATTATTTCTTGTCGATTTTTCAATCTTTCAAACGTTCAATTCTTCGTACCAAACAGCCGATCGCCGGCATCGCCGAGACCGGGCACGATGTACGCGTGCTCGTTCAAATGCGAATCGAGCGAAGCGACGTAGAGCTTCACGTCGGGATGGGCGTTTTGGAACACCGTCACGCCTTCGGGCGCCGCCACCAGCGCCACGAACGAGATATGTTCGCCCGCCACGCCGCGCCGCTTCAACACATCGACCGCATGCACGGCCGAGTAGCCCGTCGCGACCATCGGATCGCACAGGATAAAGGTGCGATCTTCCAGATCGGGCAGCTTCACGAGATATTCGACCGGCCGATGATCGGTGTCGCGATAGACGCCGATGTGTCCGACGCGTGCCGACGGAATCAGCTCGAGCAAGCCGTCGGACATGCCCACGCCCGCGCGCAGCACCGGCACGATGGCGAGCTTCCTGCCCGCGATGACCGGGGCGTCGATTT
>Ga0157369_10000655_pt1 | contig 44802 bp, 43 predicted proteins | sample C25metaG_FD_113461 | JGI IMG/M metagenome (GOLD analysis project Ga0157369, IMG submission 113461) | Corn rhizosphere microbial communities from Kellogg Biological Station, Michigan, USA - C2-5 metaG | ecosystem: Host-associated > Plants > Roots > Rhizosphere > Soil | place: USA: Michigan... | reverse complement strand
TCCGGTTGGCCCGTAAACCGCCCGGAACTCGGTTTGTGCACGATTGTGAGTTGGCGACCTAGGCAACGCTTGGTCGCAGTGGTCGTTCCGTCTATGACTTTCATTGGTCGTAAGGCTCGTCCACGAACACGAATATGAATGACTGAAGAAGATAGGCGGCTACGCATATCGCAATGCCAAGCGTAAGTACTGTTTGGGGCTTGAAAGGAAGCACGATACTGCTCACGATCAACGCCACGAATGCTCCGGTACCATAAGCAACATCCAGAGACCACGCATGAAGGGCTGGACGCGGCCGTTGGCGGATCCTCGCCGTCAAGAGGCTTCGGAAGTCAGTGGTCAATGCGGGTGCGGTGATGAATCGCCGCAAACGATGGTCCAGCTCCGACTGCACTGCTGCAAATTGCGCGCAAGCCGAGCAGTGGGAACAGTGTTCGTCAACTGACTCTCGTTCCGACGCTGAAAGAGGCGTCTCGATGGCATCCAGAATTAGTCGTTCCGTTTCTTGACAATTCATCATTTCATCCATTCTGCGAGTCTTCGCCGGGCGCGGTGCAAATGACTCTTAACCGTTCCTATGGGCATATCAAGCATCTGCGCCACTTCATTGACGTTTCGGTCTTGCAGATAGAACAATCGCACAACTTCCTGCTCAGCCTCGGGAAGGCGTCCAACGAGTTTCTCCGTTTCAAGCTGCGCAACCGTGTCAACTGAGGGTGCGGGCACTTCGCAGCTGCAATCGAGCGAGGCTGATCTGCGATGGGTCGCCGCCCTCAATGCGGATAACGCCGTGTTGCGCGCGATCGTATACAACAACGTCGAGAGCGAAGCGCGGCCGTCGTACTCCGGCAGCACCTGCCACATTTTCACGAAAGCGTCCTGTGTCACGTCCTCCGCCGAAGCCGAATCACCAATGATCGAATATGCAAGCCGAAACACTTTCTGCTGGTAGCGTTCCACAAGGAGTTCGAATGCCGGAGCGGAACGGCGCTCCAATAGCATTCGTTGGATATCCTCGTCCGCCACATTGTTAATACTACTGACAGAGTGTTTTGGTTGCGGGAGAAAGATCTTTTTCACGGAGATTGCAACCGTCGCGTCGGCTGGAGCGTATAAACGGTCGGAAGGAAGGGTTGACTGTATGGAATTCGTAATCATCGTCGTCGCTGTGGTCGCCCTGATCGGCTTCAAGCTTTGGTTACAACACCGGCGACGGTTGCTGATTCATCGGGAGCGGCTAACTGCGATTGAAAAAGGCGTCGACCTGCCGCAGCTCGACCAGGACCTACGTCGCAACAACGCGCGGGTCCAACGCTTTCTTCTATTAGCCGGCCTTATTTGGATTTCCGTTGGCTTCGGCATATTCGTCTTCTTTACTGCCGTACTCGCGCATCCTCAACAGGATCCGATCCCTCAGGGTATCCAATGGAGCGGTGTCGCCCCTGTACTCATAGGCGTCTCGCACTTGATCGTCCACTTCGCGAACAGAAATAAAGAAATCTAGCCGACGTTGTTCATTAGGAGGAACGATGACAGGATCAGTGTGTCTGAGAGCTCTCGCCGTGATTGTTGCAATCGGATCGTTCGCGGCAGCACAACCACAATCGTCACGATCTGCAATGCCGCTTGAACCAATCAGCGCGATCGTCGAACAGTTCAAATCACATACCCTCGTGGCATTAGGCGACAACGAGGCGGGCGTGCAAGGGAGCGACTTCCGTATAAAGCTTGTCCGCGATCCACGCTTTGCCGCTGTCGTAAACGACATCGTCGTTGAATTCGGCAACTCTCGGTATCAGGACTTGGTAGATCGATTTACTCGTGGCGAGGAAGTCCTACCAGAATCGCTGCGGCATGTGTGGCAGGATACGACTCAGGTCGAATACACCTGGGATCTGCCCATTTACGAGCAGTTTTTCCACGCCGTTCGGGATGTTAACTCCTCGCTGCCAGAGCCACGGAAACTTCGGGTGCTCCTCGGCGATCCGCCCATTGAATGGGAGAAGATCCATTCCCTAGACGATTTGAAACCCTGGCTTAATCGCGATAGCTTCGCCGTGGAAGTTGTCCGCCGCGAGGTGATTGCAAAGGGTCGGCGCGCACTGATCATATACGGCGACCAACATCTCGTCCGCTCGGCAACATCGGCTCCTCGCAGCATGGTGGGTGGGATCGTAGCGCAACTGGAAAGATCGGGAACCAGGGTCTTTACCATCCACACGGAGACGCGGCACGACCTCTCGGCCTTGCAGCCTGACGTGGAATCGTGGCCAAAGCCAAGCCTTGCGATCCTACGTGATACCACATTGGGCGCAGCGATGACCGACTCTAAAGATCCGAGGCGTATAGCCGACCAATTCGATGCGGTGTTGTACTTGGGACCTCCTGCCGAGATGACCGTGTCCAAGCCGTCTCGCGCCCTCTGCGATGACCATGCTTATCTCGACATGCGCCTCGGGCGCCTCGCTCTGATCCCACCGCCACCACATGCGGCTGTAACGCCAATGCAGATGCTCAAAGAATACTGTCAGCATCCCGAAGGCCCACTTGAGGTGGCAGATACCGATCCTAAGACGACACAAATGGTTCGCGACATCCTCACGGATGCGGCGCGAGGGCAGGCTGACCCGGACCGATTCGCTCCTGAATCACGAGAACGGCTCGTCGCCTTTCTCCGCAACAATGGGCCGCGCTTTTTGGCTCCCAACGGTCCATTGCAAGCGCTAATTGTGCTAGACGCTCCCGGGGGCAAGAACACCCAAAGAAGCTATCGAGCGTCGTTTGCGAATGGCCGAAAACTTCTCGTCAATATCGAGCTTTCGGCCGCACACCGTCTGCTAGCAATCGACGCACGGCCTGAGTAATCGGAGCTTCAGCGAACTCACGATCCGAAACCGTGCGTCAAAAACTTCCCTCTTCTGCCATGTTGCGTGCAGATGCTGCGTCGTCCCGCTCGGGTCAAAAGCGGAAGCAGGACGTAAGTGGGACCATCAAATCTGGTCCCACTTTGAGCGACGAACTTGAACAGTTCGCCTCTCTAACACAAACGTGTCTGCCTGTACCGATCACTCGATACGCCTGGATAGTGACACGAATGGATCAGAACCATCCCGTGTTGCTTACTGTCTTACTGAGCTCACGGAGGCCGCGTTTCTTAGCGTCCAGAGCGCCTGACAATCCAAAACCCAATTACTTTTTGTATCGTCGGCCAACAAGAAACTGAGAATGGCCGCTGGATTCTGTATTGCTCGTCAAAGGGGAGTTAGGAAGACCAGGGAGGGATTAGAGGGTTCGAGGTCATGGATTGAAAGATGAAGGGAGTGCTAGGTGGTTTGCAAGCGGAGCCGTCAGGAAGGTCAACGGCATCCCATTTTTCTCAAATCGGCTGCGCAATAAGTATCAGTTCCTTGCGTCGTCTCCAAAAATATATCGCCATTAAGATGGAAATTACGAGCAGCGCGACGCCAAATTCGCCCGCTACGTACTTGGTTCTGGGTTTGTCGACCGTAAGCGGATCGAAGAATTCTTGAATGAATGTATTGTGCGCTGCATGCAACACCACCCCTGGCCACAAGCTGCCGGATTTAAGCCTCATCCACGTCCACACGAAACTGATGACCGGGAGCAACACCGTGAACAATGGAAGGTAGTACCAGACCGGTGTGCCGCCGTTGTAGCCGTTAGCAAGCAGAAAAATGGGATAGTGCCACAGGGCCCAAATGAAACCAGAAATGATGGCAGTCGCCGAAAAGCTGTTCCGTTTGGCAAGCTCAGGCACGAGAAATCCTCGCCAGCCGATCTCCTCTCCAAGGACCGTGGCACAGTCCCTGATTACAGTTATAGTGGCGGTAAAAAGGAAGTAGAGGACAATGCTGATCCATGGACGTATCGGGCCAAGCCCAAAAGCGTCGGAAAAACGTTCAACAAACTTCGAGTCGTAGAACCCGCCAATCCCAGTTAGCCAGACGAACCCATATATCGCAGCCCCGTAAGCGAGCGGAATGAAGTAGCAAGCGATTTGATAACGAGATTTTCCCCAGTTCCACCCCAGGCTCGACAAGTCGCGCCTCAAATACTTGCAAGTAAGCACGGCCGCCAACCCAGGACACCACATTAGACAACCGATGTATGCGCCCCATCCACCACCAACTTGACCGGACTTCGCAATCAGAACGTAGAAAATTGAGCTGAGAGAGAAAGTGAGAACGAGAAAGACTGCGAGACCGCCGCGTTTCTGGTTCGCATTCATCCGTTGATCCTAGCACCGCTAGTTCGGCATTTGTGAACATGTCTTGAAGTTTGACGAGCGTCGCCGGTGACTGCAAATTCAGTTGAAGTTTGGCTGCACCCGAATAGTCGGCAACCCAGAAACTGTGAGTTAAATTTCGCAATCGGCACTTGACTCTGGAGTAGTGTCCAGAGTGTATGCTTCCAGCATGCACCCAAATCCAGGACGTACGGCGCTGCAGATCGGTGAAGTAGCCAAGTTAACCGCGCTCAGCGTAGATGCGATCCGTTTTTACGAGCGCAGTTCGTTGTTGCAGGAAGTCCCGCGGACGCCCGGCCGGTTTCGGTTGTACACACGCGCGCAGAAGTCGAGCGGTTGAGCTTCATCCGAAGGATGCAAAGGCTGGGTTTCTCTTTGCGAGAGGTTAGACAGATTCTCGATCTGCGCGAGAACCGGCTCGACGCGTGCAAGGAAGTCAGCGAACTGGTGAAGACGAAGTTAGCCGAAGTGCGCTCCAAGATACGAGAGCTGCAAAAGCTAGAAGCGGAACTGGCTGGCGGCCTGCGGAAGTGCAACGCGGAGCGCAGGCACAACAGCAAGAACAGAAGTTGCCCCGTTTTGGAGCTCACGCGCGCCGGGGCAAAGGAGCACTCGTGTTGATACAGATCCTTTGTGTTCCTGAATGCCGAAATTGTCAGCCGGCAGTCGATCGAGTGAGGCAGGTGCTGCGCTCGGAGTGCGTTGACGCGCCTGTCGAGGAAGTCCTCGTAGCGGAGGAGGCGGTTGCACGCTCGCTGCATTTCCCTGGCTCGCCCACGGTGCGAGTCAACGGTGTCGATGTGGAACCGAGCGGGCAAACAGCTTTCGGACTTGCGTGCCGATTGTACGCCGACGGCACTGGACTGCCGCCGGAGCAGGCGTTGTGCTGCGCCATTTCTGCTGCGAGGGACCAGCGATGAAGAATCAGCAGCCAACTGAAACCCGCTCGAAGGGCAAAGCGTTGGCCAGTCTGGCTGTTCTTGGATCTGCTGTGCTGGCATCCAGTTGCTGCTTGCCTTTGCTGCCCTTCTTGGCTGCTGCTGGCGCGGCAGGAAGCTCGGCCTTCTTCGTCGAGCTGCGGCCATTTCTTGTGGCTGCGTCTTTGGGATTTGTGGCTCTGGGGTTTTTTCAAGGCTGGCGCGAGAAACAATGCGGAAGGAAGCCAAGCCGGTGGAGCACGGTCCTGCTATGGTTTTCTGCCGTCGTTGTGGTGGCTTTTACGTTCTTTCCACAAGAACTGGCGAACCTTGTCGCCGACCTAGTGGGGCGGTGGCATTGATATGAACAGAAGGAAGCTTTCATTGCTGGGCCTTGCGGTAGTGGCTTTGTTTCTCCTCTACTACCTCTACGGAGGCAGCACGACACCCGCTGGCCAGCCGCCGCTGCTTCGGTTGAACGACTCCAATCTGGCTGTTCTCAAAGATGCGTTCAACGGATCGGCAAGTTCTGTGCGAGTGCTGCTGCTGGTTTCGCCAACTTGACCAGTTTGCTTGCAGGGGGCCTCTGCACTGGAAAAACTGCTGAAGAAACAGGGCGATTCCAAGATTCGGGTGTTCGTGGTGTGGGAACCGGTCTTGCCGATGGACTTGGGCGCTCCCTCGACATTCACGCTGAGACGCGTTTCCGACAGAAGAGCGTCGCAATATTGGGACAAAGAACACATGGTGTCGCGCCTACTAGGACAGCGCGATCCGTCGTCCGTTGTCTGGGATTATGTTGCTGTCTATCGACCAGGGAAATTGTGGGACCAGGCGCCACCGCAGCCACTCTATTCTCACGTGCCGGTGATTAAAGGAATCAGTGGCACCAACGACGCGGCAAAACAGTTGCTTACTTCAGGCAAGTAGAACGGCCCAACTCAATTGCAGAGTCTGCACCACGGTCGAATCAATTCGCGGTTAGTCGGCAATCCTTCCATCATTCGAAGCCCAGCTCAAAGCTGGGGCTCGATGCCGATCCGGTCATTAACCGCGGATTGAATTCGCTGCTTGCAGCCAAGATAGCGTTCCGTGGTTTGCACTGACATGTGGCCAAGAAGAAACTGGATCTGCTCTAGTTCTCCTCCGGAAGCGTGGCAGAGCCGAGCGCATGTGCGGCGGAGATCATGAGGGGCCAGTTTGTCGAGGCCGATGGCCTTGGAAGACTCCTTCACGATGTGCCACACCGATTTTTCCGTCATGCCGTCTCCCCATGTCTTCCCCACCTTGTTGACGCGGCGGAACAATTTCCCTCGATCAATACCGGCTGCATTTAGCCAATCCTGCAACTTGCATTTCACCCAACCAGGGACAGGAACTGTGCGCAAATGTCCAGCCTTGCCCACTAAATCGACTATTGCCCAATGATCTTCTCGCTGCTGAAGATGATCCAATGTCAAAGTCACGGCTTCATGCCTTCTCAAGCCGCAGGCGAGGAGGAGAGCCAATAGCGCGCGGTCCCGCTTGCCTTTTAACCTCTGCGTATCGGGTGCTTGCCAGAGCCTGTGGCCCTGTTCTGCAGTTAACCAATTCCCAAGGCGCACGCCCAGTTTCTTCACGCCTTTCACGCGACGGATACCTGTTGCCAGATCGGCGCTGAGCAGACCACAGTCGGCAGCCTCGTAGGCAAGACGCCGCACCGCACCCAGGCGTAGGTTAATCGTACCCGGCGCTAGCTGGCGGGATTCAAGGTGTGAACGATAACGAAGCACCACAATCCGATTGAACGCGAGCCGAGGCTCCGAACAATACCAGTCAACGAACTCGTCGATGGCGTGTCGATAGCCTCTCTGTGCATCTTGGCTGGTCAGACTGTTCAAGACCGCGGCTTTTGCATGCTCCAAATCAGGCAGGCGCAGGACAGATTTGCTCGTGGTGCGTCTTGTTCGCGGGTGCGACTTCGGTTTCATGATCGATGGCCTCCTTGCCACCGATCAATCTTCAGACCGGCATCTCACCTCCAATTACCGAGTAGCCAGGCGACCTTGCGGCCGCCGGCCCTCTCAGAACTGGGCGTGAAAGTTTCCTTTCACCCAGCTCAAGCCCTTCGAACGCCTCTTTAGAGGAGACGCGGTTTCGAAACGGGAAGACGCTGACGATGAACCCGGTCATGGCACTCGGGATGAAGTAAAACGCGGTTGCTAGCAGCTGTCGAACCACCCATCACACGTGGGACGCAGTAATGAAGGCGCCAGCCTGTGATCCGGGTGATTTTTGTATTGCACAGCGTGCAGAGACCACGTTGTTCATACCAGAGGTAGCGAAGAGTACGAGTACCCCGAAACGTTTCCAGCATGTGAGCCCCTTCGCGTTCTTCGAAGTAGGTTTCATACGTTGGATCGTACGGGTTAGCTTCGCCTTTTACCTTGACGTGTCGTTTGATGGGAGTGCTCATGGCGTGGTACAGCCAGACTTTATTTGGCCGTCCTTTGTCATCGCAGGTTTCGCCGAAGAAAGACCAATCCCGATTCCCACGCCGGTCAAAGTATTTCGGTTTGATCCAGCGCGTGCTTTTATTCGGGTGCCTTCGTCGTGCCCATCGCCACAGACTAGAGAAGATCATGAGATCAACGCGTCTGAATGTGCGTTTGCTCACCACGTGCCGATGATAGTTGGCCCAACCACGAATCTTTGGGTTGAGTTGATCGATCAAATCGGCGGCAGACATGCCATGCGCAGCCTTGACGGTTCGTCGGATGTCCTCCAAGAAGGTTTTGACATTCTTCTTGGAAGGCTTGATGAGCAGTTTCCCGTTGGGATATCTGCGCACGTTTTGTCCGAGGAAATCAAAGCCGTGCTCCACATGCGTAATGACGGTCTTCTTCGGAGAGAGTTCGAGACCTCGTTCTTGCAGAAAATGCTCGACGAGGGGCTTGATTTCTCCTGCCAGTAATTCTTTCGATTTACTGGTGATGACGAAGTCATCCGCGTAACGGACGAGATTGACACAAGGCTTCTCACCTCTGCGCACGGTCTGATCAGTTTCCTCCTCGTCAGACAATCATTCCAACAGCTTTCAGGTCGCAGTCAGAGTTGCCCGTCATCCGGCAGAATACCGATACACAACCGAAACCACATGGAAGCGGCGGAATCCTCGCTTACGTTTGCAGGGCTGGCTCGTCTCAAACTGAAGGTTCCCCCCGCAAGGGGAAGGAGTTCAGATACGTGCCTCCAACGGAGGACCTAAATCGAATGGAACGCCTTCGCGTTGTTACCGCGTTGTTGTTGTCAACAATTCCCCTAGCTGCTTCGGCGCAAGCTCCTCGACCGATCCCAATCGAAACCGCGCAAACATATTTCTCGGAAGCTCAATCACTTTGCCAGACCGATCATGGGCAACTGTGGGGAGTCTCGCTGTGTGGGCCGATCATGTTTGTGGACCCCCAAAGCCGAAGCATTGTCGCCAGCCAGGCGGATGCGAAAGGGCTGCTGAAAGCCGAGGGCGGCGTCTTTGTTGGCACCTTGTCTACGGACCAGAACTTCGCGAATACGGCGGTCGAATGGTCGGGTGTCCACTGGACGCAGATGACATGGCCTCTCCCTGAGGAACTGCAACTGCGAGAAACCCTGATAGCGCACGAACTCTTCCACCGCATTCAGAACCAACTCAACCTTCCAAAGGTCAAAGGCGGGGAGAATGCACAACTGGATACGGTTGAGGGGCGATACGACTTGCAGTTGGAGTGGCGAGCGCTGTCACGTGCTCTTCGGGCGAGCACCGACGAGGAGCGGAGAGAGGCTGCAGCAGACGCAATTCTTTTTCGCGCGGAACGTTACCGGTTATTCCCGGGCGCCGACGTACAGGAGCAAGCCCTTGAGTTGAACGAGGGCCTGGCTGAATACACTGGCGTTCGCTTGGGAAATCCCATCCCCGAAGAACAAACCAAGGAAGCCCTGCACGATCTTTCGATCCGTGGAGACGACAGCACGTTTGTCCGGTCGTTCGCCTATGCTACCGGGCCCGCCTATGGCTTGCTACTCGACCAGTACTCTCCGGGATGGCACGATCAGATCAGAGCAGGCCAGCGTTTCGATGCTCTACTCCGAAACGCTCTCCACATAACGCTTCCCACAAATCTGCAGGTTGCTGCGAAAAGCCGAGCCACGCAATATGATGGCGCGACGCTGTTTGCTGCCGAGACGCAAAGAGAGACCAGACGGCAGCAGATTGTTGACGGCTACCGTGCAAAATTCATTGACGGCCCGGTGCTCACGCTCAGCTTTAGGAATATGCACCTACAGTTTGACCCACGAAACTTACAGCCCCTGGGAGATGCCGGAACGGTCTATCCGAATCTGCGAATCAGTGACGATTGGGGCATCCTGGACGCAAAAAGCGGAGCGCTCATGAAGCCCGATTGGAGCGCCGTGGTCGTTGCTGCACCATCTGCAAGTAAAGGCAGTCTCGTGGGTGATGGATGGACGCTCGAACTGAAGCCCGGATGGAAGATCGTCCCAGGCACTCGGAAAGGCGACTTCATGCTGGCGACTAGTTTTTAGCCTGGTAACGCTCGATTATGAAAATCCCTCGATTCCACTGATAAGGACCCCCGTCAAATTGGTTTGAAAGCACTCGGCGACAACAGACGAACTGTCTTTTCACGCGACACAGTAGAGGAATGCATAGTGGTTTGTCGGCTACTCTGAAGTTGAGGTCTCAGTGAGAAATCCAATTGACGAATTGCTCGCCCTTTGGTGACAAAGGGAAGATGTTGGGTATACCCCAGCGGAAAGTAAGCATCTCACCACACTATCCTGCCATAGTCACTGACGATACGCGGCGAGAAACAGTTGGACGCTTTCGGCCGCATGTTTCTGTAGTTCTGATGCACTTGGAATCGCATCGTCGCCCAAAAGCATTGCCCGGTTCAAGGGTGCTGACATGACCAGCCAATTGAATTGAGAGGCGGCGAGCGAAGGATTTCGGATAGCAAGGACACCGCGCTCCGCAAGCCGCTCGAATATGGCGGCGAGCGACATAATCGATCGGCCCGGCCCGCCGGAATAGAGCGCCTCACCCAGTTCCGGGAAGCGTAAGACCTCACTGATTACCAGACGACGCAGGCGTATGATTCGTGGCGTGAGCACGACTTGGAGCTGACGAACGGCATAATCCGTCAAATAACGTTTCAGATCGTCGCCCTCGTGGAACTCTGGTACACCAACATGCACGCGGTCACTTGCCTGGTTCGTGAGGGCCGAGACCATCGCCACGAACAGATCGCGTTTGTTCGAAAAATGCGCATAGACAGTCTGCTTGGCGACTCGCGCTTTGGCCGCTATCTCATCCATGCTGGTACCGAGAAATCCCCCGTTGAGGAATATCTCAGCTGCAGCGTTGAGGATTGAGGAACGCTTGTCGGCGCTCCGATCGCGCGGCCCGGCCTCGAGGAAGTCGGCCGGTTTTTCTGTTTTCATCTTGCCTCGTAAAGTCACGTGCGCTGATTGCCCTCTTGACAATATCATACTGGACGGTCTAGTCTAGTTTAACAAGAGCCAGAACGTTTGAGCAATTCGCAGAATTGCCCGTCTTTGACCAAGACCGCGCCAAAGGCTGCTATGTCGATTATCTATTGGAGGAAATAGTTATGAAAATGAATACTTATGTAAATTTCTCTGGCACGTGCGCGGAAGCCTTCCGTTACTACGAGAAACATCTCGTAGCAAAAGTCGGAATGATTATGACCCACGGGCAGTCGCCTGACCAAAGCCGCGTCAAACCGGAATGGAAGGACGCCGTGCTGCACGCTCGGATTTCCATTGGCGACATTGAGCTATGGGCGGCGGACATCCCAAACGCCGCGCCTATGCGCAGCGCTTACCTGACGCTGAGAATGGATACTGACAGTGAGGCGGAACGAGCTTTCTCCGCCCTTTCCAACGGCGGTGAGGTCTTGATGCCGATGCGAGAGGAGTTCTTTGCCTCCCGCTTTGGCCAGGTCCGTGATCGATTCGGCATCAACTGGATGATTCTCCACGAGCGTCCTACGCCGCCGCGGCCGTGATCCGCGTGAAGAGAGACAATTCAATGAAAAACCTGTTCGATGTCGCGCTCGCAGATCAAGTGAAGCAGCGCATTGATAGCCTTCGAATCGACAGCGAGCAGCAGTGGGGCAAGATGAGCGTAGCTCAGACGATTGCCCATTGTGCGTCCGGATTGCAGATGGCTCTGGGTGACATAAGGCCTCCTCGCGCACTGATGGGGCGACTGATAGGTTCAGCAATTAAGCCGAAGGTTGTCGGAAACGATGACCCGCTTCGTCGCAACTCGCCTACGGTGCGTGAACTGGTCATTCGCGGGGAACGCAATCTGGATGCCGAGCGCGTGCGTCTTTGTTCGCTGATCGACAAATTCGTTTCGGGCGGGCCATCGGTCTGCACTACCCACCCACATCCGTTTTTTGGCCTCCTAACACCAGCGGAATGGGCCGTCCTAATGTACAAACATCTGGATCATCATCTCCGCCAATTCGGTGTGTAGAACCTTTTTTCCAAAGTGCGTTTACCGCATCTTTGCGGTGTCCAACTTGCATGGCGGAAGTCATTGGTCGAGTGGTCGGCAATACGGAAGTTGCGGGTCTCACGCGTACGGGGTCATCCGAAACCTCTGACAACGATTTCGTTTCCCCAACCTCGCACCCGAACATTTCCATTGAGCTGACGCACAAGTGCATGAACCTCCCCCCCCAGCTAAACGCTGAGGGGTGCGGCAGTATCCAAGTCACACCTCGGTCGGCACAGTCGCAGAGCGCGGACTACAATGAGAATCCCACAATGGTGAAGCGCGCAGCCGAAGAGGCGACCACGAAAGGCAAAGCCCGGCACGAAGGGATTGGCTCCTGCAGAATGTGAATTAACCGAGCTTTCAGGTGCTGCAGCCGAGGTTGCGAACACAATCGCGCGGCAAGCGGCAGTGTGGCCCCCCGTGTTGCTATTTGGTTAAGGCGCAACGCTAACGTAAATTGTTTTCTTGAAGAACACCCCGCTGTGATCCATTGACTGGACTGTGAGCCGGTGAGTACCGACTGTCATCGGGATCTTGGCATAAATGGCTGACAGCTTAATCTCGTACACCTTCACAAAGTCCACCCATACTTCGGTGCGTACCACCGGGGAACTCGAGTCGCGTGTTACTGTCCTGACGACCGCCGGCGAGCGCAGCGTCGCCCCGTCGCCTGGCGAACAGATCGTCACTGAGGGATCGGTCAGGCCGGCGTCATCGCAGACCGGGATGATCTTGGCGACGAAAGCATTTTCGACGCTTGACCTTCCCGCTTTGTGTCGCTGAAAAGCGCCTTGCGTGATCGGGAAATCGGTGGAGTTGGTTTCTCCGGTCACGTAAGCATTACCTGAGGAATCGAGCGCGATTGCGGTACCTAAGTCAAAATATCCGTTGCCGCCCAGCAGGCTGGAGTAGTCGGGCACCGTCCCGGTGGGATTCATTTTTATTACGAAGGTGTTGAAGGTGAATGCCTGGTCCACAATCGATTCCTGGAATGCACGCACAAAGGGGAAATTCGGCCAATGGGCGATCGTCTGACCGACGACGTACGCGTGTCCTCCTTTGTCAATTGCGACACCAGTAGCAAAAGACTCGCCATTCGGGCACGGTCCAATCGCCCAATGCCCGGAGTACACAAGGCCGGTTCCGGTCGGGTTCAGCTTAGTCAGAACCGGGCCACAGGATGCAGGACTGCGAAAGGCGCCGGGAGTCGTTGGAAAGTCGCTCGAGAACGAGTCCCCGGTGATGTAAGCGTTGCCGGCGCTATCGATCGCTAGGCCGCCGTCGGTGAAAACGTTTTCGCTATCGCTGCCACCCAGATACGTTGAGTAAACGAGCCCAGTCCCAGTCGCGTTGAGTTTGGTAACGAAGATGTCGCCGGAGGGGTAGCCGCTTCCAGTTCCACCGAAGCTCGTCTGGAAGGCACCGGCAGTGACAGGGAATGCGGTTGAGTTGGTTGTGCCCATGACGTAGGCGTTGCCGGAAACATCCACTGCGATCCTATGGCCTCTGGCTGTGATGTACGGATACGAGGGCTGCTCCGGACCTCCGAGATAGGTCGAGTACACGAGGGAGCCGCCATCGGCACTGAGTTTGGTAACGAACGCAGCAGGGGCGCTGCCCGAAGCCGGCTTGACGGTCTGGAATGCACCCGGAGTGGTAGGAAAATCGAGTGATGCGGTTTCACCCGTGATGTAAGCGTTTCCCGCTGAATCAATGGCGATACCACCCGCTCTTTCGAGGTCGCTCCCGCCGAGGTAGGTACAGTAAACCAGGGTTGTGCCGGTGGCATTCAACTTCGCGACAAAATCTTCGCCGTTCCCCTTTGCGGCCATTTGATAGGCACCCGCCGTCACAGGAAGGTCGGTGCAGTCCGTGGAGCCTGTGATGTAGGCATTTCCGGAGCCGTCGATACGGATCCCAGTGGGGAAAGTTTCGCGGCAACTTGTTCCTCCGAGGTACGTCGAGTAGATGACGCTTTGGCCGTTCCAGGCAAACTTCGTGACGAAGGCGGAACGTTGTCCTGGCGCTGGGTCTGTTGGCTCGATGACGCCGGGCGTTGTGGGGAAGTCGAGCGAGTTCGTTACGCCAGTTACATACGCGTGCCCACCGGAGTCTACCGCGATGCTCAAGCCCGCGTCGCCACCCCCGCCACTGCCGCCTAGGTAGGTGGACCAGCGCAGCACGGGGTCGATGACCACCGGCTGTCCCGGGTCGTGGGCGCCGAGGGTGAACCCGACTTGGTTCTTTGCCAGCAGTATGTAGTGGCAGCGGACGCGGCGGAGTCGTCCGTTAACCCTCTGGTGTACGGCAGGTACAAGTTGTCGAAGGTTCCCAGCTTTCGTGTGGAGAGTCAGGTCCCCGTCTGCGTCAACGCCGAGAGAGTCCACTCCCTCGAAGGTGAGACGCACCTGGTTCACGTCGGTACCCGGCGCGAGTGCGATGTCGTATTCGAGATCTCTGCCAGTGCCGTAGAAGACGAGGTCCACCCCGGGATAAACTTGCGCGTAGCGCACGCGCGCGAACTGCGGGATCCCGGTATGCCAGTTGGTAGGCTTGCCGATCAGATAATTGCTGCGGCCGGGCAGCGGAGATTCGCCGGTTATTTTTGCAGCCCGGCGCCCGCCTTCGAACTTCACCGCGACCGCGAGATACCCGCCGCCCGGCACAGGCAGTTTCAACGTTGCGCCTTGGTCGGTGAAGAACACGCTTCTGCCTAGATACGACACGCGCGCATCCGTCTGTCCGACGTTCGCCTCGAACGAGAGCGGGAGGTTCGGGTACTTCGCCGGCGCGGAATGATTGGTTGCGGCGGCAAAAGCTGTGAGCAGCAGGCAAGCGGAGATAAAGGAGAGAACGTAGCGTGACATTGGGGCCTCCGGGGACTGTGGGCGGGCAAGCAGGTGCAACCTCGGGGAACTGAGATGCTGCGGAAGCTGCGTGGGTGGCCGGTTCTAAGGTTCCTGCCTCTGGTACGTCTGTTATCGTCAATGTTGAAAAGATCCGTGCACCAGATTTCGCAGGAGCGGCTGGACCGGCGGACGACAAGACATAGAGTTTCTCGCGTCTTCCAGATAACTCTTAGGGCAGGACTCAGCGAAGTTCCGCAACGCAAGCTCGTAGGCGGAATGGGTCGCGGTACTTCGGGAAATTTTGATCTCCTCCAGGTACTCCTGAACCGCACTCGCAATCAACCGGTGCGTTGCCGGGGAACCTTCCGCACTGACCGTCACGCCGTTGTTAACCGCATTCAGTTCCGCTTCCTTTCGAAGCCGTCGTGCGTTCGAGTCAGCCGCGTTCTTGCCTACCGATACGCGGATGCGCTTTGCACCCTCACGCCATTCGATGTAGTACGAGCCCTCGGGATGACGCTCTTCCTTCCCATTTACGAGAACCCAATCGGGTTTTACTCGTGCGTTGACTGAGAGCACGACAGGACAAAAGCGCAGGCCCTGAGCAGTGCGAACCCATTTGGTGAGATTGCATTCGCGGTTGGGCACGGGCGGCGATCCTCCAATGAAAGTGGTATCACTGTAGGTATCACCAGCTTCTAAGTGCAAGATTCCAAAAGGAATGGTGCCGAAGAAGGGACTCGAACCCCCACACCCTTGCGGGTACATGGACCTGAACCATGCGCGTCTGCCAATTCCGCCACTTCGGCAAGTGACTGCGTTGCGGGGCGGCCTGAAGCCGCCTTGATGGAAGAGACTACGCCATCTATTCTACAGGGCAAGCGAGGGGTGTCAAACCTTGAGCGGAGGCATTCGACGTATATGCGATCATCGCAACCCAAGAAAACACCACCTACATCTGTTGGGGCCTCGAAACCGGTGGAACCCGGCATCGACAACGAGAAAGTAATGCAGTTGCGATCATTGGCGCACGACTTGAGCAACGCTCTTGAAGGCATCTTGCAGGCGTGCTATCTCCTGAGCCACGCTGAACTCAGCGCTGACAATCGGCGATGGGTGCAACTGATCGATACATCGTCGCAAGATGCGGCGCGTATCAATCGCGAGATCAGGGCATCTTTGCGCGCTCTCTCGAGTGAGTAGCACAACGCACTCAGGCAGGAGCTTCGTCTACAATTGCCATTCGCAGCACTAATTCCCCAGCAAGGAGAGCAATGATGGAACGGAAAGCTAGCGCAGTCTGGAAGGGCGGTCTTAAGGATGGCAAGGGTGAATTCTCGGGGACGAGCGGGGTTTTTTCTCATGTACCCTACTCTTTCACGACTCGCTTCGAAGCTACGCCAGGAACAAATCCCGAGGAACTGATCGCGGCAGCCCATGCATCGTGTTTTTCCATGGCCCTGTCCGCGCAGCTTGGCACCGCGAATCTCACGCCTGAAAGCATTAACACCACGGCCAATCTAAAGATGGAGAAGCTAGAAGGGAACTGGGCGATAACCACCATTCACCTGGATGTGAAGGCCAAAGTCCCGGGCGCGGATGACGCGACGTTTCAGAAGCTGGCGGAGAATGCGAAGTCTGGATGTCCAGTCTCGAAGGTTCTCAATGCGAAGATCTCAATGAGCGCGGTTCTCGAGCGATGAATCTGATTCCTCGTTCTCTAACTGGAAAACCGGCAGAGCACCGAGATCAGTAGAAATCCGAACAGCTCAGATAGAAGCCGCATTGCAGGCATTTCAGCTTGCACCGGCTTTCGGTAAGCTCGGATGAGCAGTTTGGGCAAAACCGGGACGGATCCGCCGTTGTTTGATTCGCGGGTGCCGGCGTGGCGAAGGGTGCCGGGCCAATGGTGCCAAAATGCTCGCTCATACCGGTTGTATCTTGCCATGTCCGTGCCAAAAAAAAGAGAGTCGATTTAGGCTCTCTTTGCTTTTTTGAGTGGCGTATGCCCGCGTTCAGAACCCCGGGGTAAATGAGTAACCGATAGAGACCGCAAAACGCGCCGGATTTACGTTATTGAATTCCCAGTTGTTGTGAACAATGTAATAGTGCGCCTCAGGCCGGATAAAGGCATGTCCCCAGAAGTAGTAACGGAGGCCGCCACCGAAATGCCAGGCGAAGTGATTGCTGCTGGTGTAGTTGGTGCAGCCGGTGAACCCGCAGTTGTAGGTGCCACTGTAGAATCGAACATCTTGGCCGCCGATTCCCGCCATGAGATCCCCGCCGATTTTCTTCTTGATGGATGTCACGCCGTAGACGAAATTGAAGTCATAAAAGATCGGTCGATAAGGGATGGCGCCGAGGAACACACTGCCATTGGTAACTCCATACGACGCCTGGTGAACGCGAGGCGCCACCTCTCCACCGAAACCGATGTGGTGCTTCAAGATGACATTCCCGCTAAAGCTCACATAGAGGCCGCCACTTTCAGAAGGGATCCCGTTCGTGCTCCCGGGAGCAGTAACGGTTCCAAAGCCCAACGCTGCGTCAAATTGCTGCGCCTGAAGGCTGGCCGTGCCGACCCACATCATCGCCAAGGCAAACAAGACAAAGGACTTTCTCAAGTGAAGTCTCCTCAACCGTAATATGTCTGAAGCAACATCAAACCCGTATGACTGATTATAGTTGCGCGGGCAACACTGCCCCGCAGCTACTTACGTTAGATGGAGCCAGAGGGGAGATTTGTTATCCCTGGTTGGAGAAAGGTTCGATTCCGCAGCGAGCAAGGTGGCTGCAGGCCAGGGCCGGAGGAGAGGAGAGAATGGCTTCAGGCTGGAGACCGACGAAATTCGGGATCACCTGTTCTGCGCCGGCCTCGAGTAGAGCTTTTGTCATCGCATTCGAGGAAACACCTACGCAGCGCAAACCCGCAATGCGAGCTGCAAGCACCCCAGCAGGAGCATCGTCGAATGCCAGCGCCCGACTGGGAGGCACGCTCATCTTCTGGCAGGCCAGTTGGTAGACGTGCGGATGAGGCTTTCCCGCGACCACATCGGCTGCAGTGATGACGGTATCGAAGACGCCGCCCAGTCCCAGATGCTCGATCGTGGAGGCGGTGCGAATTTCGCTGGCCGAAGTCGCAATTCCGCAATAGATGCCCAGCCGCTGTACCTCCTTGAGGAATCGCAGGACCCCAGGAAAAGGTCCAATGTTGCTTTCAAGAGCGCGAAAGATTTCGTCCTTGCGCCGCCCCAATTGGGACAACTCGGCCTCTGGCAGTTCGCCGAGGAAGTGCCGGAGTATTTCGCCCCGCGTCCGACCTTCCAAAATGAACGAAAGCTCGGAATGCGGCGCATGGACCCCGATCGAGCGCAGGAACTCCTGCCAGGCGGCGAGGTGTGCGGGATGGCTGTCGATAAGAACGCCATCCATGTCGAAAACCACCGCCCGAATACCGGCGTCCAACTTGTCAACGGGCAGGCTCATGGATTCGCCACAACCGGATCTTGGATGCCCGGCCATATCTTCTGGGCGAGATGATAGTTTTCGATGGTTCCAATATCCAGTACGAACTCGGAAATCCGGTGGCCGTGTATCCGCCCGAGCAAACGCGGAATCACGTCAAAGGCAATGTCGGCTCCGGCCTTTTGCGGGATCGCTCCTAACAACTCCGGGGTGGCCAGCATGAGCCCGGCAAATGCCAGGTTTCCTTTCGGCTGAGGAGGTTTTTCGACAAATTCCAGAATCGTGCCATCTTCGGCCAAGGTTGCGATTCCACAACGTTCCGGATCGGGGACGGAATAGAGGCCGAGAGTCGCGGCTGCGCGAGGAACGTGTGAGCTGAGCATCGCTCCCAGGTTGGCATTGGTAAGGACGTCGGCATAGAAAACCCAGAACTTGTCTTCTCCTAGGATCCAATCACGATTTACGAGCAGGGTTCCGGCGCTTCCGTGGAGTTCTGGCTCCTCGACCACGGTGACCCGCACACCGTCTCGCCATTTGCGCACAAATTGGTTCACCTCGTTCGCGTGGGCATGGGTATTGACCAGGATGTCGGAAATTCCAAAGCGGCGGCTCAGCGCAAACCAAATTTCAAGCATGGGCACGCCCCGCACCGGGAGCAAACATTTCGGCGTGGTGTCGGTGTAGGGCCGCAGTCTTGTGCCGTGGCCAGCGGCCAGCAAAAAGGCTTTCATGCAGAGGAGGCTACCGGAATGAATGTCCAGCGCGAAGCGCTGTGCTCGTCGTTATCAATGAAGGGATCGTTCACCAGGACTTGAGCTCCCTGAAAATCAAAATGGAAGGTCATTTCCTTCAGCCCTTCCGAGGCCATGGCGGCGCGGACGTCTTCTTGCCGCGGCGGTTCGCAGAAGAGCAGCAGGAAACCGCCGCCGCCCGCTCCGGTGATCTTTCCCCCCAACGCGCCATTGTGCCGCGCAACTTCGTACAACGTATCGATTCTCGACGTCGAGATGCGGGGAGATACTTTCTTCTTCGCCCGCCAACTCTCGTCGAGCATGGCAGCGAATTCACGCAGCTCGCCCGCCTGCAGCGCATTGCGCATCCTGTAGGCGAGAGCCTTAATTTCATGCAAGGCATCGAGCGGCTTTCGGCTTCCCTGCTCGGTTGATTTTTCCTGCTCCGCAAGGATGTTCCATGAGTGATGCGCGGCCCCTGTAAAGAACAGCATGAGGCTGTTTTGCAGTTCCGTCATTACCGTCGGACCTGGATCAATCGGCTGAACCTGCGAACTGCCATCGGGCAGGAACTCGATGAAGTTCAGGCCACCAAACGCCGCCGCGTATTCGTCCTGCTTTCCAACATGGTGATGTAGCACATTGCGCGCAATGTGAAACGCACGTTCAGCAAGTTCATGCTTGGAGAGTGGCATGTGAACGTAACTAGAAAGAGTCTTGAGGACATTTACACATACGCTGGCGGAAGAACCCAACCCGGTTCCCGGCGGAATTTCTGAGGCTAGAAAAAGGTCCACACAGACTTCCCGGTCGAGATTCTTGAGTACCGCCACGGGGATTTCGAGCCCGCTCTCCTGCATTTGCAAAGAGGCGAAATCAGACCAGGCTTCGCAGATCCGCAGGTCGGAAGAAATGATCTGGATGCTTTGGTCGGAACGGGTGCCAAGGACGGTGTAGAAGTACTTGTTGATCGCAGTGCTTAGGACAGCCCCGCCATATTGCTGGTAATAGGCGGGCAAGTCCGTACCCCCACCCCCGAAGCTAATCCGTACTGGGCTGCGCACGATGAGCATTGGAGATCATCTCCTCGTTTGGATGACTATCCCAATCCACGCTATAGGTTAGAGGGGGCGAGGTTGGCGGGAAGAGTCTCAGAAGTAGAGTCCAGACGGTCTGCAAAAGGAGTGATATGTCCCTGAGCAGGTAAGGATCTACGACATACTGCAAATCGAACCGGGTCTTCTGCTCAGCAGAATGAAACTCACGCAAGCCGTGGACCTGGGCCAGGCCGGTGATGCCGGGCTTCACCTTAAGCCGTCGTTGCTGCCACTCGGAATAACGGCCAAGAGAGGAGATGGGATCAGGACGGGGGCCAACCAGACTCATCTGCCCGCGCAAGACATTCCATAGTTGCGGGAGTTCCGTGATGCTCAGGTATTCCAGAAGCGATTCGAATCCCGAGTTGGAGCGCACCGGGCGATCCACGTTCAGCCGAAGCATCTCGAAAGCCGCTCCAAACTGACCGGATCGGGTTTCCCACCGGAACGCACGCCGCTTCTTGATCAGGAGGAGAACCGCAAAGGGAATCACCAGGAGGGCAGCAGGAAGGAGCAGGCACAAGGAACCCGTAACGTCCAGCAGCCGCTTCAGCAGCACGTAGCGTCTCCTTAGACCGACGTCGCGAAGCTGTACCAGGGGAAGCCCGTCCAATGTGATGAGTTTGGGCTGCGATGCATAAAGCTCATAGGATTGCGGAACTAAGGTGGTCGCAATGCCCATATCGCGGATGCGAGTCATCAACGTTCGAATTTCCGGGGTAGGCGCATCGGAGAGCGCCACGATAACTTCGTTCACATGCGCCCGACGGAGAAAGTTCGCGATCTCCAGGGTTGAAAACTGGGAGGAGTGGGGCACCGATTCAGCACCGTTCGCCGGAAGTATGATCTCTTCCACCGGTTCGCGGGGAAACAAGAGACCGACTACCTTGCACAACATCTCGGGATGCTGTTGGATTTTGGTCGCGACCTCCTGGGCCACGCGTCCCCCGCCCAGGATCACGACCCGCCATAGATCTCCATTCTTGTGCCTCCATCTCAAAAGCGACCGGGCCGCCACCCGGATCCAGAGACATCCGGCGAATAAAAGCGCGATGAAATAGGCGAGCGCCAGGCGCGAAACATAGGTCCGGGTCAGGTATCCGAGCGCAAGCAACACTGCAATGGTGCACATGCTTCCGAACAACACATGGGAGAAGACCACAGAAAACTTCCAGCCCCCGCGAAATCCGTCCATTTGCATGAAGAAAGACAGGGCTACCCAGAAGACGGCCGCCGTGACGCCAAACGGCAACAGCGCTTGCATCGAAACCCGTTCGCTAGAGGTCCAGGTCAAACCGAACCGCAAAAGGTCCGAGATAAAAAAAGCGCCAGCTATCCACGAGAGGTCCGCGAGCAGGATCCACAGTTCCAGCCTTCGAGTGTTCATTGCGTCCCTGTTCGACTCACGAGCCTTGGACCGATCGCTCGAACCGCAAGCTCAGAATGACTGATTTTCGAGCGAACGCAGGTGAACAGCGAATGCGCTACGCACAGGTGCAGGTCTTCAATAATCTGCATGTTGTCACAAGGAATCACAATGCACAGGTCGCACAAGGCACGCATTCGTCCTCCGGCGAACCCGCCCAGGCCAACCGTTGTGCTCCCGATGGCTTTCGCGGCGCGCAGGGCGTGCAGAACATTCAGCGAATTCCCGCTTCCACTGATGGCAAATGCAATGTCTCCGGGCCGAGCAAAGTTTGCTAATTGTTCGGCGAAGATGTCCTCGTATTTGGAATCGTTTGCCCAGGCGGTCATCAGAGGCACATTGTCGGTCAGGGCCATCACGCGAAAGCGCTTTTTCGATCCATTTGTCGCTCCCTTGCCCAAATCGCAGGCAAAGTGCGAAGCCAAGGCAGCGCTGCCTCCATTTCCGAAAAGGAAGATGGAGCGCTCCTGCTCGTAGGCTTCTACCAGCAAGCCGGCCACCCGATCGACATCCTCGAATGGCATGGATTGAATGCTCTTCGAGAGCAGCTCAAAGTATGGGCGGCAGCGACTGATGGAATTCACCACAAGAAGACGGGGGGAAGATAGCCAGGGTTGCCCTGAGTTCAAAAAGAACGAGAGTAGCTGATTTACTTGCGGACGTTAAAGTGCGGGAAGTACGTGAGCTGCAGCTGAGCAGTGGTGTTGGTCTGACCCGAATTTGACAATAGCGGGAAGTTCCAGTGTTCCACCTGTAGCATCCCGGAGAGACTCAGTTCATGACTCAGCATGAAGGATGGCCTGACGCTAAAGTCATTGAGAAGTCCGCCCTCGAGAAAATCACGATCAACTTTTTGATAGCGATACCCGAACTGCAAAGTGGAACGTGGCGAGAACCAGTACGTAAACCACCCCTGCCCACCGCGTCCCGCGCGACCCATCCAGCTTGCGAGCAGATTACGGTCGTTGGTGTAACCGTCGCGATATCGCCGGAAATCCCAATAAACAAAGCCTGGGGGAAATTCCTTGGTGTGCGGGGTGCCGATGATTTCGGCCCGAAAGTCGACGTTATGCAACTTGGGCAATCTTGGCACGTACAAGCCCATGTTGAGCGACGGCCGACTGGAAAACAGCGGGGTGTATTCGTCTACGGCCAATGAATCGCGGTAAATGGTCAGCCACTTTCGTAAACCGGGAACGCGATAACTGAAATCGAAGTTAGCGATTCGTTTTCCCGGATTGGTGGCGGGATCGGAGGTGTGTGCATAAAAAGTCCGAAAGAAGTTGTGAAAGGTGACTGGCTGTCCAGGTCCTCCGAACATCGCCGTAAACCCCGCCCCAAACTCCAGGTTGGGCGTCGGCTTGAAACTTATCTTGAGGCCATGGATGAAGGGCTGCGGCTGAATTTGACCGGGGCCGAGGAGGTGGTCAACGTCGAATTCGAATTGGTGCCCATCCAGCCGTCCAAAGAAGTACTCTGACCTGGCATCACCCAAGAACTTTGACAGTAGTGGAAAGCGATACGGAGAGACGTTATCTAGCTTGACCGCAAAAAACGGTTCCGCGTTGTTGCTCAGCAAAAGCGGGTCAGAACCGGTGACGCTCCACCATTCGCTCTGCTTGCCGGCTGAAATTTGAAAGTTGCGATACTGCAGCGCAACCGTTCCGGTGAGGATATCGAAGCGATCGACGGCTGAACGACCCGCGGGAAAGGGCGCGGTCGCATCGGCAGCGGCGATTGCCTGCTGCAGAGGAGGAGAATACTGCGGAATGGCAGGTGCATGCTGATACTCCCCCTGCAGGGCAAACGAAAGCGGCCCTGCAACGGCATGGGCTGTGAATCCTGAAACTCCATTGAAACCCTGGCCGTATGGACGACCGAAGTCATTCACCAGGGTTTGGGCGAAATGATAGCCGTCGGTCAGGGGCTGGCCGGAAATTTGCGTAGCACGCGCGTACAGGGAATCCAAACTCGCCCCGAGATTCGCGGCGCCGTTCAGCCTCGCAAGCTCGGGCTGGAATTCATGCGCCAGGCTTTCGTAGATTCTTGCCGCCCCTTGAGGGGCACCCGCTTCGCTTTGAATCAAACCGTTGGCCTCGTCGAGCAGCCGCGCACATTCCATTCGGGTCCATGGACGTAAGCCGGCGTAGGCAGTCTGAACCACGCCAATGGCAGCCAGCCGGTCGAACAAGGGGTAAATGTAGCTATCCATGGGGACGTATGGTGAGCTCATGTTCTCCGGCATGCGCTGAGGAGGCTCATCGTTTGGCTCGAAGTAGTCCGCCCATCCTTCTCCTCCTAGTTCGGGATCGTGTCGAGCGCGATAAACTTCATGGGCGAAGTACCAGCCGAGCCCTCCGCCGATCAGCACGTCCGAGGTAAAGTGCTGATGGGAGGTTACCCGCGTCATCATGACGGTTGTCGCAAGACCATAGGCCAAAACCTTGGTAAACGGTCCAGGGTACTCGTGGGCCAGGATTCCAGCGATCGACCAAGACAATGCGCTGTGCTCGGAAGGGAAAGACAGGCCGCCGTTGAAGAAACTACCGACGCCGGTGCTTTGAAAGGGCCGCTCGCGCTGGGTGGAAAGCTTGAGCGCGTAGGTTACTGCCGTGGCGTTGATGCCGGCTTCGGCGGCGAGAAACCCCGTCTCCCGCAAGTGTTCGTTATTCGTAAGCTTCCCGAGAACCCATGCCCCGCCTCCTGCGCCAAGGATGGAATACAAGCTGATATCTGAAATCTTGTGATTGAAATCCAGCTGGCTCGGGCTGTTGGGCACCTGTTTGGAGATCCAACTGTCGGAGGCGATCAAACCCGCAGTCGCGCCGGCCACAGGCAAGATCCATTTTAGGTCCTTCTTTTTAGCGCGAGCCGGAAAGGTCCAGAAATGCTTCTGGTCTTCGGCCAAATGCTCCAAGAAAGGAACAAGCAGGTGATTGTCAGGATCGACTCCAGGCTGGAGGTCGAAGTCCCGTGTCTGCTTGCTCGAGGACCCATCGTTCGCCTGTGGTTGTGCACGTTCCTGGGAATAGCTCCGTATCCCAACCGAAAAGACCACCGCTGCGATCATACCGAGAAGGTTGAGTTTGCTACACACTAGAAGCCGCGTGCCACCTGTACCGCGATTCCGACCGCTGAAACCAATTGGGCCACTTGCAGTGTTTCTTTCCACTTAATGCCGCCACCCACTGCCTTGTTGGGAACCGCGATCATGTCGCCTGGCTGCATGGGAACATCAAGAGCGCCACCGCTGAAGAGCCCTTTCCCTCCCCCGGCGACGGTTCCGTTGGCGCGAACGATGAAAATGTTCTTCTTATCAGCTCCGGAGGTTGCGCCACCCGCCTGATGCAAGTACCAGCTCGCGCTTTTCCCCGGGCGGAAGGCAATCGCTGTCTGGTTATACACAGCACCTTGCACCATGACAAAGTTCGGCTTCTTGGGAATGTAGATCGAGTCGCCTCTGCGGAGTTGAACGTCGGCAAGAGTATGGATCCAGCTCTTAGTCGGGCTAATGTGGATTACCATGCGCCCGACCGGGGGTATCGTCTCGAGCTTCTCCACGGTTTGACGCCACTGCAGAAGCGTCGCCTCTTTACCAAGCGGGTCGTCCAGGCCCTCCGTCAACCCGGTACCCTCCTGCTTCGCTTGGGAGAGTAATTGAGCCCGATTCTTCTCTTCCAGTTCACGAATTTCAACCCTCTCGAAGATCGCTCCATAAGGGTAGGCATCGTCACGGAACCCACCGGCGCGAGCGATCAGATCGCTTAGAAGTTCACCTTCCTTGATTCCATAGGTGCCAGGATGAACCACTGCGCCATCAAGGGCCACGGTCGCACCAATGTCGTTCCATCCGGTCATTTGCTTGACCGTGATCACGTCGCCGGCGTGCAGGCGGATGTCGGTATCAGGATCGCCGTTCAGGGCGGCTCCAAGTCTTAACGGGATATGCTCGGTCTCGACATTCTTGCCCCGCTCGACCGAGTAACGTGTCAGTTCGGCGACCTCAAGATAGGCAGAACGCCGCGCTCCGCCTGCAAGGCGAACCAGCCCCACTGCCGTCATGTCTCGCCCCAGCGGGTACTTGCCAGGCCGTGCCACGTCCCCGGCGACCTCCACGGTTGCGGGCTCGTACCGCTGAACGTTCTTGTGCACGAAAACCCGGTCCTGCGGCTGGAGAAGGATATTTTCATGCACATCTCCGGAGATGGCCTTCTGCAGGTCTGCGCTGATGACTTCGAGTTTGCCATCCTGCGCCTTCCGGAACACCTGCACATCGTCCAACTCCGCATCCGGGGTGGTATTGCCCGCAAGGAAAATTGCGTCTCGCAGATAGGTAGCGCCATTGGTGATGTGATCGCCAGGATCACGTACTTCGCCGGTCACGGTGACAATCGGCGGGTCTTCGAAATCGAATCTCCCGAAGATGCGCACAGTGTCGAACGGCTTCAGAGCGAGATTGGAATTCTTGCCCGTCAGCGCGTCCGCAAGATTGAATGAAATGATCTCCGGTTTCAAGTCGGGGCCGGTCAATCGAATGATCTCTGCGTGCTGCTGATAAGGCTCCGGAAGAAGATCGCGGTAAGAGCGCACCAGGTCGGTGACGTTCATGCCCTCCCGATATGCGTACTTGCCCGGACGAAATACGTGGCCATCGAGATAGACGGTCTTCTCTGCAAAAGGCAGGATAGGTGAAATCTTGATGCTGTCGCCATCCTGAACCTCAAATTTTTCTATAGTCGCAAGCACAGTTGCGTTGTCGTTTGTCTCGGGCATATCGATGCGTAGCATGGTGCGGTTCTCATGGGCCTGTACCCGTTCGACATCAACGTGCCGCAAGGTACCCGAGGGGAGAACGCCGCCGGCAAGTTCCAGGACGTCAGCGAGATCCTTTTCGCTCGCGAGCTCATAAATACCAGGTCGCCGTACCATGCCTTCGAGCGTAACTTGGCGGCCCACGGGGGGGACAAGAAGGGTGTCTCCGGACTCCAACCGTTGCATGCTGGTGCGGACGCCGTGCAAGAGCAGGGCATACAGATCCACCTCTTCCACCAGTTGATTGCCGCGATAGTGCTTCATCACGCGCATGGATCCGCGCGAAGTCGGACCACCCGCTTGATAAAGGGCGTTCAATGGAGTGGAAAGTGAACTGATGTCGTAAGCCCCCGGCCGCTGCACATCTCCGACCACGTAAATCCGAATGGTACGAAGACGGTCGAGAGAAACATCGGCGTCGAGCTGCCGAAACTGGCTGCGCAGCGAGCTTTGCACCATGTGCTGCACTTCGCCGAGCGTATGTCCGGAAACTTGAATGGATCCAACTTCCGGCAGGCTGAGCCGGCCCTCGCGATCGACGACGCGGTGCAGGCGTTGCGAAACACTGCCCCATAGGTCGATGTTGACCCCATCGCCTGGCCCTAGCACGTACTCCGGGCCGGCTGGCAGGTCCATGGGAAGTTGATCCAAGTTGCCAGTGCCGTTCTCGAAAATATCGAGCCCGAAACGGCGGAGCGGTCCGGTACGGCGCGCGTACTGTGAATAAAGGTCGTAAAGGGACGGCACGTCGGCGTAAGGGTTCGCCCGATGCATCAGGCGAGGCTGATCGTTGAAGCGATTCTGATAACTGCGGGGCTGCATTTGCGGCCATGGAAGGCTTGAGTTCATCCTGTTCCCGCGCTCGACCTGCTGCGATTGTATGTATGCCTGTTCTTGCGACAGGGGCTGCTGCTGGTTCGAGGTGTTGTCCGTCGTCGAAGCCAGTGCCCCCAATTGAGGTTGCGTCCCGGCGGCATTTGGACTCTGCCCACTCCGATATTGGCTGAGCAGTTGCTGAACTTGCTCGGTACTGGGTTGGGTGCTTCCGCCGGCAACGGCATCGAGCGGAAGCCCGACTGTTTCCTCGCTGTTTTGATCGATACTCGCCTGCAGCAGCGCCCGACGCTCATCCGGGCTAATCTGATTTTGTGGTTGTTGGGGTGAGGGAGTTTGCTGCGTTGGCAAATTCGGAGTGTAGGGGGCGTTCGGTTGGGCCGTACCCCGCTGGGGGAGGCTCGAACCATCCACCTCGGGCACCGGATTCCCAATCCCAGAATAAGGGTAGTTCTGCTCTCGATCGCCGGACAGGGAAAGTTTCTGCTGGTCCGCGATCTCCCGGGCCAACTCTTCGCGTGTCGGCTTTGCCCGCACGTAGCCGCGATCGACAATCTGCTGGGTTACGAGCGAACGCACCTCTTCATCGTCGCGTATCAGCCGGAAGATGGCGTCATCGGTTAGTTCCTTCTGTTCGACCACGCGTCCTTGCGAGTAGGCCCGGCGAACCAACATCTTCTTGATCTCAAGAAAAAGGCCGGGTTCGCGTTGCAACAGCAGAACAATCCTTTCTGGCGGCAGGGACACGAGCCGCTCAGCTTCCTTTTCGGCGCGCGAGTCAGACTCCTCTATGGCACGAGTGCGAGTGGTGCTCTCGTCGGGGTTGTTGTTGGAGGGACGTTCCTGTGTGAACCCGCTGGTGCAGAGGAAAGAGAAGACGAGAAGAGCTGTGGGACAAATTCGCGAGGCTTTCATTCGTGCTCCTGCTGGATAGCGGCCTAGGAATCCCGCCTACTTAAAACAGCGGTTCAATGTCGGCCTCATGAATCTCTACCGACACGGACCGCATGATGGCGTCAATTGAAATGATGATGCGGTAGTTGGTCTTGACGCGGACAAGAATGCCGCGGGCCCCTGCCAAGGGCCCGCGCACCACTTTCACTCTGCGTCCTACGGTGAGATAGGGATGGTGCTCCGCCCGCAAACCTTGTTGGAGGGCATTGCGGAGTGCGTTAAGGTCCTCTCCATCGAGAGCTGCCGGTTGACCGTTGAAGGAGACAAAGCGCACCACTCCCGGCAGCTGGAGAACACGGAGCTTCTCGGCAATGTTGATGCGGGTAAATACGTATCCCGGGAAAAGGACCAAATCCAATTCTTTTTGCCGGTCCTTCCACCGCCGAACCGACCGATACACCGGGAGGAAGTTCTCGATACCGCGTTCCTGAAGTTGCTGGGCAACTTTCTTTTCGTGACGGGCATGCGTGTATGCGGCATACCAGGCCTCAGCCGGGACCAGCTGGAGCGTGGGCACACCAGGAATCGATTTCGAAACGGCCAAACTCATCAACTCTGCCCGCACCTACAGCTTCGCCCTCTCACTTACAGGGCGCATGTGAGAACAACCAAATTTGCAGCCCTGCAGACCGTCGTCCTGCAAGGGTCATCAGGAGGGATGAAGAGGGTCATGCTGTGCACACGCGGAGACACGTCCACCACTACCCATTGAGTGCTACGGCCGACAAACTTCTCCCCTGGCTGTTTCGACAGCCGTTTGGATGGGAAGCTGCTGAACGCGAGTTGCTTGCCCGAGACTCAGGATTGCAGCCCCGGACAGAGTAGAAGGTTAGTCCAGAGTAGAAGCTCAATCAGGAAGGGATCAAGTCAGTGCGAAAGTGGACTAACCCTTCACACTGACTTTAGAGAATGACAAGATCGCGGTTCCAGGCCGGGGGCTGCCCATCAGGGTGGCAGGCCGGAACGTGGTGAAAATCAACATGTTCTTCACTGGGTGAGGCAGCTCTTTCACGTGCTCCGGATCGGAGAGAATACGATAGTCCTGAACACGACCATTGGCATCGACGTACGCTTCGATGACAATCGAGTCTTCTGTGACCAGACCCAAACCCGTGTTGAATCCGGTCTGCTGCAACTCGGGATTGGTCGAAAGTAATAGCGGCACATCATTCGTATTCGCCTGAACCGGCGTGATGAACCCCATCAACCCAAAAATAATCAGAGTTGCGACCACACCGGCAGTAGCAGGAACCATGAAAGCACGAAGCGCGTTGGCCACTCGAAGCCCCAGGTTACCAAACACCGGTTCGCGTCGACGCGCAGCTTCACGCGAGATGGCCAGGCGCACCTTCAAAGACAGATCTTCCGGCGCTTGCGCGCGACCCACTCTGGACAGGAGCATTTGCGTTTGGCGAAGTGCAGCATAGTCGCCCCGGCACGCACTACACTCGTTCAAGTGCTCTCCGAGCGCGAACATCTGCCTCCCCGTGACCGCCCCGTCCAGGTAAGAGGAAAGCAGAGATTGAACCTGTCCGCAGGTCATGGCGTTACCTCGATTCGGGCACGTGCGGAGCCAACCACCCCGCGCGGCCTGAAGCGCAAACCTTCAACGTCCAACCCCAAGGTTGTCCCCGCTTGCTTCACATACTCCTTCAGACGAGTCCGTAAAGCATCCCTACCGCGGGTGATTCTTGATTTGACCGTACCCAGTGAGACCTGCGTGATATCAGCAATCTCTTCGTAGGACAATTCCTCAATGTCACGCAGAACGACTGCCGTGCGATAAGGTTCCGGAACTTGCCGAAGCTCTTCTTCAACCCGCAGCTGCAATTCTCGCTCGGCAGCATTTTCAAAAGGCGACTTCCGCTTATCGACGAACGCCGTATTCTCGGCAGCAGTGAGCGGATGCTCACCATTGGTTTCCGGTTCGACCGACGTTTCCTTGGACTTATGCCGAAACCACCAGCGGCGGCGGTTGGAAGCTTCGTGAATCGCGATGCGGTAAATCCAGGTCTTCAGACTGGATTCGCCGTGGAAGTACTTCATTCCGCGAAAGACTTTCAAGAATACTTCTTGTGTGGTATCGGCAGCGTCGGCTGGGTCCGTCAGGATACGGTAGATGACGCTGTAGACCGGCTGGTGAAACTCGCCGACGAGCCAGGCATATGCGTCTTCTGAGCCTGCCTTTAGCTCCGCAATAATGGTGGCTTCTTCCGCTCGTACGCCGATTGCGCTCGCGAAGTCACCCACGTTGGCTGCTCCCGCCATGCTTGCCATGGCGCCACCTCCATTATAGGTCCACCGGCACAGCCTTGTACTGCTTTGTTAGACCCCAGTGAGAGGTGAGATGTTCCCGGAAATCGTAAATAGCTGATTGTTAAGCGGTTTCTCAATCCCGTTCCGCTACTGGGTAGGTGGCGGGGATGCGGGAGGGGTGGTTTTTGGCTTCGGCACCGGCTTTTTCTTGGGGGGAGTTTTCTTTGGTGCAGTATCGGTGTCGTCCACTACCACTTTCTTCGGAGGGGTGGCGGCCGCCCGGGCTGCCTGCAGGGCGGTGCGCAGCTGTCCGATTTCGCTCTCCTTTGCAGTCGCAAGTTTGTCCATGCGATCTGCAAACGCGCGGCGGGACCCTTCGACTCCGCTGAGGTCATTGTTGAGTGACTGGAACTCCTCTTTGCTGCCAAATGCACCAGCCGACTCAACCACCGAATTCATGACGTCGTAGAGGGCATCCAAATTGCGATAGGTCTTGAACGTCAGCGCCAGGTTTTCTGGCGAGTTCTTCAGTTCCGTAAGAATCGAGGGAAGTGCATTCTGGAGGTTGCGCAGGATCGATTCGCTATCGCTCTCGGTCTGCTTCTTGGTCTTCGAATCGGTCTTCCACCTCTCGATTCGCAAACGCGAAAGGTTCTGCTGCGCCGATTGCGAAACACTCTCTAAATTCGCAACTAGCTGGTTGAGTTCAGAAATCGACGTATAGGAAACCGGAGTGCTGTTGGGAGGATTGGCAGGAGCCTGCGCAATCACGGGGACTGAACACATCAAAAGCAGGCTTGCTGCAACGGTTAAGGTGGGTGTCATGGGTTTTTCTCTTACCGACTCAGCATACTCATTTTCACAGGTTTCGCAACTGCGGCCTCAATTCGAGTTCGCGCCAGTTCCCGAACGGCGAGCCGGAAAATTGATTCTGGCGAGCCCGGTATCCCGCTCATGGCACCGGCACACTACCTCCTCCCGGTTGTGGACAGGAAAGCGGCAGATGATGCCCGGCCCCTGTCACGAACCATTTCCTGCGGAGAGCCGTTTCACGAGGATTACAAAGTTTTACTCTGCAGGTGACAACCCTTTCCCCCGCAAGTTCGTTCCCACACAGAATGGGAACAATCCTTGAGAGGAATCACCCGGTTCGCTTGGCCGGGGCCGTTCTAATTTTCGCTTGCGTCGTGGGCCTGACCGCGCAAAATACTACCAAGCCCACTTCCGACCGGCCAACTACCACTTTGCAAACCGCGGCGGAGTCGACCGCTCCGGTTCCCGCCGACGTTTCCGTAAAAGTAAATGTGGTCAATGTTTTCGCTACTGTCCGCGATAAGCACCACAACGTGGTCAATAACCTCACCAAGGATGACTTCGCGCTCAGCTCGAACTCCTTGCCACAGACAATTCGTTATTTTTCGCAGGAAAACAATTTGCCTCTCACCCTCGGTCTGCTTGTAGATACAAGCCTGAGCCAGCGCGAAGTTCTGGATGACGAGCGTTCCGCCAGCTATAAGTTCCTGGACCAAATGCTCCATGAAAAGGACCTTGCCTTCGTCTTACATTTTGATCGCGAAGTGGAGCTTCTCCAGGATGTAACCAGTTCTCGTTCCAAGCTGGAAAACGCCCTGCAGTCGCTACGAATCGTCCAGCCCACAGCTGACCCCGACAGCAATGCTCCCCAAAGCCCGGACTCAGGCCCGGGCCACCGGCACATGCGCCGTGCCGGAACCCTGCTCAACGATGCCGTCTATCTGGCCTCGGAAGAACTCATGAAAAACCGGACTGGCCGAAAGGCCGTCGTTGTTCTTACCGATGGCGTTGATCGCGGAAGCAAGGAGAGTTTACTGAGCGCCATCGAAGCCGCTCAGCGCGCCGATTGCCTCGTGTACACGATTTATTTCAAGAGCAACGAGGAAGGTGGTTTTAACCATGGCGGTTACGGCCGCCCTCATGTTGGAATGGGTGGAGGCGGCTATCCCGGTGGAGGGAGATACCCTGGAGGCGGCCGGGGACGCTATCCGCAAGAGGCCCATGTGGATGGCAAGAAAGTCTTGCAGCAGGTTTCCCAAGAAACCGGCGGCCGAATGTTTGAAGTATCCAAAAACAATCCCGTCGTGCGGATTTACGGTGAGATCTCCGACGAGTTGCGGAATCAGTACAGCCTTGGGTTTACGCCGACACCAGAAGCCGCTCGAGCCGGCTATCACAAGATTCAACTAACGACCAAGAAGAAGGATATGGCGGTGCAGGCTCGCGAGGGCTACTATTCTGCGGAATAGCCTTGCGCGAGCACAGCCTGCAAGGCACGGCGGACCACTAACCCAACATCCCGCATCTCATTCATCACCGATTCGATTCCCTGAACGAAAGCCATTCAGAAGTTGAGGTCACACCAATGGTGAAGTACAAACTTGTTTTATTGTTCACTGCACTTTGCACTCCTTGGTTGCTCCTGGCTCAGCAAACCAGGACGCTGCCGACGGGCACCGAAATCAATGTAAGAGCCGATCAGGAAATTACCGCCGAAGCCGCCAATGCTGGGCAGAGTTATCCCGCAACAGTAAGTGCTGCTGTGGTGGACAGCGAAGGTCACGTACTGATCCCCAAGGGTGCGCAGGCAAACCTTAAGGCCGTGGCGGAGGACAGCAAAGTGTCGCTCGATCTATCCTCAGTCACGATTGATGGCAGACAATTCGACATCGACACCAAAGGGTACAAACCTGGAGCCGTGGGCGCCAATAAAACCACCGCGAAATATGCCGGGGGCGGCGCCGTGGCCGGTGCCCTAATTGGGGCTCTTGCTGGAGGAGGCAAAGGCGCGGCGATCGGTACGCTGGCAGGAGGAGCCGCCGGCGCCGGTGCTCAGGCGGTGACGGCAGGCAAGAAGATCCACGTCCCAGCCGAGACAGTGCTCACCTTTAAGACTGCGCAGCAACTTGAGCTGTATCCGGTGGCTCCCGGTAGGCGCTGAGGAGGCAGGCCGAGCAGGTCTCAATCTCGGCAATGCAATTGGCAGCAACGGAAGTGCTGGCCCGTTGACTTCGTACCTTGACTAGCAACCCGGGTTGAAGTGTCGCCGCCATGGCGTCCATTATGATTCTGAGCACGTGAACCACGACCAAACCTTCCGCGCTGCACTGATTGTGTTCTCGCTCTTCACTGTTCCAATCGGCGTCTACCACCGCATCAAGTCACAATCGACGCACGAAAAACTCGATCGACGACGGGAGGGGTTTTTCATTTTGGCGACATTGCGGCCGGTTGGCATTGCTCTCTGGCTTGGACTGATCGCCTGGACGATCAATCCAGGCTGGATGAGATGGTCCTCAGTCCCCCTTCCATTCTGGCTGAGGTGGACAGGAGTCGGACTGATTGCGATTGCCTGTGGGCTGCTGGTATGGAGCCTTCGTTGCATCGGGAAGAACTTGACGGATACCGTTGTGACGCGTCAACAGCACAGGTTGGTCATGCATGGACCTTATCGCTGGGTCCGACATCCGTTCTATGATTCTGCCGCATTGCTGGTAGTGGCGGTTTCCCTGATCGCTGCGAATTGGTTTCTCTTGATAAGCGGTGTCGTGTTGCTTGGTCTTTTGATCATCCGAACCCGGATAGAAGAAGAGAATCTCGCTGCCCGCTTTGGGGACAGTTATCGAGCGTACAAAGAACACACCGGACGCTTCTTGCCAGAAATTGGAACGATCGTGCGTGAATTATTCGGAAAGTAATTTGACGGAATGGTCTCAGAGATGTTGGCCCATTCCTATATCCGTGTTTGTGTCACCCACCACACCCGCATGTAACCGCCACTCGCTGGCTGTTATCATCCACGGCTGGACGAATTTCGCAGGTGTTCAAAAGGAGAGGCGATGGATCGCCGCCAATTTGCAACTCGTTCTCTAGCCGCATTCGCAGGCACCATGCTGGGTCGCTATGGCAGCAATGCCGCGGCCCTACCCGCTGCGGACCGACCGCCTGGATCGGTGCCCGCGTCGTTAATACAAAAGGCGCGCTTCCCAGAGGGGTTTCTTTGGGGCACGGCTACTGCCTCTTATCAGGTAGAAGGTGCATGGGATGAGGACGGCAAGGGCGAATCGATATGGGACCGATTTACTCATACACCTGGGAAAGTAAGAGGCGGAGTAACCGGGGACGTGGCCTGTGATCAGTATCACCGGTACCCTGAGGACATCGCATTAGCCAAACGCCTCAACCAGAAGAGCCACCGGTTTTCGATCTCCTGGCCACGCATTCAGGCAAGCGGGACCGGCGTCCCCAACATGAAGGGGATCGATCACTACAGCCGCTTCGTCGATAGGTTGCTTGAGGCGGGTATTCGGCCCTGGTGCACGATGTATCACTGGGATCTTCCGCAGGCGCTCGAAGACCGAGGCGGCTGGCCAAACCGAGATTTGGCCAGCTACTTCGCAGATTACGCTGGCATTCTTGCCAAGCATCTCGGGGACCGAATTACGGTCTGGGCACCTTTCAATATGCCTTGGGCTATCGCGTTCATGGGCTATGCTGCGGGCGCTTTTCCACCCTGCCGGGCCAGCTTCAGCGATTTCCTGAAAGCGGCGCACACTCTGGCACTTGCTCAGGCCGAGGCCCATCGTGCCGTCAAAGCAGCCTCTTCTAAGGCAACGGTTGGGAGCGCCTATGAGATGGCTCCCGCATACCCAAAGACTGACTCAGAGGACGATCGCGCAGCGGCCGCTCGCTACCATGCTATGAACAATGTCTTCTTTTTAGAGGCGGCCATGCATGGCCATTACCCGAAGGCTTTCGTTGGCGAGCCGCCGTATGAGCTGATGGGCTTCAGGGCGGGCGATGAAAAGCTGCTCTATGCACCGCTGGACTGGATCGGTTTCCACTACTACACGCGACGCATTGTTTCCGACGCGAGCAAGGAGCGATTTCTCAGCGGGGGCAATTTCAGCGGAACGGAGATCGAGAGCAATTCACCCGGCGGCCGCGATCCTTACACGCGCTTCCGTGCCGGGATGCCCACGGAGGGTCCTCTGACCGAGGCCGGCCTGGAGGTCTGGCCATGCGGAATCTTTGACCTAGTCACACAAATTTCAAAAGATTACAACCACCCGATCATCGAAATCACCGAGAGCGGGTGCGGATACCTTGATGGCCCTGACGAACATGGCGGCATACCGGATGGGCGCCGTATCCAGTGGTATCGCGAAGTGCTTGCGGAACTGGCTCGGGCGATTTCCGATGGAGCTCGGGTGCGCGCCTTTCATGCCTGGAGCCTCCTCGACAATTTCCAGTGGGCGGAGGGCTTCACCGAACGCTACGGGTTAATCTATACGGATTTTCGCAGCCAGAAACGCACGCTAAAGGATTCCGGCCTTTGGTATGCGAGAGTTGCCGCCTCCAATCGGCTAGACGTCTGATTGTGGCGACGTCGAAGCTGGAGGGTGGTTGTTTCCCGAATCGATCAGGACCTCGCTAATGGATATCTCGAATCCAGAGGTGAAGACTGCGTCCCTCAAACTTTTGTCGCTCACCCGCAGGAAGCTGACTTTCCATTGGAAATGGTTGGCGCAGAATCTCCCCAACTGCTCATTGACACTTGCCGACGGTTAATTCGGCCAGCCAATAACCCGACATAGCTGCGGCCCTCGCGGCTTGTTGGCGGCCTGCCTCGTCCATGGCTTTCAGCGCGGCCTCGCGCCGTTGCTGAAATACCTTCTCCAGATGAGCACCGTAATAGCTGCCATCCTGGCGCGTGGCATACCGTTTAATCGATTCGGGGCTGCCAATCTTCAGGGTCTCGCCGAGTTCCAAACCCATTTCGAGAAAGAACTCACGATCCTGCCCATCCGGCACGCCGAACACGAATGGCTCTCCCCAATCGATGGCGTTCTTGACCATTCCAATGGGATATCTGGTCAGCACTTCAACTCCGCCAAGGTTGAGATACTCCATGAGGAGCGTGCTGCCTGGAGCGGATTCCGAAGCGATCGTGCGCAAGGTTTGTTTCATCCCCTGTTCAGGGACGTACATGCTGACGCCCTCGCAAATGTAAAAGGTCCTGCGTGCAGCCTGGAAACCGGCACGGCGCAATACTTCGCCCAAGTTTTCGCATGCGAAATCGATTGGCGCATAAATAACGTTGCCCGGACCGCCGCCGAGCGCCGCTTCGACGCGCTGCTTCTTGTACTCCTGCGTGGAGGCGTAATCGATTTCGATGATGGGCGTGTCCTTCAACAGTTCGGTGAAGCGGTGTGCGCGCGTATCGAATCCGGCTCCCAAAATCACCAGCTGGGTTGCCCCGCCACGGATGGCGCGCTCCATGCGCTCATCGATAAAGCGTGTCCGCACCAACATCAACCAGGCGAACCCAAAGATGTCGGGATCGCAAATAGCATCCTGAAAATCCCGGTCGAGAGCCTTGCTGATGGGATGCTCAGGGATAAGAGCTAACTCCGGGGGGCCAATCAGTCGTGCCGCCACCCAGTCTGGATTGCGTACGCTAATATCTGGCTCGCGCGACCCAAAAGCTCGCGCCGCGGCTGTCAAAATCGAGGTGCGGGAGGGCAACCCGTTAGCTTCCATTCAGGAATTATCAACCATTTTCGGATGGTGCGGAGTGGTGGGTTTTGAGGCCATGGCTGATTTCATTCACGCAGGTCCCGGGCCCAGGACCGCGCGAGACTAGCCCATCGGGCGAAGGGCCAGGGAGAGAAAGCGATGAATGGTGCGAAGGTCCTTCATCTCATCGCGGACGAACAACCTGTAAAACCGAGCGCCACTCTGCGCTGCCTACCAATATTGCTTCAACACATTCAGCACCGGACTCGTGCTACCGTCCGGACGCACGACCCATAGCCCGCGGCACTGGTTCTTCTTCGGACGCAGCGGGTTCCCCTTAGCGGCGTCGACCGGCGCAGCCTGGCCGTTGGTCTCGGCGCATTCGTTGTCGAACACGTTCCACAAAAACGCGCCGTATATGCCTTCCTTGCTCGCGGTGCTGAGAATCGCGTTCGCACGCCAGGTCATCCCGCCAACCAGCTGATTCTCGAACAGGCCGTACTCCGAAATCAGAATACGGCGATTCCCTAGTCCCATCGGATCGGGCGCCATCTTCTCAATTGTCTTCAGAGCAAGCCGCAAACTAGACTGAACCGACTTCGGGTCCTTGCCCGTCGCCGTCGAGTCGTAAGACGAATAGGTCACCATATCGGCGTTTACCTTGGGCAATACCGCGTTGATGACACGAGTCATGCCATTCTCCGCATAATCGAGCACGCGATTGACCTCGGCCGCGTGGAATACGCGCACGCCGGTCGAGTTGTCAGCCTCACGGCGCGCCCGAGTGACTCCGCGTTGCCGGGCCGAAAGCCATGCGATCATATCCTGCACCATCCCAGGAGAAATGTCTCCGGTAATGTTCCCCTCACCAAGACCGATCCAATCGCCTTCCCAGTTCTTTAGAACGAATGTCTTTCCCGATCCGGCGAATTTGGAATAAAGATATTTCGTGAGCTGATAGAGCTCGTTCTCCTCGGCTTTCAACCGCTCGGGTGATGCCGCGAGGCCCGCAACTCCATCGGCGTTCGCGAAGGTGTACACGGTCATCACGATTGTGCTGAATGGAACGTTCAAGACCGTGTCATAGGGCTTGGTCTGCGCCAGAGCCGTGAGGTTCGATGGGGCTGTAGCCGGCCACTGGTTGGAGGATTGATCCGGATACTCAGTCCTGAAGTATGGAGTCAGGTAAATAAAAATCGAGTCGGATCCTAATGCCCTGATCTTCTGCACGCCTTCCACCAGATAATTGTTCTGTGTGAACCCATAGTTGCCCGAAACATGCGCAATACCAGCGGCGAACTTGGTTGAGAACCTGCCTCCATTAACGGAAACGTTAGCTGAGGGGAAACGCCCCCCACCGCAGCCAACTGCCGCGAGAATGAATGCAAGTGGAACGAGCGCGAGCAGTTTTTTCACGTGTGTATACTCCTCGGGCAGAGCAGGATCCGGACACACGAAGGCCCTGAGCGGAAAACCTGGGAAGATACAGGAACCACGGAGGACGAGCCCGAATCGCCCTGAGATGCAGAGCTGCTTGACTGAAGCCTAACCAGAGGTGCTGCTCAACGCAAGTTCATTCCAAGCGGATGAGAACTCAAGTTGGACACGGAAGGGCAGGGTATGTACCTTCGGGGGTCGCCTAGCGAACCTCAAGCGCCTGCGGGAGAGCTCTCGCCAAGTCGGTCTCGTGCTAATGCTTAAGTCGTCAACGACTCCTAGTGAATCAGCCCGAACACCCCAACTCCGGCTGTGGTGCCCACATAGACCTTTCCGTTCACCACCGTCGGCGTGATGAACTTATTGCCGGCGCCAAAATGGTCACGCCCCCCGGGCGCCTGGTTGCTGTTGTAAAGCTCGTTTGCCAGATTTCTGGCGTCAAAAGCATGCAGAACCGCAGGATTTGTATTCTCAGCGGCCCAGAGAATCGCATTGTTGCTGCCGTTGGCGGAAATACTAGGCGTGGCTCCCGGGTAAGGGAAAACCTTTGCAGTCTGGGATACTGCCGCGGTCGCGAGCTTCCCATTGTTGATTCTGAAAGCCTTGATACTGTCCCCAACCGCTCCGTAGTAAATCGTGTTGTCAAAGAATGCAGGCGTCGAAAATACACTTCCTGCCAGAGCACCTTGAACTTCCTGATAGATATTGTTCGAGTTCGGATTGAATTTCCCCATCGAATCGCGATCCACGATGTAAATGTTGGTATCTTTGCCCGCCCCGACTGCAAGATGGCGAATCTGACCCGAACTGTCCATAAGGTCCGGGAGAACCAAGGCTCCGCCCGAGCCAAGGTCTTCATCAGAAGAATTTTCTGCAGATTGGTTCGACGTCTCGAAATAGTCAGCGATCGTGAGCCGTCGGTTAGCTGTCGCGATCTTCAGGAACGCATTGCCGAAATCCCCATTCGCAGGAAATGCTTGAGCGTTCAGCGTGGCGTCGAAAGTGCCATTCGCAGCTAGAGCAAAAATGTTTCCGTTCGAATCGGCCGCCGGCCCCGCACCGCTCATCCAGAACGCACCCTCGTTGCCATTGGGAGTGACATCGAGCACCGTGACCTGAGACAGGGTGTGTTGGTCATAACCAATGATCCAACCTGTGTATGGCCGGAAATCACAATGCGACCCCCAGCTCGTATAGACCACACCGTTGCTCAAAAGAAGCCCGGGACGATTCAGTTGCTGTCCCGGATCGAAGATTACGTTCCCTCCCGAGCTGTTGTCCCCCATTCCTGGATAAGACGCCTGAATCTCCTTGGGCCCGCCGAATTCTTCGCCACCCGTTGTTACATCGAGTGCGTGGATTCGCTGATGGTACTTGCCCAATCCGTCTTTCGACATGCCCACGATGTAGATGGTTCCGTGGGGGCCGATACTGGGATCAATGACCGGAGTGGAGGTGACTCCGATCTCCGGAACGATTTGGCCGCAGCCATGATTGTCGCTAGGCGTTTCACCTGGAGCCAAGATGGAAACCTGCCAAAGTTGAGCTCCCGTATCGGCATCGACGCCATAGATGCTTCCGTGTTCCGTCGCAATGAAAATCACGTTATGGGCTGCCCCTGCGAAGCTCAGATTGGGGAGGTAAAGCGGCTGGGCGTCCACTTTGCCATCCACAGTGATGACAAACAAAAGGCCAAAATTGGACGCGCTCACATTGCCGGGCGTAAGAGTCGTCTCGTTAAGATTCTGCCCGGTCCGACCATTATCGTTGTGATAAGTGGTCACAGTGCTCGTGGTTGACGTCGGCGGAAGCGGACTACCGCTGCCTCTGTCCGAGGTGTTCTTGCTGCTGCAGCCGCTCAGATAGAAGCCAAAGACAGCGAACGACAGAAGTATTCCTAAAATCCTAAGGTCCTTCGTACCCACGTTTTGGACAGGCACGGGCTTGCATCCTTCAATCTAGGGCATTGTAGTTCGGTTCGCAGCTTGGCGGCACGTCAAATGTGTTTTTGAGAGTACACTTTCTCTTTCGCTTCGGTTCCACTAGGAGGCGCAATGAGATGCTGGCCCATCGGTTTCCTTCTGGTTTTTGGGATGTTCGCTTTCCCGTTAGAAAGCGGATCGCGACAACCGAAGCAGCCTCGTTCGGTACTGCCCTGCAGCGCCATCAAGGATGAACCAGAAAAATTCGAGCGCCCCAGTCCTCCCGGTTGTTCGGATGTGAAGTTTGCTGATGGAGGCTTGATTGTAGTCCGATACAGCCGGCCGAAGCTGCGGAACCCCGACAACGGCCGCATTCGGGAAGTCTTCGGTTCCACGGTTCGCTGGGGCGAGATCTGGCGAGCCGGGGCAAACGAAGCAACCTCGTTTACTACAAACGCCAACTTGATCATCGGCAATAGGCCAGTCCCAGCGGGTTCGTACACAATCTATTTGATTCCCGAACATCGCAAGCCCTGGACGCTCATTCTCAATAAGACGACGGGGCAGTGGGGCATGCCCTACCCAGGGAGTTCCAGCGATCTTGCGCGAATTGACATGGATGCGGCGTTGCTGCGCGACGGTATGGATCAACTAACGGTCGAGTTTGGGGCCAGCGGGAATGATTCCACAACACTTACCTTCGCGTGGGAAAACTGGAAAGCAGCGGTCGCCATTGTCGAAGCACGTTGAGTGCACGCGCGTCGTAAGCGGATCACTTACCAAACCAACCCCGAGTCCGTTAGACCAATGGAGTGGTTCTCATGGGTGATCTCACGGCGCCGGCCTTCAGGGTCAGGGCTCGAATAGTGAGTCATAGCCGGTAAGGCCAGCCAGGCTCCCTGTTTGCATCAACTCCTTTCCCTGCTCGTTCAGCCTTCGGTACTTAGGTTCGCCTTCCCCCGAGAAGATTGCAAATTCCCCGCTGTCACTAATTCGCACACTTGCGCCCGGATTACCGCCCTGTCGCAGTGCATCGCTTAAAAATTTTCCAAGAGCTTCTTTGTACGGCAAATTTGGGTTTTCCATGGTCGCGAACGTATCACACGCTTGAGGGCTGTTTCCAGTATGCCCAAGTCGAGTTACGTGACAAGAAAGAAAGAGCGCTTTCAACCGAGCCTACGAAAGGAGTTGCGGCGGAGCCACGAACAGGTCGATTCGCTCCGCCGCAAGAACTAAACGGAAAGCAGCCGATCAAAGAAGGATCGATAGCGCTGGAAAGCAACGCGGAGATCTTCTGTCGAAACGTTGTCTCCACGGTCCCACTGCTTCTCAAGGCCCGATCTCTCATCGGCAAATACTTCGGCCAGCCGCTTCATCGCTGAGGCTACGAGTCCATCCGCCTGTTCGACCGCCTTCCGAGGCTCGTCCACGAATGCAGTCTGAATTTCTTTCCAGCGCATGCGCAAGTTTTCGAGCTCGTTGGTCGGGAACAGCGGCGTCGAACCGTGATCTTGCGATTCCTTAACCGCAAGCGCCCGCTCCGAGGTAACTGGCTTCGGTCCAGCCAGCTCCGTCCGTTTCCCTCCTTTGGCGAGATCAGCCGTCGTGAGATTCTGTTCCTGTTCCGCGTCTTTCCGTAATGGCACCGCCATTGGTCATGCCTCCCTTCTGAGTTGTTCGGGTTGGGTTTCTTCCACTAACTCGGAAAACAATGCGCGATAGTGCACCATGGCCTGCCGCAAATCTTCTGTGCTGGCTTGCCCGCGGCTGCGGCGTTGGGCAATCTCCTGCGCCGCGCGATAGTTTTCGACCACAACCGGGTGATCAACGGAGATGTCGGCCGCTCGCTGGATGAAATCGGTGATCGGATACCCGCGAGCTTGCATTACCTCCAAAATCAGCTTGTCGGCAAACGCAACAGCGCCTGAAGGATCATCCACAAACTGGCTCTGCACCTCATTCCACCGATTGCTAAAGCGCGCGTGCTCCTCCGCTGTGAGCGAACGAATGTTGAGTGTTTTGCGGTGCTTTTCACGAAATTCCAGCAGCCGTTCCCCCTTGTGCACGTCGCCTTCTGTCTGGACTACGCGATCGTACTCAGGCCCGAACTGCTCGCGAAGGGTCTGACTCCGACGCTTCCGGGCAAACAAATAGACGAGGGCAGCGACGACCACGGCTGCGATTACGACCAGCAGTATCACAATCTGAGCTGAACTCATTCGCCTCCTCCTGCAGAAATAATCGCGGTATGGGATTCCGCAGAGATGAGCGGTGTTGTAAGCGAAGAAAGTGTAGGAGCAATGAGGTGGATTGAGCTAACCTGAGGACCCAGCTTTAACCCATTGCTTGAATGGGCATGTGTAACCGCCAAGAAGACCCTTGTCCCTTACGGCTTGGTGTAACGCATCGAACAATTAAGGAACGATAGGGAATTAGGAGGGAAGGCCATGCCCCACTTCACCAAGACAGTTCAAAGCGCCTTCTTTGACTTTAACTTATGGACCGCTGTCGAAGCATCGTTTTCCACGGCTCGCGTCGTAAGCTTTTCCAAGCATTGCCACTCCGGACCTAGCGGGTACTCGAACTCACGCATGGTATGCGAGTCATGAAAATTGATGTTCTTGCCGGAAAGAGAAAGTACTTCGTAGGAGAAGGTAAGAATCCCTAATAGGTCGACACATCGAGAGTGAGCGATTCCCGTGGCCACTCGACCCGGTGGTACGTCTACGGTCCTCGATGGTCCCTCTCCTGGAATACCCCCAATAGGGACTCGCACCGATTGAGCCAGCGAAAGCTCTATCGTGAGCAGATAATCTGCCGAGTTTTCACGTGCCTCGGCCTCAGGTGTTGCTGCAGAACCTAATATCACTACGGCTCGAACATTCCTGGCTTTTTCTTCAACCACCTTAACCGCCCGATCGCGCAGCTTGGGCAACATCTGCTGGATGCGCGGATCGGATGAATCGACATTCACGGCAATGATCCTTCCACGGGAGCTCTCTTGCCCGGAAGCAAGGAGAGACGCCGCAAGGATTGACAGGTTTGCGAAATAAAGAATGACTCGCATTTGGCTTCCTGTGACCGCCTCGCGAAACTATAAGCCTGAACGTGAACAATGACAAATCCTGGGCTTACCACCAGTTGTATGGCCTTGGCCACCATTGGCTCGATTGATGGCGAATCTCTTGTCGCTCGTCGAGCACTTATGGGTCGACCGACCGTTCGCCGCTGGCTCCATTTCGAACACAACAACACCGGTGGCAACGACTATGTTGAGAGAGTCGCAGCCTCACTGCACGAAAGAAGGCCAGGACGCAGTTAGCAAGGATTTCCATGGTTTCGACTCAGTGTGTTTCACGGCGTTCGCGAACTGGAAACTGCCTTTTGGTAAGTTGTTTCTCAGGCTCCCCTGCATCTCACAATTATGCGTACGGCTGGCGTGTGGTCGCAGATATTGCTCTTAAGCATAGCGATGAGCCTGCCGGCGGGTGCACAAGACATTAGCGCTCGCTCCAATCTGGTCCCCGTGCCAACCCTGGTGCTCGACGAAGAGGGAAGCAACGTCTTCGGCCTGCGCCAGCAGGATTTCGCGATCGAGGACGACGGAATCCAACAACTCGTCCATCTCGACGAAGCAGCTGAATCCAAGCCTCTTTCGCTGATCGTTGCCGTGCAATGTGGCCGGAGAGCAAAACGGGAACTCGGTAGCATTCAGGGGCTCCCGGCAATGCTCGACCCGATTCTGAACGAGCCGAACAGCGAAGCGGCTGTCCTTTTCTTTGATAGCAAGCTGACCTTAGCGCGCGACTTCACCAACCACGCGGATGTGATTGAAGATGAGCTTAGCAGTGTCGGAGCAGGCGATGGGGGAGCATCTGTTCTGGACGCTATTGCTTACTCGGCCCGACTGCTTGCCAGAAGACCCGGTGAGCGGGAACGGGTGTTGCTGCTAATTAGCGAGACGCGCGACCACGGAAGCCGATTCACCACGCTCGACGAAGTCGTGCGGCTGATCGGGGAAAACAATATTTCCGTTTATGCAATTCCTTTTTCCGCATACTTATCGCAGCAGTTAGATGTGCTTCGCGGAACTAATCAAGATGAGTGGACGCCATACGTAGACATCCTTGAGAAGGTTGCTGCCATTCGACAAGCAATGAAGAAGAATATTCCACTGACGCTCACCCAGTTAACCGGAGGGGAGTACAGAATCTTTCATACGAAGAAGAGATTTGAGACAGAGATGATTGATTTGGCCAATCATGTACACAGCCGTTATGCACTGAGCTTTGAGCCAAAGAATCCCCACCCTGGCCTGCACCAAATTCGAGTGCGCCTGCGTGATCCATCAAGAAAGGCGACGGTACGGTATCGCAGCAGCTATTGGATGAGGGAAGAAGATGCGCAATAGCATTTCAGCCTGCCGCCGCTTGGATTACTGCCCTGCCCTGTTTGCAAACGATTTTTAACCAAGGTGTCACTCAGTCGAGCCTGTGCCCGGGTACGATGTCTACAGGTTCGTGGGCCTGGGCCGCCCTTATCTCTCGCCCCTCTACGGGAGACGCGCGATCCAAGGAAGGGTGGCCCCCCAAATGTCGGGGATTCCGTCTTACGTCCTCTTTTGCTTGATTGTTTCTATTTTCGATGGCTGCTGTTCTTTTCTTTCGAGTAGTCGGTTGAATTCGTCAACAAGGCTTCCGAACCGCTCGGGATCCTTT
>Ga0157369_10000654_pt1 | contig 44821 bp, 30 predicted proteins | sample C25metaG_FD_113461 | JGI IMG/M metagenome (GOLD analysis project Ga0157369, IMG submission 113461) | Corn rhizosphere microbial communities from Kellogg Biological Station, Michigan, USA - C2-5 metaG | ecosystem: Host-associated > Plants > Roots > Rhizosphere > Soil | place: USA: Michigan... | reverse complement strand
TCGCCGCCCCACTGCTCGACCTGCACGCCATTTTCGGCCAGCTCGCGGCGCACGCGCTCGACGTTGGCGTTCGGCTTGTCGATCTTGTTGATGGCCACGATCATCGGCACCTTTGCGGCGTGCGCGTGATCGATGGCTTCCTTCGTCTGCGGCATGACGCCGTCGTCGGCGGCGACGACGAGGATGACGATGTCGGTCACCTTCGCGCCGCGGGCGCGCATCATCGTGAAGGCTTCGTGGCCGGGCGTGTCGAGGAAGACGATCTTCCGTCCGCGCTTCTCGACGTGATACGCGCCGATGTGCTGCGTGATGCCGCCCGCCTCGCCGGCCGCGACGTTCGTCTCTCGGATGGCGTCGAGGAGCGAGGTCTTGCCGTGGTCGACGTGACCCATGACGGTAATGACCGGACCGCGCGGCGTTGAGCCGGTCGCGCCGGTCTTCTCCATCGCTTCCAATTCAACGGCCTCTTCGAACGACACGATCTCGGCGTCGATGCCGAGGTCCTTGGCGATTTCGAGGGCGAGCTCGCCGCCGAGCGGTTGATTGATCGAGATCATCAAGCCCTTCTTCATGAGCAAGTGCTTCATGAGGTCATTGGCTTTGATCCCGAGCTTGTCGGCGAGCTCCTTGACGGTCGCGCCTTCGCTGAGCGGAATCTTGTTCGTGGGTCGGGTGAAGTTCAGCACCTTGCCCGAAACCGGCGCGGCCTGCTTGCGGACGTCGCGGCGGTTCGACGGAGCCTTCGGAGCACCATCCTCGTCCGTCTCCGGCATCGGGATGTCGGGGCCGAGGTCGTCGTTGATGATCTGCGTTCCGGAGAACGGACCTTTCGTGAACAACTCGCTGTCGACTTCGGACGGGCGTTCGCTCTTGCCACGTTTGCCGGTGGTCTTCTTCTTCGGCGAGGAATCCTCGCTTCCGTCGGGACGGCGCGACTTGCTGCGTCCCATGGCGCCGCCCGGCAGCGTGCCGGGAAGCGGCGGCGGAGCGGAGGGACCCGTTCCGGGACGTCCGACGCCGGGACGGAAACTGCCCGGACCTGCGGGACGCGCACCCATCGGACCGCCGGGACGAACTCCCGGTCCCGAGGGACGCGTACCCATGGGCGGACGAGCGCCGGCCGGACCGGCGGGACGCGTGCCCATCGGCGGGCGCGACGTGCCCGGACCAGCAGGACGCGCGGTCTGTCCGCCGACGTAGGTCGGACGTGCAACCGGCGTCTGGCCGGCGTAGTTGGGACGTGCAGCTTGCGGCGCGCGGGCGCGCGGACCGGTCGGGCCCGTGGGACGGCGAGCATCGGCGGCGGCGCCGGCGGCCATCGGAGCGGGCGCTTGCGGGGCGGCGGCGGGCGGCGGCATCGGCGCGGGCTCGACTGGCTCGGGAGCCGGCGTTTCGACGACGGCCGGACGCGGCTTGACCACCGGTGGCGGCGGCGCTTCTTTGGCGGCGCGTTCTTCGGCTTCGACGGCTTCGACGAACTCCGGGATGATGACCGTTGGCGGCGGCGTGGTGATCTGCGGTTCTTCGACCGGCACCTCGCGCTTCGGACGCGGCGTCGGCTTGACGATCGCGCGCGGCGGACGCACAGCTTCTTTTTTCGCGGCGACCTGCGGCTTGTCTTCGCGCATGATGACGCTGCGCGTGCGCATGGTCAGTTTCTTGCCGGTGATGAGCGCCTGAATGACCTCAGGCTCCAGAGCCTGATTCGGGTCGGTGATCTCGGCGCCGAGCGACTGCAACTGGAAGATGACGTCCTTCTCGGACTTCCCCATCTTCTTCGCGATGTCGCTCACTTTGAACTTTGCTGCCGCCATTGACTCTCCTTGGTTCGGGTGTCAGGTTGCGAATTGCGTCAGCCGGGAACCTGGCAACCCGGCAAGCTGAGAACGATTTACTCCACCTGCGCCTCTTCTTTGGGTGCTTCGGCGTCTTCCGGCGCGGCTTCGGATTCGGACTCTTCTTCTTCCTGTTCGCCGTCGTCCGAGGCCTGGTAGGCCTGCTCTTCTTCGTCGCCCTCGGGCGGCGTTTCGTCGATCTGTTCGTGCTTGCGCGCGATCTCGATCATCTGCTCGGCCATCTCTTCGTCGACGCCTTCGATGGCGGTGAGATCCTCGACCGAGGCATTGATCACGGAGTCGAGATCGTCGTAACCGGCATCTTCGAGCGTGTTCGCCCAATCGTCCGGCATGCCTTCGATGTCGTGGACATTCGTCTCCGCGCGCGCCTCGGCCATCGCTTCCTGCAGCATGGCGCTGAGCGCGTCGGCGACCTCGCCCTTGACCTCTTCCTCCGACTTGATGTCGATCTTCGCGCCGATCAACTCCGCCGCGAGGCGGACGTTGAGGCCGCGCTTGCCGATGGCGAGCGAGAGCTGATCGTTGTCGACGATGACGTCGAGGTGCGGGCGATGGGCCTGCTCGTCGCTGGTGACGGAAACGCGCGTGATCTTGGCCGGAGCCAGCGAGTTCTGCGCGTAGACGACGATGTCTTCGTTGAACGGGATGATGTCGATCTTTTCGCCGCGCAACTCGCGGATGATGGACTGCACGCGCGAACCCTTCATGCCGACGCAGGCGCCGACCGGATCGACGTCGCGCTCGCGCGACATGACCGCGATCTTGGCGCGCTCGCCCGGCTCGCGAACGGCACCGCGGATGACGACGGTGCCGTCGTAAATCTCCGGCACTTCCATCTCGAAGAGCTTGATGAGCAGACGCGGATCGGTGCGCGAGAGGACCACCTGCGGTCCTTTCGGCTGCGTGTGAACGTCGACGATGACGGCCTTGATGCGGTCGCCCTGCGAGTAACGCTCGGCGCGCGACTGCTGGCTGCGCGGGATGATGCCCTCGGTCTTGCCATTGAGGTCGATGATCATGTCGCCGCGCTCGAAGCGCTTGACGTAACCGTTTTCGAGCTCGCCGGCTTTGCCGATGAATTCGTTGTAGACCTTCTCGCGCTCGGCCTCGCGGACCTTCTGATACAGGACCTGCTTGGCCGACTGCGCGGCGATGCGGCCGAAGTCTTCAGCGGCCTTGGTCAGCGGGATGTGCACTTCGTCGCCCTGCTCGACCTCGGGGTCGATCTTCTGGGCTTCGTACGTGCGGATCTGCGTGTTCGAGTCTTTGACGACGTCGACCACTTCCTTGGTGATGTAGCTGAGGCGGATGCGGCCGCCGACTTCGACGTCGGGCTCGACTTTCTTCGCCTGATCGAGCGTCCACTGCGCCTGCGGATCTTCGATCTCGTTCTCGTCGATGACGACGTCTTTGATGACGTACATGGTCATCTGGCCGCTGACGCGGTCGATGACGGTTTCCATCGGCTCGCGCGTTTTGTAGTACTTGCGCGCCGCGGTGGCGAGGGCATCCTCGAGCGCTTTGAACACACGCTCGACGTCGATCGACTTCTCGTACGCCAGCGCCTTGATATTTTTGCTGAGATTCTCGTCAAACATGGTGTGTGCTCAGATCTCCACTTCCAGCCGCGTTTCTTTCACATCTGCCAGCGGAACGACGTAGTCGGGATCCTTTTTCATCACCGGATCCGTGACGACGATCGTTTCGCCGTTGAATTCTTTCAATCTTCCGACGATCACATGAAGCCCTCGAATGGCCGTCGTGGTCCTGACGCGGACGAGGCGGCCGAGGAACTTCTGGTAATCCGACAACTTGTAAAACTTGCGATCCAGCCCGGGAGAAGAGACCTGCAGTTCGTACTCCGCCGGAACGACATCGTCGACGTCGAGAAAGGCACTGACCTGGTGCGAAACCAGCTCGCAGTCCTCGACCGTCACACCACCCTCTTTGTCGATGTCGATGCGGAGCAGGAACCCATGACCCTGCTTCCGGTACTCAATGTGAACGAGCTCGAGACCCTCCGAAGAAACGATGGTCTCGATTTCCTTCTCAACCCGTTCGGGCAAAACGCTCATATGTCCTGACAACAAAAAAAGCGGCCGAATCGGCCGCTTTCGATAGGTTGTTGCTCGAAAGCTGACGGATGATACCACGTTGCAGCGAGCCGTCACAACGCCGTGAACGTGTGCCGGATTCCGCTACGCGGTCGTGGAAAAACGACGGCCGCGCGCGAGCGCGGCCGTCGTTCGAATCGACTCGTTGAATCTTAGAACTGGTGTCTCACAGCGCGGTGAATCGTCGTGCCCGATTTGCAGGCGGCGACGTCCGGGCTGTAGATGCAGGTGATGGCGTTGTTCGTGAGCGGAATGAGGTACTGCGGCTCGAGGGTGGTCGGGTCGTTGGTCTGGTTGTCGAGCGACGAGCCGAAGGCGAAGAACGCCGGGCAGCCGGTCGGGCAGCCGTTTGCGGCCGCGTCGGCGGTCGGCGTCGTACCACTCTGCTGGAACACCACGTAAGCGCCGGTGGAGGTTGCACCCTTCGTAAAGTTCGGGAAAATGGTGGCGCTGCCGGCCTGGCCCTGGACGTTGCCAAGCGGCTGCAGCGTGAAACTGTTCTGCCCGAGCTGCGTGCCGGTGGAGCTGAAGAGCGTGGCCGTGATCGTCGTCGTTGAGAACTGCGACGCATTCACGAAACCGATGTTCGTGCGGTACTGGTCCGTGTTGCGGACGCCCACGATGAAGACCTTGTCGAGCCCTGCGCCCGAGGCGGACTCGGAGACGAAGTTGTACCAGGGGATGCCCGAGAACAACTGGCCGGTCGTCGGCGCCGTGTTGGTATCGGCGTTCAGCGCGACGGAGTAGATGCGGCTCTCGACGCTGATGTTGCGATAGTTCGCATTGAGGCCCGTGCTCGGATCAGGCGTGCAGTCTGCGTTCGCCTTGCAGGCATTGAAGATTAGCTGTCCGATGCCGGACTGGTTGAGCGTGGTCTTCACGAAATCCTTCAGCTCGCGGCGCTCGCGCGGCAGCAGCGTCAGGACCTTCGGAAAGGGAACCTGGGTTCCCGCGGTCCCGGTAGCAAAGATCACTGAGACGTCGACGGAGTCATCGCTGAGATTCGAGATAAAGACGTCCGAGACGAATGTGGCTGACGAGCTCGATGCATGTCCGGCCGCCGGCACGTACACCTGGTCCGCCGCGCGGAAGTTGCTGGCCATCGCCGCACCGGCGAACAACGTGATCGCCGCAGCGATACCCAACTGTTTCACTTTGAACATATTCTCCCCTTTTGCTACGAGTTTTTTGTAATCAGACTGCCTCGATCGGAAAGTGCGTACGCATTCTAAACGACTTCGAAAGCGTGAAAAAAATCAAATTGCAAATGGTGATACGGTCCGACGGAACCGAACGTCACACGCGAAATCATGAGGCTTTCGTGACCGGACTATGCGATTGTAGCATGACGTTTGGCGATCATGAACGTCACGTTTGAAGCTGAGGACGAGGGTGCCAGACTCGACCGCGCCCTTGCCGCGCGGATGCCGGAGCATAGCCGAAACTTCCTCGCCCGTCTCATTGAAGAAGGACGGGTGCTACTGGACGGGAGGCCCGCGCCGCGGCCTTCGATACGCGTGGCGCAGGGGCAGAACGCCACGATCGACATCCCCGCTCCCTCCCCCGCCTCCGCCCAGTCGCAGGAGATGCCGCTCTCGATTCTGTTCGAAGACAGCGATCTTGTCGTCATCGACAAACCGGCTGGCATGGTCGTCCATCCGGCGGCCGGCCACGCCGATCGCACGCTCGTGAATGCGTTGCTGTTTCACGTGCGCGATCTCAGCGGCATCGGCGGCGAGCTTCGTCCCGGCATCGTCCACCGGCTCGATAAAGATACGAGCGGCGTGATGGTCATCGCCAAGAACGACGAGACGCATCGCAAACTGACGTCGGCCTGGTCGAGCGACGCCGTACGCAAAGAATACGTGGCCATCGTCTACGGCACGCCGTCGCAGATGCGCGGCACGATCGATGCGCCGATTGCGCGCGATCCGCGCAACCGCAAACGCATGGCCATCGTCGCCGGCGGCCGCAACGCCATCACCGACTTCGAAGTGGTCGAACAACTTCGCCACTCGTCGGTGATCCGCTGCAACCTTCGAACAGGCCGCACGCATCAGATCCGCGTGCATCTGAAGTCGATCGGACATCCGATCATCGGCGATCCTGTGTACTCCGGACCGCAGTGGCGCGGAATCCCGGACAAGAAGCTGCAGAAAGCGATCGCAGGATTCGGTCGTCAGGCCTTGCACGCTGCGCATCTGGTGATTCCACATCCAAAGACGGACAAGCCCATCAGTTTCACGGCGCCGCTCCCCGACGACATGCGCGATTTGATTCTTGCCCTTCGCTGACAATTCGCCTGACAGAGACTTTTTCACGACTCGGTGGCAGAGCCTTGGGCAACCTACGCTGCGGGCCGTGCCCGCGGAAATCTTTCCGGGCGCGCTTCGTTACGCCAACGGATGAAAGCGAGACAGACCCGCGAGGTGCGCATCGGCAACGTCACCATCGGTGCCAATCACCCCATCGCCGTGCAGTCGATGACGGCCACGAAGACGCAGGACGTCGCCGCCACGATCCGCCAGGTGGAGTTGCTCGAAGCGGCCGGCGCGGACGTCATCCGCATCGCCATCGACACGCCGAAAGACGTGACCGCGCTGGCCGAGGTGCGCGCGGCGCGGCCGAACGCGAACCTCGTGATTGATCTGCAGGAAAACTATCGCCTCGCCGAGCGCGTCGCGCCGTTCGTGCAGAAACTCCGCTACAACCCGGGGCACCTCTATCACATCGAACGCGACAAGCCGATCAAGGACAAAGTCGCGTATCTCGTCGACGTCGCCCGCGCGCACGGCTGCGCGATCCGCATCGGCGTCAACGCCGGTTCCGTCGATCCGGAGAAGCTCGACAAGTATCCGAAAGAAGATTCTCTGTCTCCGATGCTCGACTCCGCGCTCGAACATTGTCTGATGCTCGACGACCTCGGCTTCGATCAGTACGTCGTCTCGCTCAAAGATTCCGATCCGAACAAAGTCATCGACGCCAACATCCGCTTCGCCGAAGCGCGGCCTGACGTTCCGCTGCACCTCGGCGTCACCGAGGCCGGCATGCCGCCCGACGGCATCATCAAAACGCGCGTGGCATTCGAACAGCTCATCACCCGCGGCATCGGCGACACCTTGCGCGTCTCGCTCACGCTGCCGTTCGAGAACAAGGGCGACGAGATCACCGTCGGCCGCCAGATCCTCAGCGACATCGCCAACGGCCGTTTCCGTTCCGTGGCGCGCTTCGAACAGAAGGGGATGAACATCATCAGTTGTCCTTCCTGCTCGCGCGTCGAGAACGAGGCGTTCATCGATCTCGCGCAGAATGTGCGCGAGATGACGACGTACGCGAAGGAGCACGACATCACGATCGCGGTGATGGGCTGCCGCGTGAACGGACCGGGCGAAACCGACGACGCGGACCTCGGCATGTGGTGTGCGCCGACCTACGTGAACCTGAAGCGCGGTCCGGAGTCGCTCGGCCACTACACGTACGACGAGATCCTTGGCCGACTGCGCATGGAGCTCGATAAACTCATTGATGAGAAGCGAGGCGCGCTCGTTTGAAACGGATCCCCTATCTCATCCTCTCGCTCGTCATCATCGTGGCCGACGCCTGGACCAAATGGCTGGTCTCGTCGCGCATCGATCTGCATGAGTCGATTCCGCTGATCCCCGATTTCCTGCAGCTCGTGCACGTGCGCAATACCGGCGCGGCGTTCGGCATCGGCGCGAACGCCGACTCGCGCATCGTTCCGCTGCTGCTGAACCTCGGCGCGATCGGCGTGTTCTTCGTGGTGGTCGCCTACGCGTTCCGCGCGGCGGTCACGGACCGTGTGCTGCAGACCGGGCTGCACCTCATTCTGGGTGGCGCCATCGGAAATCTGATCGACCGCTTCCGCCTCGGCTACGTCGTCGATTTCGTCGACGTCTTCGTGAAGTCGCACCATTGGCCGGCATTCAACGTAGCCGACTCCGCGATCTGCATCGGCATCGCGCTGCTCTTTCTCGACATGCGGAAGAAGCCGGATTCCGACGAGGTCACCGCGGCGGAGACGGCGTCGTAGGCTCGAGATCGAGGGTCACGTCGACTTCGCCCGGCACCTGCTTGTACGCGCCGCCGTGACTCTCATCGAATTTGTTTGCGGGAATCGCGGCAGCCGACGTGGCCGCGTCGTAACTGCTGGCCGCGATCTGTTCCGGATCGAGGAAACTGGTCGAACTCGATAACGCATAGCCGAGGATCGCGGCGAAAAATCCGACCGGCGCCGCCGCGACTTTGTTCGCTGCCACCGCGCGCGACAGCTCGCGATGAAAATCGACGCGCGTCGGAACGTATCCCTCTTTCGCCAGCGTGATGCTGCACGGCGCGGCCGCGCGCGGCACGGTGATCGTCGTCGGAGTCACGCCGCCATACAACGGCGCATTGCCGCAATCCACCGATACGACCGCCCCCGGCGGATTCGACCGCACCGGAATCTTCTCTTTGGCCGTATTGACCATCGTGGCGCAACGACCAGCAGCAAAAACGACGGCGGCAGCAAGAAGGGCGCGTCTCATGGCGACATATGGTACGCCCAGCGTAGCGCCGGCGGCCCGCCGGCTGGACCGCCGCCGGCTCGGCGGCACATTCCGAGGTACACTCACCCTCCCACACACGCATCGCGCTTTCTCCGCGCGAAATGCCACGACAACTTATCCCTTACGACGACTACCTTCGCGCAAAGATCCGCTCACGCGGTTATCTGCCGCATTGGGAGATCGAAGGTGCGACCTACTCCCTCACCTACCGGCTACATGACTCGCTGCCGCTCCATGTCCTGCACCGGCTGCGCGAAGAGCGGGAAGCGATGACGCGTCAACTGACAGGAGGCCTTCGCGCGCCGACGGCCATCGAGCGATTCGATATCGAAGAAGCGTGCGCACTTCGTCTCGATGAGGAATTGCACGTAGGGCGCGGTCACTGCTATCTCCGCAATCCGCAGCTCGCCGATACGATCGTCGAGAACCTTCACCATTTCAGCGGAACGCGATACTCGCTATATGCGTGGTGCGTGATGCCGAATCATGTGCACGTCGTCTTCCGTCCATGCGAGGGTGAAAGCCTTGAACGCATCCTTCACTCATGGAAGTCGTTTACGTCTCACGCGGCGTGGCCGATCGTCGGGACGAAAACGCTGTGGGCACGCGAGTACTACGATCGAATGATTCGGGACGAGCGGCATTTCTTCGATTCGGTGGCGTATGTTCGGAACAATCCGATCAAGGCGGGGCTGACGGGGTGGAGGTGGGTAGGCTGAACCGCCGGCGAGCCGCCGGCGGTCCAGCCGGCGGGCCGCCGGCGCTACGTTATTTACGCTTCTGCGATTACGCCGTTTCCGCGGGTGGGGCGGAATCGGTCAACTGGCGTTGGGCCATGGCGGCGGTGCCCATCAGGCCGCCCATGCCCATCGATTCGACGGCGGTCGACGGGACGATCATCATCGCGCCCTTTTCCTTCAGCCCTTCGTAGAGCATGTTCATGGCGCGGAGGTGAAGCGCCGTCGGATTGTCGTGATAGGAGATCGACGCGGCCTGGAACAGCTTTGCGATCTCCACTTCCGCCTCGCCGAGGATCACGCGCGCCGCTTTCTCGCGGGTGGCTTGCGCTTCGCGCGACATCGCGTCCTGCAGCGCGTCGGGGATGATCACGTCGCGCATCTCGACTGACTGCACGGTTACGCCCCACGGATTGCAGCGATTGTCGATCAGTTCCTGGAGCTGCTCTTCGATCTTCTCGCGGCCGCGGAGCAGATCGCTCAGCGACGTGCGGCCGATGATGTCGCGCAGCGCCGTCTGCGCCGCCCAGCTCACCGCCTCCTGATATTGCTGCACTTCCAGCGCGGCCTTCTCGGCGTCGTAGACCATCCAGAAAAGGACGGCGTCGACGTTGACCGGAACCGTGTCGGACGTCAGCGTCTGCTCGGCGGCGAAGCTGGTGGTGATCACGCGCTGATCGATCCACGACGAAACCGTGTCGAAGAACGGTACGATCCAGAAGAGTCCCGGGCCGCGCAGTCCGATGAACTTGCCGAGGCGAAGGACGACGGCCTTCTCCCACTGCTTGGCCACCTTCGGCGATTGCATCAGGATCAGTCCCGCGATGATTCCGCCGATGAGCCAGAGCGGATTCGAGGTGACGACGAGCATTGCGACCCCACCGAGAAAAAAGCCGAGAAGCACGAAGATCGCGACGATGTTCGGCCGGGGACCGTTGAAGTTGCGGACGCGTTCTCTGTTTGCTGCGACGACGGGAATCATGATCAATGTTCTCCTTCCTTCAGTCGCCGCGTGAGCTCTTTGACGGCCTCGCGCGGCGAATATCCGAGGGCTGCAGAATCGGTGAGGAAGCGGTCGATGAGCGCCGCCAGGCGGCGCTCGCGTTGTCCCGCGTGCGCCGACTTCGGCACGCTGTCGGCGATGAACGTCCCCACGCCGCGCCGCGTCACCAGCACTCCCTCACGCTCGAGTGTGACGTAGACCTTTGCCACGGTGTTGGCGTTGACGCGAAGATCGACGGCCAGTTGGCGGACGGTCGGCAACTGGTCACCCGAACGAAGGCGTCCGGTGGCGATGGCCACGCGGATCCCGCGCTCGAGTTGCGCGTAGATCGGCGTGCGGTCGTTTTCATCGATGGAAATGGGGGCGGTCACTCCGCTGTCCTCTTGTACTACTAATTTAGTACATGTTGGGCAAAAGTCAAGAGGACGTTGACAGCAAGGTGGAAATCACGTTCAATGCCGCTCGTCCAATCCAGCAAATAACCAATCCGGCCACGGTGGTCCCCCGCGCGCCCGAAGGAGATCCTTATGAGGAACGTGCGTATCACCCTTGCCTTGTCGCTGCTGTTGCTCGCCGCAGGTGCGTTCGGGGCGACATTCACCGTAACGAATACCAACGACAGCGGGCCCGGCTCGCTCCGGCAGGCCATTCTTGATTCGAACGCCTCAGGCTCGCCGTCGACGATCGCGTTCAGCATTGGCTCCGGCGTGCAGACGATTATCCCGGTCACTTTTCTCCCCAATGTGGCTGCAAACGTGACGATCGATGGAACCACGCAGCCGGGCTATACGGGCACGCCGCTCATCGAGTTGAACGAGTCGCTCATTCCGGCGTCAGGCTTGTGGTGTTTTCAGTCGAACGGCACGATTCGTGCGCTCGCGCTGAATCGATGCACTTCACGCGCGATCGCGCTGTTCGGAGGCAGTCTTAAGGCGTGCTTCGTCGGAACGGATGTCACAGGCCATGCAGCGGTGCCGAATGGCATCGGAGTCTACGTGGATGGCACGGTCGAAATCGGCGGAAACACGGAGGCGGAGGGAAACCTCATCTCCGGAAATGGCCTGGATGTAGTCATTTCTGCCCACTCCGGCAGCAACTTCTCCCACAACAAAGTCGGGACCGACGTCACCGGCGAGGCCGCTCTCGGATTCAACGGCAGCGCGGCGATCTCCGTTCAGAACACAACCGACGTGACGATCCATGACAACGTGATTGGCGCGCACAGCATCGGAATCGAGTGCTTCTACTCCGACCGGACGTCGATCAACAACAACTACATCGGCATCAGCCGGTCGGGCAATCCTCTGTCGAACTCAGTCGGGATCCATGTCTATCAATCGAACTTCACCCAGATTGGCACGAGCGGCGGGAACGTCATCGCGCGCAACGTCGGTGCGGGAATCGAGATGGACGGCGCTTCGATCCGCAACACAGTTCGCGGCAATTCGATCGACCATAACGGCATCGGGATCGACCTCGCGAACTCATCGAGCGGCGACGGCGTCACATTCAATGACTTCGGCGACGGTGATGCCGGACCGAATCTTCTGCAGAACTTTCCAGTCCTGAATAGCGTCAGCTCGATCGGCGGCCAGACCACGATCAGCGGAACGATCAACACCACGCCCAATCAGCTCCTTACCCTCGATTTTTACAGCGGCGGCCAATGCTCGAATACCGGTTTCGGTGAGGGCGAAACGCCTCTGACCTCGTCAACAGTCCAGACGAACGGCAGCGGCAATGGAAGCTTCACCATCACCTTTCCCGCCACTCTCAACGCTGGTTCCGTAGTCACGGCCACCGCCACCGATCCTTTCGGGAACACGTCCGAATTTTCGAGTTGCCGCAGCGTGACCGGCGCGGGGACATTTGTTTTCAGCGGGTCCACAAACAGCATCAACGAAGGCAACAGCTCGATAACCGTCTTCGTCACCCGCACGAACGGCACTGCCGGCGCGGCGAGCGTCAACTACGCCACGGCGAATGGAACTGCCACGGCGGGAAGCGACTACACCGCCACGTCGGGGATCTTGTCGTTTGCCGACGGCGACTCTCAAAAGTCATTCATCATCCCGATTACGAACGACGCCGTTTACGAAGGCAATGAGACTTTCACGGTCTCCCTCAGCGGCCCCACGAACGGGACATCCATCGGGAATCCGTCGACGCAGACGATCACGATTTTCGACAACGAGCAGCCGCCTTCGATCTCGATCTCTGACGCCTCGCTCCTCGAAGGGAACAGCGGCACGTCAAACATGATGTTTACCGTGACCCTCACGGGCGCAACGACCGTGCAGGCGAGCGTGCCTTACCAGACGTTTTCCAATTCCGCACAGCCCGGCGTCGACTATCAATCGGTCAGCGGCACACTGACGTTCGCTGTGGGCGAGACGCAAAAGACCATTAGCGTACCGATCGTCGGTGACACCGTTCCCGAGCCCGACGACACGTTCTATATGGAGCTCTTCTCGCCGGCAAATGCACTCTTGAGCCGCAGCTTTGCATACGGGACGATTCTGAATGATGACACTGGCGGCCCCACCGTAACCGCGTCAGACGTTCGGATCGTCGAGGGGAACACCGGCACGAAGAGCGCGGAAATCACGTTTCTGGCGAACCAGCCGTACTTCGGCTACGTCAACTACTCCACGGTAGACGGTACGGCGGTTTCGGGCCGCGACTATGTGTTCCAGTCCAGCGCCGTTTTCTTCAATAATGAAACGTCGAAAACGATCACGATCCCGATCGTCGGCGACACCTTCCCCGAGGCTGATGAGACGTTTAAGCTGGCAGTGAGTCTATCCAATTTCAGCTCGACGTTTTTCACAGTCCGGTCCAGCATCACCATTACGATCGAAAACGACGACACCGGCATTGGACCTACCCGCCTGACCCTTCCCGCCGGAGGCACACTCCCTCTCACGATCAACCTCGGATCAGCCACGCCGCAGACCATTACCTTCACATCGTCAGATCCTGATATTGCGACGATTCCGGCAACCGTCCACTTCACCGGAATCACGCAAGTCGATGTGACCGGAGTCCATCCGGGAAACACAACGATTACGGGCACTCTGCCACCGGGGTTCGGCAACGTTGTGCCGGTGATCGAGGTATTCGTTTACGATCCCGTCGCGCTGGTACTGAACCCGTCGTCGGTCCATGTACCGGTCGGCGGCACCGCGACGATCCGCGCGTCGTTCAATCCAGCGCTCAACGTCACGGAGACAGCGTTGCTGACGTCAACCGGTCTGGGTGCGATCACGCTCCCGGATCGCGTCACCATCGATCCGGGTCAGACGGCCAGCTTCACCATCAAAGGCGTCAAGCGCGGACACGTCGTCCTCACCGCGGCACTCGGAGCGGGCCGCGCAAACGCGGTCACGTACGTCGATATCGACGTAGACGATCCGCCGACGACACCTTCGATCACGCAGGTCTCCCCCGCCAACGGCCCCGCGGCTGGCGGAACTGGCGTGACGATCAACGGCGCAAACCTGCGCGCCGACTGCACGATTCGCTTCGGCGGAGTTCCCGCGGCGAATGTCAGCTTCGTCAGCGCCAGTTCGATGACTGCGGCCACGCCAGAGCATGCGCCGGGAGCCGTCGACGTGTCGCTCGCCTGCGGCGCCGACGCGTTCAATTTCACCAACGGGTTCACCTACCTCGCCGCGTCCGCGACGCTATCGAGCGTAACGCCGGGCTTCGGCAGCACAGGCGGCAACACGCTCGTGAAGATCGCGGGCTCGAACATCGCCAGCGGCTGTTGGCCGTTCTTCGACGGCATCCCCGCGCGTTCCGCGATCGTGAACAGTCCGGCGGAGATGATCGCAGCCACGCCTGCGCATGCAGTTGCGGCGACGGTGCCGATGGTTCTTCGCTGCACCGGTGTCGCTGATGTGTCGCTAGCCAATGCCTTCACCTACTCGACGGCCGCCGAATCGTCGCCGGTCATCACTGCAGTCGATCCGCTGGTCGGCTCATCCGGGAAGCCGGTCACGATCAGCGGTGCGCGTTTCCGCTTCGATGACGCGGTAACATTTGACGCCACGCCCGCCGCGGTCCTCTCCACCTCACCAGACACGCACATCGTTCGCATTCCCGACCTGCCGCTCGGCAAGACGAGCATCACCGTGACGGACATCGGAGGCCACGCGTCGACCACCGGTCCGATCTTCACGATCGTCGAGCCGCAGCCGCCGCAGATCGCGAGCGTAACGCCCGCTACGACTCGTCCATCGAACGAAGTGACGCTCGACGGCAGCGGCTTCCGTCCCGGCTACACGTTCACGATCGGCGATCAGCCGGCGACGATCGTTACGCTGACGTACACGCGGGTGGTGTTGCGCGTGCCGCAACTCGCTCCCGGTTCGTTCGTCATCAATGTCCTGAATGCCGCGTCGAAGATCGCCGCGGTCGGACCGCAGCTGAAGATTCTCGCCGCCGGCCTGTCCGTCACCCGCGTCGCGCCGATCTGCGCGACGACAGACGGCGGCGCTCAGATGACCATCAACGGCACCGGTTTCGTCACCGGTGCGGCGGTCACGTTCGACGGATCGACTGCCGCCGGATCCGTCGTCGACGCGCAGACGATCACGCTGACCCTGCCGCCGCTTCCGGCCGGAAGCCCGCGCATCATCGTCACGAATCCGAACGGCGACTCTGCTTCGCTGACGAACGCATTCACCATCACCTCGCCATTCGATCCGAACGGCTGCTCGCCGCGCGCGCGTCCCGCGCGGCACTGACACCCCGGAGGAACATCATCACGCCCGGCGCACACGCGCCGGGCGCGCGACGGGCGTATATTCGCCAGGGTAGAAGAGATCAAATGAGAAACGCGGTTTGCTTCGTCTTCTTTTCCGCTGTGCTCGCCTCCGGCGCCGCCTCCGCCGCGACCTTCACCGTAACGAACACGAATGACGCAGGCGCCGGCTCGCTCCGTCAGGCCATCAGCGACGCGAACACCTCGGTGACGAGCACCGGTGTACCGGCCACCGTCAAATTCAGCATCGGCTCCGGCGTGAAGACGATCATGCCGACGAGCGCTCTCACCGTCGGCCACGACGTCACCGTCGATGGCACTACGCAGCCTGGCTATGCGGGCACGCCGGTCATCGAACTGGATGACTCGCTCGTTCCCGTCACCCCGACCTCCGCCTGTCTTCAAACAAGCGGGACGATTCGCGCTCTGGCCGTCAATCGTTGCCGAGGAAGAGGAATCGAGATGCGCACCGGCCGGGTGACCGCCTGTTTCATCGGCACGGACGTCACCGGCCATAGCGCCCTCCCAAACAGCACCGGCGTTTATGTGGGCACCGGCGGCATTCCTGACGTCTCCGTACTCGGAGGTGCTACCGATGCGCAGGGCAATGTGATTTCAGGCAACGAGCAGGACGTTGCCGTCTCGGCAGCGGGAGCTGAGTTGTCCCACAACAGGATCGGCACCGATACCGCCGGCGCAGTCTCGCTGGCGATTCCGTATAAGGACACCGCCGCCATTTCCGTTGAATACACCTCGGACGTTTCGATCCATGACAACGTGATTGCCCACCACAATACGGGCATCGCGTGCCTCTACTCGCAGGGAACGCAGATCAACTGGAATTACATCGGAATCAATGCGTCCGGCACTCCCCTCGGCATTTGGACAGGAATCCGCGTCTATCAGTCCAACTTCACGGCGATCGGAATCAATGGCCCGAATGTCATCGCCTACGCGTATGCAGCCGGCGTCCTGGTTGAAGGGTCTTCCATCCGCAACACCATCCGTAACAATTCCATCCACCACACCGGCATCGGCATCGACCTCCAGGCGCTGAACGACATCAACGGCCTCACGCAGAACGATGCGGGTGACGCCGACACAGGCCCGAACCTGCTCCAGAACTATCCCGTACTGATGAACGTTGCCGCGCTGAACGGGCAGACAACGATCACCGGCACGATCAACACCACCGCCAATCAAGCGATCTCGATCGATTTCTACGCCAGCGCGCAATGCACGGTGAGCGCGAGTGAAGGAGAAACGCCCATCGGCAGCACCTCAGTCCAGACCGATGGCAGCGGCAACGCCTCGTTCACCGTCACGTTGGCCGCGGCCGTGGCATCCGGCTCCATGGTGACGGCCACCGCCACGGATCCCTACGGAAACACGTCCGAGTTCTCCGCCTGCCGCACGGTGCAAGGCGCGGGAGAATTTGTTTTCCGGGGCGCCCGGATGTTCGTACGCGAAGATGCGGGCACCGCAACCGTCACGATCAACCGGATCAACGGCGCGATGGGCGCCGCCACCGTCCACTACGCGACCAGCGATGCTGGCGTCGACCCCTCTGCCAAGGCTGGCCAGGACTACACGGCGGCATCGGGCACAGTTTCGTTTGCCAACGGCGAGACTTCGAAGACGTTCACCATCCCGATTACAAACGACAGCATTTACGAGCATGACGAGGAATTCAACGTCACACTCAGCGCCCCCTCGACTGGGACGAGCATCGGGAGCCAGTCGTCCGTCATGGTCGTCATCACCGAAGACGATCCGCAGCCCCAGGTTTCTATCGCTGATGCTTCGCTCCGCGAAGGGAACAGCGGTACGTCAGATATGGCGTTTACACTCACCCTCACCGGTTCCACCTCGCTTGTGGCAACGCTGCACTATTCGACCTATTCGCAATCTGCGGTGGCCGGCGAGGACTTTCAAACCGTCAATGGAACCGTGACGTTCAACGCCGGTGAAACGCAGAAGACGATCAACGTTCCGATCATCGGCGACACCGTCGACGAACCCGATGAAACCTTCCGCGTGATGATTTCGAGCGTGGCCTATGTGACGGTCAACCGCGATACAGCCGTTGGCCGGATCATCAACGACGATCGTCCCGCGAACGTCATCACCGCGAACGACGTCACCATTCGCGAAGGAAACGGCGGCACGAGGGCCGCGGCCATCGTACTGACCGCGAATCAGCCGTTCAGCGGCGACGTCGCGTATTCCACCGTCGACGGCACGGCCAGGAGCGGCAGCGACTACACGCCGCGCACCGGCGCCGTCACCTTCAACGATGAGACGACGAAGACGATCTCGATTCCGATCATCGGCGACACCGTCGCGGAGCTCGCGGAAACCTTCACCGTCCATCTCTCACTCGTCAACCCGGCGGCCGCAACGCTCACCAACCCGAACGTCTCGGTGACGATTCTCGATGATGACCCCACAACCGTATCGAGTCTCACGCCGAACTTCGGCCTCACGAGCGGCAATACGCTCGTGAAGATCGCCGGCGCGAACATCACCGGCGGCTGCTGGCCGTTCTTCGACGGCATTCCGGCGCGCTCGGCGATCGTGAACAGCGCGGAGGAAATGATCGCCTCCACGCCCGCGCATGCCTCCGCGGCAACCGTGCCGTTCGTCCTCCGCTGCGCGGGCGCGAGCGACGTGGCGATGCCGAATGCCTTCACCTACTCCGGCGGCGCCGAGCCGTCGCCGATCATCACCGGTGTCGATCCCCTTACCGGCTCTTGCGGAACGACGGTCACGATCAGCGGCGCGGGATTGCGTTTCGATGATGCCGTCATGTTCGACGCCGTCCGCGCCACCATCCTCTCCACCTCTCCCGGCACGCACACCGTCCGCATCCCCGATTTGCCGTCCGGCAAGACCAGCATCACCGTCACGGACCTCGGCGGCCACGCGTCGACGACCGGGCCGATCTTCACCGTCGTCGATCCGCAATCACCGCAGATCACGGGCGTCACCCCGGCGGCGGCTCGTCCATCGAATGAAATCACGATCGACGGCAACGGCTTCCGTCCCGGCTACACCTTCACGATCGGCAACCAGCCGGCGATGACGATGACGATGACGTACACGCGCGCCGTGCTGCGCGTGCCGCAGCTCGCTCCCGGCTCGTACGAAATCGGCCTCGTGAATGCGGCGTCGAAGATCGCGGCCGGACCGCAGTTGAACGTTTTCGCCGCCGGCCTGGCCGTCACCGGCATAACGCCGGCCTGCGCAACGAGCGACCGCGGCCCAAGGATCACCCTGAAGGGCTCAGGATTCGTCACCGGCGCGGTCGTCACGTTCGACGGAGCGATTGCCGCTGCATCCGTCATCGATGCGCAGACGATTACGTTGACTCTGCCTCCTCTTGTCGTGGGAAGTCCGCGCGTCATCGTCACGAATCCGAACGGCGATTCAGCCTCGCTGACGAACGCATTCAACGTCATGTCGCCATTCGATCCGAACGGCTGCGCGCCGCGCTCGCGTCCCTCCCGCCACTGAGAACAGCTTGTAGCGCCAGCGAGCCGGATCTCTACTCCCCGAGCTTCGCCTTCAACTCGCGAAGCTCGGTCATCAGAGTCGCGACCTGCGACTCGAGGCGCTGCACGCGGACGGAGAGCGGCTCGCCGGCGGCGGCTGGCGCATCGTCCTCGATCGTCGGCGCGTCGACGACGGCGCCACCGAGGATGTTGGTCCAGCGCGCTTCTTTCTGGCCGGGGCGGCGCGGAAGCTCGCGGACGATGGCGTCGCCGCCGCTGCCGAGGCGTTGCAGGGTGGCCTCGACGTCATCGATTGCTTCGAAGGAGTGGAGACGATCGCTGCGGCCGCGAAGCTCGCCGGCGGTTTGCGGCCCGCGCAGAAAGAGCAGCGCGATGACCGCCTTGGCCGGACGATCGAGATGCCAGGTGGCGTCGAGATTGTGGTCCCAGCGCGTGGCCCGGCCGCCGAGGACTTTCCAGACCAGCTTCTCGTCCTGCAGGCGGTCGAGCGCGCGCTGCACTTCGCTCTCGCCCACTTCCATCACCGGCTCGCGGTTCGATTTCTGATTGCACGCGGCGATGAGCGCGTTCAGCGTCAGCGGGTAGTACTCAGGCGTGGCGAGCTGCTTCTCCATCAGGCAGCCGAGGACGCGGAGCTCGATCGGATCGAGCTCACGCGCCGGCAATCGCCGCGGCTTGCGCTCGCCATCGAGCGTAGTGACGGAGTAGGACATGGGCGAAGTCTACATCTGCGTCGATCTGCGTCATCTGCGGATGAGAAAGTTCGCTTCCCGCGCCACTCGCGGCTGACCAAAGTAGTTATCGACGCGCATGCCCGCCTTCTCCGCCAGCGACCGGAACGTGGTCATCTTTCCGCCGAAGACGTTCAGCAGATTGCCGCGCCGCTCCAGCCGGTAGTCGCGGGCCAGCGCGCTTGGATTGGTGGAGCGGCCGACCAGCGGACGCACTCCCGCAAACGTCGACGCGATGTCATCTCGCCCGATCGGATTGCGGACGTAGCGGTTAAAGCGCGCGATCAGATAATCGATCTCGGCGTCTGTTGCTGACACATGCTCCAGCGATCCGTTGTGTATGACTTCTGTTGTCCCGACCAGCGTCGTCCCTTTCCATGGCAGCACGAAGAAGACGCGCCGATCGCTCACCGATTGCAGCAGCATCCCCGCCTCGGCGACGCGATGTTTGAGCACGAGGTGCGATCCGCGGACGAGCGATAAGCGGTAGCGCGAGCGGATGCGGTTTTCCGCCAGCAGCGCGTTCATCCACGGACCGGCAGCGTTGACGACAAAGTCGAACCGTTCCTCACTGTTTCCCGTGCCGACGATCCATTGCGTCCCGCTGCGGCGCAGCGACACCACGCGGGTCTCCTCGCGCACTGTCGCCCCTTCCGCGATCGCGGAGTCGACGACCGTCCGCGCCAGCGCATAGTCGTCGACCTGTGCGTCGAAGTAGACAAAGCCGCCGCGCAGTCCGGCGCCCGTCAGCGGCAGGCGTTCGATCAACTCATCGGCGCTCAGCGCACGATGCCGCGCGATGTTGTCGCGGCCTGCCAGCAGGTCGTACAACATCAGTCCGACGCGAATCGTGAAGCGGCTGCGCGGACTGTCGTCGTACACCGGCAACAGGATCTCCATCGGCTTCACCAGCGACGGCAGATGCTCCAGCAGCCAGGCGCGGTCGCGCAGCGATTCGCGGACGAATCCGAAGTGGAAGCGCTCCAGGTAGCGGATGCCGCCGTGGATCATCTTCGTCGTCGCCGACGACGTCTGCGCGCCGCAGCGGCCTTTCTCGAACAACGTGACGTCGTAGTTGCGCCGCGCCAGTTCCCACGCGATCCCCACGCCGTTGATCCCGCCGCCGATGACCGCAAGCCGCACGGCGCGATCGTACCGTTTTTCACGGGACGCAAAACACGCTTCGTTCGGGATTGGCCCGCGCTTTGAAACGGCTGAGCTGCGAATGGCCATCGAGCTTCTCCAGCCCAGCGAAAACGTGAGGCCGGAACCGAGCGGCGACCTCGCCGTGATGCTCACCGGAGGCGGCGCACGCGCGGCCTATCAGGTCGGCGTGATCAAAGGTCTGGCCCGCCATTTTCCCGACCTTCGATTCCAGATCATCACCGGCGTTTCCGCCGGCGCCATCAACGCCATCTTCCTGGCCGCGCACGACGGCCCGCTCCGCGAAAGCGCCGGCGATCTGGCCGCGCTCTGGTGCTCGCTCGAATGCCGCCACGTTTTCCGGCCGAATTACGCCGCGCTCCTGCCGTTCCGCACGGCGCTCAAGGCGGTCCTTCCGCCGAGGATGTCGAAACGGCCGCACGGACTGCTGAACGCCGGTCCGCTCGCCGAAACGCTTCGCGATGCCTACGACTGTCCGGTGCGCAATCAGCCCATCTACGGAATCCGCCGCAATCTCGCGCGCGGCGAGCTGAAGGCGGTCGCGCTGATCGGCCTCGATTACACGACCGGCCAGAGCGTGCGCTGGACGCAGGGCCGCGTTATCGACACCTTCGAAGGTCCGAACCGGCGCAGCGTCAAGACGGAGATCACCGTCGAACACGTCCTGGCGTCCGCGGCGCTGCCGTTTGTTTTTCCCGCGGTGAAAATCGAACAGCGGTGGTACGGCGACGGCGGCATCCGCCTCGCCGCTCCCCTCTCCAGCGCCGTCCACCTCGGCGCGCGCCGCATCCTGGCCATGTCCACCGGCTACCAGCGCACGCCCGACGAGGCGAACACGCCGGTCCTGCACGGATATCCGCCCGCCGCGCAGATCATGGGCCAGCTCATCAACGCCGTCTTCCTCGACGTGATCGATGAGGACGTGACGCGCATGGAGCGGATGAACGAGATGATCTCGAAGCTCGACGCGTCGCAGCGAAACGGCTTCAAAGCGATCGAGCTCTGCGTCATGCGGCCGTCGGTCGACCTCGGCCGCATCGCGGGCGAGCACGAGAAGTACCTGCCCCGCAACATGAAACTCCTCACCCGCGCCCTCGGCACGCGCGAAACGGAGTCGCCGGATTTCATCTCGATGTTGATGTTCGAGCCGCACTACACGACGCGCCTGATCGAGATCGGCGAAAACGACGTCGCCTCCCGCCTCGACGAATTGCGCACGTTCCTCGGCCAGCCAGCAGAATCGGCGATCAGCGCGGTGTGAAACCCTCCCACCGCCTGGGCGGAAGGGTTCCAGTCATCAGAAATTCAGGCAATTGAAGATGTGAACTTCGGTGAAGCGCGCGTACGCGTTCGAATTGAACGACCACGCGCCCTGAATGCTGATCGTGATCGTGTCTCCTGCCGCGACGTTGTAGATGTCCACATACGGCACGGAGCCGGAGTCGTTCCCGGTGCCTCCGTTTAGATAGTAGAGCGTGTATGGCGTGGTCGTATTCGTTGCCGGATGGTAGAGCGACACGGTGGCGTTGATCTGGTCGTACCAGGTCACATCCGGCGAGTACAGCTCTGCCTCCATCTGGATTTCATAGTGGCCGCCCGCACCCGACGGAACGGTGAACGTACGTGTTGCGTTACCCGAAAGCGCATGCATCGCAAAGCCCGGCTTACTGTCGAAGCTAAGCGTGGCTGCGCTCAGGCCGCTCAGGCTCCAGCAATCCCACGTTGATTGCTGCTCTGTGAGAGTTTCCGGCGAGTAATCCACCCAATACAAAGAGCCAGCTTGTACCGAGCGGCCGGCCGAGCAGTCGGTGGCATGTGCGGGGATTGCGGCGACGACGAACAACAGAGAGAGAACCGCCAGAAGCGTTTTTCGCATTTCTTCTTCCTTTCCACTACCGCCAAGAACAATAAGGAAGGATTTGCGCTTTGTCTACTTCTTTCCGCTAGCAGGCTCTGCCGTACGTCACGCCACCGCCGCTTCGCGGTACTGAATCTCGTACAACTTCCGGTACAAGCCATCCTGATGCATCAGCTCCTCGTGCGTGCCGCGTTCGCGGATTTCGCCGTGGTGGAAAACGAGGATCGTGTCGGCGGAGCGGATGGTGGAGAGACGGTGAGCGATGACGATCGAGGTGCGGCCGGTCATCAGCGTCTGGATGGCTTCCTGGATCAGCACCTCGGTCTCGGTATCGATCGACGACGTCGCTTCGTCGAGGACGAGCACAGGCGGATTGAACGCCAGTGCACGAGCGAATGAGAGGAGCTGCTTTTCGCCAACGGAAAGACCGGCGCCGCGTTCCTTCACCTCGGAGTCGTAATCGCCGGGAAGTCGCTGAATGAAGCGGTCGGCCTGAACGCGGCGGGCGGCTTCGCGCACGCGGTCGGGCGTGATCTTCTCGTCGCCGAGGGAAATGTTCTGGGTGATCGAGCCGGTGAAAAGGAAAAAGTCCTGCTGCACGATCGCAAAGAGCGCGCGAAGCGATTGTGCCGAGTACTGGCGAATGTCGATTCCGTTGATGAGAATCTCGCCGCGTTGCGGCTCATAAAAACGAAGCAGCAGCGACGTGACCGTTGTCTTCCCCGCGCCGGTGTGGCCGACGAGGGCGATGCGGTCGCCGCGCTTCACCGCGAATGAAACATTCTTCAGCACCCACTCCGGCACGTTGTACGCAAACCACACATCCTTGAACTCGATCGATTCGAAGTGATCGATCTCCAACGTTCCGTCGTCGACGATCTGCGGCGGCGTGTCGAGCGTCTTGAAAATTCGCTCGCTCGCGGCCATGGCGGCCTGCAGGATGTTGTACTTCTCGGAGAGGTCGGAGATCGGCTCGTAGAAGCGCTGCGCGTATTGGAAAAACGCGATCAGCGTTCCGATGGAAAGCATGCCGTGCAGCACCTGTCCGCCGCCGTACCAGACGATCAGCGCGAGGCCGATCGTTTCGATCAGTTCGACCACGGGATAGAAGATCGAGTAGTAGAAGACCGACTCCAGGTTCGCATCTCGATGGCGTTTGTTGAGTCCCTCGAACTTTTCCGCCTCATCTTCCTCGCGATTGAAGAGCTGCACCGTGGCCATGCCGGAGATGTGTTCCTGCAGAAACGCGTTGATGGCGGCGATGCGGGCGCGCGTGGCGCGGTACGTCTTGCGCGCGCCGCGGCGGAACCACGCCGAGACGAGCACGATCAGCGGGATGATCGAGAAGAGCACCAGCGCCATCCGCCAGTTCATCCAGAAGAGCATCCCCACGATGCCGGCCAGCACGAAGATGTCGCCGAAGATGGAGACGAAGCCGGCCGTGAACATCTCGTTGAGCGCGTCGACGTCGGTGGTCACGCGCGTCATCAAACGTCCCACCGGATTGCGGTCGAAGAACTGGATGTCGAGCTTCTGCAGGTGCCCGAAGATCTGTTTGCGGAGGTCGTACATGATGTACTGCCCCATCAGATTCATCAGCACCATCTGCGTGTAGAGCACCGCGAAACCGCCGAAGAGGACGATGAAGTAGATCGCTGCGGCGAGGTTGATGCCGCTGATCGGATCGAGCGCCCAGCCGTGCGCCACGAGCCACGCCCCGATGCGCTGGCTGGCGCCGGCGGCATGCGAGCCCTGCATCGGTTTCACGTAGAGGTCGATGGCCACGGCCACGATGGCCGGTCCGGCGATCTCCATCATCGAAGAGAGGATCACCAGGAAGACCGAGAACGTCGCGCGCGCGCGATACGGCTTCAGGTACCGCAGCAGCCGCCGCGCGAGATGCGGATCGAAGGCTTTCGATCCTTCGTCTTCGTGCCGTTCGATGTCAGCCATGACTTACGCGATTTCCTCGATCTCTTCTTCGAGCGTCTGGCGGCGATACAGATCGGCGTAGTAGCCGTTGCGGGCGATGAGCGCGTCGTGCGTCCCGCGCTCGACGATGCGGCCGTCATCGATGACGATGATGTGGTCGGCATCTTTCACCGAGGAAACGCGATGCGAGACGATGAGGGCGGTCCGTCCCTTCCGAATCTCCCTCAGCGACCGCAATATCTGCTCCTCGGTATTCGTATCGACGGCGCTCAACGCGTCGTCGAGGATCAGGATGGCCGGCTCGCGCACGAGCGCGCGGGCGATCGCGGTGCGCTGCTTCTGTCCGCCGGAGAGCGTGATGCCGCGCTCGCCGATGACCGTCTCCAGTCCCTGCGGGAACGCCGCGACGTCGCCGGAGAGGCCGGCCTGCGTCGCGGAGGTCTGTACTTCATCGACAGACGCAGAGCGGCGGCCGAAGCGGATGTTCTCCGCGATCGATTCAGAAAAGAGGAACGTCTCCTGCGGCACGGCGCCGATCGAATCACGCAGTTCGGACGGCGGGAACGACTCGATCGGCCGGCCGTCGATGAAGATCGTGCCGGACGGCGGCTCGAACGTGCGCGTGATCAGCGCCAGCAGCGTCGACTTGCCGCTGCCCGTCCGGCCGACGATGCCGATCGTCTCGCCGGAGTCGACATGCAGATTGATGTCGCGCAGCGTCGGCCTCACTTCTTGATCCGAGGTCCCGCCGTACGTGAAGGTCAGATCGCGGATGTCGATCTCGCCGCGCAACGGCGCATCGAGCGGCGTTCCCGAATCGGCACGGACGTCGGGTTCGACCGACCACACCTCGTGCAGCCTCACCATCGAAGCCATGCCGCGCTGAAAGAGATTCGTCACCCATCCCAGCGCGATCAGCGGCCAGACCATGCGGCCGAGGTAGAGCTGGAAGGCGATGAAGCTGCCGATCGACAGCGTGCCGTGGATCATCTGCCGGCTGCCGATGAAGAAAACGATTCCGAAGAGGACGCCGATCATCGCGTGCAGGCCGGGATAGAACAGCGCCGTCAGCTTGATCACGGTGCGGTTGCGTTCCACGAATTCGCGATTCATGTTCGCGAACGTGGCCTGCTCCACCTTCTCGCGTCCGAACGCGCGCACGACGCGCACGCCGGCCAGGTTCTCCTGCACGCGCGCCGAAATGTCGCCGAAGTAGTCCTGCACCGCTTTGTACTTCACGTGAATTCGCTGTCCGAAGTACTGCACCATCCAGATGACCACCGGCACGCCGGCCAGCGCCATCAGCGACATCTCGCGATTGATCCGCAGCATCATCACGAACGCGCCGACGACGACGATCAGCGACGACAGCACATGCATCACCGCGGGCCCGACAAGCATGCGCACCGAGGCCAGATCGTTCGTGGCGCGCGAGAGCAGGTCGCCGGTGCGCTGCTCCTGGTAATACGAGACCGGCAGCGACTGCAGATGGCCGTAGAAATCGTTGCGCATCTCGTACTCGATGTGCCGCGATTCGCCGATGATGATGCGCCGCTGCAGGAAGAGAAAGAATCCTTCCAGCGCCGCCGCGCCGACGAGCAAAAGTCCGTAGCGAACGAGCGCACCGCGCGTGACCGCTTTGGCCAGCTCGTTGACGGCGTTGCCGATGATGAGCGGCTTGAGCAGCGAGAACGTCGCCGACGCCGCCACGCACAGCGCACCAAGAGTGAGCGCCGTTTTGTGGCGCGCGAAGTATCCGAGAAGCCGGCGAATCGGAGAGAGAGTCAAAGCCAAGGTTGGATGATGAACAGCGATGCATCATTCAACATTCATCCGGCACATTCAACCCGTGCGCGCTGTCATCCTGAGCCGCCGAAGGCGTGGTAGCCGAAGGCGAAGCGCCGCAGGACGGCGAAGGATCTCAAGTTGCGCAACTCCGGCTGAAACCCGATGGGATCCAACGCAGCTTGGGAAGCTTGAGATCCTTCGGCGTCCTACGCCGCTTCCGCGCTTCGCGCTCCACGGCTCCGGCGCCTCAGGATGACAGCTCCCCTACAGCGTCTTCAACTGCTCCTTCGGGTAGTTCCGCGCGTCCACCTTCGCATGCGCCTCGGCGATCTTCCCCTTCTCGTCGATCACGTAAGCAATCCGCTTCGCGTACTCGTCTTTCGCGGAATCCGCTGCGCCGTACGCAATTCCAATCTTGCGATCCGTATCGCACAACAGCGGAAACGGGAAGTCGTACTTTTCGGCGAACTTCGCATTCGCGGCGACGTCATCGAAACTGACGCCGAGGATCGTGGCGTTCTTCGCGGCGTACTCGGAGCTGAGGTCCCGGAACCCGGAACCCTCGGCCGTTCAGCCAGGTGTGTCGGCCTTCGGATAAAACCAGAGCACGACCTTGCGCCCGCGCAGATCGTGCAGCGCGACCTTGCGGCCCTGATGATCGGTGACCTCAAAGTCCGGAGCCTCGTCGCCCACGTTGAGCATGCGCCCTCCTCGGAACGAATTCAGTACGAAGCGCAGCTTGCCTGCCAGAGACATGCCGCGATTGTAGTGGAGGTAGGGAAATCAGCGCGTCGAACACTCCTCAGATATGCCTGACCCCACTCCTCCGATCGTTCTCAATCCCGAGCCCGAGCGCCTCGAAGAGGCTCTTGCACTCTGCCTCTCCGGGGGCGGCTATCGCGCCATGCTTTTTCACCTCGGCGTCCTGCAGTATTTCAATGACGCCGCGCTGCTCGGCAAACTCGATCGCATTTCCAGCGTATCCGGCGGTTCGATCACTGCCGGAGTGCTCGGCATGCAATGGAACGCGCTCACGTTCGATGCCGGCGGCCGGGCCACGAACTTCGACCGCGTCGTGACGGCGAACGTTCGCAAGATGGCCGCGACGACCGTCGACGTCGGGGCAGTGATCTTCGGTGCGCTGCTGCCAGGGACGATCAGCGACCGTGTCATCAAGCGTTACCGCGAGGTTCTCTTCGGCGAGAAGACGCTGCAGGACCTTCCCGATCGTCCGCGCTTCATCATCAATGCCACCAACGTGCAGACCGGCTCCCTGTTCCGCTTTTCGAAGCTATACATCGCGGACTGGCAGATCGGACGTTTCCCGAATCCCGATCGCCTGCTGGCCGAGGCGGTGGCGGCATCGTCGGCATTCCCGCCGATCCTGTCGCCGGCCCGGCTCTCCTTCAAACCGACGGATTTCTCGCTCGACGCCGGCGCATGCAATACACCGAAGTTCACATCGAACGTTCTGCTCACAGACGGCGGCGTCTACGACAACATGGGAATCGAGACGGCGTGGAAGCGCTGCAAAACGATTTTCGTAAGCGACGCCGGCGCGAAGATGCAACCCGAGGCCGACTCGAAAACGGACACGGTCCGGCATTCGCTGCGCGTGAACTCCGTCATCGACAACCAGGTACGCAGCCTGCGGCGCCGGCAGGTCGTCGATGCGCTCATCAAAGGCCAGCGGAAAGGCGCGTTCTGGGCTATGTCGAGCGATCCGGCGAAGTTTCCGGCCGCGAGCGCGTTGCCCGTGCCGCTCAATCACGCACAGGAGCTCGCGTCTGTTTCCACTCGTCTCAGCGCGCTCAACGAAGAGATGCAGGAGCGCCTGATCAATTTCGGCTACGCGATGGCCGAACGCGGCGTGCGCAGCCACTATGATCCAGCCGCATTCGCGCCCGCGCAGTTCCCTTATCCGCGCGGCGTTTAAGGACGAACGATATGGCTGACGGACCGAAACTCGATCGCCGATTGATGGAGCAGCTGATGTTCGGCGCCGGACGCGTGCACCGCTTCACGCAGGACTCCCCGGTGCTGCCCGACGTCTGGCTGCAGTACATGGGCGAAGGCGTTGACGACAGCGGCGCCGATCCGGCCGTCAAGCTGTTGCTGACGCCGTTCCGCGAAACGGGCGCCGGCGAAGTGCGGCGCGTTCTTCATCAGCGGCTCGTTGCCGATCGCGCCAAGAGTCATCAATCGAAGCCGCTGCCGCGCGTGATCTACAACCAGACCACCGTCGCCGCCACCCTCGACTTCGAAGATCTCGTGCGCATCGTGATGCCGATGACCGAGTGGTGGGAGCGGATGCTTCGCGATCTCGAAGTGACCGAACTCGGCATCCTCGGCGATCCGCAAGTGCAGGACCACCTCGCCGGCGCGCTCTGCGATCCCGAGCATCGCACGCGTTCGCTGCATTCGAATCGCGAGTATCCGCCCGACCTTCTCTGGCTCATACGCATCGTCGGAGCGATGGCGCTCGTCCGCCGCAACAAACCGCTGCCGGAGATCTTCGGCGAAAAAGACGGCGTAGCAAGAGCGACGAAAGAGGATTGGGATCCGATCGTCGCCGCGGTCGCCGAATTGATCGCCGATCTTCCGCCGCTCGACGACGACTCGCTCGCCGAAAGCGGCGACGGCAGCCCGGTCACCGCCGACAAAGAACGCGCCCGGATCTACTCCGTCAGCCTCAATCGCGAAGCCTCGCCGACCGTCTCGCGCTCGACCCTCGCGATCAAGGCTGATGCCGCGCGCCGCCTGTTCAACATCTCCTGCGCCGATCTGGCCTGGGGCATCATCGACAGCGGCGTCGACGCATCGCATCCCGCATTTCGGGTTCGTCACGAAGAGAACGGCGAGAAGGACGTCGCGTTCAAGGATCCGTTCGCGAAGCAGCCGAACGGCAAGTGGGCCAATCAGACGCGCATCGTGGCCACGTACGACTTCACGCAGATCGATCTCCTGCTCGATCCGGTCAGCGGCGACCAGCCCGATCGCATCAAGAAGCTGCTCGCCGATCCGAAAGTCGCGGACCAGGTTCGAGCCGAGCTCGATGAACTGAATAAAGCCCTCAGCCGCGGACGGACGATCGACTGGAAGCTCGTCGCGCCGTTCCTGCGCATTCCGCACGACGACACCTACGTCGCGCCGAAAAACGATCACGGCACGCACGTGGCGGGAATCGTGGCGGGCGACTGGCGCGCAAAAGAGCCGGGCAACAGCACGCCCGGCGATCTGATCGGCGTCTGTCCCGACCTCAAGCTCTACGACCTGCGCGTGCTCGACGCGTCGGGCCGCGGCGATGAATTCGCGGTCATGGCGGCCTTGCAGTTCATCCGCTTCCTCAACTCGACGAACGATTACGTCTCGGTGCACGGCGTGAACCTCAGCCTCTCCATTCCGCACGACATCGCCAATTACGCCTGCGGCCGCACCCCGGTCTGCGACGAATGCGAGCGCGTGGTTTCGTCCGGTGTCGTGGTCGTCGCGGCGGCTGGGAATCAGGGCTACCGCAAGTACACGACCGAGGAAGGGACGACGACGGAGGCGTACAACAGCATCAGCATCACGGACCCGGGCAATGCGGATCTCATCATCACCGTCGGCGCCACGCACCGCTTCCGCCCGCACACGTACGGCGTCAGCTATTTCTCCAGCCGCGGCCCGACCGGCGATGGGCGGATCAAGCCCGATCTCGTCGCGCCGGGCGAGAAAATCACCGCGCCGCTGCCGGGCGGATTGTCCGGCGTCAAAGACGGAACGAGCATGGCCGCGCCCCACGTGAGCGGCGCCGCCGCGCTGCTAATGGCGCGGCACAATGAGCTGGTCGGCCGCCCCGCCCGCGTCAAGGAAGTCCTCAAGTCCACCGCCACAGACCTCGGCCGCGAGCGCTACTTCCAGGGCGCCGGCATGCTCGACGTCCTGCGCGCGCTGCAATCGGTGTAGGAGAAACGCGATGACGGTCACCTTCGAAGCACTCCGCGCAAAGTACGGCGATGCACTCATGCTCCACTACGGTCCCGACGACGATCGGCAACTCGTGCTCATCGACGGCGGCCCGGCCGGGGTCTGGAAGGACGCGCTGAAACCGCGTCTCGATCAGCTTCGCGAGGAGCGCGGTCTCGACGCGAATGCGCCTCTCGAAATCGCCCTGATGATGGTCAGCCATCTCGACGCCGATCACATCACCGGCATCCTCGAGCTGATGCGCCCTCTCGCCGAAAATCCGAACGATCCCGCGCTCTACAACGTGAAAAGAGCGTGGGTGAATACGTTCGACGACCTCACCGGCGAGAAGCCCGCCGGCGGCGGCTCCTTTGGCGCCGCCGATGCCGCCGCCCTTCCCGCCTCTCCCCTTGGCCAGGCGCTCGCGAACACGAAATCCGGCATCGAGCTGGCCAGCGTCGGCCAGGGCCGCGAGCTGCGCAACATGATCACTGCGCTCTTCCTGCAGAACAATCAGCCGTTCAATGACCTCGTGACGGTCGACAGCCCGCACAATCCCGCCGTCATCAAAGGATTGAAACTGACCGTGGTCGCCCCGTCGAAAACAAACATCGACGCACTGAAGGCCGATTGGGCAAAGAACGTCAAACCGAAACTGAAAGAAGCGAAACACGCCGAAGTCGCCGATTACGTCGACCGCTCCGTCTATAACCTCTCCAGCATCGTCGTCCTGGCGGAGATCGACGGCAAACGAATCCTCCTCACCGGCGACGGCCGCGGCGATCACGCATTAGCCGGCCTCAAAGAAAAAGGATTGCTCGACGCCAACGGAAAAATCGAAGTGGACATCCTCAAACTCCCCCACCACGGCAGCGAGCGCGACGTAAAGATCGACTATTTCCAATCCATCCACGCCAAACACTACGTCATCTCCGCCAACGGCAAATTCGACAACCCCGACCTTCCCACGCTGAAAATGATCTCCGACGCCCGCAAAGGCGACGACAACTTCACCATCTGGCTAACGAATCCCACCGACGAATTCGAGCTGCCGGACATCGGCAAAGGAGTCCAGGCCTTCTTCGACGCGGAAAAGGCGGCGGGGAGGACGTATCGGGTGAACCAGCGGAAGTCGAAGGATTTGTCGATCGTGATCGAGCTTTAGCGGGTCCAAAGAGTACGCCGAGTGACAAACCGCGGCAATCGCTCGGACAGACTGCGCGAGGTTGGCGAACGGTAGTTCGAGTAGGAAGGCTCGGCTGTTTCCGCTGAGGGATCACGCACTGGAAACTGAAACGCCCGTTCTGCTGAACGATTCATAATCCGCGCGGCACCGACAGGCTGCGGCGGAAAATCCCGATGTGTCCCGGCGATGGCAGCCCAGGGGCGGAGACTTGCTATGATAGGTTTGAGCAAGGACGGGCCGGCCCGCGAATCAACCGTGGCAGGTGCTCCGGCCGACCCGTCCCGCTCACTCCTTACTTCTCTTTCCGGACGCCCTTGAACGGCTTGTCGTCAGAGGTCTTGCGATCAATGAACTGGCCGTTGTCGGTGTTGCGCTTCGTCCAGTCGTCGGTCTTCGGGTTGTAAACCTGCGACCGATCGCGAACTGCGCCGTTCCGGTGTCCGTCTCCGCTTGGCGGATTGGTTGCCATCGTCTCTCACCCCCTTTCTTGTTGAAGTTCAACGCCTGCAGCCTGCTCTCGACTGTTGAACCCAGGCCTATCGATCAGTACAGCCCTTTCCCTTAGGTTAAACTCAGGGACCGGTATGCGTCGGTCCACTCCAACCGCGTTGTCGTACCGAGGAAGAATCGGAGAAATGTGTCATACACAAGACGACGCAGCATTTTTCCTCGTGATGATTTGATATTTTTGATCAGCTCTTGATACTCTTCCAGGCATAACGGATCTTCAACGGGCTGCTTAAGCAAGGTAATAAGCTTTTCCAGTGCGCCGTCGAGCATCTTCATATTATTTCGATTACGGACGTAACCGCAGGCGGCCGTAAAGCCCGTCAGAAAGGTGCCACCGCCGGAAAAGTAGAATTTCTTCCCTGGCTCGTTTGCATAGACAAGGAGCATTAGTGGATGTATATCTTGCGCCACACGTTTGAGCATATTCACGACATCCGCGATATCGCCGACGTCGACACCGGTCGCCATATAGCCGCTTTCTTTTTCGAGTAATTCTTCAGCGATCTCTTTCTGAGACGCTTGAGCATTATTCGTAATAAACGCCTCAGCGGCCACAGCTATGTCGGAGGCCGCGAAGAGGTCCTTCGGCTTTTGAGTCTTGCCCGTGGCCTCGATGTCAATCGTGTCTCGAAAGACATGGATATTTGCCGCGGCCTCAATCTCGTCTATGAGTGGGCGACGCATGATCTCGAGTTGAACTTGAAGGCTCATGCGGCGCTGGGCCGTATTGAAGGTCACCATGAAGTGAAGAAGACCCTCGAGATCAATGTTGTAATAGACTTCATACCGAATTGTTCGGCCGAGGAGAGTACGCACCGCTGTATCGGCGTCGCCGAGTTTCTCGATAAAAGGTCTAAAATAGTCCCACGCTTCTAGAGTGATGCAGCGGTCAGTAACGAGCCTTTCACGGTGCAATGCAATTAGGACCGTCGTTGAGTAGCACCATGACCGCTGCAGGCCGTCGATGATGCTGTAGTTGATACCCGGCTCATCGAGTGACTTGATACGGCCGCTTAGATCGCGGAGGGCAGCGATCTTCACTTCGGGCATCTGCGCACCCTGAATGAAGTCGCGCATCAGGCGCCGATAGATTGGGTCAGCGATATGGTCGAAGGGAGGCCGCTGCGAAAGGTTGTCCTTGATGGAAGTCCTTTGTAGATACACGGCGAGAGTTTCTTCGACATGAGCTATGCGAGCGTCCTTTTTTTGGTCCACAACTTCAGGAGCAATAGGTTTTATGGGCGAGAGTTCCGTTAGCAGGTCGTCGAAGCCCGCTCGACCAAGCTCTTCCGAAAGTCCGACGATTCGATTCTTCAGCGCTTCTTGCCGTTCAAACTTTTTCGGCGCTGCTACTGCTTTTTGGCGTCTTCCACGTGGCATCTTGATCCCCTCTTCATCCATCAAACTGCTAAGTGGCGGCATGTCTTCGACCGTTGCAACTGCTGATTCGATCATCATTTCCACTCCCCCTGCTCTGGGTCTCGCGACCTACGTTTTAGGGAGAATGACGAATTGGCTCACGAATGTCAAGCCTATTGTCATAAAAAGCCAAATTTACATGTGAGCCATGTATGAACTGCCTGGGCAGCGGATCCCGATCGAGATGCGAGGTGATCCGCGCCTTCCGTCCGCCTGCTTCGATTCGTCGCTCAGCAATCGCGCTCCAGAACTTTGAATCGATGACCTCGTCACGGACGTCGCCACGCCCATCATGGCTTAGGGTTGATAACGCGAAAGCGTTTGGCATCTCATGGCAGCGACTTCTCCAACTACTCGCGCGCGAGCGCAGCAGCAGCGTCCACGAATGCCGACGTTCGTCACGGATAGTTGAGGACGAGTTCGGCGAAACGGATCGAGTACTGAAGACTGGTGCTATCTGCAGATTGCCGTTGATTCCGGACCGAAAAATCGTACCGTGCCGTCACCCTCTCAGCTCTCCACCAACCCCCTCAATTGCCTACTCGCCACCGTGAGCATCGCCAGGTCCACCGTTTGCGCGGCTTTGAGGTCGGTCATTAGCTGGTCGATGCGTTCGACTTCGCGGGGGCGGGTTGCCAGCCATTGGTCGACGGGGTCTTTGGCGCCGTCGCTTTCGGTGAGGACTTTCGAGGCCAGCGTGCTTTGGTAGTTGAAGAGGTCGTCGACGACGGCCGCCAGCGCGGCTTTTTGCCAGGGGGTTTCGGCGGGGATCGTGGCGCCGGCGGTGCGGAGGCGGTCGAGGCCGAAGCGGGCGCCGACGCTGAAGTAGACCTTGGCTACGTCCTCGACCGGGCGGCCGGTGCGCGAGAGGCGAACGATGTCGAGCGCCGCGCCCATCACGCCGAGGCTGGCGATGCGGCGGGCCACCGGTTCGGGGACGCCGTCCATTTCCAGTTCGCCCTGGCGCGCGCGTAACGCGCCGAGGAGCGCGGCGGGAAGGATGTCGTTGAGGTTTTCGGAGATGGCGGCGATGGCGGGGCGGAACTCGCCGACGTAGCGCGCGGTGTCGAGCGACTGGTAATCGCTGATGAGCAGCCAGTGCATGGCGCGCTCGAGGAGGCGTCCGACTTCGATCAGCATCTCGGTCTGCACGCGCGCGGGAAGGACGTTGTCCTGCGACTCGATCTCGGTCCAGAGCGAGCGGAGGTCGAACGATTCGCGGATGATCGTGAACGCGCGCGCCACGTCCGCGGCCGGCTTCCCCGTCTCCTCGGTCATCTGCCAGACGTACGTCGGGCGAATGCGATTGATGATGTTGTTGGTGACGTACGTGCCGATGATCTCGCGGCGCAGGCGGTGGCGCTCGATGGTGTCGCGATACCGCTCGCGCAGCGGTTTCGGGAAGTAGAGAACGAGATCTTCGACGAGGAGCGGATCGTCGGGAAGATCGCTGGCCAGCAGGTCTGCGTAGAGCACGATCTTGCTGTAGGCGAGGAGGATGGCCAGTTCGGGACGCGTCAGTCCGATGTGCGCGGTGTGGCGCTGCGCGATCGTCTCGTCGTCGGGAAGGCCTTCGAGCGCGCGATCGAGCCGGCCGGCGCGTTCCAGCGCGCGCATGAAGCGGGCCTGCTCGTCGAGCACTGATTCGCCGAGGGCTTGGGTGAGCGAGATGGCCTGCGTCTGTTCGTAGTTGTCGCAGAGAACGAGTTGGCCGACCTCGTCGGTCATCGACGCGAGGAGCGTGTTGCGTTCATCGAGACCAGCCAGCTCGCCGCGTTCGATGGCGTCGTAGAGCAGGACCTTGATGTTGACTTCATGGTCCGAGGTATCGACGCCGGCGGAGTTGTCGATCGCGTCGGTGTTGATGTGGCCGCCGCCCATCGCGTATTCGATGCGGGCCTGTTGCGTGAAGCCGAGGTTCGCGCCCTCCCCCACTACGCGCACGCGAAGTTCGGGAGCGTCGACGCGCAGCGCATCGTTGGCGCGGTCGCGGGCTGCGGCGTGATCTTCGTCGCTCGACTTCACGTACGTTCCGATGCCGCCGAGCCAGAGCAGGTCGGCGCGCGCGCGGAGGATCGCTTTCATCAGTTCGGCCGGCGCGAGCGTTTTCTTTTCGAGATCGAGAACGCGCACGACTTCATCCGACACCGTGACCGTCTTCGCGCTGCGCTCCAGCACCGCGCCGCCCTTCGACAGCAGGTCGGTGTTGTAGCCGTTCCAGTTCAAACGCTGATCGAACATTCGCTGCCGTTCGGCGAGGCTGACGGCGGGATCGGGATCGGGATCGAGAAAGATGTGCGAGTGGTTGAAGGCCGCGATGAGTTTCGTGTGCGGCGAGAGGAGCATGGCGTTGCCGAAAACGTCGCCGGACATATCTCCGACGCCGACGCAAGTGAAGTCCTCGCGCTGGATGTTCGTGCCGAGCTCGCGGAAGTGGCGCTTGACCGCTTCCCATCCGCCGCGGGCGGTGATGCCCATGGCCTTGTGGTCGTAGCCGGCGCTGCCACCCGATGCGAACGCATCGCCGAGCCAGAAACCGTATTCGGCGGAGATAGCGTTGGCGATGTCGGAGAACGTGGCTGTGCCTTTGTCGGCGGCGACGACGAGGTATGGATCGTCGGCGTCGCGGCGCACCACATCGCGCGGCGGGATCACGTCCGCGCCGCGAAGGTTGTCGGTGATGTCGAGCATGCCGCGAAGGAGCGTCTGGTACGCCGCGACGCCCTCTTTCTGAAAGGTCGCACGATCGGCGGACGGATTCTTGACGACGAAACCGCCCTTCGATCCCATTGGCACGATGACCACGTTTTTGACGTTCTGCGCTTTCATCAGCCCGAGGATCTCGGTGCGGAAATCCTCGCGGCGATCGGACCAGCGGATGCCGCCGCGTGCGACTTTGCCGGCGCGCAGATGGATGCCTTCCATCGACGGCGAGTAGACGGAGATCTCGAACATCGGCCGCGGCAGCGGCAGCTCGCGAATCGATTGCGAGTCGAGCTTGAACGAGAGGTATGGCTTGCGATTGCCGCTGGCGTCGCGCTGGTAGTAGTTCGTGCGCAGCGTCGCCTCGATGAGCGTGAGGTAGAGGCGAAGGATGCGATCCTCGTCCGGATTCTTGATGCGATCGAGCGCGTCCTCGATCTGCGCGCGGATTCCGCCGGCGGCGAGATGGCGTCCGGTCACCGTTTCCGAGGCCATGCTCGCGCCGCGCAGCGTTGCCGATCCGAGCGACGGATCGAAGTGCGTTTCGAAGAGCTGGATCAGCAATCGCGCGACGTCCGAATGCGCCGACAGCGTCTGCTGGACCAGCTGCTCGCTAACGTTCACGCCGATCTGGCGGATGTACTTGTTGTACGCGCGCAGCACGACCACTTCGTGCCACTCCAGCTCCGCGGTGATGACGAGGCGATTGAAGCCGTCGTTCTCCGCTTCGCGATTCCAGACGCGGACGAAGGTCTCCTGAAACTTTTGTTTGATCGGCGAGAGATCGTCCTGCATCCCCTCGGCATCGAGACTGAAGTCGCGGATGCGCACGACGGAACCGCCCAGCGGCTGCACTTCGTACGGTTCCTCGGCCAGCACCTTCAGCCCCATGTTCTCGAGCCGCGGCATGATCTCCGACAGCGGCACCGGAGGACCGGTGTGAATGATCTTGCAGTGAAACTGCCGCTCGTCGGTCTTGTGGCGATAAAGATCGACGACGAGCCGGCCGTCCGCGAGCACGTCTTCGATGTGCTGGATGTCGTACAGCGCGGCTTCGGCGCTGAATCGCTCGCTGTACGCGGCGGAAAATGCGCGCTTGTAGCGGCGCTGCAGCTCGATGCCTTCTTCCTCGCCGAAGCGATGGCAAAGCGTGTCGAGCAGACGATCGCCCCACGTGCGCGCGGCGTCGGAGAGCATCGCTTCGATGCGCTTTTCGTCGATCTCGGGGATCGCACCCGCCGTCGTTTTGATGATGAAGAGAATGCGCGCGAGCGGCGCGTCGGTGACGTGCTCGTAGACCGAGGTATCGCGTCCGTTGAGCTGCTCTTCGAGAATCTGCTTCGCTTTCTCGCGGAACTCGACCGTGTTCTGGTCGCGCGGCACGAAGACGTAGCAGGAGACGAATCGCTCGAAGACGTCCTTGCGCGTGAAGAGCGCGACGCGATGGCGTTCCTGCAGAAGCAGGATGCCGCGGGCGATGTCGAAGAGCTGCGCGTCAGTGATCTGGAAAAATTCGTCGCGCGGAAAGGTCTCGAGGATGTCGACAAGCGCCTTGCCGTTGTGACTATGCGGATCGAGGCCCGCGCCTTCGATGACGCGCTTGGCTTTGAGGCGCAGCATCGGGATCTCGCGCACGCTGCGGCTGTAGGCGGCGGAGGTGAAGAGCCCGAGGAAGCGATCCTCGCCGATCAGATTGCCGTTGTCGTCGTAGCGCTTGATGCCGAGGCGGTCGAGCGGCACGTTGCGATGCACGGTGCTGCGGGTGTTGGCCTTGGTGATGATGAGGAGGTCTTTGGTCCGAGCGTATTCGCTGAACTCAGGCGTGAGCGGCTTCGCTGCGCGCGTGGCCGACTCCTGGCGAAAATTGCGCAGGATGCCGAGGCCGCTCTCGATCACGGGCGGCAGGTAGTCCTTGTCGCCGCGCGTTTCGAATCCGTAGCGGCGGAATCCGAGCAGGATGAAGTTCCCCTTGTCGAGCCACTCCAGAAACGCGCGCGCCTCAGCCACTTCCTCCTGCGGCATCGGCAGTTTGGCGTGCTCGAGATCGGCCACGTCGGCGCGAAGCTGCGCGCGCATGGCCTGCCAGTCGGTGACGGCGGCGCGGACGTCGTGCAGCACGCCTTCGAGCGATGCGCGCATCGTCTCGAGCTCCGTCGAGTCCGTCTCCTGATCGATCTCGATGTGCATGTACGACTCGACGATGGCGTCGATCTTCGCTTCCTGCGTGGCGGTGAGCTCGGCGCGCTTGCCGCCTGCGTCGCGACGGACGCGCACGACCGGATGCAGCAACAGATGGATGTTTCGTCCGAGCCTGGTCACCTCGGCACTGACCGAGTCGACCAGGAACGGCATGTCGTCGTTCACGATCTCGATGACCGTGTGCTCGAGTCCCCATGCATTCGCGTCGACGGTGGGATTGAAGAGCCGGACTTTCGGCTCCCCGACCTTGCGGATCTCGCCGAACTGCCAGAGCGAAAGCGCGCCGCCGAGGAGGGTCTCGAAGGAGGTGTAGATGATGTCGTCGGGAGCGACGAGCGCGAAGTAGCGTCTGACGAATGCGGCGGCGCTGTCGGCCTCGGCATCGCCGACTCGTTTTTGTGCTTCGGTAGCAAGCCGCTCGACGAGATCGGTCTTGCGCTGCTCAGGGGTAATGGTCATGAATCGCGGCTCCTGCAACTGCGGGCGCGGATCATATCGCGGAGGCGAATAGGTCAACGGCGATGCGCGGCAAAGGCCGCGTCCGCTTTATGTCCATACGTCAGTTAATGTCTCTAGCGCTCCCGAAGCGAAGACACGATCCTTTGAGCAGCCCGGCCGGCTCAATCGATCAAAGGAGACACACATGCGAAAAATGATTGCTGTTTTGTCCGTAGCGGCGGTCGTCGTGATGGGAACGCCGGCATATGCGACCAACTGCGCCGCGGTTACCGGCAGCGGCACGTGCTGCGGCGGATCGTCGTGGTACGAATATTCGGCGGAGACGCTGGGTGAAGGAAACATCAGCTATCAGTGCTGGACCATCGATAGCGGCCTCACTCCCATCTCCAACTCGGCGTTCTGGAACCTGCCTGCTTTCGAGGTGCGCGGCTTCAGTCAGCACGCCACACGCGTATTCACGGTTCCGAACGACGGCTACACCGGCAACTGGGAGGCGGATCTTCGCGTCGACTTCGTCGCGCCCAATGGGAGCTGGTGGGACCAGATCAACGCCACTGCCTCGGTCTATCACTCGGGATCAGGCACGACGACGTATACGATCTACTCCCACATCGCCACGCAGGGGAACGACCGCGGCCGTGCCGCGTTTGTAACGTTCAGCGCGCAGCCGGGCGACGTCATCACGATCGATATCCAGGGGACGTGGTCGGGGGACAGCAGCACGCACGTTCAGTTCTTCGACGCCCGTCTCTTTCACATGGCATAGCAGCAGAAAGCCCTCCCGCCTTCGCGGCGGGAGGGTATCGCGAGCGCGCGCGGCGATAGGTATGCGGTGAGTCACCCGTCACCCGGCGATAGGCGCGAAAAAACGTCCGCCGCGTGCCAAACCCGCAGGCGTAGGCGATGCGGTTCGTATCGAGTCCGGTGGTGCGGAGCAACTTCTGGGCGCGGCGAATCTGCAGGGCTTTGATGTAATCCGACAGGCGAACGCCGTACCGGGCGCGGAAACAGCGGCTCAGGTGCGACGCGGTGACGCCGAATCGCAGAGCCAGTTCCGAGGCTCGCGGGGAGTCTTCCCGGCGCATGCAATCGATCACGTAGCGCGCGACCTCCATCCGTCCCGGATTCGCTCTCCGCTTCATCGAGCCTGATGATAGGCCGGGAGGGACGCGGATACGGCCCTACATCACGAAATGTCTCTACGAATCGGAACTGCTTTGTGACGAATGCGCACTGCCGTCCTTCCATCTGCGATGGTAGGCTGCGTGCGGGCCGGGGTTTTGCAGATTGCTGGTTGCGCAACCTCACCACACCAAGCAGGGAGAACGGATGCTCATGACAGCAGCGAGGGAAGGGAACGTGCCGACGTCGTCGATCGTGATGAAGGCAATCGACGCGAAGACATTCACGGAATTGCAGGCATTCGTCAAAGATTTGGAGAGCCGCCCGACCGAACGGTTGCTGCGCGATCTCCCGGAACTCGTGAAACTTTCGGACGCGAAGGCCGAGATCATCACCTACGTCATCGCCACAAAGTACCGCCACGCCTCATCGGATGAGCGCAAGACGATCCGCGAGAGCGTGCAGGCGACCTCCGACCGTCTGCCGCATGGGCAGGAACGGTCGCGCGTGGGCGACATCCTGGAAAGAATTCGCGGACTGGCGGTTTAGAACAGCGCCGGCTCCTGGTACGTCCCGAATACATCGCGCAACGCGTCGCTGATCTGGCCGACGCTGGCGTATGTCTTCACCGCGTCGATCAGGTACGGCATCGTGTTCTCGTTCGGATCGGCGGCGGCGCTGCGCAACGCCTGCAGTGACGCTTCCACCTTCGCGGAATCGCGCGTGGCGCGGATCTGGTTCAGCCGCGCGATCTGTTCGCCGGCAACGGACTCGTCGATGTAGAGAATCTCGTACGGATCCTCGGTTTCCATCTTGTATCCGTTGACGCCGACCACGATCTTTTCGCCGGAGTCGACGGAGCGCTGGAACTGATAGGCCGCGTCCCAGATCTCGCGCTGCGGGAAGCCCGCTTCGATCGCTTCGACCATGCCGCCGAAGGCATCGATCTTCTCGATGTAGTCGAAGCAGCCCGCCTCCATCTTGTTCGTCAGCTCCTCGATGAAGAACGAGCCGCCGAACGGATCGACCGTGTTGATGACGCCCGACTCGTGGGCGATGATCTGCTGCGTGCGCAGCGCGATGCGCGCGGCCGCCTCGGTCGGGAGCGCGAGCGTCTCGTCGAGCGAATTCGTGTGCAGCGACTGCGTGCCGCCGAACACCGCCGCCAGCGCCTGGATGGTGACGCGAACGATGTTGTTGTACGGCTGCTGCGCCGTCAGCGAACAGCCGGCAGTCTGCGTGTGGAAGCGGAGCTGCCACGAGCGCGGATCCTTGGCGCCGTAGCGGTCGCGCATGACCTTGGCCCACACGCGGCGCGCGGCACGGAACTTGGCCACTTCCTCGAACAGATCGTTGTGCGAATTGAAGAAGAAGGAGAGCCGAGGAGCGAACTCGTCGACGTCGAGGCCGGCGCGGACGCCGTACTCCACGTACTCCATCCCGTCGCGCAGCGTGAAAGCCAGTTCCTGCAGCGCGGTCGATCCGGCCTCGCGAATGTGATAGCCGCTGATCGAGATCGGGTTGTACTTCGGAACGTTCTCCGCGCAGAAGCGGAACGTATCGGTGATCAGCCGCATCGAAGGACGCGGCGGGAAGATGTACTCCTTCTGCGCGATGTACTCCTTGAGGATGTCGTTCTGCAGCGTTCCGGAAATCTTCTTCCAGTCCGCCCCCTGCTTCTCCGCGACGACGAGGTACATCGCCAGCGCGATCGGGCCGGTGGAGTTGATGGTCATCGAGACGGTGATGTCCTCGAGGTTGATGCCTTCGAAAAGTGTCTCCATGTCGGCCAGCGTGTCGACGGCCACACCGCACTTGCCGACTTCGCCGGCGCTGAAATGATGATCGGAGTCGTAGCCGTAAAGCGTCGGCAGATGGAAGGCGGTCGAAAGACCGGTCTGGCCATGCGCGAGCATGTATTTGAAGCGCTCGTTGGTCTGCGTGGCGCTGCCGAAGCCGGCGAACTGGCGCATCGTCCAGAGGCGGCCGCGATACCCGCCCGGATGGATGCCGCGCGTGTAGGGAAACTCGCCAGGAAAAGCGATGTCGCGCTCGAAGTCGAGCGCAGCGACGTGGTCCGGCGTCGCCAGCGGATTCACTTCCATGCCGCTGACGGTGGTGAAGTCCTTTTTCCAGGCCGGCTTCTTCGAGGCGCTCTGCTGCCATCGGGCCGCCTCTTTCCGCACCACGTCGAGCGCGGCGGCGGAAAAGAGAGGAAGCTGTTCGGCCTGATCGTGCGGAATCGGCGGCGGGGCGGAAGCTGGAGAGATGTCGAGTCGAGTCATAGCGGCGGTCACTGTAACGGATGAAGCGTTTCACCACAAAGGCACCGACGGCACAACGAAATCCGATTTTTCTTGTGGTGAAACGCCTTGCGAACCTCTGTACGATGCCGCCAATCGCATGCGGACATCGGTAGCAGCAAAACTTCGTACGGTCTTCGGTCTGAGCCTCTTCATCCTCGTCGTCATCGGCGGGATCGCGTTTTATGACACGCAACACCTCGTGGCCGTGACCACGGCGCGCTCGCAGGCGCGGCAGTTTCTGGTCGATCTGGAACAGCTCGTGGCCAATCTGCGCGGCGCGGAGAACGAGCAGCGCGGATACCTGCTCACGGGCGAGCCGGCCTTTCGCGCGGCGTATCAGAAGTCGACGGCGACCTTCGGGCCGGCCATCGCCGATCTGAAGCGCCGCGATCCGGCATTGAGCGGACGGCTGAACGCGCTCGAACCGCTCGTCGCTGCCGTGATCGCGGAGTTGAATCACGGCATCGAAGTGCGCGACCAGAGCGGCGTCGACGCGGCCATCGCCGGCATTCGCGAACACAGCAGCGATAACGCCATGGCCTCGATCCGCACCGCGGTGACGTCGATCGAGGCGCAGGAAACGCAGGTGCTGAAGTCGCGCGCCGACGAGGCCACCGCCACGGCGAGACGGACGTTCATGACCATTGGCTTCGGCACTCTCTTCGCGCTCATCGCCCTCTCCTTCGCCTCGGTGGTGATGTCGCGCGGCATCACCGGGCCGGTGCAGAAGCTCGTGGCGGGAACGGAGCGCATCGCCGCCGGCGAGCTGTCCAGCCGCATCGTCGCCGAGAGTCAGGACGAGATCGGCGAGCTGGCGGGATCGTTCAATCGCATGGCGGAGTCGCTGGAAGTGCGCACGCGCGCGCTCAACGAAAGCGGCGGCGCGATCACCGGCGGCATTCGCGTGATGACCAACGGCAGCGACATGCTGCTCATCCGCTCAACCGAACAGTCGCAGCTGGCCGAACGCTCCGCGCAGTCGCTGGTGAGCGTTCGCGACATCACCGAGCAGGTGGTTCGCACAGCCGAGGGAGTCACGGCGCGAACGGAGGACTCGGCGGCACGCGCAACCGAGCTGCGCGCGTCGAGCGATCAGGTGCGCACGACGATGACGCTGCTCTTCGAGTCGGCGGCAAAGACGTCATCTTCTACGACGGAGATGTCCGCCGCCTCGGCGCAGATGTCCGCGATGACCTCGGCACTGGCCGCCGCGGGCGACGACGTGCTGGCCTTCGTTTCAGAGATGGAAGCGACCGCGGGCGAGCTCGGATCGCTTGCCATCAGCACCGCCGACCTTTCGCGCCGCGCGCGCGAAGAAGCCGTGGCCGGACGCGCCGCCGTCGACGAGACCGTGGCCGGCATCGAGCACTCGCGCGAGCTGACCGACCGCGCTTCCGACGTGCTGGCCGATCTCACCGCGCGCGTCGGCCAAATCCGCCAGATTCTCGAAGTGGTCGGCCACGTCACGCAGCGCACGAATCTGCTGGCGCTGAATGCGGCCATCATCGCCGCGCACGCGGGCGAGCATGGCCGCGGATTCAATGTCGTGGCCGAGGAGATGCGCGAACTGGCCGAGCAAACGCGCAAGTCGACGAACGAGATCAGCGTCATCGTCAACGGCGTTCGCACCGCATCGCAGGCAGCGGTTGCGGCGATGCAGGACGGCGTCGACCGCGTTCGCGGCACCGTCGAACTGGCCCGCAACGCCAGCGATACCCTCGGGCGCATCGTCGAAACGTCGACGTCGTCGTTCTCAATGTCGGAGCGGATTTCCGCGTCGCTCGAGCAGCAGGCCGCAGCCACGCGGAGCCTGCATCGCACGGCGTCGAGGATGAGCGATCACATCGGCGAGAACCGGCGCTCGATCGAGGAGCAAGCTCGCGCCGCGACTCTGCTGGCGCAGGAAGCCGAGGCCGTGCACAACATCGCCGCACAGGTGCGTTCGGCCAGCGATCATCAATCGACCGCCGCGCGCGGAATCGCCGAGGCGATGGAACAGATCAACCTCGACGCCACAACGATCCGCGACATCGTTCGGAAGCAGCTGGGACAACTCGAAGAGGTCTCCGGCGCATCGAGCTCGATGCGCGACATCGCCCAGAAGAACAATGCCCTGGCCGAGGAGCTGACCGCCACGGTGCGGACACTGGCACAGAGCGGCGAGAAATTCGAGCAGGTGGTTCGGATGGGGACGGCATAGGGTCAGGCAGCGCGTCGACGCCACTGAAACAAAGGCGAATGTTGAATGTTCAATGTTGAATGTTCAATGTTGAATGATTGGGGCCGAGCGAAGCCCATTCAACATTGAACATTGAGCATTCAACATTCAACATTTCGCTTTTAAATCTCGACTCAAGCTACTTTGGATAGTACCCACTCGTCGCGCGCACGCTCACGCGCCGTCCCGGCACTTCGACGCTGATCCGCCGCAGCTCGCGGCGCGATTTGTCGGCGGGCGACACGTACGTCAGCAGGTACTCGCCGCGGGTATCGTCACGGATCTGCGCGAAGATGCGCGGCAGGTCGACCTTCCGCACAAAACGAAAATACGCGCCGCCAGTGCCGTCGGCGATCCTCTTGAGCGTCTGCAGGTCGTACGAAATGCCCGACGTAGGAACAATCTGCACGATGTACAGCGGCACGCCGATCTCGCGCGCGTACTGCAGCACGCCATCCGGCGAGGCCGCGCCGCCGTTGTTGAATCCGTCGGTGAAGACAATCAGCGCGCGTTTGCCGCCGACGCCGCGGAACTGCTGCAGCGAAAAAAGAATGGCGTCGAAAATGGCCGTGCCGCCGTGAGCCTGAACGTCGTCAATCGATGCGCTCACGCGTGCTCGGTCGCTGGTTAGCGGCTGCAGCAGCCGCGGTAGCTCGTCGAAGGTAACGACGAACGTCTGATCGGCGGGACCGAGCGATCCTTTGACGAATTCGTTCGCGT
>Ga0157369_10000653_pt1 | contig 44847 bp, 36 predicted proteins | sample C25metaG_FD_113461 | JGI IMG/M metagenome (GOLD analysis project Ga0157369, IMG submission 113461) | Corn rhizosphere microbial communities from Kellogg Biological Station, Michigan, USA - C2-5 metaG | ecosystem: Host-associated > Plants > Roots > Rhizosphere > Soil | place: USA: Michigan... | reverse complement strand
GAGGGGAGCACAGGCGCTTCGCGCTCCCGGCCCTCGGACATCATTCCTCGATCGACCCGCGCGTCCCTGCGTAATACAGCATGACCACATGCTTGGCTTCGGCGAAGAACAGCCAGCGCTCGATGAAAATTCCGATCGTGCCGGCGAGCAGTGCGACGATCGAGCAGAAGGCTGCGGCCCGACTTGAAGGCTGCAGCGCCGCGATCACGACCAGGGCGACGGGCGCCGCCGCGAACGCCAGCACGGCGATCCGGCGCAGCCGTGCGGAGTGCTTTCGCGCCACGACAAAGCCCATTTCGTGCGTCAGGTAGTTCGGCTCGGTGTGCGGCGCCTCGACGCCTCGCACGGTGCCGAAACGGCCGAGGCCGGTCGCCGACGCGCTGGTCGAAGCCGGTGTGGACGAGTCGATGAAACGCCAGTACGCGTGCTTGAGCCACGCAGCGGCGATGGCCGTCGCCGCAACCAGCAGCGGCACGCCGGGCTGCAGCCACGGCGCGCAGTTGCCGCCGGCGAGCGCACGGATCGTGCTCAGGGTCAACGCGCCGCCGAGCAATCCGAGCAGCAGGTAGCCGGGCAGTACGTAGCCGTTGTGCCATGCCGCGATCGTTTTCAGCGAGCTGTAGATCCGCGCCGTGCAGAAAACGGTGGCAAAGGCGGCGAGCGCGAGCACGGCGCCGGTCGCGCGCATCGCCAGCGCAGCGCCGGCGGCCGGCTCGGCCGGGGCGGGCGCGTAACGCTGCTGCCAGGCGAGCACGCCGAGCACGACGATGGGAACAAAACACAACAGCGCGGCGACACCCTCGCGTGACAGCCACGAGCTGCGCCACTGGCTGAACGCACGCCAGGCGCGCAACGGCCGGCCCAGATGCAGCGTGGACGAGGTCAAACCGGCCGCGGCGAGCACGCCGCCGCTGCCGATCGAAAGCAGCGCGACCACCGGGTCGCATGCCGCCGGATCGATCGCAAGCAGGATGCCGATCAGGAACAGCAGGCCGTAGCCGGTGCCGGAAACGACGGTGAAGAAGATGACCGAGAGCGCAGGATGCATGTTCGAAGCGCCGTCAGCGCGACAGGACCTTGTCGATCCAGCGCAGCAGCGGCGAGGATGCGGAAAAATCCACCTTGTCGTCGGCGGCGGCAGCGGGCTGCGCCGAACATCCGTCGCGCCGCGGCCGCGGCGGCAGGTACTGGTTGACCGGCTTGTAGCCCATCTCCGGCATCAGGTCGTAGCCGCCGCGTTCGGCGACGAGCTTGGACACGGCCGAATGCGGGTCGCCCAGATCGCCGAAATGGCGCGCGCGCGTCGGGCAGGCCATCACGCATGCCGGCTGCCGGTCGACTTCCTCGAACGATTCGTTGTAGATGCGGTCGACGCACAGCGTGCATTTCTGCATCGTGCCCCGCACCTGGCTGTATTCGCGCGCGCCATACGGGCAAACCCACGAGCACAACTTGCAGCCGATGCACTTGTCCTCGTCGACCAGCACGATGCCGTCCTCGGCGCGCTTGTAACTCGCCCCGGTCGGACACACCGTCACGCAATCGGGCGTCTCGCAGTGCAGGCACGAGCGCGGGAAGTGCACCGTCATTGAAGAGCCGTGAGACGAGAGACGAGAGACGAGAGACACAGAAGCCGAGGGGCCGTGAGACGAGAGACGAGAGTCGAGAGGCGCAGAAGCCGAGGAGCCTTGAGACGAGAGACGAGAGGCGAGAGGCGCAGAAACCGAAGCGTCACCTGCTTTTCCGTCTCCCGTCTCCCGTCTCTCGTCTCTCGTCACTTCATACGCATGCACCCGGTTGAACCAGACGCCGAGCGGATCCTTGCCGTACGGATGCTCGTCGGGCAGCGGGCCGAACTGGCCGCCGTCGTTCCACTGCTTGCAGGCGACCGCGCAGGCGTGGCAGCCCACGCACGTGTCCAGGTCGATCACGAGGCCGAGTTTCTTCGGCGATGCCGGCGGCAGCATGGTCATGGCATGAGCGGCCAAAGGCGCGGAATCAACAGCATCGACAATGCGCAGAAGATCGCGATCAGCGGAATGCCGACCTTCATGAAGTCGGTGAACCTGTAGCTGCCGGCGTTGTAGACCATCGTGTTGGTCGGATAGCCGACCGGCGTGGCGAACGACGTCGCCGCGGCAAAAGCCACCGTGATCACGAACGGCACCGGCTGCGCATGCAGCGCATGCGCGACCGAAATGGCGATCGGCGCCATCAGCACGACCGACGGATTGTGGCCCATCATCTCGGTCAGCACCGCGGTCAGCAGGTACACCATCAACAGCGCCGCGAGCGGACCGTGGTTGCCGACCAGGCCCATGCCGGCGTCGACGACATGCTGCGCCAGGCCGGTCTTGTCGAGCGCGATGCCCAGCGGCAGGATCGAGCCGAGCAGCACGATCACCTGCCAGTCGATCGACTCGTAGACGTCGTCGAAGTTGAAGCAGCCGGTCAGCGCCATCGCCGCGCAGCCGATCAGCGCACTGACGACGATCGGCAGCCAGCCCATGCCCGCGATCGCGACGACGGCGACCACGATCGCGATCGCGACCGGCGCCTTGCGCCGCGACTGGCGCGTGTCGCCGCGCTCGCTCAGCACGACCAGGCCCGAGGCGCGGCGCAGGTGCGCCAGCGCGGCCTCGTCGACCAGCAGCATCAGCGTGTCGCCGACCTGCAGGCGCGTCTGGCGCAGCGCCTCGCGCAGGATCGCGCCGCGGCGCTGCACGGCGAGCACGGTCGCCTTGTAGTTCCACGGAAAGTCGACCTTGTCGAGCGTGTCGCCGACCAGGCGCGCACCGGGCGCGACCATCGCCTCGATCAGCATGCGCCGTTCGCCGGCTTTCGCGCCGGCCTCGGATTCGACCACGGTGGCGATCTCGAGCCTTTGCGCCTGCTTGAATTCGTCGAGCCGCTCCCAGTCGCCGCGCGCGATCAGCACGTCGTCCTGCTTGAGCACGTGATCGCGCGGCGCCCACAGGCGCTGCTCGCCGCGCAGCAGTTCCAGCACGTGCACGCCGTATTTCTGCGAAAAGCTGGTCGCGCCGATCGGCTGCCCGATCAGCGGCGATCCGGGCATCACCTTCAGTTCGGTGACGAACTTGCCGAGCGCCAGGTCGTCGACGAACTCGACGTCGATGTGCTTGGGCAGCAGCCAGCGCCCGATCAGCATCAGGTAGACGATGCCGGCCAGCGCGAGCGGCACGCCGAGCCGGCCGAACTCGAACACGCCGAACGGGCGCAGCCCGTGTTCGACCGCAATGCTGTTGGTCAGCAGGTTCGACGAGGTGCCCAGCAGCGTGCATACCCCGCCCATCTGCGCGGCGTACGACATCGGCATCAGCACGCGCGCCGGCGAGGTCTTGCTGCGCGCGCAGACGCCGAGCACGACCGGCAGGAACGTCGCAACCAGCGCCGTGTTCTTGACGAACGCACCGAGCGGGCAGACGACGATGAGGATCGCGAACGTCAGCAGCCACGGCTTGCGGATGCGCGACAGCACGCGGATCAGCGGATCCAGGCCGCCGGTGCCGACGACGCCGGCGTTCAGCGCGAACATCGCCGCGACGACGACGGTGGCCTCGTTGCTGAAGCCCGACAGCCCTTCGGCCGGCGTCAGGATGCCCAGCGCCAGCAGCAGGCCGAGCACGGTCACGCCGACGACATCGAAGCGCAGCTTCTCGCTGGCGAACAGCGCAACCGCGCCGACGACGATCGCGGCGACGATCCAGGCTTGCGGGCTCATCGGGGCATCACGCGCACGGCGACGGTCTGGTCCCGCTCCGGCATGCCGGCATCAGCGTACACCTTCACGCGCAGGTCGAACCAGGCCGCCTGGCCGGTCACCGGGTCGGCATTGGCGTAGCGATAGCCATCGGCGCGTGCCGGCAGCAGGTCGTCGATGACGTGGTTCAGCAGGAATCCCTTTGTATACTCCGGCGCATCGGCGGCGAGCTTCCAGGCGCCCTTGCGCTTGCCGATCGCATTCCAGGTCCACACCGTGCCGCGCGCGGTGCCGGCATGGTATTTCGCCGGCACGCGGATGCGGCCGTGCGCCGACTCGACCCAGACCCAGTCGCCGTCGGCAATGCCGCGCGCCGCCGCGGTGTCCGGATGCAGGTAGAGAAAATTGCGCGCCGCGATCTGCCGCAGCCAGGCGTTCTGCGAGCCCCACGAGTGGTACATGAACATCGGGCGCTGCGTGATCGCAGACAGCGGGTATTCGGCGTGTGTTGGACCCCTCTGTCCGTGGGAGGGGGGCAGGGGTGAGGCTCCGTCGTCGGTCTGGTCGCCAGCAAGGGATTCGTACCAGAACGGCAGCGGATCGAAATAGCGCGCGACGCGCTTGCGCTCGCTGGCGGGCGGCTGATGCGTGCCGTGGCCCTGTGCAGCCAGGCGGAAGCGCTGCAGCGTTTCCGAATACAGCTCCAGCGTGATCGCGTCGGTCGAGCCGACGAAGCCGAGCGACTTGGCCCACTGCAGATAATCGCGGTTCGCCATCTTGTAATAGCGGCCCGCGGCCGGCACCGGCGCGTGCCAGTAGCAATTGTTCGCTTTGTATACATCCAGCTGGTGCGGATTCGGCTCGCCGACGCCGCTCTTCGTGCCGTCGCGTCCGCGCCAGCCGGCGAGCAGGCCGATGCCCGGCGCACGCTCGTGTTCGACCATGTATTGCGCATAGCCGCCGGGATAGCGCGCCGAGCCGTCCTCGTGCACCAGCCCGGGCAGCCTCAGGCGCGTACCCAGCTCGATCAGCACGTCCTGGAACGGCCGCACGTCGCGGCTGCTGTCATCGGCGTCCACCGCGCAGACCGGCTGGCGGATCGCATCGCTGACCGCATCGGCGTCGGAGATCGGGCGGTCGAGCAGCGAGATGCAGTCGTGGCGTTCCAGGTAGGTCGTGTCGGGCAGCACCAGGTCGGCGAAGTTGACCGTCTCGGACCAATACGCGTCGGCATAGATGAAGTGGGGAATCCTGTACCCGCCGTCCGCCGGGTCGCGGTCGCACAGCATCTGCCGCGTCTGCTGCGTGTTCATGGCCGAGTTCCAGCCCATGTTCGCCATGAACAGGAACAGCGTGTCGATCCGGTGCGGGTCGCCGGCCCAGGCATTGCGGATCACGCTCTGCAGCATGCCGTGCGCGGCGAGCGGATGCTCCCACGAAAACGCCTTGTCGATGCGCCGCGGCGCGCCGTTCGCGTCGACCAGAAGGTCCTCGGGCGCGTGCACGTAGCCCAGCGGCGCCGCGTCGAGCGTGCCGTTCGCCTTGCGCGATTTGCCCGGGCGGTTCGCCGGCGGCACGGTCTTCGGATACGGCGGCTGGTAGCGGAAGCTGCCCGGCGTGTCGATCGCGCCGAGCAGCATTTGCAGCACGTGCAGCATGCGGCAGGTGTGGAAGCCGTTTGCATGCGCGCTGATCCCGCGCATCGCGTGCATCGATACCGGCCGGCCGACCATTTCGGCATGCTCGCGGCCATGCGCATCGGTCCAGCGCTGCGCGATGCGGATTTCCTGCCTGAACGCGACGTCGGCGAGCTCGGCGGCGATGCGGCGGATCGTGCCGGCGTCGACACCGGTCTGCGCCGCGACCGTTTCCGGCGCGTACTCGTCGCCGAGGAAGCGCTCGGCGAGCAACTGGAACGCCGGCAATGCGCGGCGTCCGTCCGGCAGCATGTATTCGCCGACGACGAGCGGCGAGATGTCGACAGCGTCCGCGCGCACAAAAGTTACCCCCTCCCCCGCCTGCGGGGGAGGGCCGGGGTGGGGGAAACGCGGCAACGATTCGTCTTCGCGCCACTGCCCCCTTCCGCCTGCGGCACCTTCCCCCGCAAGCGGGGGAAGGGAATCAGAACCGGACGGTGCGCGGACGAATCGGGAATCGCGCGCCGCACACAGCGCATTGCCGTGCGCGTCGCGCGCGATCAGGCCGTCGTCGGCGCCGCCGGGATTGCGCACGACCAGGTGGTGCGCATTCGTATACTTCACCAGGTAATCGAAATCCACGCGATCGTGCAGCAGCAGTTCGCGGATCAGCGCGCCGACGAACAGGCCGTCGCTGCCGGGGCGGATGCCGATCCATTCGTCCGCGATCGCGGCATAGCCGGTGCGCACCGGATTGATCGCAACGATCTTCGCGCCGCGGGCCTTGAGCTTGCCGAGGCCGAGCTTGATCGGATTGGAGTCGTGGTCCTCGGCCACGCCGAACATCAGCAGGTACTTGCTGTGCTCCCAGTCCGGCTCGCCGAATTCCCAGAACGACCCGCCGAGCGTATACATGCCGGCCGCGGCCATGTTGACCGAGCAGAAGCCGCCGTGCGCGGCGTAGTTGATCGTGCCGAACTGCTGCGCCCACCAGCCGGTGAGCGCCTGCGACTGGTCGCGCCCGGTGAAGAACGCGAGCTTGTCCGGATCAGACTTGCGGATGTCGCCGAGCCAGCGCGCCGCGAGGTCGAGCGCCTCGTCCCACTCGATTTCGCGGAATTCACCCGCACCACGCTCGCCGACGCGCAACAGCGGCTTGTGCAGCCGCGCCGGCGAATAGTGCTGCATGATGCCGGCCGATCCCTTCGCGCACAGCACGCCCTGGTTGACCGGGTGGGCGTGATTGCCCTGGATGTAGCGCACGCGGCCGTCTTTCAAATGCACCTTGATGCCGCATCTGCACGCGCACATGTAGCACGTGGTCGTCTTGACCTCGTCGCCAACGGGATCGTTCAGGCGGAGCCTAGCGTGTGGCATGCGCGTGCTGTCTCGCTGCGTCGTTGGTGCTGCGCCTTGGGCGAACCATCCCTGGTGCGTGGCGCCGGCCCGTACATCCCTGTACGGTCGCTCGCGTCCGCGCGCGATGCATTACTTTGCATCGCGCAAGCGCGTCCACTCGCCCGCATCTGCACGCGCACATGTAGCACGTGGTCGTCTTGACCTCGTCGCCGACAGGCTCGTTGAGTTTGAGGGTGGCGTGCGCCATGCGCGTGCGGGCCGGGGATTCCAGTCGGCATGATAACGGAACGCCGGCAGGTTCCGTGCCGCCTGCGCGTGCCGCCCTGTCGCGCAGGAAGCCGGCGGTTTTATACTGCCGCGGGGATGTCCGCGGGGAGAAGGCGCCCATGCGCTGGCTGAATCTGCTGTTCGTGCTGCTGATCAATGCCGTGCCGCTGGTCGGCGTGAAGATGTTCGGCTGGTCGGTCGGCGTCGTATTGATGCTCTACTGGGTCGAAAACCTGCTGACGGCGGTGTTCACCACGGCGCGCATCGCGCTGCATCGCGCGCTCACGCGCAAGCGCGGGCATTGGCGCGCCGGCACGCTCGGCACCAAGGTTAACAACAAACCCAGCCGAAGCGGCCTGCTCGGCGAGTACGCGGTCATGGCGTTCGTGTTCACGCTGGCGCATGGCATCTTCGTCATTGCCATCGTCTTCCTCGTCGGCGAGAACAAGCCGGACATCGAGAACTGGAAGTTCTCGTTCGAGCAGTTCCGCTACGGCGCGCTGCAGCTGCTTGGCGTGATGAGCGTCGACTTCCTCGTCGATGCGCTGCAGATGCGTTCGCGCAGCTTCGCCTGGATCAAGGCGTACACCGAAAAGCGCATGGGCCGCGTGCTGATCCTGCATCTGGCGATCATCTTCGGCATGGGCGCGATGGCCATGACCGAATCGCCGTTCGCGGTGCTGTACGTGCTGATTGGATTGAAGACGTTGTGGGACCTTGCCGCGAGCAATGCCGGCGCGACGGCCGCCGCGTTGCCGCCGCAGCCGCCTGCGTGGGCACTGAAATTCGCGGACAAGGTGGCGCGGGACAAGGGCGGCGCCGCGGAAATGCAGGCCGACTGGAAGCGCTCGATCGAGCAGTCCCGGCGAGCGGCGATCCAGGACGAGGAAGTCATGCCGGCGTGAGGCGCGCCAAGCGCTTGTGACAATGGAAGCAGGATCGGGCGTGCGGTATTCGATTCAACGTCTGCAGACCGGCGGCGACCGCATCGCGTAGGATAGGCACATGGACCGCTACGAACGCATTCTCTCGCTGCACCGCATCCTCAAGATCGCGCGCTATCCGGTGCCGCTCAAGCGCCTGATGGACGAGCTCGAATGCTCGCGCGCGACGGTCTATCGCGACATCGCGTTCCTGCGCGATGCGCTCGGCGCGCCGATCGACAGCGACGGCGAGAACGCCGCGTTCTTCTACGCCGCCGACGAGGCCGAGCGCTTCGAATTGCCGGGGCTGTGGCTGAGCAGCGAAGAACTGCAGGCGCTGCTGGCGCTGAACGAGCTGGTCGGCCGCACCGGCCCGGGCATTCTTTCCAGCGCGCTGGCGCCGCTGCGTTCGCGCATCGACCGGCTGCTGTCGGACCAGACCGACGGCAAGAGCTTTCCGATCGAACGCATCCGCGTGATCGGCAGCGGCACGCGCCGCGTCGACGAGCAGACGTTTCGCCACGTCGCGAGCGCCACGCTTGGCCGCAGGCAGCTGAAGTTCGACTATCGCGCGCGCTCGACCAACGAAGGCACGCAGCGCACCGTCTCGCCGCAGCGCCTGACCCACTACCGCGACAACTGGTATGTCGACGCCTGGGACCCGGCGCGCGAGGGCCTGCGCAGCTTCGCGCTCGACCGCATCGCGCGCGCCGAAGTGCTCGATGCGCCTGCGGAAGATCGCGACAACGCCGAACTCAACCAGCACCTGGCCTCGAGCTACGGCATCTTTTCCGGGCCGCCGAAGGCATGGGCCACGTTGCGCTTCTCGCCGCACGCCGCGCGCTGGGTGGCCGACGAGCACTGGCATTCGCAGCAACAGGGACAATGGCTCAAGGACGGCCGCTACGAGTTGAAAGTGCCGTACAGCAACTCGCGCGAACTGCTGATGGACGTGCTCAAGTACGGGCCCGATGCCGAAGTCGTCGCGCCGGTTTCCCTGCGCGAGGAAATGAAGATCATGCTGCAGCTGGCGGTCGGGGCGTATCAGTAACCCTGGCAGGGTGCGGCGAGCTCGCGAACGACGCCATCTATCCTCCAGTCGTGCCCACCGGCAGTTGCGGGCCCGATGACGGCGGCGTGGCCGCATCGCGCGCCTTCTGCGTCAACGTGCGGAACTTGGCCGACATCGATTCGAGCTTGGCCGTCCATTCCGGATTCGGCGCCTGGCCGGCCGTGATCTTGTCGTAGACCTGGATCAGTGCGACCGTCGCGAACGGATCGATCAGCGCGGCCTTCAGGCTCAGTGCCGCGATGACGGCCAGGGCGAATGTCCAGAATCCCGCGTGCACGTGGAACAGGCCGATCAGCGCCGCGATCGGCGCGGCGACCAGCGCCAGGAGCAGCAGCGTCAATGCCCAGATCATGAAGGTCACGAACGCCGCGTTCTTCAGCACGCCCTTGTAGTTCTGCGCGTACAGCACGGTGCTGTCGCGCGCGATCGCCCACGGGTTTTCGCCGCTGTCGGCCTTGCGGCGCAGGATCTGCGCGAGGATGACGAGGTCGAAGTGCGTCAGCGAGGTGTTGATGATCGCGTCGACCAGCTTGACCAGCACATCCAGGCCGGGAATCGGCAGCCACGAGGCGATACTCACGGTCAGGCGGTTGAACACGCGCAGGATGCCGCGGATCAGCTGGTGCAGGCCGAACAGGATCGACGACGTGGCGAAATGCTGCTTGACGATGTTCGTCGCGTAGTCGATCTGGCCCTTGCCGGCCGGGATCTGGCGGCCGTCGAGCAGTTCGACCAGCACGGCGACGTGGCCGGCCTTGACCAGGTACAGCAGGTACTGGCGCGCCCAGTACAGGATGCCGCTGACGATGCCGAAGCCGATCAGGCCGCCGATGCCGGCGCCGCCGCCGCCATTGCCGCCGATCTTGCCGAACAGCAGGCCGATGCCGCCGCCGACGCCGACCGCGAGCACGTAGGCGAGCGTGATGCCGACATACACGGCTATGCGCAAAAGCAGGAACGGCAGCGTGCGCAGCAGCAATCCGAAAATCTGTCCGGTGCGAAAATCGAGCATGGGCAACTGCGCTCCTGTCGTGGTTGTCGGTGCGGGCCGGGTCGTGCCTATGGTAATGCGCGGCGCACCGATGAAGAATGCACGGGTGAGCACGGAACATCCAGCCTTTGCACGGCAGATACGATGAAGGGCGCGCCCAGATGACAGCAACCACGGTTTCCCTCGTGCTCGGCTCCGGCGGCGCGCGCGGCTATGCGCACATCGGCGCGATCGAGGAACTGGTCGCCCAGGGCTTCGACATACGCAGCGTGGCCGGCTCGTCGATGGGCGCGCTGGTCGGCGGCGTCTACGCGGCCGGCAAGCTCGATGCGTATCGCGACTGGGTCACGCCGCTGCAGCGTTTCGACGTGCTGCGCCTGCTCGACTGGACGTTTTCCGGCGGCGGCCTGATCAAGGGCGACCGCATCATCGAAAAGCTGCGCGAGCTGATCGGCGAGATCCGCATCGAGGACTTGCCGATCAGCTACACCGCGGTCGCGGTCGACCTGCTCGCGCAGCGCGAAATATGGTTCAGCCGCGGCAGCCTGTTCGATGCGATCCGTGCGTCGATCGCGATTCCGACCGTGCTGCGCCCGCACCACTACGAAGGCCGCACGCTGGTCGACGGCGGCCTGCTCAACCCGGTGCCGATCACGCCGACGCTGCGCGACCTGACCGACTGCACGATCGCGGTCGATGTCAATGCGCCCGCCGAATCGCCGCACGCGATGGCGGGGGCGACCGCCGTCGCCGGCGCGGCCTCGCCGGAGGAGCCGTGCGTCGACGTGACGTTCGGCAGTGTCGCCGGCGTGCTGACCGATCCGGTTGCGACAGCGCCGGCAGCGGACGCGCCGGAGTCGGAACGGCCGCTGGCCGCAGCGGCCGACGGGGAAGCGCAGGGCATGCGCCACCGCATCGCCGAATTCATCAACGGCCTGATCGACAAACGCGAAAGCCGGCATGAACACGTGGCTGAACCGGGCATGCTCGAATTGTTTGCGCGCTCGCTCGACGTGATCCAGGAAACGATCACGCGCTTCAAGCTTGCCGCGCAACCGCCCGACCTCATCATCCGCGTGCCGCGCAACGTCGGTGCGTTCTACGAATTCCATCGCGCCACCGAACTCATCGAAGTCGGCCGGCAGCGCACGCGCGAAGCGCTGCGCCACTGGCAGCCGCCGTCACCGCGCTGAGCGGCAATTGCGCGCGGATCCGCGCGCGACGGGTGGCATCGCGTGCGGCGCATCCGCGGCACAAAACGCCAGCTAAATGAAAATCGCGCCGCGTCAACCGGCCGCGTCGACGCGCATTACACTCGGACAGGCGGCGGCATCGCATCGGTTGCGGCCGCTGCATATCTTCCGTCCATCGTAAAGGAGCGATGCACATGCGTATCACAACGGTCGTTTGCAGTCTCGGATTGGTGCTGGCGACGATGCTGGCGCCGAACACGAGCCAGGCGCGCGTCAATGTCGTCGTCGGCGTCGCGCCACCGGTCGCACGCGTCGAGGTCGTGCCGCGGCCGCGCGTCGGCTATGTCTGGGCGCCGGGCTACTGGCGCTGGAACGGGCGTCACTACGTCTGGGCCGGCGGCTACTGGGTGCGCGCGCGGCCCGGCTATCACTGGGTGGCGCCGCGCTGGTCGCCGTATGGCGCGCGCTGGCGTTATGCGCCGGGCTATTGGGCACGCTGATCGGATCGTTTGCGCAGCGGCGCGAAAATCGTCGCGGGAAATCGCGGCAGCGCGTTCAATCGGCCGCGCAAGCGCCACAAAGAAAAACGGCCCGCCTGGGGGAGCGGGCCGTTTTGGGGTCGCGATGGGGCGTCGGGGGAACGACGTGGGGAGTCCGCCACCGCGCCGCTAGCATACGTGCAACTACCTTGCATTAACCTGACAAACGAGTGATGGTTACCTGCAAAGTTGCAAATAAACGAAAACTAAGTGGCCGCGCGCCGCGGATCGACGCGTGGCCGTGCCGAAGTGCGACGCGAATCACTGCTCCGCCGCCGCCGGAAACGTGACGCGGACGCGTGCGCCGACGCCGTGTGCACCGGCGCCGATCTTGAGTTCGGCGCGATGCGCGCGCGCGATTTCCTCGACGATCGCCAGGCCCAGCCCGCAACCGTCGCCGACGGTTCCGGGCGCGCGATAGAAGCGCTCCACCACGCGGCTGCGCTGCTCCGGCGCGATGCCGGGACCGTCGTCCTCGACTTCGATGAACGCCTGCGGCACGGCCGCGTCGGACGGCCCGCAGCGCACGGTGACGCGGCCGTTTGCCGGCGTGTAGGCCAGGGCGTTGTCGACCAGGTTCGACAGCAGTTCGCGCAGCAGCCAGCGGCTGCCGAGGATGCGTGCGCCGGCGGCCTCGACGCCGAGGTCGATATGGCGCCGCAGGGCCAGGTCGAACTGCCCGGCCACGGCCTCTTCGGCCAGCTCGCGCAGGTCCAGTGCGTGAAAGTCGGCAGCCGCCGCGGCGGTGGGCTCGGCGCGCGCGAGTGCCAGCAGCTGGTTGGCCGTGTGTCCGAGACGGCGCGTTCCATCGAGCATGCCCTTCAAGGGTGCGTGCAACTGGGCGGCGGCCGGATCCTGGATCAGCAACTCGATCTGCGTCTGCAATCCGGCCAGCGGCGTGCGCAGCTGATGCGCTGCGTTGGCGAGAAACTGCAGTTGTCCCTGCGCCGAGGCATGTACCGTGGCGAACAGGCGATTCAGGGCGCGTGTCAGCGGGCGTACTTCGCCCGGCACATCGGTTTCGTCGAGCGGCGCGAGGTCCCGCGCCGAGCGCTTGTCGATCTGCGCGCGCAACGACAGCAGCGGGCGCAGGCCCAGGCGCACGCCGAGCCAGACCAGCGCGAGGATGCCGGCCAGCTGCACCATGTCGCTCAGGATGATGCTGGTCAGCATGCGCCGTTGCGCGTGCTGGCGCTTGTGCGTGGTTTCGGCGACCGTGACGGCGACCGGTCCGGCCGGCGTCGCCGCGCGATACGTCGCGGCGCGTATGGCGTGGCCGGCGAACTGCGCGTCGCGGAAGGTTGGATTGACCGCGCCTGCCTCGACCACCGGCAAGCCGTCGTCGCCGCCGAAGAATTCGCCGTTTGCGCCGAGCACCAGGAAATAGACCGAGTCGTACTTGTCCGAACGCAGCACTTCGATCGCCTGCGGCGACAGGTTGAACTCGATCCTGCCGTCGGCGCGTGGATGCAGCTGCGCAGCGACGGCAAGCGCCTCGTTGGCCAGCGCCTGATCGAAGGCGGCGTGCAGCGGCGCCGTGCCGGCCGCATAGTCGAGTGCGATGCCGAGCGACAGCAGCAGCGTGAGCGGCGCGAGCAGGATCAGCAGCAGGCGCCGGCGGATCGTCATGCTGCCGGCGGCGCCGCCCGGGTGCGTCTGGCCATTCACGGCGCGGTTCACGCCACCGTTTCGTCGAGCCGATAGCCGAGGCCGCGCACGGTGCGGATCGCGACGTCGTCGCCGAGCTTGCCGCGCAGCCGGGAAATGTATACTTCGACCGCATTGGTCGTGATGCCGTCTTCCCAGCTCGAGATCGCCTGCTGCAGGCGATCCTTGGCCACGACCTGGCCCGCGTGCAGAGCCAGGCATTCGAGGATCGCCCATTCGCGCCGGGTCAGGTCGACCGGACGCGCATGCACCTTGGTCTCGCGCCGCGAAATGTCCAGGCGCAGCGGGCCGATGCTCAGGTCCGAGTTGCTCGACGACTTCGAGCGGCGGATCAGCGCGCGGCAGCGTGCCGCCAGTTCCGGCAGCGCGAACGGTTTCACCAGATAGTCGTCGGCGCCGAGGTCGAGTGCGCTGACCCGGTCGGCAAGCGCATCGCGCGCCGTGACGATCAGCACCGGCGCGCTGTTGCCGCCGCGGCGCAGGCGCTTGATGAGGTCAAAGCCGTCCGCGCCCGGCAGGCCGAGGTCGACCAGCAGCAGGTCGAAGTTCTCCTGCGTCAGCGCGGCCTCGGCCAGTTCGGCGCTGGAGACATGGTCGACGGCGAAGCCGGATTGGGACAGCCCCCGGCGCATGCCGTCGGCGACCAGGGCGTCGTCTTCGATGATCAGTATGCGCATAGGGGAGAAGGGAGAGGGGAGAGGGGAGAAGGAAAGAGGTCGAGCGGCCGCATGGCCTTTCATCCAGCGCAAGGATAGGACAACGCCGGCGTGAGGAGAATGGCGACGAAAGGAGGAACGCTTTCGCTCCCGCTCGTTCCCTCTCCCTTCTCGCTCTTTCCGCATTTCTCGCCATTGACTTGGCGGGCGCGCACCGCCACCTGACGTCTGGAATAATAGGCGCGCCCCGTTAAGGAACCCCATGAACGCAAGCTCGCTCGCGGCGCGCGCCGAAAGGCCCACCGGCACCGCGCTGGCCGTACTCGGCGCGGTCAGCGCCAGCCACTTCCTCAACGACATGATCCAGTCGCTGTTGCCGGCGGTCTACCCGCTGCTGAAGGTCAGCTATGCGCTGGACTTCGGCCAGATCGGCCTGATCACGCTGGTGTTCCAGGTCACCGCGTCGCTGCTGCAACCGGTGGTCGGCGCGTTCACCGACCGCAGGCCGACCTGGTTCTCGCTGCCGCTGGGCATGGCCTTCACGCTGTGCGGACTGCTGCTGCTGTCGCAGGCGACCTATCCGCTGCTGCTGCTCGCGGCGGCGCTGATCGGCACCGGTTCGTCGGTGTTCCATCCGGAATCCTCGCGCATCGCCCGGCTCGCCTCGGGTGGACGCCATGGCTTCGCGCAGTCGTTTTTCCAGGTCGGCGGCAACCTGGGTTCGGCGACCGGACCGCTGCTCGCCGCGTTCATCGTGCTGCCGCGCGGCCAGGGCAGCATCGCCTGGTTCGCCGTGGCGGCGCTGGTCGCGATCGTGCTGCTGCTGCAGGTCGGCGCGTGGTACCGCCGCCATGCGCTGGTGAAAAAGGCGCCGGTCGCGGCGCCGGCGCCCTCGGCGTTGCCGCGGCGCAAGGTCGTGATCGCGATCGCGGTATTGCTTGCGCTGATCTTCTCCAAGTACTTCTACCTGGCCAGCCTGAGCACCTACTACACGTTCTACCTGATGGAGCGCTTCGCGCTGACGGCGCAAGATGCACAAATCCACTTGTTCTATTTCCTCGGCGCGGTCGCGCTCGGCACGCTGGTCGGCGGCCCGGTCGGCGACCGCTTCGGCCGCAAGTACGTGATCTGGGTGTCGATCCTGGGCGTGCTGCCGTTCACGCTGCTGCTGCCGCACGTCGACCTGTTCTGGACCTCGGTGCTCAGCGTCGTCATCGGCCTGATCCTGTCGTCGGCATTCTCGGCGATCCTGGTCTATGCGCAGGAACTGCTGCCCGGCAACGTCGGCATGATCGCGGGCCTGTTCTTCGGCTTCGCCTTCGGCATGGGGGGCCTCGGCGCCGCGCTGCTCGGCGAGCTGGCCGACGCACGCGGCATCGAATACGTCTACCACTTGTGCGCATACCTGCCGGCGATCGGCCTGCTCACGGCGTTCCTGCCGAACCTGCACGCGCGCGGCGGTAAGACCGCTGCCTGAGATGGCCAGGGCGGGAAGACTGAACCACGAAGGACACGAAGAAGACGAAGAAACTAAAAGGAAAGCCAAAACCGGCTTACTGCATTGCGCGGCCCTCACGCGCCGTGCTTGGAGACTGCAGCAAGATAATTCTTTCTTCTCCGCTGCGCCTTCGTGTTCTTCGTGTCCTTCGTGGTGGAGTCTCTTGATCTGCTATTCCGGAGGTTCGACCGTGTAGCCGCGCGCGGCGAGCATGGCCAGGCGTCCGTCGGCCTTGAGCAGCTCGGTCATCGGCAGCACGGCCAGCGTGCTGGTGTTCCGATCCAGGGCCTTTTCCGCGGCGGCGATCCACGCGGCGTCGATTTCGGTCAGCGCCGCGTCCAGGCGCTGGCGCAGTTCGACGTTGCTCTCGAGCGCCGCCCTGCAGGTCTCGCGCTGGTCCGGATAGGGCAGGCGGCGCAACGCGTCGATGTCGCCGACCGCCCAGGCATTCGCGCGCTGTCGCATGGCATCCAGGTCGGTTTCCAGGCGGCGCATCGTCGCGTCGAGGCAGTCGATGTCGAGCTTGCCGGCCGTGCTGCGAAAATCCTGCAGCGCCTGTTTCGGATCGTCGACCTCGATGCGCACTTCCGGCTCGACGATGGGCACGTGCTGGCGCTTTGCGCTCTTCTCGACGGACTTCCAGATTTCCTTGTTGCGGATCAGGCCGGACCGGTCGAGCGCCTTGTCGTACAACTCGTTCGCCGCGAGCATGGGCCGCAATTTCTCGACACCGCTGTCGCGGCCGATGTACTTGGCCTTGAGCGCGAGCCAGCGCGCATACATGGCTGCCGGAAGAATATCCTTCAGCGTCGCGCCGTCGGCGTTCTTGCGCGCGCCCAGCACCGAGGGAACCAGGGTCAGCGCGCGAAAGAAGCCGACATGCAGCTGCGCCGAGGTGTCGGCCAGCACCGCCTGCGACTGCCCGATCGTCTGCTCGACCTCGCGCCCGCGCCAGATCATCTTCTTCGGCAACGGATATTGCGCGCCGAGGATCCACAGCACGTGGTCGCCCTTGCTGACCTTCCACAATCCTGGCCCCGGCTGCTCGCCGGTGACGAGCACGGTGTCGAGCGTGGTGGTCTCCGGCGGCGCGGCCGGCGGCTCCTGCGCGCCAGCCGAAATGCCGCCCAGCAGACAGCATGCCAGCACGAGAAAGCGCGAGGCGGAATTCACAGGAAGCCCGCGAATGGTGTCGCTGCCACAGCGTCGGCGCAGCAAGAACATTTGACGGTGTCTTGCAGGCTCTTGCCGTTGCCGGCTGCCGGTCCTAGCCGCGCTTCATCGAGTTGAAGAACTCGTCGTTCGACTTCGTGTTCTTCATCTTCTCGAGCATGAACTCGATTGCGGCAAGCTCGTCCATCGGATGGATCAACTTGCGCAGGATCCAGATCTTCTGCAGCAGGTCGGGCTCGATCAGCAGTTCTTCGCGGCGCGTGCCGGAGCGGTTGATGTTGAGCGCCGGGTAGACGCGCTTCTCGGCGATGCGGCGATCCAGGTGCACCTCGGCATTGCCGGTGCCCTTGAATTCCTCGTAGATCACCTCGTCCATCTTCGAGCCGGTGTCGACCAGTGCGGTGGCAAGGATGGTCAGCGAGCCGCCTTCCTCGACGTTGCGCGCGGCGCCGAAGAAGCGCTTCGGCCGCTGCAGCGCGTTGGCGTCGACGCCGCCGGTCAGCACCTTGCCGGAGGCCGGCACGACGGTGTTGTAGGCGCGCGCCAGGCGCGTGATCGAGTCGAGCAGGATCACGACGTCCTTCTTGTGCTCGACCAGGCGCTTGGCGCGCTCGATCACCATCTCGGCGACCTGCACGTGGCGTACTGCCGGTTCGTCGAACGTCGAGCTGATCACCTCGGCGCGCACGGAGCGCTGCATCTCGGTGACTTCCTCGGGACGCTCGTCGATCAACAGGATGATCAGGTGCGCATCCGGATGGTTGTGCACGATCGCCTGCGCCACGTTCTGCAGCATCATCGTCTTGCCGGCCTTCGGCGGCGACACGATCAGCCCGCGCTGGCCTTTGCCGACCGGTGCGATCAGATCCATGATCCTGCCGGTGATGTCCTCGCTCGAGCCGTTGCCGCGCTCCAGGTGGAACATCTTGCGCGGGAACAGCGGCGTGAGGTTCTCGAACAGGATCTTGTTCTTCGACGCTTCCGGCGGCTCGCCGTTGATGTTGTCGACCTTGAGCAGTGCGAAGTAGCGCTCGCCTTCCTTCGGCGGGCGGATGCGGCCGGTGATGTAGTCGCCGGTGCGCAGGTTGAAACGGCGGATCTGCGACGGCGAGATGTAGATGTCGTCCGGGCCGGCGAGGTACGACTCTTCCGGGCCGCGCAGGAAGCCGAAGCCGTCCTGCAGGATCTCGAGCACGCCTTCGCCGTAGATGCCGCCGCCGGCGCGCGCATGCGCCTTCAGGATCAGGAAGATGACGTCCTGCTTGCGCGCACGCGCCACGCCTTCCTGCACGCCGAGTTCTTCGGCCAGGGCCAGCAGCTGGGTCGGCGGCTTGCGCTTGAGTTCGTTCAGGTCGATGACGATGCCGCTGCGCGGCCCTTCGCGCGTCTCGTAGGTCTCGTCGTCCTGCTGCTGCGCGGCCTGCCCTTGCGGGTGATGATGGCGCTGGCCGCGCTGCGGACGCGGGCCACGGTCGCGGCGACCGCCATCGTGCCGCGGCTGGCGACCGTTGTTGTTGTCGCCATCGCCGCGCTCGCCGCCTTCGGGCGCCGCGGTATTGCCGTTCTCGCCGGCCGGCGCGTTGTCTGACGCCTGCGCTGCATTGCGCTGCGGGCGCTGGCGCGGCTCGGAGCGGGAGTCGTTATTGCGGCTGTCGCCGCCGTCTTTCGATTCGGTTTCGGACACAGTCCAACCTCTTGGGCGCCGTGGGCGCAGGGGATGTTGCGGGGTGGGGGTCTTGCGGAATGGGGCGCTTGCCGCCCCTTGAATAAGTATACCCTAGCACTTCATGGGAACTTCGTCCAGCGTTCACGCCGCTACGTTCAGCAGGCGTGCACGACCATGAATCGACCGGGCCTCAGCCGGCAACCGGCGGCCGATCGCCGGGCAGCAGGAGAAGCCGCGGAAGATCCTGACGCTGCGGCAGGATCCCGTTGCGACAGGAAACGGCCATCACGTTCGCCGCCTAGCGGCTGCCGGCTACCGGCATCGCGGCGGAGATCGTCTTGTCGATCAGCTGCGTCAGCTGGGTCTTGCTGATCGCGCCGATCTGCGTGGCCTGCACCTTGCCGTCCTTGAAGATCATCAGCGTCGGGATGCCGCGCACGTTGTAGTTGCGTGGTGTCTTCTGGTTGTGGTCGATGTTGACCTTCGCCACGCGCAGCTTGCCGGCATAACTGGTGGCCACCTCGTCGAGGATCGGCGCGATCATCTTGCACGGTCCGCACCACTCGGCCCAGAAATCCACCAGCACCGGTTCGCTGGACTTCAGCACTTGTTCGTCGAATTGGTCGTCGCTGACGTGGGCGATGCTCGTGTTCACTGATGGTTCTCCACGGGTGGGGCGGCACGTGCCGCCGGTCAAAAAGCGCAAAATACGAAGCGAAAGCAGCGCCCGCGGCGCGCTTGAGCTAAACTCTTGGGGTTACGCGGGGCGCGGGCAGGTCTTGCAGGTTCGCCGGAGCGGACCCATTTGAGCCCAAGCGCCGGCATATTTCAAGCCACCAACGTTGGGCTTGCCGGACAGCGATTCAAGGCGCCGCCGCGCCGCCCTCTCCTTCACCGGCCGCCGGAAGCGGCCACAGCCCTTATTGCATGGACAATCATTCACAACCCCTCACCGATATCTTCTTCGACAGCTTCGAGCTGCATCCGGCACTTCTGTCCGGGCTGCATGCTGCCGGGTTCACGCGCTGCACGCCGATCCAGGCGCTGACGCTGCCGCTCGCGCTCGCCGGCAAGGACGTCGCCGGCCAGGCGCAGACCGGCACCGGCAAGACCGCCGCGTTCCTCGTCGCCCTCGTGCAGCGCCTGCTGACGCAGCCGGCCATGGCCGAGCGCGGGCCGTCCGATCCGCGCGCGCTGATCATCGCGCCGACGCGCGAACTGGCGATCCAGATCGACAAGGATTTTCGCGCGATCGCCGCCGGCACCGGCGTCAAGTCGGCATTGATCTACGGCGGCGTGGACTACGACAAGCAGCGCGACACGCTGCGCGGAGGCGTCGACATCATCGTCGCGACACCGGGCCGCCTGCTCGACTACTTCAAGCAGCACGTGTTCTCGTTCCGCGCGGTCGAGGTCATGGTCATCGACGAAGCCGACCGCATGTTCGACCTGGGCTTCATCGCCGACGTGCGCTTCATCATGCGCCGCCTGCCCGAACGCGAGCGGCGCCAGTGCCTGCTGTTTTCCGCGACGCTGAGCCATCGCGTGCTCGAGCTGGCCTACGAGCACATGAACGAGGCCGAGAAGATCACGATCGAGAGCGAATTCGTCACCGCCGACCGCGTGCGCCAGCTGATCTATTTCCCGGCCAGTGAAGAGAAGATCCCGCTGCTGATCGGCCTGCTGTCGCGCGTCGACGCCAAGCGCAGCATGATCTTCGTCAACATGAAGGTGGCCGCCGAGAAAGTCTCGCGGCGCCTCGAGCGCCAGGGCTTCCTGGTCGGCATGCTGTCCGGCGACGTGCCGCAGAAGAAGCGCCAGAGCCTGCTCGGCAAGTTCCAGCGCGGCGAGATCGAGATCCTGATCGCGACCGACGTGGCCGCGCGCGGCCTGCACATTCCCGACGTCAGCCACGTCTACAACTACGACCTGCCGCAGGACGCCGAGGATTACGTGCATCGCATCGGCCGCACCGCGCGCCTCGGCGCCGAGGGCGACGCGATCAGCTTCGCCTGCGACATGTACGCGCAGAGCCTGCCCGAGATCGAGCAATACATCGGCCAGAAGATCCCGGTCGGTACGATCGATCCGGCCTTGCTCGCGTTGCCGCCGCCGCGGCATCGGCCCGAATCAGCCGTGCCGGTGGTCGAGGAAGACGACGGCAGCATCGAGACGCGTCCGCCGCCGCGCAAGTCGGGCCCCGGGGCGCGCCGACCGGAACGCCGCCCCGAACGCCGTCCTGAGCGCCCGCGGCCGAGCGGGCACGTGCGACCGGCCGCCGCTGTTGCGCCGACCGCAGCCGTACCCGCGCACATCAACGGCGGCGAAGCCCCCGGGACGTCGGGTGCGCCGGCCGGCAGTGATCGGCGGCGCCGCCGCGGTGGTCGCGGCCGTCGTGGCGGCGGCGATGCGCGTCCGCCGCGCGAAGGAGTGTCGGCAACAGTCGCCAAATCCGGCCGCGCCGAAACACAACACGCCGAGCCGCGCCCCGCGGCACACGCGCGCAGCGACAAACGCTCGATCGCCACGGACGCCGCGCCGCCCGCCGCGGCGAAGCATGAAAAGCCCGGCTTCTTCCGGCGCCTGGGCCGCCTGTTCAAGCGCTCCTGAGAGGGAGCGCCGCCGGCAATTTCCGATCGACCGACGATACGGCTGCCGACCTCGCCGCAGGCGGGAGGCATCAGCCCCGACGCGTCCCTGTGCCGACGGCGCAGGGCTGCCGCGCGAGGATGGCAGTTTCGCGTCATCCTGCTAGAGTGCGCCATCGGGGACTTCCCCAGCCGCCTCCGGCCGCCGTTGCATGCTGAATACGTTGAGTCCGACCGATCACGAGCGCCTGTCGCGTTTCGCGGCGCTCGCGGTTTGTGCGGTTGCCGCTGCCGCCTGCCTCTATCTGCTCGTACGGCTGACGTGGCTGCTGCTGCCGCGCCACGCCGACGGCGTCATCCCGGCCAGCCCGCCGGCTCCGGCGGTTGCCACGGCCTCGGTCGCGAAATGGCACCTGTTCGGCAACCCGCAGGGCGTCATCGCCGCAACGCCGGCGTCGACGCTCGCGACCGTGCTCAAACTCGGCCTGCGCGGCACGCTGGCATTGCCTGATCCCAAGGATGAGCGTGCGATCGCGATCATTGCCAACGAGCAGGGCCTGGAAAGCAGCGCGCGGATCGGCGACGAAGTCGCGCCGGGCGCGCACCTGGCCGAGGTTTACGCCGATCATGTCGTGCTCGACCACCAGGGCGTGGCCGAGACACTGACGCTGCCGCGCCCGGAGCAGCACGCGCCGCCGCTGCCGGCGAAGAACCAGCAGAATCTCGCCAGCGCCGCGGCATCATCGAGCGTGCCGCCGGGCTATCTGCCGAAATCGGCCGCTGCGCCAGTCGGTGCGGGCGCATCGCAGGGTGCCGCGCCGGCGCGCCTGGATCCGCAGGAATTCGCGCGCCAGATCCGGCCGGTGTTCGCGGCCGACGGCAGGATCGTCGGCGCCGACATCAGCGGCGCCGATGCAGCGACGCTCGGCCGCGTCGGCCTGAAGCCGACCGACGTCGTCACCGCGATCAACGGCACGCCGCTGACCAGCGTATCGAACCCGCAGGCGTTGATGACGCAGTTGCAGAACTCGAGCAGCATCCAGGTCACCGTGCAGCGCGACGGCAAGCCGGCGACGCTGACGTTGAGTCTGCGTTGACCCGTCCGCCCGGCGAAGAATTCAGCACAGGACGTGCTGACGCGACAAGCAAGGCGCTTGCTTGCCGCGCGAAGGTGGCGCGGCTTGGCCGCGGCCGTTTGCTTGCCGACTGCGGCGGGATGCCCGGTTTTGCAAGAACGAAAACGTGTAGAGAATCATTGCAGTGATCATCCGCCCCGCATTGCTCGCGCTCCTTGCCCTGGCCACCGCCGCCGCTCTGGCGCAGCCCGGCGCCAATCCGCCCGGTTCGGCCAGGGCAGCAGCGGCCAATCCACCCGGAACGCATACGCTGAACCTCAAGGATGCCGACATCCAGGTGCTGATCGCGACGGTGTCGGAAATCACCGGCAAGAACTTCATCATCGGCCCGAACGTGCAGGGCAAGGTCACGGTCGTGTCGGCTACGCCGATGAAGCCGGACGAGATCTACGACACGTTCCTGTCGGTGCTGCGCGTCAACGGTTATGCCGCGATTCCGTCCGGCAGCATGATCAAGATCGTGCCCGAAGCGACCGCGCAGCAGGACGGCTCGGGCGGCCTCGACGGCGGCCGCGCACATGAAATGGACGAACTGGTCACGCAGATCGTGCCGGTCAGGCACGTGTCGGCCAGCGAGCTGGTGCCGATCCTGCGCCCGCTGATGCCGCAGGGCGCGCAGCTGATCGCGCATCCCGGCTCCAATTCGCTGGTCATCTCCGACCGCGCCGGCAACGTGCAGCGTCTGGCCAGCATCATCGCGCGCATCGACACGGTGTCTGACAACAGCGTCGAGGTGATTCCGCTGCAGCATGCCAGCGCCGCGGAACTTGCGCGCACGCTGACCCAGCTGGCCGACGTCAAGGGTGCCGAGCTGCAGGCCGAGGCGCCGAAGGTGTTCGCCGACGAGCGCACCAATTCGATCCTGCTGTCCGGTGCCAAGAGCGGCCGGCTGCGCATGCGCGCGCTGATCACGCACCTGGACACGCCGATCGCGAACGGCGGCGATACCAACGTCGTCTATCTGCATTACGCGAATGCCAAGGACCTCGTGCCGATCCTGCGCGGTGTCGCGGCGACGCTGACCAACGAGGCGCCAGCCGGCAAGGTCGCCGCTGCGGAGGCTGGCGCGGGCGGCGCGGGCGGCGCCAGCGGTGCGGGCAATTCGTCGATCGCGACGATCCAGGCGCACGAGGACAACAACGCGCTGATCATCAGCGCGCCGCCGGTCGTGTTCCGTTCGCTGCAGGAAGTGATCCGCCGCCTCGACGTAAGGCGCGCGCAGGTGCTGATCGAGGCGGTGATCGCCGAGGTGTCCGAGGAGACCGCCAACGAACTGGGCGTGCAGTGGCAGCTGCCGCTCGGCGGCGCCGGCGATCATGTCGTCGGCGGCACCAACTTCAGCAGCGGCAATTCATCGGCCGCCGGCAACAACATCCTCAGTGCCGCGCTCAACCCGCTCGGCGTCGGCAACGGCTTCAATCTGGGCTACATCAACGGCAGCGTCACGATCGGCAACACCAAGATCTTCCAGCTCGGCGCGCTCGTCACGGCGCTGCGCAGCAACGGCAAGAACGACGTGCTGTCGACGCCGTCGGTCATGACCCTGGACAACCAGCAGGCGATCATCAAGGTCGGCCAGGAAGTGCCGTTCCTGACCGGCGCGTATCAGACCACCGCGAGTTCGACGGTAACGAGCGGCAGCCCCGGCAGTTCGACTACCGGTATCGCCAATCCGTTCCAGACGATCCAGCGCAAGGACGTCGGACTCACGCTGACCGTAACGCCGCACATCAACGAAGGCGATTCGGTCAAGCTGGAGATCCACCAGGAAGTCTCGTCGCTGGCGCCGCCTGTATCCGGCGCGTCCGACCTCGTCACGAACAAGCGCGAAGTGCAGACCACCGTGCTGATCAAGGACGACTCGGTGTTCGTCATCGGCGGCCTGATCTCCGACAGCGTCAAGGACAACGCGCAGTCGGTGCCGGGCCTCGGCGCGATTCCGTTCATCGGCAACCTGTTCCGCTACCGCAGCAACGATCACCAGAAGCAGAACCTGATGGTGTTCCTGCATCCGCGCATCCTGCGCGACGCTGCGAGCGAGGCGTCGGTGTCGAGCGAGAAGTACAACTTCATCCGCACCCAGCTGCTGGAGATGCGCCAGAGCGACGAAATCGTCACGCCGCGCCGCGACATGCCGATGCTGCCGGATGTGCACGACTTCCTCTCCAGCCCGGCGCTCGATGTCGCGCCGAAGGATGCGCCGCTGAAGCATTGAGGCCTCGAGATCAAAAGATTGAACCACGAAGAACACGGAGAACATGGAGAAGAGCGACAAAGAAGATTGATCGCTCCTTCATTCGAGCTCGTGCGCATCCAATCCGGTTCTATGCGGCTTGTCGCGCGGCACACAGCTTGCTGATTTCGTTTCGTCTGACTTTTTCCAGTATTGCTTTGCTTACCTCCGTGTTCTCCGTGGTTCAGTCTTTTCTTTTGGTACATATGCATGAGTAGCGTGACGCAGCACCCGCCCCGGCCCGGCTTCGGCTTCGCCCGGCGCAACGGCGCAACGCTGACCGGGTGGCGCGACAACGTCGCCGAGATCGCCTATCGCGACGGCGCGAAACCCGAAGTGCTGGCCGAGTTGCGCCGCTATTTCGATGCACCGCTGAACCTTACCCGCCATGACGCGGCGGGCTTCGAGCGCCTGCTGCGCACGCTGTACGAGCAGGGCGACGATGCACGCGCGATGGTGGCCGATCTCGACGGCGACTTCGATCTGAAGGCGCTGGCCGACGACCTGCCGGAGCCGGAGGACCTGGCCGAATCCGAGGACGATGCGCCGATCATCCGCCTGATCAACGCGCTGCTGACGGAAGGCGTCAAGGAAGGCGCGTCCGACATCCATATCGAACCGTTCGAAAGCCGCCTGGTGGTGCGCTTTCGCATCGACGGCGTGCTGCGCGAGGTGCTGAGTCCGCAGAAGGGCATAGCCAACGCGGTCGTTTCGCGCATCAAGGTCATGGCGCGGCTCGATATCGCCGAAAAGCGCCTGCCGCAGGACGGCCGCATCGGCCTGCGCATCGCCGGCAGCCCGGTCGACGTGCGCGTGTCCACCATTCCGGCCGGCTACGGCGAGCGCGTCGTGCTGCGCCTGCTCGACAAGCGCGCCGGCAAGCTCGATCTGGCGCAACTGGGCATGGCACCCGGTTCGATGCAGGCGCTGGCCGAAGCGATCGAGCGCCCGCACGGCATCCTGCTCGCGACCGGACCGACCGGCTCGGGCAAGACGACGACCCTGTACGCATCGCTGCTGCGCCTGAACGACCGCAGCCGCAACATCATGACGGTCGAGGATCCGATCGAGTACTACATCGACGGCGTCGGCCAGACCCAGGTCAACACCAAAGTGGAAATGACGTTCGCGCGCGGCCTGCGCGCGATCCTGCGCCAGGATCCCGACGTCGTCATGGTTGGCGAAATCCGCGACCTGGAAACCGCGCAGATCGCGGTGCAGGCGTCGCTGACCGGGCACCTGGTGCTGTCGACGCTGCACACGAATTCCGCCGTCGGCGCCATCACGCGCCTGCGCGACATGGGCGTCGAGCCATTCCTGCTGTCCTCGTCGCTGATCGGCCTGCTCGCGCAACGCCTGGTACGCGTGCTCGATGCGGCGTCGCGCGAGGCGTATGCGGCATCGGCGCGCGAACTCGCCGCGTTCGGCCGGCCGGGCGGGACGCACGCGGCGCTGTACCGACCCTCGCCGCAGGCGGCCGGCCGCCACGCCGGCTATCGCGGCCGCACCGGCATCTATGAATTCGTCACGGTCGACGAGGAAATGCGCCGGCTGATCCACGCCAACGCCGCCGAGATCGAGCTGGAACGCCACGCGCGCACGCGCTCGCCGAGCATCCTCGACGACGGCTGGGACAAGTGCGTCGCCGGCATCACGTCGGTCGACGAAGTGCTGCGCGTGACGCGCGAGGAATGAGCGCGACGCTGTCCCCGGCGCCCGCCTCGCCGCGCATCGATCTGAGGAACGCGGGGCCGGACGATTTCGCGGCGATCCTCGCGCTCAATGCCGAATCGGTGCATTTCACCAGCCTGCTCGACGACGCGCGCCTGCAGCACCTGCATGTGCAAGCCGCATATCACCGCATCGTCGAGATTGACGGCGAGGTCGCGGCCTTTCTGCTTGCCTTGCGCGAAGGCGCGGACTACGACAGCCCGAACTATCGCTGGTTCGCGCAGCACTGTGCGCAATTCCTCTACATCGACCGCATCGTCGTGGCCGCGGCACGACACGCAAGCGGCCTCGGCGCGCGGCTGTATGACGACCTCATCGCTTTCGCGGCATCGCACGGCGTCGCGCGGCTGGCCTGCGAGTTCGACCTGGAGCCGCCGAATCCGGCGTCGGCGCGGTTCCACGCGCGCCACGGTTTTCGCGAAGTCGGCCGGCAGTGGCTCGGCGGCGGCAAGAAGCAGGTGTCGCTGCAACTGCGTGAGGTTGCGGTCCCTCCGGTATGATTCGTGGATTCAAAGAACGGAAGCGTCATTCCCGCGGGAGTCCATTTGCCTTGTCCGGAGCACGATCAAGATGGATTCCCGCTTGCGCGGGAATGACCGCAACAGAGGAAGGCGCCACGGCGAGGCGGCATAGCCATCCGCCTGCAACCGAACCCGGGGAGAATGCATGAGCCTGATCCAGCAACTGACGCGCCACAAGAGCGTCGAACAACTGCAGGCCGAAATCGGCCAGCGCCGCGATTTCCGCCGCGTGCTCGGCCTGTGGCAGCTGACCGCGATCGGCCTGGGCGGCATCATCGGCGTCGGCATCTTCGTGCTGGCCGGACAGCAGGCGGCAGCGAACGCCGGCCCGGCCGTCGCGTTGTCGTTCGTCATCGCCGGCATCGCCAGCGCGGCGGCCGCGCTGTGCTACGCCGAATTCGCCGGCTTGATACCGGTCACCGGCAGCGCATACACCTACGGGTATGCCGTGCTCGGCGAGGGCGTGGCGTGGCTGATCGGCTGGGACCTGCTGCTCGAATACGCGCTGATCGTCGCCGCGGTCGCCAGCGGCTGGTCGGGCTACGTGCTGAACCTGCTCGACGCGGTCGGCGTCCACCTGCCCGAAGCGCTGCGCGGGGCGCCCGATTCCGGCGCGGGCCGCCACTTCAACCTTATCGCCGCGGTGGTCGCGATGGCGGTCGCCGTGCTGCTGACGATGCGCACGGAATGGGGCGCGCGCGCCAATACGCTGATCGTGGCGATCAAGGTGATCGCCGTGGTGCTGGTGATCTGCGTGGGCATGTTCTACGTCGACCCGGCGAACTGGCATCCGTTCGTGCCGGAGCGCACGGTCGACGCGAACGGCATCGGCCATTTCGGCTGGCCCGGCGTCGTGACGGCCGCCGCGGTCGTGTTCTTCGCCGTGTTCGGCTACGACACGCTGACCACGGCGGCCGAGGAAGCGAAGAATCCGCAGCGCGACCTGCCGCGCGCGATCCTGCTGTCGCTCGGCATCTCGATGGCGCTGTACATCACGATCACGCTGGTGCTGACCGGCATGGTGCCGTACACGCAGCTGGGCAGTGACGCGCCGGTGGCGCAGGCGTTTCAGTCGCTCGGCATGAAGTGGATCGGCGCGGCGATCTCGGCGACCGCGATCGCCAGCATCCTGAGCGTGATCTTCGCGTTCATGCTCGGCGCGGCGCGCATCTGGTTCGCGCTGTCGCGCGACGGCCTGCTGCCGGGCTGGTTCGCGAAAGTGCATCCGCGCTACGGCACGCCGCACCGGCCGACGATCGCGCTCGGTCTCTTCACCGCGGTTGTCGCCGGACTGTTTCCGCTCGGCGAAGTGGCCAAGCTCGTCAACATCGGCGTGCTGTCGGCGTTCATCGTGATCTGCGCCTCGGTGCTGCTGCTGCGCGTGCGCAAGCCCGCACTGCCGCGCGCGTTCCGCACGCCGTGGGTGCCGGTCGTGCCGGTCGTCGGTATACTTTTTTCGATCTGGTTGTTGTCGGAACTTGCGTTCGTGACCTGGATGGTGTTCCTGGCCTGGGTCGCGCTCGGCACCTTGATCTACTTCGCCTATGGCATCCGCCACAGCAAGCTGGCCGGGCACTGAGGTCAAGCAGGATCGAGCGTTTCTTGACGCGGATCAACGCGCATGCACGCGGATGGAGCAGGAAAGATCCCTTGGACGGATTACGCTTAGAGCTGAAAAAGTCCGGAAAGCGCGGAGTCTTTGCCCGTGCGGTCGTGCGCGGAAGCGGTCCTGCTCTTGCACCGCTCGCCCTTATCCGCTCTTATCCGTGTCAATCCGCGTAATCCGCGTCCAAAAATAGCTTTTTTCGCAACGATGCCTGCATTCGCCTACCAAGCACTCGACCAGGCCGGCAAGACGCAGCGCGGCGTGCAGCAGGGCGACAACGCGCGCGCGGTGCGGGCCAGCCTGCGCGAGCGCGGGCTCAATCCGCTCGAGGTATCGGCGCTGGAGTCCGGTGCGCCGCCGGCCGGCTTGCTGCGCCGCGGCTTGTCCGGCGCACAGCTGGCGCTGCTGACGCGGCAACTGGCGACGCTGCTGAAGGCCGGCTTGCCGCTCGACGAGGCGCTCGGGGCACTGGCCGAGCAGAACGACGACACGCGTTCGCGTACGCTGGTCGTCGCGCTGCGCTCGCGCGTGATGGAAGGCGCCAGCCTCGCCGCGGCGCTGGCCGATGCGCCCGACAGCTTTCCGGAAATCTATCGCGCCTCGATCGCGGCCGGCGAGCAGTCCGGCCGCCTCGATCAGGTACTGGCGCGGCTGGCCGACTACAGCGAAGCGCGCGACGCGCTGAACCAGAAGGTCTGGGCGGCGCTGGCCTACCCGCTGCTGCTGAGCGTCGTCGCCGTCGCGATCGTCGCCGGCCTGCTCGCCTACGTCGTGCCGCAGATCGTCGGCGTGTTCGTGCAGATGCACCAGAAACTGCCATGGCCGACGCGCGCCCTGATCGCGCTGAGCGATTTCGTCAAGGCCTGGGGCTGGCTGCTGCTGATCGCCGTCATTGCCGCGGCGATCGGCGGGCGCGTGGCCTTGCGCGCCGAGCAGGCGCGCTTGGCCTGGCATCGGCTGCTGCTGCGGCTGCCGCTGATCGGGCGGCTGACGCGCGCGGCAAATACGGCGCGCTGCACCCGCACGCTTGCACTGCTGACGGCCAGCGCGGTGCCGCTGCTCGACTCGCTGCAGATCGCAGCGCAAGTCATGCCGAACCTGCCGATGCGCGAGGCGGTCAGGCGCGCCGCGGTCAAGGTGCGCGAAGGCGGCAGCTTCTCGCGCGCGCTCGGCGACAGCGGCTATTTCCCGCCGGTCGCACTGCGCCTGATCGCAAGCGGCGAGCGCGCCGGCGAACTCGAACGCATGCTCGACGAAGCGGCGAACCAGGAACAGCGCGAGCTCGATCGCTGGATGACGCTGCTGACCGCCGTGCTCGGGCCGCTCGTGATCCTGCTGGTCGGCGCGATGGTGCTGTTCATCGTGCTGGCGATCCTGCTGCCGATCTTCAATCTGAATCAGATGGTGAAGTAAGAGCCGTGAGCCGACAGACGAGAGACGAGAGACGTAAGAGCGCACACTGCTCTTGTCATCGCCGGCCACATTGCCTGGGCAATCCACGAGGTGTCCTGGCGCTTCAACGTCTCTCGTCTCCCGTCTCTCGTCTCTCGTCCCCATGATCCGCTTCGACAACGTCAGCCGCCGCTATCCGTCCGGCCACGAAGCCCTGCGCGAACTGAGTTTCGAACTGGCGCAGGGGGAAATGGCGTTCGTGACCGGCCATTCGGGCGCCGGCAAGAGCACGCTGCTCAAGATGATCGCGCTGCTCGACCGGCCGACGCGCGGCCAGGTGCATGTCAACGGCAGGAATATCGCCGACACGCGGCGCCGGGCCGTTCCGGGCTGGCGCCGCGGCATCGGCATGGTGTTCCAGGATCATCGACTGCTGATGGACCGCACCGTCTACGACAATGTCGCGCTGCCGCTGATCATCGCCGGTGTCGCGCGCGAGGAGATCGGCAGGCGTGTGCGCGCGTCGCTCGACAAGGTCGGCCTGCTCGGGCGCGAGTCCGATGCGCCGGTAGCGCTGTCGACCGGCGAGCAGCAGCGCGTCGGCATCGCGCGCGCGATCGTCGGCAAGCCGCCAGTGCTGATCGCCGACGAGCCGACCGGCAACCTCGATCCGCAGTTGTCGGCCGAGATCATGGCGCTGTTCGCCGAGTTCCAGCAGGTCGGCACGACGGTGTTGATCGCCAGCCACGACCTGGCGCTGATCAAGCGCCTGGGCCGGCGCGTGCTGGTGCTCGATCACGGCAAGCTGATCGACGATTTCCGGCCTCGAGGCGCTGCATGAATTACGGCGTGCGGCATCGCGCGCGCGCGCGTGGCTGCCGGCCTGCACCAGCGGTGCGTGCGTTCGCCTGCGCCCGCGCGCTGGTGAGCCCGAGCGCCCGGCTCATCCTCGTGACGCCCAAACTACACTCCGGTTCGTGCGCGCCACTGTCGCCCCCGATTCCATTTGAAGCGGTGCCTTCACTCGCCACGTTCTTCAAACGCCTCGAATGCGCATGAATCGCCGCAAGCCGCACAATCGCATGACCAAGCCGGCCGCGGCGCCGAAGGCGGCGGCGCGCGCCGAGCGCCGCCCGCGCCTGGGCGTGCGCGCCTGGCGCGAGCAGCACCTGTACAGTTTCTTTTCGAGCCTCGGCCGTCTGGCCGCACGGCCATGGGCAGCATTGCTGACGCTGCTGGTCATGGCGCTGGCGCTGGCGTTGCCGTTGCTGCTGTATCTGGCGCTGGCCAATGCGCAACAGCTGCACGGCGACATGCGTGATGCCGGTGCGATCAGCGTGTTCCTCAAGCCGCACCTGGACCGCGCCGCGATCGATGCCGCGGCGCAACGCCTGCGCGCGCGCGCGGACGTCGCCGGCGTCGTCGTCAAGACGCCGGAACAGGGCCTGCAGGAATTCCGCAGCCAGTCCGGCTTCGCCGACGCCCTGAACGTGCTGCGCGAAAATCCGCTGCCGGCGGTCCTCGTCGTCACGCCGCGCCACGAGGCTGCGCGGGTCGAGGACCTGGTCGCGCAACTGGGCGGCGCGCCGGACGTCGACCTGGTCCAGTACGATGCCGCCTGGCGCCAGCGCCTCGATGCGATCCTCGCCGCGGCGACGCGCGCCGCACAGGTGCTGGCCGGCCTGCTGGCGCTGGCCGTGCTGCTCGTGGTCGGCAACACGATCCGCCTCGACATCCTCGGTCGCACCGACGAAATCGAGGTGATGCAGCTGCTCGGCGCGAGCAACGGCTTCGTGCGGCGTCCGTTCCTGTATGCGGGGCTCTGGTACGGAGCGTTCAGCGCCGCGCTTGCGCTGGCGGTGATCGTGGCCGTCGAAATGACGCTGGCGGCGCCGCTGCAGCAGCTGGCGACCAGCTACGATCATCGTTTCAGCGTGCATGGACTGGACCTGCTGCCGGCGCTGGCTACGCTCGTAGTCGGCGCCGCACTGGGTTGGCTCGGCGCCTGGCTCGCGACCTCGCGCCACCTGGCGCGGGCACGGCGCTAGGCTGTCGCGGCCGGCGGCCGCGCCGGTCGCCGCATGAACTTGCAAGCCATGGCGAGCGCGGTTGGCGCGGGCTTGGTATAAAGACGTACTATTTTCATTGCCGGTTCCGTTTCTTGCTGCAAGCGCGGCACGGTTCGGGGATCCACCCAGTCAGCCGGGCCAGCCGGCTGTCATTCATGAGGCGCTGCACGAAATCCGATGGAAGGGCACCTGACACAGCACCTCAGCGGCGAACACCCGCGCGTGATGGTCGTCGACGGCTCGAAGGTCGTGCGCAAGCTGATCGAGCAGTTGCTGCGCGCGGATCTTCCGGGCGTCGAGGTGCTCGCGTGCGCCACCGCCGACGAGGCCCGGCGCCAGCTCGAAAGCGGCGCGGTCGACCTGATCACGACCGCGCTGCGCCTGCCGGACATGGACGGCATGGAGCTCGCCCGCTACGTGCGCGAACATGCGCCGCAGGCCTATATTCCGATCGTCATCGTTTCCGGCGACGTCAACGAACGCCTGATCAACCGCGAGTTGTCCGAATACGTCACCGATTACTTCGACAAGTCGCTCGGCTTCAATGCGCTGTCTGCGTTCATCCGCGGCTATGTCTGCCCGCAGGACCAGGTCAGCGGCGACGTGCTGTACGTCGAGGACAGCCGCGTCGTGGCGACGGCAACGCGGCGCATGCTGGAAAAGCATGGCCTCACGGTGCATCACGTCAGCTGCGTCGAAGATGCCGTCGCGCTGCTCGAGACGGCGCGCGAGCAGGGCAATGCGCCGGGCACGGACGTGGTCCTGTCCGATGTCAACCTCAAGGGCGACCTGACCGGCGGCGACCTGCTCGGCCGCATCCGCAACGAGTTCGGCTACGCCAAGGGCGATCTGCCGGTGCTGATCATGACCGGCGATGACAATCCGGCCAATCAGGCGCGCTTGTTGCGCGCCGGTGCGAACGACCTGGTGCAGAAGCCGATCGAGGAGCGCCTGCTGGTGACCAAGCTGATGTTCCAGATGAATGTCTCGCGCCACCTGAGGGCACGGCGCACGGCATCGGCGTGACGCAGGGGCGGGTAAAACTCGAAGCTTCATGGAAGGCGCGGGTCGGCGACTACCTCGACCGGCCGGACATGCAGCAGCTGTCCGAATTCCTGCGCGCCGAGCTGCACGCCGGCAAGACGATCTATCCGCCGCCGCGGCGCATTTTCGCCGCGCTGGATGCAACGCCATTCGATCAGGTCAAGGTCGTGATCCTCGGGCAGGATCCGTATCACGGTCCCGGCCAGGCGCACGGATTGTGCTTCTCGGTAGCGCCGGGGGTGGCGCCGCCGCCGTCCCTGGTCAACATCTTCACCGAGATGCAGAGCGACCTGGGCATTGCGCGCCCGGACCACGGCTGCCTGCTGCCGTGGGCGCGGCAGGGGGTGCTTCTGCTCAACTCCGTGCTGACGGTCGAACGGGGCCTGGCCGGCTCCCACCAGGGCAGGGGCTGGGAGGGTTTTACCGATTCGATCGTCGACCACCTCAACCGCGAACGCGAGGGCCTGGTCTTTCTGCTTTGGGGAAGTCCGGCCCAGGCCAAGGGCCGTTTGGTTGATGCAATGCGTCATCGGGTTCTCAAGGCGCCGCACCCCTCGCCGTTGTCGGCCCACCGCGGATTTTTCGGTTGCCGTCACTTTTCCAAGACGAATCAATGGTTAACTGAGCACGGTCAGACACCGGTCGACTGGCAATTGCCGCCCGCGGCGAGCATTGCGCTCGACGCGTGAATTGATGTACTATTCGGTACAGAAACCCGGCCCGGGCCGGGAACTAACCCAAGGCATTGGCACTCTGAAAGCCTGAGTGCCAAGCCGGTACCGAAGGAGAGTCATCAAGATGTCGACTGCTTTGGTTGCAAACAATCTTCCGATTCCGAGCGCTGCGATCGGCAGCGTGGACGCCTATATCAACGTGGTGCACCAGATTCCGGTGCTGACGCTCGATGAAGAGCAGGCACTGGCGCGGCGCTACAACGGCGAGAACGATCTGGACGCCGCCAAGCGCCTGGTGCTGGCACATCTGCGTTTCGTCGTGCACGTGGCGCGCGGCTACAACGGTTATGGCCTGCAGATTTCCGACCTGATCCAGGAAGGCAACATCGGCCTGATGAAGGCGGTCAAGCGCTTCAATCCGGACATGGGCGTGCGGCTGGTGTCGTTCGCCGTGCACTGGATCCGCGCCGAGATGCACGAGTTCATCCTGCGCAACTGGCGCATCGTCAAGATTGCCACGACGAAGGCGCAGCGCAAGCTGTTCTTCAACCTGCGCAAGTCCAAGAAGCGCCTGGGCTGGATGAATGCCAAGGAAGTGCAGGCCGTGGCGAAGGACCTGGGCGTGCCGGTCGCGGACGTGCTCGAGATGGAATCGCGCCTGTCCGGCCACGACATGGCGTTCGACGCGCCGACCGATTCGGACGACGACGTGAGGCCGGCGCCGGTCGCCTACCTGGTCGACAGCGCGGCCGATCCGTATCACTCGCTCGAGAACGACGATCAGGAGGAATCCGATCTGGATTCGCTCAAGCGCGGCCTGGCCAAGCTCGACAATCGTTCGCGCGACATCATTCAGCGCCGCTGGCTGCGTGACGAGAACAAGGCGACGCTGCAGGAACTGGCCGACGAGTACGGCGTCTCGGCCGAGCGCATCCGCCAGATCGAGGTCAACGCGATGAAGAAGATGCGCACGCTGTTCGCCGCGTAATCAACCGCATCATCGACGAAATCAAAAGGCCCGGGGAACCGGGCCTTTTTTGTTGCACGAGCGGAAGAGCAAAGCCTGAACCACGGAGAACACGGAGAAAGACAGTTGCGGGGATTGTGCACGACAGACGGTAGGCCCGGCGCACGAACGCAGAACCGGACTTTATTCTTGCGGTGGCTGCCTCTTGAACGATGATATTCCGTGACGTCAGCAGGTTCAGACGGCGATCCCCGGTGGCCAGCCGCAGAGTTCCTCAGTCTTTTTGCTCTCTCCGTGTTCTCCATGTTCTCCGTGGTTCAATCTATTGCTTCTTGCTCTCAGCCCGCGTCGGCATCAGTTGAACGTCGTGCGCTGTCGTGGCCGACGATGATGCGCGCGGCACGCTGGTAGCTCCAGTACGCCAGGAACCAGTTCAGCAGCACGACGATGCGGTTGCGAAAGCCGATCAGGAAGAACACGTGCGCGGCGAGCCAGAACCACCACGCCAGCAATCCGGAAAAGCGCAGGCCGCGCAGGTCGACCACGGCGGCCATGCGCCCGATCGTCGCCAGGTTGCCGTAGTCGCGATAACGAAATGCCGCTGCAGGTTTGTTCGCGAGACGAGCGCGGATCGTTTCGCCGACGTAGCGGCCCATCTGCTTGGCGGCTGGTGCGACGCCTGGCACCGCCTTGCCGTCGTGCTGGCTCACGGCGGCCAGATCGCCGGCAACGAAGATTTCCGGATGTCCCGGCACGGTCAGGTCGGGCAGCACCGGCACGCGTCCGGCACGATCGAGCTCGATGCCGAGCGTGCGCGCCAGCGGGGAGGCGGCCACGCCGGCGGCCCAGACCACCGTGCGTGCCGGCACGAACGTGCCGCCGAGGTGGAAGCCTTCGTCGCTGATCGCATCGACCGGCGTGCCGGTCACGACTTCGACGCCGAGGCGCTGCAGCTGCCTGCGCGCCTTCTCCGACAGCGATTCGGGAAAGCTCGACAGCACGCGCGGACCGGCCTCGATCAGCCGCACCTTGGCCGAGGCCGGATCGATGTGGCGGAATTCGCGACGCAGCGTGTGGTGCGCGATCTCCGCCAGCGTGCCGGCCAGTTCGACGCCGGTCGGTCCACCGCCGACGATCGCAAAGCTGAGCCACGCCGCACGGCGCTGCGGATCGCTCTCCGACTCGGCGTGCTCGAACGCCAGCAGCAGGCGCCGGCGCAGGTGCAGTGCATCGTCGAGCGTCTTGAGGCCCGGCGCGTGCGGGGCCCATTCGTCGTGGCCGAAATACGTGTGCGTCACGCCGGTCGCCAGCAGCAGCGTGTCGTAGCCCAGGGTTGCGCCATCGTCGAGCACGACATGCCGCGCCTGCGCTCCGATGCGTTCCACGCCGGCCATGCGCACTTCGACATTCGCCTGGTTGCGCAGGATGTGCCGCAGCGGCGCGGCGATGTCGGGCGACGACAGGCCGGCGGTGGCGACCTGGTAGAGCAACGGCTGGAACAGGTGGTGGTTGGCGCGATCGATCAGCGTCACGCAAACCGGTGCATGCGCCAGTGCGCGCGTCGCCCACAGTCCGGCAAAACCGCCGCCGACGATGACTACGTGGTGATCGTGTGGTCCGGGCATTGACCGAAGTTTAAAGGGGAGAGGGGAGAAGGGAGAAGGGAGAAGGACGAGGGAAAGACTGAGGAAGATGGAAGGCATGGGAGGAAGGACGCGAGCACAGGGTTGGTCTTTGGAATCGCGCCGCTTGGCGTTGCCTTCCGCTTTCCTCTCCGCTCTCCCGTCTTCTTTCTTCCTCAATACAAGTCTATCGGATCGACATCGATGGACCAGCGCACCCGCCGTGCCTCGGCGCCGTCGCGCATGTGCGCCAGCCACGTCGCCAGAAACGTCTGCAACGCGCCGCGGTCGCCGGCGCTGAGCAGCAGCTGCCCGCGGAAACGGCCGGCGCGACGCGGCATCGGTGCCGGCATCGGCCCCAGCAGCGTGACGCCTTGCGGCGTTGCCGCCAGCGCGAATGCCTGCTGCAGGAACGCGTCGACGCGTGCCTGCAGCGGCGCCTCGGCGCGCAGCAGCGCCATGTGCATGTACGGCGGCAGTTCCGCTTCGCGCCGTTCGGCCAGCAGGATCTGTGCGGCGACCGCGTAACCGTTGCGCATCAGGCAGCGCAGCAGCGGATGATCCGGCTGATGCGTCTGCAGCCAGACCGTGCCGGGCTTGAGCGCGCGGCCGGCGCGACCGGCGACCTGCGTGACGAGCTGGCACAGCCGTTCGCTGGCGCGGAAGTCGACGCTGAACAGGCCGTCGTCGACGCCGAGGATCGCGACCGTCGTCAGGTTCGGCAGATCATGACCCTTGGCCAGCATCTGCGTGCCGACCAGCAGGCCGGGCTGGTCCGGCGCCAGGCGGCCGAGCAGTTCATCGACGCCGTCGCGGTGGCGCGTCGTTTCGCGATCGATGCGGATCACCGGCACGCCGGGGAACAGCGCGGTCAGCGCCTCCTCGATGCGTTCGGTGCCGAGTCCGCGCGGCGCCAGGTCCACATTGTTGCATTGTGGACATTGCGCCGGAACGCGCTGGTCGGCGCCGCAATGGTGGCAGCGCAGGCGTGCCGCGCCGCGATGCCAGGTCAACGGCTTGTCGCAGCGCGCGCAGGTCGCGTTCCAGCCGCAGGCATGGCACAGCAGCACCGGCGCGTAGCCGCGCCGGTTGCGGAAGATCAGCGCCTGTTCGCCGCGGCCGAGGCAGGCGCGCAGGGCGGCGACAAGTTCCGCGGCAAGGCCCTCGTGCAGCGGCTTGCCGCGCAGGTCGATGCAGCGGAATTCCGGCAGCCGCGCCGCGCCCGGCCGCGCGGCGAGATGCAGGCGGCGGTAACGGCCGGCCTCGACGTTGGCCAGTGTTTCCAGCGCCGGCGTGGCCGAGCCGAGCACCACCGGGATGCCCAGCGCCTTGGCGCGGACGATCGCCAGGTCGCGCGCGGAGTAACGCAGGCCGTCCTGCTGCTTGTATGACGCATCGTGTTCTTCGTCGACAACGATCACGCCGGCACGCGGCAGCGGCGTGAAGATCGCCGAACGCGTGCCGAGCACGACGGCGGCTTCGCCGCGCGCGGCCGCAAGCCAGGCACGCGTGCGCTCGCCGTCCGCAAGGCCGGAGTGCAGGACGGCGATCGCGCCGGGCAGACGTTCGCGGAAGCGGCGCAAGGCCTGCGGCGTCAACCCGATCTCCGGCACCAGGACCAGCGCCTGCTCGCCCCGCGCGAGCACCTGTTCGATCACGGCGAGGTAGACCTCGGTCTTGCCGCTGCCGGTAATGCCTTCGAGCACGATCGGCGAAAAGCTGCCGCGGTCGCGCTCGATTTCGGCGACCGCCCGCTGTTGTTCCGGCGTCAGCGGCGGCGGCGCAATGCGCGCACGCAGCGATTCGCGTTCGACAACCAGCGTGATCGCGACCAGGCCGCGGCGTTTCAGGTTCGCCGCTGCGCTGCGCCAGCCCGGCAGCAACGCGTCGAGTCGGACGCCGGTCAGCGGTCCGGCGCGCAGCAGTTCGAGCAGAAGCGCGGCGCGTGAACCGGCACGCGGCGGCGGGGCGTCGGCGCCGGTCAGCACCAGCGCCCGCTCGCCCGCAGGCGCGGCCTCGCGCGCGCGGCGCAGTCCGGTCGGCAGGGCGGTCTGCAGCACCTCGCCGAGCGGATGCTGGTAGTAGCGCGCGGTCCAGCGCAACGTGTCGAGCAACTCCGGCGTCAGCAGCGGCCGGGGATCGAGCACGCCCAGCGCCGCCCGCAGGCGCGCGCGCGGAACCTCCGAGTCCGTAGCCACGTCCACAATGATGCCCACGCGCCGGCCGCGACCGAACGGCACCGCGACCCGGCAGCCGGCGAGGGGCGGCAAGGTCGCGTCGGCCGGGGGCAGGTAGTCGAACACCTGCAGCAGAGGCACCGGCACCGCGACGCGCAGGATGACCGTCATGCCGCGTGGCCACTCCGCCGCCTGCAGCTCGCCGTGGCGAAGTTCCCGTGCGGAATCGTCACTTGCGTGAGGATCGTCACTATTACATGAGGTTTAACGGTCAAATACATGTCCTGAATCAGGATTTACGTTTATCCACAGTTTATGTGGATAAGTCTGTGGATGATTCGTGGCGAAGGGCCATCCCGAGCCCATTTTTTCGTGGCCGTGCTCGACTTGGTGAAACTTTAACCAATCTGAAATATAGTTCATTTGTCAGATAGTTACGAAGGCATTCCCGTCGTTGTCCGGAACGCAGGTGCGGCGCCGGGCGGATTTGTGCTGCAGGCCGGCCATTGTGCACAAAGCCGTCCCGCGATCGTCGAATCGGGACTCTCGGCATGCCTTTTGCGTGTCGTGGTCGTCAACGGGTCGGACCGAGCCGCGTTGAGGTTATTTGCTCACCGGCGCTCCGGACATGACTACAATCGCCTCCACTTTGCCCCGCGACCTCCCCACGCCAGCTTCGACCGCCGATCGCGCGAATGTGGCCACGACCAGCGATTCCACGCTAGACCGCTTCCTCAAGGCGATCGAACGACGCGCCTTGCGCATGGCCGAGCTGGCGACCGGCAATCGCGAGGAGGCGTTGGATCTGGTGCAGGATGCGATGTTCGGGTTCGTGCGGCATTATGCCGAGAAACCCGCGCCGGAATGGACGCCGCTGTTCTACCGCGTGCTCGACAACCGGCTCAACGACTGGCATCGCCGCCGGCGCGTGCGCGTGCGCTGGATCGATGCCTTCGTGCGCGACGGCGAGACCGATACCGACGCGCTGGCACAGGTGCCCGATCCGGCCGATCCGGGGCCGCTGCTGCGGCTGGCCGGGACGCAGGCCGCGCGCGCGCTCGACAGCGCCTTGACCGAGCTGCCGTTGCGCCAGCGTCAGGCGTTCCTGCTCAGGGTCTGGGAAGGATTCGACGTCGCCACGACCGCGGCGTCCATGCGCTGCAGCGAGGGCAGCGTCAAGACGCACCTGTCGCGCGCGCTGGCGGCGCTGCGGCGCAGGCTGGAGGCATACCAATGAACGAATTTGACCGGCAACCCTGGATCGACGATGCCCGCGCGCTGCTCGACGAGTCGGCGCAGGCGATCGACGCGGCCACTTTGTCGCGGCTCAATCGCGCGCGTCAGGCGGCGCTGGCCCAGCGCCGGCCGCGCCGGCGCGCAGCGTGGTGGCTGCCGGCGGCGGGGCTGGCCTGCAGCGGCGCGTTGCTGCTCGCCATCGTGGCCTGGGCGCCGCTGCGGCCGACGCATCCGGTCGATGCCGCGCCCGGCAGCGGTGCCGCAGTGCTGTCCGCGGAAACCGACGCCGTTGCGGGCGACGATTCCTTCGAGTTCTACCAGGATCTGGAGTTCTACGCGTGGCTCGATGCGCAGGAACAGGACAGCGACGGCTGATGGCCGTGGCGATCATGCTGGCTGGCGTTGCGAGCGCGCCGGCGTGCGCACAACTGCCCGATGCGGCGGCCGTGGCGCAGGCCGAAGCCGGGCATGCCGATGCTAAAAAAGATAAATCAATAAAAGTGGAAAAGACTCCAGCCACACCGACGCCGGACCCCGACCTGCTCGATTACCTGGGCAGCTATGGCGGCGCTGCCGACGGCCTGGATCCGCTCGGCCTGGCCGATGCGGAAGGCGCGGTCGCACCCGCGCCTGCGCCGGCGGCCAAGGACCGGCAATGAGCACCAGCCGCATTCGATATCGCCTCGTGCCGCTGCTCACGCTGGCCGTGCTGTGCTGCGCGGCCACGCCGGCCTGCGCAGCCGAACCGGCGCCGGCCGCCGCTGCGGCCACGTCCGCGATTCCGTGGTCTGCCCTCAGTCCGGCCGAGCAGCAGGTGCTCGACAAGGTGCGCGCGACCTGGAACCAGTTGCCGCCCGGCGCGCAGCAGCGCCTGCGGCTCGGCGCGCAGCGCTGGGCCCAGCTCGGTCCGGAACAGCGCGAGCGCGTGCAGCAGCGGCTCAATCGCTGGAACGCCATGACGCCGGAGCAGCGCGCGCGCCTGCGCGAGCGCTATGAACGCTTCCAGCAGTTGCCGCCGGAACAGCAGCAGCGCATTCGCGCGGCGTTCCGCCGCTTCGGCGCGTTGCCGCCGGCCGAGCGCGAGCGCCTGCACGAGCAATTCGAGCAGATGTCGCCGCAGCAGCGCCAGGCGTTTCTCGACGGCGCCCAGGTGCAGAATCGCGCGGCCATGATGCGCGAGTTCAACCAGTCGATGCCGCCCGACCAGCGCCCCGCAACGCACGCGCTGCTGCGTGCGCTGCCGATGGACCAGCGGCGCGCGTTCATGCGTCAATGGCGCAGCCTCCCGGCCGCGCAGCGCGAGGCCTATCGCCGGCACATCCTCGATCTGACGCCGGAGCGCCGCAGCGCAGAGCTGGGCGCGCTCGCCGCCGCAGCGCCGGCCGCCGAGGCGCAACCGCACTGAGGGGTTGCCGCCGCTATAATCCAGCGCCCCGGGCAACGGCGGACGCGAATGGCGCTTCCCGCGATAAAGTCATGGCGCGGGCGCCGGCACCATTGGCGCATCGTTGCGGTCGCCGCTGGCTGCCTAGCTGCGGCATGGTGTTATGCGCCGGCGTTGCACGCCTATTTCATCGAAGACGATTTCCCGCTGCTGGCACTGGCGCGCATGCTGCACCAGCCGTGGCAGGTTTTTTATCACGATCACTTCCCCGGCAGCCTTTTTTTCCGGCCGCTCGGCGTTTTCGTCTGGTGGCTGACGGCCGCGGCCTTCGGTACAGCAGCGCGCGGCGAGTACGCGGTCAATCTTGCCCTTCACCTGGGTTGTGTCCTGGCATTGTATACATTGCTCCAGTGTCTGCGGCGCGGCTCGTCGTTGAACGCGCTGTGGAGCAGCGCGTTCGCCGTGCATCCCGTGGCAATCGGCACGGCGCTGTGGCTGTCCGACCGTTTTGACTTGCTGGCGACGATGTTTTCGCTGCTCGGCCTGGCCGCGGCGGTCGCCTATGTGCAGCGGCCCCGTGCGCGGATGCTGGCCGCGCTGCTGCTGTGTCTGCTGTTGGCGTTTGCCGGCAAGGAGATCGCCCTCGTCGGCGCACTGGCTGCCGGCGCCCTGATCATGCTCCCGAACCGCGACTGGCCCTTGACCCCGGCGCAGCGCTGGCCTGCCGTCGCGGCGATCGCGCTGCTGATCGGCGCGTGGCTCGCGTACCGCGCGGCGATGATGAGCCATTCGCAGAACACGCTGGTGCACCTGGATTCTTTCGGCGCGATGTTGGCCACCGGCATCGCGGCGTGGTTGCGAGTCGGTTACGAATATTTCGTCGTCGACCCGCGCCAGGCGCTGGCTGCGACGGCAGCGCAGGCGGTCGGCGCGGCGCTGATGGTGCTCGCCATCACCGTCTGCGCGCGCACCCGGCGTGTGCGCGCAACCGCCTGGGGCGTTGCCGCCGCGGTCGCGATCCTGCTGCTGCTGCCCGGGCCGACCCAGGCACCGGTCGTCGCCATCACTGTCGCCGCGGGCTGGACCGAGCGCAACTGGTTCGAGGTGGCGATCGAGTCGCGTCTTTATCACATCAGCCTGGCCGGCTTCATCGTGGCGTTGATGTTGCTGACGACGCGGGCCTCGGGCGCCGGATCGGATCGACAGTTCACGCGCATCGATTGCCTCGCAGCTGCGGGTCTGGCCTTGATGATGGCCGCGTGGATTCCCGCCTCGCACGCGCTGGCGCACGACTATGCCAGCCATACGCGCGGGCAGATCGCGCCATTGCAGGCCGCGCGCGCCGCGATCGCGCGTCTGCACCTGGCGCCGGGCCGTTGCCAGATATACCTGCTCGACACCGCTGCGCTGCGCGGTTTCGGCGGCAATGGCGATGCGATGATCAAGGCAACGACAGCGGACCTCACCCGGCTCGAACACTGCCTGGTGCTGACCGAACGCACGCCGTGGGCCAACTTCATTCGCGCCGGCAGCGCCGCCGATTTTTCCCCGTTGCGTCCGTTGACGCACGCCGGGGCACCGGTGCCCTGGCTCGTGCTCGGCGATTTCGAGCTGGCCTACCTCGACCTCGATGCCGACGTCGACGCACGCGCGATCGATGGCGCAGCCTTTCTCGAATTCCGCGACGGCGCGTTCCACGACGTCACTGCCGACGTGCGCAGCGGCGCGCGGCCGGTACATTTCTACAACGCCCGGCCGGATCAGAAGTAAGGCGCGGCGCTCAGGTCGTCGCCAGGCTGATGATCAGCGCCGCCACGATGCCGAACGACACCAGGATCGTGTAGCAGATGCCGATTGCCAGATACTTGATCACCGTCATGAACCAGCCCTGGCGGTAGACGCGTTTCTGCATGATCAGCAGATAGATGGGCAGCCACCAGCCCAGTGCGAAGATCACCCAGCCGAGCAATGCGCTGAGCCAGGGCGCGGACACGCTGACGGCGCTGCTGGCCAGGCCAGCCAGCGTGATCAGCAGCAGCGACAGGAAGATGAAACTGTGGCTGTGCAGCGCGACCATGACGTGTTCCATGTACAGGCGGCGCTTGAAGATGTAGAAGATCTTCAGCAGCAGCGCGAACAGCGGCATGACGACGAACAGCACCTGCGGCAGCGTGCTGAACGCGCCGAGCAGCAGCGGCTTCGGGTTGTTCTTGATGCGCGGCAGGTTTTCGACCATGTGCGTGGCGAGCACGTTGAGCCGCGCGTTGACGAAGCCCGGCAGCCAGCCGATCGCGATCGGTGACGTCTTCGGATCCCACTTGCTGCCGCCGATCTCCAGGTTGAAGTCGTCGTCGTGCTTGAGCGTCTGCGGATCGGGCGGCGGCGGCTTGCCGGCGGCTTTCGCCTCGTCGACCTGCTTGAGGTATTCCAGGCGCTTGTCGGCCTCGGCGTGGATCTTGTCCTGCGCCTTCTGGATGCCGCGTTGCGCGCGTGCCGAGGTGGCGGCCGCCGCCTTGGCCTGTTCGAGTCCGGCCAGTGCGGCGTCGCGCTGCGCCTGCACCTGTTCGGCCGTCTGTGCGCTGGAAATCGAGCTTTCGTCGTTGATGGTGAGCGGTCCCTTGCTCAGGTCGAGCGTCGCGTCCAGGCCGGTCTGCATCACCAGGAACGCGATCACGCTGAGGAAGAAATAGAGCCGGAACGGCGTGACGTAGCGCACGCGCCGACCGGCCAGGTATTCGTTCGTCAGGAAGCCCGGCTTGACCAGCAGCGGCCACAGCGTGCGGAAGATGCGCGAATCGATGTTGAGAACCGTGTCGGCCATGTCGGCGACGATGCTCGACAACTGCCGCACCATGCCCTTGACCGGCTGGCCGCACGAATAGCAGTGCGGGCCGAACAACTCGGCGCCGCAGTTGGCGCAGAGTATCTTCGTCGCGCGCGCGTCGTTGGCCGGAGCTGGAATGTCGGCCGGCGGCGCCAGCGGTTCGTCGTCGTCGGTGTTCGTCAAGAGGTTGCGCTCCTGTTCGCGCCCGTGCCGGTCACCCGGCCGGGCCCGGGCATTGGGCTACACTGCGCCATTCGGGGTAAAGAAAAGCAATGGCGTTCATTCTACGCAAGGACGCGGTGCGCTGGCGCCGCGAGCTGCGCGAAACCTTCATTCTGGCCACGCCGTTGATCCTGGGGCAGTTGTCGTCGATCGGCATGAACGTCATCGACACGCTGCTGGCCGGGCATCTGGACGCGCGCACGCTCGCCGCGGTCGCGATCGGCACCGGCCTGTGGTCGCTTGCGATCGTCGCCGCGATCGGCGTCATGCTGGCGTTGCCGCCGTCGGTGGCCCAGCTCGCCGGCGCCGGCCAGCGCGAGCGTATCGGGCCGCTGTTCCGCCAGGCATTGTGGCTGGCGTTCGTGCTCGGCCTGGTGCTGCTCGTGCTCGTGCGCAATGCCGGCGTGCTGCTCGGTCCGATCGGCATCGATCCGGCCATCGCCGGCGAAACGCGCAAGTTCCTGCAGGCGATCGCCTGGGGGGCGCCGGCGCTGACCATGTATTTTGCGCTGCGCGGATTTTCCGAAGGCATTGCGCTGATGCGGCCGACGATGTACTTCGGCCTGTTCGGCCTGCTGCTGCTGGCGCCGCTGGGCTATGTGCTGATGTACGGCAAGCTTGGCCTGCCGCCGCGCGGCGCGCAGGGATCGGGCATGGCGACGGCGACGGTGCTGTGGGTGCAGGCGCTCGCGTTCGCCGCTTACCTGCGCCTGCGCCGGCACTATCGCGACATCGCGCCGTTCGGCACATTCGAGTGGCCGCAATGGCATGCGATCGTCGCGCTGTTGCGCGTCGGCGTGCCGATGGGCGTCGCCGTGCTGATGGAGGCGGGGCTGTTCGTGGCGGCGGCGCTGCTGATCGGATCGCTCGGCGCCAATTCGGTCGCCGGGCACCAGATCGCGATCAACGTCGCATCGGTTGCCTTCATGGTGCCGCTGGGCGTGGCGATGGCCACGACCGTGCGGGTCGGCAATGCGGTCGGACGCGGCGATGCCGATGCCGTGCGCCGGGCCGGCTACGCCGGCATCGGCGCCACCGCGTTCACGCAGACCGTCTCG
>Ga0157369_10000649_pt1 | contig 44919 bp, 37 predicted proteins | sample C25metaG_FD_113461 | JGI IMG/M metagenome (GOLD analysis project Ga0157369, IMG submission 113461) | Corn rhizosphere microbial communities from Kellogg Biological Station, Michigan, USA - C2-5 metaG | ecosystem: Host-associated > Plants > Roots > Rhizosphere > Soil | place: USA: Michigan... | reverse complement strand
GGCTGCTTCCCAGATCTGGCCTTCTTGTAATTCGCCGTCGCCATGGAGCGTAAATACCAGGCTATCGTCTTTGTTCAGCTTTTTGGTTAAGGCAGCACCAACGGCTACCGAAAGGCCCTGGCCTAAAGAACCTGAAGCAATTCTTACGCCTGGTAAATGCTCGTGGGTAGTAGGGTGACCCTGCAGCCTGGAGTTTAACTTACGGAAAGTTGCCAGTTCGGCAGGCTCAAAATAACCGGCATGAGCCAATACACTATAAAATACCGGTGAAATATGGCCGTTGGACAGGAAGAACAAGTCTTCGCCCACGCCGTCCATATCAAAGCCGGGTTTGCGTTTCATCACCGAAAAATAAAGGGCCACCATAAAGTCGGTACAGCCCAGCGAACCGCCCGGGTGACCTGACTGGCAGCTGTGCACCATCCTTACAATGTCGCGCCGTACCTGTGAGGATATGCGCTTTAATTCTGCTATATCTTTGTTGCTCATTGAGTTTATATAGTTTTTTTTACTGTGGTTTATTAGCTTTAAAGGCGGCCCGCGCTGAGATTTTCAGAGCACGAGTCAAATATATGCAATCGATTGCATAAAATCCAGTCTATTTATATTATCTTTTTTAGAGGATAGTTGAACGTGGCCTGTATTGCGTTAAAAAAGGCATTTTCTTAATCAATTATTTTTAATACTACAATACCATGTTTAGGAATGCTGAACCGTCGCTCTTTTCCAATAACACCGAGATCTTTATGCAACCAAAGATCCCTTAACCTGCTTTTTGCGCCAATGCCTAACGCTGACGATGAAAGGTTAAAGGTAGTTTCAACGTCGCTACGATTTAAAATAGCGACGGCTTTAGCCTTGCTTCCCTCCGCTCCTAACGGTTTAGCCCATACTTCTACATCGTTTGCCGCCGAAAGTCTCATGGCCTGTTTATAGCCCGGATCCTGGTTTAAAGCGATCACTTCCTTATTGGTGAGAATCTCTAAGGTTTGTTTAGACATATGGCGCAGATCGTTTCCCGCCAGCAGCGGCGAGTTGAGCATACACCACATAGAGAAGTGGCTTTTATCTTCATCGTAGCTCATTCCCCTGCCCACCTGGAGCATATCCATATCATTATAATGGCCGGCCGACTCATATTTGTACAGATCAGCATCAAGATCTATTATTTTCAGTATCGACCCAAAGTGGGCGCTGATATCACCTGAAATGCGCCATGAATCTGCTTTTTTAATTGCCCATACTCCGGGAAACTGCCAGCGACAAATATTAAATACAATATTGCTGTCAATCCCTTTAACCGCGTTAATGATGGGTGTATAAGCCTGCTCTTCGTTAAGCCCCATTTTTTCTCCGCCGCACCAGTCAACCTTTAAAAAGTCGAAACCCCATTGCTTAAAAAAGAGGTTGCAATCGTCATTAATATGACCATACATACCAGAACCGACCCCATTGGCGTCCTTATCCCACATGGAACCGCAGGTGTTGTTACCGGCATCACTGTAAATTCCGGCTTTAAGACCTTTACTATGAATGTAATCAACAAGCGCTTTCATGCCGGAGGGAAACTTGGCGTTGTTGGAGAACAGATGACCGGAAGCATCGCGGCCGCCGAAGTAACCGTCGTCAATATTGATGAACCGGTAACCGGCATCATAAAGTCCGGAGGCTACCATAGCATCAGCCTGTTCCCTGATCATCTTTTCATCAATATTAACCCTGAAATTGTTCCAGCTGCTCCAACCCATAATGGGGGCCTTTTTTTTCTGTGCAAACAATGGACTATTGCCAAGCATCGTCGACACAAGCAATAAGGACATTATTTTTTTTAGCCGGGAAGTCAAATACATACAGTGCTGTTTTATAGTTGGTCTTAGCGTTAGTTATCAATTCATTTCACGCTCACCGGCGCTATCCCTTCGTGCGTAGGTTTAACCTGTTTAATGGTACCATCTGCATTAAACTCCATTTTATCGATGCATACCTCCCGGTTGTAACCGGCTTCGCGACCCATCTTTATACCTTTTGGGTAGGTAAAACGGTGATAAACTAAGTACCATTCATCTTTGCCTGGCACCTGGATGGTTGAATTGTGACCCGTTCCATAGATTCCCTTTGCATCGTCTTTGGCAATCACCAGATTATCTTCTGGCATGTTAATGCCACCCAGCGGTGATGTTGCCATACCATAACGAACGCGATAATTAGGATCGCGGGTATCATTCTGCGACCACATAAAATAGTAGATACCATTTCGGTAAAACACATGGCTGCCTTCGGTAAAGGTTGATTTAGGGGTAAGCTCTTTGATAGTCTCCGTTTTGAGCGATACCATATCGTCATTCAGTTCCGCACCGGCCATATAACCATTGCCCCAGAACAAATAGTACTTACCAGTTTTAGGATCCTGAAAAACATCGGGATCTATGCTCTGCCCTCCCCTTGAAAATCCGGCAGGACGTTTATCAATCAACGGATGTCCGCTATCCACAAACGGCCCTGTCGGGTTGTCGCTTACAGCTACGCCGATCTTCTGCTCGTCGCAGAAATAATAAAAGTATTTGTACTTGCCGTTTATCTTTCGCTCAATAATAGTAGGAGCCCAAGCCCTCACATGTCCCCAACTTACATCTTTTTTCAGGTCCAGAATTACACCTTCGTCCTTCCAGTTCACGAGGTCTTTGGAAGAAAAGGCTTTAAAATAATACCCAGACCAATTGGTAAAACCATCAGTAGTGGGATAGATGTAAAACCGGCCGGTTTTTTCTGCGTAGATAATATCCGGATCCGCATATAATCCATCAAGCGCCGGATTGTGATATTCTTTGGCGGCGACGCTATAGGTTTTGGTCCCCTGCCCTGCTATAGTTACGGTATAAGACACCGGACCATGCGTAAAATCATGGGTTTTTGAAGTGATTGTTACACCATCTGAGGTTACAAAATTCGGACTAAAATTTTTCAGATTGGTACCTGGTTTAACTGGAAGGACGACTATTTTGTCGGCAGTATCCAGTACAATGTTTTGCTTTTTAACGTGTTTGGAGGCAGCTTCTGTTATTACCTCGTCAAAGGAAGGAGCTTTTTTATTGTTCTGCTCTTGTGCAAACAGCGCCAGCGGACTAAATGTCAACAACAGGAATAGTGATTTATAAGGATTTATCATTTCTAGTATTATTTTTTAGCAGTATCGTTCAACAATTGCGACGGCACGCCTCCCCACTTGTGGTTCAACCGCACCGCTTCTTCAGCAGTAATGCTCATCACCGTTCCATGCCGCGGATTAAAGTTCTTGGTGAACGACTGCGGCGTGGTTGAAAACTTAAACAGGTCATCACTACGCTGAAACTCATAACGGTGGCTGGTGTACATATCATACATCAGGATATAAGTATTGGAATTATTAAGTTTAAAAATTCCCGAACCTTCCACCGGTACATGCCTTTCAGAATAGGCGTCTACATATTTAAAAGTTTCTGCCCAGGGACCCTCCAAGGTTTTACCAACAGCTTGCTGTATACCGTTTTGGATCTCCTTGCCCTCCTCATTCTTGGTATTGCCCTTGTAAAAGAAATGATAAAGGCCGTCCTTATAAATTATGTCGCCATCTATAGCGCCATATTGGGGTTTAAACATTAAACGAGGTTCGGCTTCAAAACCTGTAAAACTTTTATTGGCATAAGCGCAGTAAAAATCAAGCGAGGGATTATCCTTATAACGCACGGTAAAGTAAACCAGGTATTTACCAGCAGCAGGGTCATAAATTGTTTGAGGTGCCCAAACCCATTTCACATTAGCAAACTTATCGGGGTAGGTTTTAGCCAGGTCAATATAGCCATGGCTGCTCCAATCGGTTAAATTCTTAGACTTGAGCATTACGATACCCGGATTAGCATCCCACCCGTTCTTAACGGTAAGCATGTCTGTAGCCACTATATAAAAGGTTTTGCCATCCTCACCACGTAAAATATGCGGATCACGGATGCCACCTGTCTCGGAGATCTGATCAGAAGGGATAATAGGTTCATTATTATTCAACGCCTGCCAGTGTATGCCGTCTGCACTTGCGGCAAAACGTAATTGCTCCTGCTTTTCTCCCGGCCCCGAGCCTTCAAAATAAGCAAAGAGATAGCCATCAAACCGCGGCTCTTCATTAGCCACCTCTATATTAAAGGTTTTGGTGCGTTTTGCAGTACCGGCAGCAATAGTTGCCGTCATCACAACTTTTACTTTACTTTCGCCGCGCGGAGAAAGCTTTAACAGCTTCCCTTGATCGGAGATGTATTGTGGATTACCAGACCGCCAGGTAATTAAAGATCCGTTTTTGCCTACTGAATCCAGCACCAGATCCCAGTGCAGGTTCTTTCGGTATCCTTCCGGAATTTGAAGCAGACGTGCGTCTTGTTCTACCTCTTTCTCATCGGGCATAACATCAACACCGGTCCTGTTACAGGCCGTGGACGATAAAGAGCCCAACTCTAAAGCCGCGGCAAATGAAATGGTGAACAGAAGTACAATAATGGAGCGTTTCATCAATGGTTTGCTACTGATCTTTACGCGGGTTATTGGGCACATGCTGTTACTCTACAACGTCAATCAATACACACAACAGGACACCCCAAAACCTGAAGACAGGTTCTGGCTATTAGCGGTTTACAATCAGTTCGATACAAATAAAAAGAATAAATGTATTTTTTACAATTAAATTTAAAAATAGCGGGATGAGGCTTCGATAAACTACCCATGACAGATTCGAAAAATTCACTCTAAGGGTCATCCCGAACTTGTTTCGGGACCCCACAGGACAAGTTACCTTGAATGTGGGGTGCTGAAATAAATTCAGCATGACCTAGCTTTTTATTTAGTTAGATCGCTGTCATTTCACCTTCAGAGGCCCCGGATTTTATAACTCAGCCTGACAATATTGGTTAGCTTCAACTTGAAAAAAAGGAGGGTCATGAGTGGAGTCGAAGGACGCGTAAAGGGCCTATCCACTTGGGCTTCGATAAACTCAGCCTGACAAGTAAGCTCAGCCGCCCCCCCAATTCACAATTAATTAGTCGCGTTGCCAGGGAACTGATCAAACAGCTTCTTTAACCTAGCAGCAACCTCAGGATAATCATTTATGATATTACTTCTTTCTGCCGGGTCCCAGGAGAGGTTGAAGAGTTCGCGCGTTTTAATCGCACTTCCAGATTGTTTCGGGTCCACTTTTATTTCACGATACTTCCAGTCGCCATCACGTACGGCTTCGCAAACGCCATTTACGTAATAGATAGGGCGATGCTTAAGGTTGCCGCTTTGTTTGCCCGTAAGCAAACCGGCAACAGACTGTCCATCGAGGGTTCTGCCTTTTGGTAAGGGTGCTTTAACCCACTCGGCTATGGTTGGCAGCACGTCCATATTGCTGGTCATGTCGGTTAAAGTAACCCCGTTGGGCGTGTGATTTTTCCAATACACAATAAAAGGTTCGCGAACGCCGCCTTCGTAGGTCTGGAACTTACTGCCTTTAAACATACCTGCTGTCCCGGTGTGCCAGCGTTTAGTTGCACCATCTGCCGACATCCGATCCGGAAAGTCATTCCAGGGGCCGTTATCGCTCGAAAACATAAAGATCGTATTATCAGCCAGGCCCTGCTCCTCTAATACCTTCCAGATCTGCTCCAGACTTTCGTCCAGATGCGTTACCACATCGCCCAATGCTCCGCCATTACCTTCTGTGTTATCACCATTACGCGCAGCAAAGACAACTGGCAAATGGGGTACGTTATGTGCGAGGTAAAGGAAAAAAGGCTGACCCTTTTTCTGCTGGCGGATAATGCGTATGGCCTCACGGGTATATAAGCCTATAAGCGAAGAATCGGCCGGTTTAATTATTTCCGGTTTGTGATTTCTGAATATTTTAAGCGTTGTATCTGTCTGCACGTAGGGATAACGGTAGTCATGACTGTACAACATGCCATAATAAGAATCAAAGCCCTGCGCCATTGGATAATTATCAGGGGTATGATCCCCCAAATGCCATTTACCAATCATGGCGGTGCGGTAGCCAACGGCTTTGAGCATTTCTGCAATGGTTACTTCCTCCTTCGGCAAGCCTTCTACCGAACCCGGCACAATGGGAAATCCCAGATTCATTCTGGACGCATATCGTCCGGTTAATAATTCCGCTCTTGATGGCGTACAGGTAGGGCTGGCAACCACGTAATTAGTCTCGCGCACACCCATACGTGCCATCTTGTCTAAAAAGGGCGTCTTGATAACCGGACTACCATAACAGGCGAGGTCAGAATACCCGAGGTCATCGGCAAGAACGAAAATGATATTGGGACGTTGCTGCGCTTTAACAGCGAATGGTGCCGAGGCTACAAATAATACTAAAGCAATAAGCAGTGTTCGTGTAATATTTACCGGCCTCCTGCAGTTAAATTTGAGGCGAAATAAATTGTTCATTCAGGTTAACGTATAGGGTGGATGACACAAATGTCAATTTTAAAAGCAACTTCTGCAAGAGGTTAAGTTCTGCATTTCCATGATTCTATTTAAGCAAACGTTTGTTAGACAGTATTATCGCTTAAAATAATTTATCCATACCATGACTATTGGGTGCAGCTGACGCTTTATTTCGCACAGTGGTACTACGAAACCATTGCAAACCTCTTATTCTGCTACCTTCCATCAATAGGTTCCTCTGCTCTCGCCGCTATAAAACACAACGAGCAGTAAACTATTAAAAAACGGGATAACACAGTGCTAAAAATAATACTGAGGCCTGCGATCAGCAAGCAGGTCATTGTAGGGGTTGAATGATTTGTCGCGAGCCTGCATCGGATCAAACTCTATGCTGAGTACTGCGTCTCCAGCGGGCCCTGCTGAAGCGATGGGATCGCCAAAGCAATCGTAACAAACAGAGCCGCCGCTAAAGTTGAGTTGCTGATTTTGGCCGTCTGCCAGTGCTCGGTTCTCTTCACCATAACGATTAGCTACTGCCAAATACACTTTGTTTTCAAATGCCCGGGCCGGCATTACTTTTTGCCAGAGGCTGGAAACCAGATTTGACGGACAAGCAATGATATCGGCCTCTTTTAATGCGAGCGAACGTGCGGCCTCCGGATAGCGCCAATCGTTACAGATCATTACGCCCACCTTGACATCTTTTAAGGGATGCTTATATACTGTAAAGCCCAAATTGCCTTCTTTAAAAGCCAGCTTCTCTTTATAAAACAGGTGTGTTTTACGATAAATGTGCGGCGGTTGACCCGGAGCTGCTATCATTGCAGAATTGTAACAACCATCGGCAGCTTGCTCGGCAAATCCGGCAATTACCATTGCCTTTTTTTCTTCGGCTATTTGCTGCAACAGCATAGCCGTTTCGCCGGCTGCATCTTCCGCCTGTTCCGCTACTTCTTCCGGTGTAAGGAAAGAGTAGCCGGTTGTGCAGAGCTCAGGCAATAAAATAATATCCGACTCAATATCATTGGTTAAAGTTCGTATTGTTTCCAGGTTGACTTGCTTGTTGCCAAATACAGGAGCAAATTGAATAACACAGAGTCGGATCATTTATTGATTTATTAAAGTTTCTTCGCTAATCAGGATAACAAGTGCGGTTTTTGCTTATAGGTTTCCCACAGAAACTCACCGAACAGCGTATTAGCCCAGGCAAACCATTTACGGGTAAAGTTTTTAGGATCATCTTTATGGAACGATTCGTGCATAAAACCGGTACCGGCATGGGTGCTCTTCAGCATTTGGATACAATGCCTGATCTCCTCATCATCCTGGCTGGTTAAACCGCGAATAATGATGCTGATTGGCCAGATCATATTCAAACCCACATGCGGACCGCCTATCCCCTCGCCTGCTGTACCTTTAAAGAAGAAAGGATTCTCTGGCGATAACAGCATTTTACGGGTATTTTGATATATCGGGTCGCTTACTGAAACTGCTCCAAGGTATGGAAGTCCCAATAAACTCGGTACATTGGCATCGTCCATTAAATTGTAACTACCAAATCCGTTTACTTCATAGGCATAGATCTTTCCATACTGCGGATGGTCTATTACACCATATTTCTGCAACGCCTGCTCTACTTCAGCGCTTAGAGTGGTTAGCTCAGCTGCTAAATTAGTATCCTTAGCTATTGCAGTTACCATTTCTGCCGCTTGCTTAAGGCTCACAACGGCAAAAAAGTTGGACGGAATAAGGTAAGAGTATATAGTAGCATCATCACTCGGGCGGAAGGCCGAACAAATGAGCCCGACTGGCTTTACCGGGTAACCATAGCCACCCATCGGCACAGTATCTGTAGCGAACGCAGTAGTACGCTGGAAAGAATAAGGGCCGAGGCTATCTTTGCGCTGCTGTTCCTTAAAGGTTTTTAAAATAAGTGCGATGGCTTGTTTCCAGCGATCATCAAACGGAGTGTTATCGCCGGTTAGTTTCCAGTATTGGTAACCCAAACGCACGGGATAACAAAGTGAATCAATCTCCCATTTGCGCTCATGTACGCCAGGTTGCATTTTAGTAAGATCATGTACCCATTCGCTTACCTTATTCGGGTCGTCATAAAAAGCGTTTGCATAAGGGTCCTTTAAAATACAACCGGCCTGATGCCTGATCACACCCGCAACAAGTTGCTGCAATTGCTTGTCAGACTTTATTAAATTGAGATAGGGCCAAACCTGGGCGCTGCTGTCGCGCAACCACATGGCGTCGATATCACCGGTGATCACATAAGTATCTGGCTTACCGTCTTTAACACGATAAGTTACTGTTGTATCAAGTGTATTGGGAAAACAGTTACCAAACAACCAGCCCAATTCGTGGTCCTTAACCTTTGACTGAAATTCGGTAATTGCTTGTTCTATAGCCTTGCTTTTAAACCTGCGCTGCGCAAGCGGCGTACGCACTACCGGATATTCGGCAATTGCTGCGTTGGTAATGTCCGGACATAGAAATGCCGCACTCAAAATAGCTGTGTTCTGTACAAATTGGCGTCTGTTCATTTATAAAGGTGGTGGTTAATAACGGGTAGAAAGTTATCAAATATCGCCTAAATTAATAACAGATTACTAATATTATATCTGCGGTACTACCCCCTAGCTGCTTTTATTAGGGAAACTAATCTCAATGATAGAGCCGCCACCCGGCGACGATATGATGTTATAATGGCCATTAAGCAGCTTAACCTTACTTTGAATGGTTTTTAAACCTATACCATTACTTTTCTCGCTGGATGTATTAAAACCAACACCGTCATCCTTCACTGTTATCCGCACCTCCTCGGTACTTACTTCAACCTTAATATATGCTTCTTTGGCCTCCGCATGCTTAACTATATTCATCATCAGCTCCTGCACAATTCGATAAACAGCTATCTGGATAAATTTATCAAGCTTACGGGTTAATCCCATAAACTGACATTTAAAATGAACGGCCTGGCTAAACTGCCGGCATATATCTTCAATAGCGTCTCGCAAACCAAAATCTTCCAGGATAGTTGGCATTAGCTCATGCGAGATGCGGCGGCTTTCCTTAATAGCTTCGGCAAGCAAATTGCCGGTTTGCTGTAACGCGAGCTGATTTTCTTCCAACCTGTCTGGCCGGTTAATGTTGATCTGGCCCATATTCAGTTTAACGCCATATAATAGTTGTCCCAATCCGTTGTGCAGGCTCTCGGCTATACGTTTGCGTTCTTCCTCCTGGGTACTTAGCGTAGCCCTGAAGATCTCCTCCTGTTGCCGCTCAGCCATCTGCTTACGCTCCTTTACCAGCTGCTTATTTTTTTCTTTAAGCTTTATCTGGGTCGTAATATCCTGCGACATGCCAATAATGTGGCTGGGCACTCCAGCTTCATCACGTTTATAAACGGTTCTGCGGGTTTTTATCCAGTGCATTACGCCTTTACTATCAATGAGACGATAGGTAAGTTCTTTTACTTCATTATCTTTGGCATGCTGCAACTGCCTGATGTTCTCCTCAAACTTTTCGCGGTCGGCGGGATAAATAACAGCTTCAAAGAGTAAAGAGCCAATGGCCTTTATTTCATCCATGGTTTTCTGGAAAAGCTGCAGCACATTATTATTAGCATAAACAAGGTGCTTATTGTGTATATCGATCACGTATAACATATCCGGTGCGGCGTCTGCTATACCTTTAATCAGAGCGGCATCTTCCTTTATTCTGTCTTCGGCCTGCTTCATAGCCGATATGTCCATATCTACGCCCAATATCCGTTCGGGCTGGCCATTATCGCCAAAAACAACTGTCGCTTTTAATTTAATAAACTTTTTACGGCCGTTCGTTCTGATTTCCAGGATCTCCTCAAATTCCTTTTCGCTAAACTTAATATTAAATATCACCCTTTCGGCTGCCAGCCTGCCTCTTTCGGTAGAATACTGCCTGTAAATTTCCGGTTCAATGTCGCTTTCCTTTTCAAGCTCAAACAACCGGTACATACCGTCAGACCACTTATAGGATCCGCTTTGCCGATCATACTCCCAGCTGCCTATATTGGCAACTTCTTCCGACTGCTGTAATACCGTAAGGTTCTTAAACTTCTCTTCCTCAGCAAGTTTCTGCTCGGTAATATCTAAATTGGTAGCGATAAGACCATCGTTAAGCTTCACAAACATACTCGAAAACCATTTTTTAAAACCGTCATACTGATAGTTATACTCTATAGAACGTGGTTCGCCGGTTTTCATTACGTCCAGCATCACGTCAAAGAGGCCCATCTCCTTAATTCCGGGGAATTCGGCCCCATAAAGCTGACCAACCATATCAGTGCGGCCAGTAAGTTTCTCCAATTCGTGATTCACCAATTTGATCCTGAAATCAAGAATATTGCCTTGCTTGTCTCTTACCGCCTCATGCACTGCAATACCCATTAAGGTTGTATCAAAAAAAGACTGGAGCAGGTCACGGCTTTCCTTTAACTGCCGCTCTGCTTCCCTTTGCAACGTCATGTTCTGAATAACATTAACTATGTGAGTAGGTTCGCCCAGATCATTACGCTGAAATACTTTTCCACGCACTCTAAACCATTGCCAATCCTGGCCTTTCTGCCTGGCCTGGCATTCAACGGCATTAACCTCCTCATCCTCGAGGGTGGCAAAACGTTCATAATAACGGTCAACATCGGCCACATGGTCCGGATGAAACTCGGTCAGCAAAAGCGCCTCCTCATTTACATATACCAGCTGCCTGGACGGTATCTCCCTAACCACTAACAGGTCTGGCACCGTCTCGGTAATCCGTTTGATAAAATGCGCCTGTTCATTTACTTTTTCCTCCACCTCCTTCCGGTTATTGATATCGGAAAAACTGACAATAACGCCACGCTCAGAAAGTGTGACCTTCATGTGGGTCCAGCCGTCAAAAACGGGAGAATAAAACTCCATCTCTGCCTCCAACCGTTTATAAATCGCTGTTTCAATTGCGTTATACCAGTCCTGGCCTATATCAGCAGAAAAAAGCACAGAAAACTTCTTACCTTCAAGTTCCTTGCGGTCAACTTTCCATCCCTGGGCTGCCTGTTTGTTGAGATAAACGAGTCTGCCATCCCACCCAAACTCAAACACTGCGATAACACTTGCTTCAAGTATTTGAAATGCCTTTTGCCTTTCTATCTCGGCCTGCTTACGTTGCGTCATATCTTCAATCGCTACCATTACTCCGTCATCAAGAGGAATAATATTCACCATGGACCAAGTTTCCTGGCCTGAGGAATAAGAATACACTTCTTCAACAAAAGGCACTCCGCTCTCGGCTACTTTTATCATTTGGGCAAAGACTGGCTGTCTTTCAATGCCGGGAGAAATTTCCGTACGGCGTTTCCCAATAAGATCCCGTTTGTGCGAGCCTATTAGCCTCTCCTTAGCTCCATTTATAGCCATTAACTCAAAATCCACCACATGGCCCTCATTATCCCTGATAGCTTTGTTATGACTTAAAGCCAGCGGCAAGGTTTCAAATATGGCATTAAGTAACCGTTCCGATTTTCTTTGTTCCTGCCGCACTTCATACTCTTCAGTAACGTCTTGTACAGTTCCGTAAATACGGTCAACAAAGCTATTAGGATCTTTAAGATATTCTGCCTTGCGGCGTACAACACGTATCTGGCCATCTGCACGTATTATGCGCGTAAATACATCTAAACGTTGCTGCTGCTCATGCAAGGCCTTCATTTGCTGTAGAAACAACGGCCTATCATCGGGATGTATAAAAGAGATGAATCTTTCTGTAGTTATAACTTCGCTCTGGGGCTGCAAACCGTGAATGCGGTATAGCTCGTCGCTCCAATATAGATCAGTTCCGTTTAGCTGCAGCTCAAAATATCCCAACCGGCCTACTTCCTGCGCCAGTTTATGACGCCGCTGTTCCTCCAGCAACTTCGCCTTGGCTTCCTGCATCTCGTTAATCACTGTAATCATAACCACAACACCGGCTTCGGAAGGAATAATCTCCATCCTTATCCACGCACCTATGGTATTGGAGAAATACTCATGAACGCACCGACTTTTAGCCGCAATGCCATTCTGAACAACTTTATAACACTCGGTATTGCGCAGGTGCGGAAAAATTTCCCAATAATTGCGCCCCAACATAATATTGCGGTCCAGCTTTAGCAGTTCTTCTGCCTTAGTATTGAGGTAAACAAAATTACAGGCAGCGTCAAGCTCTATGCAAGCTACAGGTAAGCTGTCAAGTATTTTAAATGCCTGATCGGAAATCCTTTCGTTTGATTGATTGAACTGCATAAGAAAAGCGAACAATAAAAGAGAAGATTAGACATATGTGACGGGACCGGCAGTAAAAGATAAAACAACAACTGTGTTAAAAGATGCGTTTAATTTTAAAAAAGATAAGTTTAACACAATAATAATAAAAAATCCCGGCAAGTTAAACCTGCCGGGATTATTATGCGATTGCTTTAGCGATCATTATCTCATATGGTGTTGATCAGAATAATTGCCTGTAATTTCTTCGAGGTAGCCCTTTTCATTAACAGCCAAATTACTGATGCCGGAATCACCCCTTTTGTTTTGCCTTTTGAGATGAGCAAGGGGCAGCAATACTAATAATAATAAAGCGCTTTCCTGAAGTACGACACTTAATATTGACATGTTACTTACGTTTTTGCGCTGGCTACTATAGCCCGCACCCATTAAGTGCCAAAATAATGCCACACTTTAAAAAATTGCCCTTCTATTAATTAAAAATTTCAACGGCCCGTTCACGACCTTTTCAATTGCGTCAAAACTTCTTTTACCCACTATAACGATCAAAAATTTAACAGGCACAACAAGAAGTTAGCTTTTATTTAACACTCCTTCCCGCTTTATCCACCTGCCGGCGTAACGAAAGAAATACTGAGATGATCCTTTTTTAAACACCTGTATTCAATTCTGAACGATTGATAGCTTTGTTGTATGGCCGTTGAGCAAAACATTAAAGTACCTGGCAGCCTGATCGCTCTTACCCTTCGTTTACTACAAGCAGTTGTTCAGCATCTAGCCGCTTTAAGCCAGGAATAGATATCATGATTAACCATATTATTGCGCCTGCAATGGCAAGGCCCAACGTTAATTGTGCTTTTTTTCCGTTACGCGCTTCGAATGGCTGGGTTACCGGTTCAAATATAATAGGGTTATTATTTTTAGCGCCAGCAAAGGTTTTTATCGCTTTAAGATAGCCCGTCCGGTTCTCATTATTACCGATCCGGTCCAGGTAAACAAAATTTTGCAGTGAGGCCGTATCAAGACCCTTATCCTTTTCCTCAAAAAAATGTTCAAATTGATTTTGCCTTTCGGCATCGCTGAGATGACTGCTAATTTGCAAAGCATAACGAATACCTAACCACGCCGCGGGAGCCAGGTTAACTTTTGCCTTTACAGAAGTATCTGCGGCGCCGTTTACGGCCACAGGTCGGTCTGCAGAATCTTTCAACTTAGTCGTCGCCGTATCCGCCGCAACTAAAACGGGGCATACTACATAAAGATAGAACTTAACATGTTGATTATATCGCCCGCTTGTTTCAGCTCTCCGTGAAAACAAACTGTGTTTCTTGTCAATAAAATAGTGCTTTAGCTTGTAATACTTGGTTAAGGGCTGGTCCTTAACATGAGTAATATCATCAAGCGTAGTAAGCTTGCCGGTGGCTGTTACCATCCAACTCTGTGCAACCAGCGTGGAACCTATGATAAATATCGCAGCAATAAAAATGTAGAAAGTGGGCCAGTCACTGCGGTTTGTATTTTTGATAATAAGAAGTTTGGTACGCGGTCTTAACCACATCAGGAGTGGCATCCAGGGCATAGCTATGGGTAACCAAAGACTAACCAGATTCTCGTCTGGAGAAATGAGCTTTAATTTAATAATTAACAGCCAATGGAAAAAAGTATAAAGAGAAATAAAACCAATACTTATAAGCAAATAGGGTAGATAAATAAGTTTTAGTTTCAGTTTAAAATCAGACATGGTAAAAGGATAAGGATAGCAACATAGCTGCTAATATAATATCGTAACGCCTAAATATTTATTAAATTTGAATTATTTAGCCTATTTATTTGCTTCCGTATTTTTTCGATAGCTTAAGCTACACCACTGCCCACATAACTATTTGTTTTGTTTCAGATATTGGAACCAACTAAATTTTGGTCTGTTAAATTATTCAGGCTTTAGCAATAGTGCAAATGGAAAAAATAACAAATGGTGATATTACCGCCCTCGGCGTAACTGATCTGGATCTGCTGGTAAAGTTTAGCCGCGTGGCGAACGGGTTGCTGAAACATAAAGTGATGGACAAACAAACGGTGCTGATCAACCTGGAAGCGCTAATTGATGAGCCTGAACCCTATGCCCTTAAAAAGAACGGCAAGTTTAAAAACCTGGCTGATGAAGTGATCAGGCTGCGTAAAGCGGAGCACTTTATCAAGCAGCCCCGCGCTATCAATGAGCTCAAAAAGGAAATGGCCAATTTCCCGGTGTACGGCGCTGAATATATTGAACCGGGCGCCCTTGCCCAAATGAAAACTGCTATCCAGCTTCCGGTTGCAGTTGCGGGCGCTTTAATGCCCGATGCCCACCAGGGATATGGCCTTCCTATTGGCGGCGTGCTCGCCACAACGGCTAATACCATTATTCCCTATGCCGTAGGTGTCGATATTGCCTGCCGTATGTGTCTCAGCATTTTTGATATACCTGCTAAAGCTGTTGACAACGATAAGGAGCAGTTAAAAAGCCTGCTGTTAAAGCACACCCACTTTGGCATGGGTAGCGAAACAAAAAAGCATGATGACACTACGCTTTTTGATCGGCCGGAATGGAATGCCGTTAAACAAGTTCGTGCGCTGAAAGACAAAGCCTACAGACAACTCGGCACCTCAGGTACAGGAAATCACTTTGTGGAATGGGGAGAGCTTACTATACAGCAAGACGCATTGGATGGCGTACCTGCGGGTAACTACCTGGCGTTGCTTTCCCATTCGGGTTCGCGTGGGTTTGGGGGAAGCATAGCGGGCTACTATTCAGATCTGGCCATGAAAAAGACGAAGCTGCCGCATGAAGCGCGACACCTGGCCTGGCTGGATTTAGCAACCGAAGAGGGACAGGAGTACTGGCTAGCAATGAACCTGGCGGGCGATTATGCATCGGCTAACCACCACGAAATTCACAATAAAATTGCCAAGGCCTTTAACCGCCAACCCCTGATACGTATAGAAAACCACCACAATTTTGCCTGGAAAGAACAGCTTGCCGATGGAACCGAAGTGATGGTACACCGCAAAGGAGCTACTCCTGCCGGGAAAGGCGTGTTGGGTATTATTCCGGGTTCTATGAGCACGCCGGGCTTTGTGGTTAAAGGGAAAGGTGATCCCATTTCTATTAATTCCGCGGCGCACGGGGCCGGCCGTGTAATGAGCCGGAGCGCTGCTTTTAAAACATTAAAACGCGACATCGTGGAGGCCGAACTGAAGGACAAAAAGATTACGCTCTTAGGTTCGGACCTGGATGAAGCACCCATGGTATACAAGGATATCAACACGGTAATGGCCGCCCAGACAGATCTGGTTGAAGTTTTGGCCAAATTTCAACCCCGGATTGTGCGTATGGCAGACCCGAAGGAAAGGCCGGAAGATTAAGCGGCCTTCTACCTGTCTCTTAAGCACTCCCCATCGGGGAGGATCCCCCGGATCCCCAAGCAAATACTTATTTCTCTTGCCTCTTGAAGCATCTTTTTATAAGTTTACGGCCGACTAAAACTATTTCCCGATTATGAAACTTGTAAAAACCCCTATCCTATTGTCGTTAGCTATGATGCTTGTGGTGTCGCAGGAGGCTTGCCGTTCTAAAAAACTGGCTCAGAAAAAGCCTACAGCCGAGGTAGAAACCCCCGCACCAGAAACACCGGCCCCTAAGCCAGCGCCTGCTCCGCGTGCAGAACCTGCACAAGAAGAGGCTGCTCCGGCTAAACCCGACTATAATTTCCGCAACATTCAGTTTGAATTTAACTCAGCGGTGTTAAAAACGGATTCATACCCGATTTTGGACAAAGCTGCTGCAGCCATGAAACAAGATCCGTCTGTTAAATTCCTTTTAAGCGGCCATGCCTCAGCCGAAGGTACGCCTGAGCATAATAATGAGTTGTCTATAGAAAGAGCCAATGCGGTAAAAACATACCTGGTGAACACCGGCGTTCTGCAATCGCAACTGGCCCTCAGAGGCTTCGGCGCCACCAAACCCATTGCCAGCAATGACACCGAAGAAGGCCGCGCCGTTAACCGTCGCGTAGAGATTAAGAAGGTGAATTAATCGACTTCTGTTGATGTGTTTATAGTTGTCCATGGACCATAGTCGATAGTCCATGGCAACTATAGAACTATTGACTCCTACCATGGACCATGCACTATCAACTATCGACACCTCCTACACCGCCACAAAAATATCCACCTCCGCATCTTGTACAACGCACGATTTTTCGCTGTACACCTCAAAATCGGTGGTGTATTTTCTGGGTATCGGGCTGTTCCAGATGCGGTTCCAGGTTTTTCCTACTACCCCTTCGTTGATATTTCCCCTGGCGGTAAAAGTGGCGTATTTACCTCTTTGAATGGTTCTGGCGGTTAAGCCAGGGGCAACATGGTCAAGCGAGGGCACCCTTACGCCTAAGATCGTTGTGTAGGTTTGGGTATGATCGCCGTCGTAATCGGTATATACACCGTAAATATCCTTTCCTATTTTGTTGGGAATAAGCTTGCTGATATTTTCATCAAAAAACCGCTCCCATAAAAATTCGATGTCCGAAACAGCCTGATTGTTCCGGTTTGTTGTTCTGATGGCAAGGCCCACTACATGAAAAGTTTCGATAATAGCTGTATCCATAACACAATAATTGATACAGCAAAAGTAGCAGCAGGTTGTGACAACCCTATGTCAGCAGCGAAATGAAAAATCTAATTTTTTTAGCTTTTTTTATTTTTCCTGGCCACCGAGCCATAACAGGGCATTAATGATCAATTGGTTTTGATCCTTGTTGCCAAAAGTTTGAGAAAGTTCTTTATTGGTACCGTGCTCATAATCCATATCGTTGTGGCCCATATTTACGTAGACCATATGATAGCGGGTGTTGGTCCATACTACAGGGTAATAACCACTATGCCAGATCTCGCTTTGTTTAGGACCAGTGCCTAAGGGAAAACTAGCTGAATCAATAGCCAACAGAATTTTAATATCAGGATTTTTGCGCAGATCATTGCTCCAGCGGTACCATTCATTGGGTTGCGACTTAAACGTTTTGGGCAGATGCCTGGTAACCGGATGCTGCCTATCTTCCACCCGCAATACGGCTGGGGTGGGCCTCCAGGTGTTGCTTCCATACTGGCCCGAACCCAGGAAAATATTATGGTACCAATCCCAGTTTTGAGGATAAGTGGACGGCGTTAGTGCAAAGGCCGAAAAGTGAAATCCGAGCCAGCCGCCACCACGCTCCATGTATTGCTGAAAAGCATCCCGCTGAGCTGACTCTTCCGGGCGCGTATCTAAAAAGATCACCACCTGATAATGTGACAAAAACTGCGGATTAAGGTTATTCCAGTTACTGGTGGAATCATAGGTGAAATGATATTCTTTGGCAATTTGCGGGAACCACCGGTTGGCCTCATGCACAAAACTGATATGCGCGAGATCATTCCTGGCGGTATAAAAGGCGATGACATTAAACCGTGACTTATCCTTAGCGTATGCGGACGCAAAACTGATGACCAGCAGCATTAAAACGACTTTACTTAAGACTTTCATGGGCTTAATAGGGCGATCATTGGAAAACGCAAAGGCCTAAATGTCGATAATTTTTGCTTAATAAAGCAGAAAAAACAGGTTGATCAAGAATGGTGGACTATGGTTAATTGGCAGAGACCAGCGATCAGATTAAAACGGCAGAAAAACAAAAGCAGACGATACGCTTAAGCATACCGTCTGCCTCAAAAAAGATTGGATATATTTTTTCACAGGAGCAAAAGCACCCTGTTTGGTTTGGACATAAATTAGTCGCGGGTACGCAGCTTTTTAACGAAAGTGCTGGCATAAATAACTACACCTGCGCCAAAAATAATTTCTGAGCTAAAGAAAACGAATGTACCAAAGCTCAAACCGTTTGTTGAATCAACCGGATTTGAATGGTTAGGTGTAAATATTAAAGCAGAAGCAACTGCCAGAATTCCAATCAACGCTAATGCAAGGCCTAATGTTCTTTTCATACTTTTTGTATTAAACGGGGCAAATATAATTATATAAATGAATTGAAAGCAAAGAGGTGTACCGATGTGTTGAAAAAAATGCAGAATTAATGATAGCCGGGGGCATTATCGGTAACTGCTAGATGTATTTGGGCTGGTCGCTTTGCCATTTGCTTAATTTATCGATGCATCTATAGATAATATAAAGCGGCACAATACAGATCACGCCGAAAGAACAATCTATCAGTTGCCAGAAAAAGGGAATACCTCTTACCCGACCGGCTATAAATGCGAGCGGGATGATCATAACACAGGCAATAATACCGAACTGTACCACCCATTTATTTTTAACAGGTTCGGTGATAATACCGGCAAATAAAATGGCCAGCATTAAATGTGCAAATGCAAGCCAATCTGTACCGTAGGCTAAAAACGGATAGTGTCGATTTGTTGTAGCAACTGCATCATAAACCTTATCGAGCCACAGAAACATCCCGCTGTTACTGCCTCCTGTCGTCTTAACCAGCCAGGCCAGCTCTGCTTGTATAGGAAAAGCAGTGATACCGCTTACCGCCAGACCAATGACTACAATCACCAAATTAATGTTGATAATGCGCTGAAGTCTCTTTTCTGATTTCATGGCTATTTATTATTTATTGACAACTCAAAATAAATAAAAGTACTTTGAAATTAAAAGTAAAATAAAAAGAAAAACAACAGCAGTCTTCCGGAACCTAAATGCCTTTGCAGTTATTACTCCCGCGACGGAACACCCTCTTCAAAATGCAGGTTAGCCTCCTCGGTAAAAAGCACATAGGCGCGTCGCCAGGGAGCATCGCCGATAAGCCGCCACTGGTGCCCGGTACCTTTGGTATCCATGGCAATCAGAATTTCGCCCGGGCGCAGGATAAATGTTTCGCCCGACCAGTTGGTAAATTCAAGCGCACCTTCCAGGCTAATCACAAATTGGGTAGTAGGTGCGTTGTGCCAGTCGAGGGTTGAGCCGGGGGGCGACTCCTGTACTTTGAGCGATACCACTTGTGTCATCAGATTTTCTTTGAGCCAGCCAGTTAAAACATGCGAGTGGCCGTCGTCGCCAGTTATAAGCTTGTACGCTTTAATCATTTCAAAAATTTAGATATAAAAATAGCCGGTCCGCAAGGACTAGGCTATTGGCTGCTAATATAGCATATGAAGATTTACTTTGGGTATTTTGTTAAGCGCTTAATGTCTTACCTTAACCTTGTTGATGATTTGTGCCTGCGCATGCTCCTTCACTATTACGGCAGGGCGCATGTTATAGTCGGAAACAGTTCCGCGTACAAAAAAAGGTTTACCCACCCATCTGCCTGCTATTTGCTTCTTATATATCTTGTCGAAATGTGGGATCAATACGGCTACTTTGCTATCTTCAGCTCCGTTACCGAGGAAAAAAATTGCGGTATCGGCACTCATTCTGTAATCGCTGATGGTATCCATAACGGTAACAGATTGTCCAGGCTTGTTTGGCACGTTCTTAGCAAGCAACACACCTGCAAGCGCCTGATTGGAATAGTCTGTATGCACTTTCTTTTGAGCAGACGCGGACAATATGCACAAGCAGGTTATGGCAGTGCAAATTAATACCTGCTTTGCGGCTAGACTGCTAAATTTGACGATTAACGATTTCATACGTTTCAAGTTTGTTAACAATTATTACAGTTATGTTGCTAAACTTGTTTTTTAAACACACCAATAGCACGTTGGAATCAGTTATTATATACAATGGTCAGGGAGATGTGGTTAATCGCTCGTATACCCCAGTATTAAATTCTAAATACTGTTTTTGTTATGATTAGAAAGCATGTCCCGGCCCGTTTGTTATTCCTAATCATAGGACCATTACTAATGCAACAATTGTCGGCACAGCCTGTAACAAGACCATTTCCGCAGCATACAACTTACTGTAAAGGCAGCATTAAACCGAGCCAGTACAATCAACACACGCTTGACCAGCAGGTATTACAGTTTTATCATGAATGGAAGCAAAAGTACGTGCGCAAGGGCTGTGGGCCGGGTGAATATTATGTTTGGTTCGGCAATAACACATCAGGCAAGATCTGCGTGTCAGAAGGTCAGGGCTACGGCATGATGATTATGTGTTACATGGCCGGTGCAGATGCAGATGCCCAGCATATCTATAATGGCATGTTTCGCTATTATCGCGCTCATGCCAGCCACTACAGCCCCTACCTGATGGCTTGGGCGCAAACTACAGGCTGTAAAAATACCGACGGCAGTTCGGCAACCGACGGCGACCTGGACATTGCCTATTCCCTGCTGTTGGCCAACAAACAATGGGGCAGCCATGGCAGTATCAATTATATAAAGGAAGCCCGGCTTATCTTAAAGGCCATTGAACAAAAAGAAATCAATCCAGTTGCGTTTAACGTGATGTTAAGCAGCGAGGCAGCGTCAGACAGTGATGATTATTTCGACATGCGCTCATCAGACTTTATGCCCAACCATTTCCGGGCTTTTTATAATGCAGATCATAACCCGCTCTGGAAAAAGGCAATAGATCGAAACTACCAGCTTTTTATCAAAATGCAGGAAGAATTTAGTCCGGATGCGGGCCTGCTGCCAGATTTTATTATCCACACCAATCGTCACCCTCATCCTGCCAAACCTCATTATCTCGAATCGCCTTTTGACGGATGTTATTATTATAATGCCTGCCGGGTGCCCTGGCGGCTGAGCACCGATTATCTTCTAAACGGCGATCCTCGAGCTCATCAGATCCTTCAAAAGATTAACGCCTGGGTTAGGGAAACCACCCAAAACAATCCCGACAACTTGTCGGCGGGTTACACCTTAGCCGGGAACGACCTGAAAAGCCACTACTTTGAAGCGCTTAGTTTTATTTGCCCCTTTGCAGTTTCGGCCAGCATCGACAGTAAGAATCAGCGTTGGTTAAACAGCGTGTGGGATTACAGCCTCCGCTTTAAGCTGAAGGATTTTGACTATTACGACAACACCATCAAGCTCATTAATATGATCATCATCAGCGGCAATAGCTGGCAGCCTTAATAGTAAAGTTATTTGAGGATCAACACCGGCCGCTTTGCATTAAGTGCAAGCGCCTCTGTAATATTACGATGCGTTAGATTATAAAAAAAGCTGTTTTTGCCCGGCAGCGCTGCAATGAGATCCAGGTTATTTTCCCTCGCAAAACTCAAAATAGCGTGTATCTTATTACGTTCATTGGCCTGGTATACCTCATATCGATAACCAACCATCAGGTCGGCGATGGCCTTATTCAATTCTTCCTGATGCTCGCGTGAGTTTTCGTCAATATCAAGCAATAACAATTGAGGCTGTTCATTCGGTGCAATAAGTTTCAAGCCATCCAAAAGCGCTAAACCAGATGCGGTTTTCAGTTCAACCGGCACTAAAACATTTTTAATGGATCGATACGCTGCATCAGCAGGAACAACTAATACCGGCACTGGGCTGGATTTGGCTATGCTTACCAATTCTCCGGCTATATAGCCTTCGTCCAGTTCGGAACTATTACTGCCGAGTACCAGTAGGTCCGGCTTAATTTCCGCTATCGCCTCATGAACGGCGCGCAGCAAGGGCGACTCACTAAGGGCCGTATCAACCTTTACCGATGCACTTACCTGACTTTGAATATTCTCCTGCAGTTGTTTTAACTGCGCAATTGCCTTCCCGCGTTCTTCCCTGATATCGTCTGCATTGAGCTGCACAAAATCTGCCGAGGGCAACAATTCAGCATAAATGGAAATGTAAAAGCTTTTCAGCAATACAATACGCTCCGCCTTACTTTCATTAACCAGGGCAACGGCAAAATTGATAGCGTTATTACATACAGTAGAGAAATCAACAGGTATAAGTATAGTTTTCATGTTTGTACATTAATTAAATTAACAACAGTTAAATATTCAACTTATTGTCCAAATTTTTTTATATCCCCTTCAGGTTATGGATCATCTGGTTAACCAGCATAATACCTTTTTGCAACTCCTCCATATCAATTTCCCCGGCTGCAGCCGCATATACATCGGCTACCCAGGGGTAGAGCTGGTCCTTGAGGGCTATGCCTTCATCAGTCAGAAAAATAAGTTTGTTCCGGCGGTCATGTGCATCTTCAGTTCTTTTCACCAATTGCCGTTTCACCAGGTTGTCGATCAGATAGGTCATGCTTGATTTATCACGCAGGGTCAGATCGGCAAGCTCCTGCTGGTTCACGCCATCTTTTCTCCATAGGGTAGACATCACTTCCAGCATTTCAAAGGTAATATTGATGTTGTGTTCTCTGATCTTTACCTGGATAAACTGGCGCACATGGTTTCGCAGCTCGCTCATGGTCCGCCCGAACTCCAGCGCCAGGTCTGCCTTGGTATTTGACTGAGAATTTGATGTCATGTTTGGCAAATTTAAAAGATTACGAGAATTTTAGTGTGCTGCATCGGCTAAACTCACCTTGTTCTTAGAAGTTTTTATAAACAGCAATACAATGGGTACACAAGCCAGAAACATTATCCCCACCCACAAGAACACATCCATGTAGGATAATAAGGTAGCCTGCCTGGTAACAGAGCCGTCAAGCATGGCATAGGCCGATTGCCGGGCGGTAAGACTATCAAGCCCATGACTGCGCATGCCCGCCGCCATCTGGCTTACCCGTTGCTGTACCGAAGTGCTATTGACATTTAAATTGGTTACCAGCGCGTAACGGTGTACCTGCGTTTGCCGGGAAACAAAGGTTGAGATGAGCGCCACACCGAACGAACCGCCCAACTGCCGCATCATACCAGAAAAAGCTGCCCCCTGCCCTATCTGCTGACCTTTTAAGGTAGAAAGCGACATGGTACTGATTGGTACCGACAACAGGCCGAGACCGAAACCACGGATAATCAAGATCCAGAAAAAATCACCGCTGCTGGTCCAGGGCGTTAATATCGAGTACGAGAAATAACTATAAACGAAGAAGACTGTCATTCCAACCGCTATCAGATATTTTTGCGGTACGCCCCGCTGAATCAGCTGCGCAACAACGGGCATCATCACCGCCACAAACAAAGTACTCGGCAACTGTAGCATCCCCGATTGCTGCGCGGTCCACCCCAAAAGCGATTGGGTATACAGCGGAATCACAAAAGTGGACCCGAACAGACCAAGTCCCATAATAAAGGAGAGCATAACGCCGATACGCAGGTTACCATTCTTGAGCACCCTCAACTCCACTACAGGATACTTGTAGTCCAGCTCTCGCCACAAGAACAGTAAAAAGCCCACTACAGCGATACAGCTTAAAATGATAATGAGCTTACTGCTAAACCAGTCGTCTTCCTGACCTTTCTCCAGCACATACTGTAATGAAGCTACACTGGCAGTTAGCAAACCAATTCCCCACCAGTCCACATCACTAATTGGCCGCTTTTCTTCATATCTGGGGCTGCGCACATATTGCAGGGTAAGTAATGTAGCTATAATGCCAACCGGAATATTAATATAAAAGATAAATGGCCAGGAAAAATTATCTACAATATAACCACCCAGCGGTGGCCCCAGGGTTGGGCCTACAATTACCCCCAGCGTATAAATAGCCTGCGCCATGGCCCGTTTTTGCGGCGGCCAGCTCTCCGTAATAATGGTTTGCGAAGTTACCAGCAAGGCGCCGCCCCCCATACCCTGTATAAACCGAAACACGATGAGCTCCCATATACTATGTGCGTTACCACAGAGGAAAGAACAAACCGTAAAAATGATCACCGACGCGGCAAAGTAGTTGCGCCGGCCAAATTGCTGTGACAACCAACTCGTCATAGGAACTACGATAACGTTGGCTAATGAATAAGCCGTAATTACCCAGCTGATCTCATTCAAGGTAGCGCCGAGGTTACCCTTCATATCATTGAGGGCTACGTTGACAATAGTAGTATCTATAATTTCCAGGAGCGCACAAAATACCGCTGTTATGGTAATAATTATTCGCCTTGGCCCGTATTCTATCAAAGATTCCGCTTGTGTCATGCTTAGCTTTTGATTACGACACAAAGTTAAATATTTAATAGTTTGAATTCAAACCAATTTTAGATTTAGAGGTTGGGATGACATTCTAACAATCTGTCTTTGCGAGGCACGAAGCAACCTCGTCGGCAAGTTTGTAACTTTGCTTATTTAGCAGCAGAACAACACACGGCAAGTAAACTTATTTTAAGAACATAAAAGATATGCTTACATCTTTTGATCAGAAATTTTGTACGTTACTCGAATATCATTTGACTGAAGCTTTCTCAAATGCCGAAGAGGCTGAACTGAGAAGATTTTGGTGCGATGGCATCAACTTGCCTGAAGAATCCGCGAGTGCAGCTAAAAGTGTTAATGACACGCGGAATATCCGTACGACGGCATGGATCGGCAATAACGGACAGGATGAATATGAGACGATCATTACATTTGGCAGAAAATCATTAAGCAGGTATGCAAGGAGCCTAAGCCTTGATGAATGTTTGCCTCCCGCTACTGATAACGGATGGTACTTAATAGATACGCAAAAGAAAACGTTGGCAATTCAACTGCTGTAGATTGAGATAGATATGTAATCAAACAGTTTTAAGTTACTCCTAATATCTGATTTAGCGATTACATCTATAATTCCCACGGGTGATACAATCGCGCTGCCATGTTAAGCACTCATCGCAGATGAGCGCAAGCCGCTTTCCTAACCTCATTTTTACATTCCACTTCCATCCTATCTCCTTTAATTTGCAGCGCAACTACCGGTGCCGGCAAACATGATAGCTGTTTGGTAGTTTGATTTTAGTTATGGAGCGGGATGTGTTATGAAGATCAATACTTTTCGGGCGTTTAAGAGCCGCAATTACAGACTGTACTTTGGCGGGCAATCTGTGTCGCTCATTGGTACCTGGATGCAGAAGACGGCTGTAAGCTGGGTAGTCTTCTCGCTCACACATTCTACTTTTATGCTCGGCGTGTCTTTATTTGCCAGCCAGTTCCCCTCATTTCTGCTTTCGTTGTGGGGAGGTGTGGTTTCAGATCGATATAACCGCTACAAGGTATTACTCGCCACACAGGTTGCATCCATGATCCAGGCATCGGCATTAACGTTACTGATTTTTCTGAGCCATTATAACGTTTGGGAAATACTGGGACTTAGCGTAGTACTGGGCACCATCAACGCATTTGACGTGCCCGCCCGCCAGGCATTGGTTTATGAGATGATCAATGATAAAGACGATCTGCCTAATGCACTGGCACTAAATTCGTCCATGGTCAATCTCTCGCGGATCATTGGTCCGGGTATTGCCGGCTTTGTGTTGGAGTACGCGGGCGACGGCTTTTGTTTCATGTCTAATGCACTGAGCTTTATCGCGGTAATAGGTTCGCTGTTAATGATGAAACTGCCGCCTTATCAACCTAAAGCACGCACCAAAAATGCTTTTGGCGAACTCAAGGAAGGACTGAGCTATGTAAAAAAGACGCCTTCCATTGGCTTTGTGGTACTCATGATAGGCTTGGTAAGTCTTTTTGTATTGCCTTACAATACGCTCATCCCCTATTTTGCCCGCATCGTTTTCAAAGGCAATGCTACCACATTTGGCGTAATAGACAGTGCCATTGGTTTCGGGGCCTTTATAGGGGCGTTGTACCTGGCCTCACTCAAAACGGGTAGCAACCTTAAACTCGTTCTGGCTATTAACACCTTAATATTAGGCGCAGGACTTGTTCTTTTCTCGCATCAGCATATTTACTTAATCGCCCTGCTCTTTGCCATGATCACCGGCTTTGGCATGATGTCGCAAAACGCTATCAGCAATACGCTTATCCAAACTATTGTTGAACCGAGCATGCGCGGCCGGGTGATCAGTCTGTATGTAACCGTCTTTTTCGGTATGCAGCCATTAGGTGGTTTGCTGGTGGGTTCTGTATCCAAACTTATCGGTACACCTGATACTATTTTGCTCGAAGGAATTGCCGGCGTGATCATTGGCCTCATTCATTATCGCTATCTGCGGAAAGAGAAGCTTAAATCGCGGCAAAATGTAATGGCGCATGAAGAGGCCGAGGTACAGGCACAGAAAACCTAATCGATATAAACGACTCTCCTGTTGGTGCACTGCCTGGCGATCAATTCGCCCTAAAAGCAGATTAGCGATTGATGCTTTCCCTTTCGGTAATCACATGCAATCGCTAATTCAATTAAACAGCGTTATTTTATATAGTCGCGCAGTTTATTTTTTTTCGAACTGATACAGCGTCATAGACTTATAGGTCTTTCCAGGCAACAGTTCTGTTGACGGGAACTGAGGCTGATTAGGTGAATCCGGGTAATGCTGGGTTTCCAGACAGAAGCCTGTACGGTACTCATTTTTCAAACCATGTTTCATGGTGAATTTACCGCTCATAAAGTTGCCGCTGTAAAACTGGATACCCGGTTCAGTAGTAAACACTTTCATTACCAGTCCGGTTTTATCGCCAATCACAGTTACTACCGGCGTATTGATGGTATGCTTGTTTAACACATAGTTATGGTCGTAACCTTTACCATTTTTAAGCTGCTCGTTATTATCCTTAATGCGGGCGCCAATTTCAAGCGGAGCTTTAAAGTCAAACGGCGTTCCGTGTACGGGCTCAATCTTTCCGGTAGGGATCAGCGTTGAATCAACCGGGGTATAGTTGTCGGCATCAATTTGCAGCACATGCTTCAAAATATCACCATTGGCAGCACCATTGAGGTTCCAGTAAGCGTGATTGGTAAGGTTTACTACGGTAGGCTTATCTGTAGTAGCCTCATACATAATTTGAAGGCTGTTATATTTGGTTACGGTATAGGTAACTTTAACTTTCAACGTACCCGGATAACCTTCTTCCATGTCTTTTGAAGTATAGGTAAGTTCCAGTTCATGGTCGTTCAGTTGTTTAGCATCCCATACTTTGGAGTCAAAACCCTGCTTACCACCGTGAAGTGAGTTAGGCCCGTTATTTTTAAATAAGTTATAGGTTTTACCATCCAGTTTAAATTGTCCTTTGGCGATACGGTTACCATAACGGCCAATCAAAGCGCCGTAGTAATCGTTGGCAGCATCCTGATAGCCTTTAGGACTATCAAATCCGTCAACAACGTCAACCAGTTTATGATTTTTATCGGGCACCAGTAAGCTAACTAACCGGCCGCCATAATTAGTGATGGCGGCAACCATGCCGTTTTTACCTTTGAGCTCATACAGTTTAACCTGTTTGCCGTCAATGGTCTTTTTAAAGTTATTGCTATCCGGAAGCAATTTACTGATCATTGAATCCCGGTTGGTGCTATCTGCAGCCGAAGCACTGGTATTGGATTTTTGCTGGCATCCGCTATTGGTAAATACGGCTGCAAGAGCCAGCGCTGCCAATCCGCCTTTGATAAACAATTTCATAAATGGTAACTGTATTTGTTTGTTAGGTTCGTTATATAGGGTTTATAATTACGCTAATATATAGCAATCTTTAAAATAATTGTACAATCAACCATTATTTTTTACTGTCAATTACACATTTCTTAAAGCACTTTTTTTATCCGCTTATCGTCCTTTACCCCGATAATCTACCATCTTAATAATAAATTCATTGTTTTGTTGTTATTTTGTTTGTAAACATTTGGTTTAATGCACAAACATCGTAAAAGAAGAGTAGTTTTAGTTGCAATAGTGGTTACGTTGTTCTGCGCGTCCTATGCCCAGCACCGGTATGGCAATAAGCCGCTGATGACCGGACATATGCAGGATAAGCGCTTGAACGAAACCTCCGGAATTGCGGCTTCTGCTATTAATCCAGACATCTATTATGTGCATAATGACAGCGGCGACACCAGCCGTTTTTTTGCCATAACGCCTAATGGGACACTGAAACGCACCTTTTATTTTAAAGGAGATCCACGGGCATCTTTAGGCGTGACCGATTGTGAGGATATTGCTGTAGGCCCTGGCCCTGATACCGGCAAGAGCTACATTTACCTGGGCGATATTGGCGACAACCACTCCACGAGGCCATACATTACGGTTTACCGTATTCCGGAACCGTCCATTACTCAGCCCGACAGCATTGTTAAAGCTGTGCCCCTGCACCTGAAATATCCCGACGGCGCTAAAGATGCTGAAACGCTGATGGTTGACCCGCTGGAAAAACTACTGTACATTGTAAGCAAGCGGCACGACCGGGTAGGTGTTTATACTACGCCACTAACTTTCAAAGCCAATGATACGCTTACGTTAACCAAAAGATGCCAGCTGCATTTTTCTGGATTACCGCTTTTTAAATGGATCACGGCGGGCGATATTTCGAAAGACGGCAGACAGATTTTGTTGAAGAGCTACGTACGCGTTTACTACTGGCGCAGAAACGGCAGTGAACCTATATGGCAAACTATGCAGAGAAATCCAACCAGACTGCCGTACGAAGAAGAAAAGCAAGGGGAGGCTATTGGTTTTACCAATGATGGAAAAGCATATTATACCACCAGCGAAGGCGTTTATGCCCCCATTTATTTATATCAGCTTCCGGCTATACGGTAAAGCCTAAACCACGTGCGGCGTACTTTCATCTTTTATCTCTTCCCAGTAAATGGTATCTACAAATACGCCGTTTTGTATAGCTACATGCGCCTTAACCCTTTCAAGCTTCTCATGTAACTCTTCTTTGCACAGGTCACCTGCTGAATAATAGTAAATAACATTACCCGTAATGCTATTTATAAATCTAAAGTGCTTGCCCCCGGTTTTCATAGTCATCTCCCTCATACTTATAACGATTACAATTGCTACCTAAGTATGTTTCATTGTGGCGTTTAATGCCATACTTCTGGCTTTAGGCTTTCTGCTTATATTAGTGCAATGGAAAAAAACAGAATGGAGGCGTTTAGCGACGGCGTGCTGGCCATTATCATCACCATTATGGTATTGGAGCTCAAAGTTCCGCACGGCGACCACTTTACCGATCTGCTGCCCGTATGGCCCATATTTCTCAGTTACCTGCTTAGCTTTATTTACGTAGGCATTTATTGGAACAATCATCACCACATGCTTTATGCGGTAAAGCACATTAACGGATCGGTGCTATGGGCCAACCTTAACCTTTTATTTTGGCTGTCGCTTATCCCTTTCGTTACCGCCTGGATGGGGGAAAATCACTTCAGTATGTGGCCGGTTACCATTTACGGCATTGATCTGCTGATGTGTGCTTTGTCTTACAGCCTGCTCTTATCGCGACTGCTTACGCAGGAAGGCCCCGACTCGCTGTTGGCGCGCGCAGTGGGCAAGGGCAAAAAAGGAAAGGTTTCTGTTTTGATTTATGTATTAGCGATAGGTGCAAGCTTCATTAACTCCTGGATCAGCTTTGGCTTGTATGGCGTGGTAGCCGTAATCTGGTTTATTCCGGATAAACGAATAGAAAGCAAGCTTATTGAGGGCCACAGGAATGTCTAAACACGGTGTGAGCGCTCCAATTTTCAATCCTGATTTATAAGTCGTTCCTAATTGCCTAACTTCGCAGCATTATATGAAAAAGTTTTCTGAGAGCAGTGCCGCAAAATATACCATAATATTGATACTGGTTACTTTTGTACTGCGTATTCTAATAGCCGCTTATACCGGTTTAGGTATCGGCGAATCATACTATTTCAGGGGAGCGCTTAAACTGGAGCTGAGCTATTTTGACCAGCCACCATTATTCTTCTGGCTGAGTGGCCTAACCATCAAAATTTTCGGGCTTACTGCGCTGGGGCTACGTTTTCCTGCGGTTCTGCTCTTTGCAGGCACAAGTTGGCTCCTGTTTTTGGTCACCAAACAACTGTTCAATGCCAAAGCCGGCTTCTGGGCGGTATTGTTGATTAACCTGAGCGCCGTTTTTACCATCTCGGTAGCCTGCTGGTATCAGCCCGATGCGCCATTAATGTTTTTCTGGATGCTGAGCATTTATCTCATTGTAAAGATCCTTGGTATTAACGATGTTCAGCACCGATCGACGGGAAATATCTATTTGCTGTGGATTCTGGCAGGCATCAGCACCGGTTTAGCTACTTTAAGCAAATACCACGTTATTTTTCTATTTGCAGGCTTGTTCCTATACATTATCACCAATAAAGATCAACGCAAATGGCTGCGCCACCCGGGACCGTACATTGCCGTGCTGATCACCTTTATTATGGCCTTCCCTATTTTGTGGTGGAACTATAATAACCACTGGGTATCTTTTGTGTTCCAGGGTTCAAGGGCCGGCACAAGCACCCAAAAGGGACACGTTGAGCTGCACCCAGAATGGTTTCTGCGGAGTATCATCGGCCAGTCGCTGTGGTTGCTGCCATGGATCTGGGTGCCAATGATGGGCGCATTGATCCGTAGCTATAAGGATCGCAACATCTCAAAGGCCTATAGCTTCTGTTTCTGGACGGCTATATTACCTATTGTATTTTTTACTGTTGTTACGCTATGGTCAAACCTGCAGTATCACTTTCACTGGCAGGCTCCCGGCTACATGATGCTATTTATGCCGCTTGGCTACGCGGTTGATCAGAACTTAACGAGCGGATCTTTAAAAGCACGGTCAACACGCCGCTGGTTAAGATTTTCGGCTTGTTTTACCGTGATTACTATTGGCGTATTAAGCATCCACATGGTACCGGGTTCTGGCAGTATTACGGCCCTAAATGGATCGTGCAACAGGCCCATGGCGATAATGTAGATCCAACTATACAGGGCATTGATTACGATGATATCAAAACCTATTTTGAACAACATGGATACCTAAACAATCCCAAGATATTTACCGGAACACCGCGCTGGTGGTTAACCGGTAAAGTAGATTGGGTGTTGCGGGGACAAAAACCTATTGCCGTTTTCAGCGATGATCCGCGCAACCTGGCTTTCATGGTTGATCCGCAAAAACTGGTTGGCGATGATTGTATCATCATTGGTCAGGAAGAGGAACCGGACGTAATGAACAACGCAAAGCCGTTCTTCGACAGCGTACAGAAATTGCCTGACATTGTAATTACCCGCCACGGTCGCGACGAACTGCACTTGCAGGCCTACTATGGCAAAAACTTCCATAAACCGGCCACTCCGAGGGAAGACCTGCCACTGTACCGCCAGTTAACCGGCAGGTCACCGTTTTAAAGCAAAAAGAATATTAAGTTTGTTCCCGGCTCGTTCTGAGTTCGGGAACTTTTATTTTAAGCCTATGCGTACCGCAAAATCGATTGTTAATGCTATAGTTTGTTTGCTTGCCGTGATCATGGCTACGCCTGCATCAGCTCAAAAGCTCACTTATACCGTTACCGTTCCTCCTGGCACTAAGGATTGTTTCATCGCCGGCGACATGAATGCATGGACCCCTCACGAAATGGTGAAGACAGGCCCGAACAAATATCAGCTCAGTGTAGACGGGGCAGAGCCAAGCCGGCATTACACTTACCTGAACGGACCAGCATTTACTTTTGCGGAAGTTATTTCATCAAACAGAACTTATAACGAGGCAGACAGCGTAAGCGGATGGAAGGAAATTTGGAACCCAAATAAGAGCCGAGCTATCAAGGTAGCATCAGGATCTGCTAAAAGCTATTTTTTTCACTCCAAAATTGTGGATAGCCGCAACATTGCCGTTTGGCTGCCTGATGGCTACTCCCTTCGCCAGAAGTATAACGTGGTCTACATGCACGACGGCCAGATGCTTTTTGATTCGACCACCACCTGGAACCGCAAGGAATGGCAGGTTGATGAGGTTGTAGGCAAGCTTATCGCCAGCGGACAATTAAAGCAAACCATCATAGTAGGTATAGACAATAACGGTAATAAGCGCGAAGCAGAGTTTTTTCCGCAAAAAATAGTCGGCAGCATTCCGCAACCACAACAAAGCGATCTGCTTAAATTAATGCCCGGCGGACCGATTGCCGATAGCTATTTAAAATTTATTGTGAGAGAATTAAAGCCTTATATCGATGCTCATTACTCAACCTATAAAGGTGCCGAGCATACTTTTATCGGCGGCTCCAGCCTCGGCGGCATGATCTCGCTGTATGCTATCTGCGAATACCCTAACGTCTTTTCCGGAGCCTTCTGCATGTCGACACATTGGGTAGGTACTTTTTACCAGAACAGCCGAATACCAGATGCCTATCTTCAGTATCTCGACAAGCATATTCCTGCTCCTCAAACCCACAAGCTTTATTTTGATCACGGCGACCAAACACTTGACTCGCTTTATGCACCTGCGCAGGGTAAAGTTGACGCGCTATTCAAGGCTAAAGGTTATAACGCCAGCAATTTTAAAAGTCTGATCTTTCCGGGGGCAGCACATATAGAAAGTGATTGGGCCAAGCGGTTGAGTATTCCGTTTTTGTTTTTGTTGGGGAGGGATAAGTAGACATAAATTATGAACTATTGTCATGCTGAGTTATAAAATCCGGAGGACTCTGAAGGTGAAATGACAGGGATCTAACTAAATAAAAAGCTGGGTCATGCTGAATTTATTTCAGCACCCCACATGCAAGGTTCTCGTCCTGTGGGGTCCCGAAACAAGTTCGGGATGACCCTTAGAGTGAATTTTTCGAATTTGTCATGGGTAGTTTATCGAAGCCTTAGTGGGTAGGCCTTTACACACCCTTCGACTGCGCTCAGCGTGACCCATCTTTTTTAATAACCAAAGCTTTGATCAGCAATATGAAGCAATTTCCTCCCCGGATCGGAGAAGTAATCCCAGTACATCAATCCTGCTAATTTTTTGTCTTTGATGTAGTTGCACTTGGCCTGCAAAGACTCTGCATCTTCGTAAGAAACCCTTATCCACGACTCATCATTAAAAAAATAAGGTGCTTTGCCTTCTTCATCCCAATACCGTTTCCAACCGTACAAGTGTGGTAATTGAGCCACGCGGGCTAGTCCGCCGCGAAAAGGTGGACGTTTAGTATATTTTCGGTTAAGAGGATCGCCATTGGTCATTTGAAACGCCGCCGGAAAGAAGCCTGCACCTAAAACGAGTTTGCTGGCGGGCACGCCAGCTTCCACAAAACCTTTCACCGCCCCATCTGCTGATCCTTGCGGGTCCCAACCGCGCGGCGAATACAGAAAATGGCCGCCTGCCAGTTCCGGTGTATTAAAATTATAGGCCATCAGGCAAACGTAGTCCACGTATTGCTGCACTTTATCCATCTCCGTATGCGGAACAAAGTGCGGCGCCCAGCCATCAACCGCGGTGGTGATCAGGTAATGCTTTCCGGTTTTTTGCTCCAGCTGATCAAAGCACTCGCGCAGGGCCTTAAACGTAAGGGTATAATTCTGCTTGTCTTCCGGCCGGTAGATATTACCACCTTGGCCGGGATAGCCTGGGAACTCCCAATCAATGTCGATGCCATCGAGATTAAACCGTTCCATCAATTCAGCGCAGCTTGTGGCGAAAGTTTGTCTTCCGGCTTCAGTAAGCGCCATATTTGAAAAATTATGGCTCCACCCTAATCCTCCTACAGACAGCAGTACTTTAAGCTTTGGGTTTTGCCGTTTAAGAGCGACGAGGTTATGAAGGTTAACCGCATCCGTTTTAGGATATTGCAGGTAAGCACGGTTATTACCAAGATTGGCAAAAGCGTAAAGCAGGTGGGTAAGTTTAGCGGCCTCAATTTGGTTGGCCTTAACTAAGTTCCCCCTGTAACCGCCTGCATAGGTAATAATCACCGGTCTTTGCGCAATGGCCAGCCCAAAAGTTAAAACTAACAGAAAGAGTAAGCAGCGAGATTTCATAACTTGTTTCACTGCCTACAACAACCAAATTAGCTTACCCGTTTGCCATGGAGCAATAAATCCATGGCGTGCTGAAACGAACCAGCCGCAACCACGTTGCCGGCATTCACAAAGAAGATTTCGTCGGCATTCTCGATGGTGTTCAAGCGGTGGGCTATGATTACGCGGGTCGTTTTTTCTGGCAGCTGATCCAGGATCTCGCTTAACAATTTTTCGGTTACGGTATCAATATTAGCCGTTGCCTCATCAAGGATAAGCAATTCGGGGTCGCGCAGCACGGCTCTGATAAAGGCGATGAGCTGTTTCTGACCCAAACTTATGCTATCCCCTCCTGTAGTTACCGGTGTATCAAGTCCATTCTCAAAAATGGCAAGTAATTTTTCCAGGCGGGCCTCGTGGATCACCTGTTCCAATTGCTCATTGGAGTAATCTTTATAGGCGCTATTGCCATAAAGAATATTGTCTTTTACCGTACCTGTGAACAGGAACGGCTCCTGTAAAATAAAGCCGATCTTTTGCGTGCGCTCCTCAGGTGTAAAGCTTCTGATGTCACGCCCGTTCAGCAATATTTTGCCTGAGGTAGGATCATACAACCGGGCCATCAGCGAGGCTGTGGTGGTTTTGCCACCGCCTGTAGGGCCAACCAGTGCATAAGTTTTGCCGGCTTCGAGCTTAAGATTTATATGATGCAGAATTTCCCGGCCGCCGGAGTAGGCAAATGAAACATCTTTAAAGGTTAGCAGCGCAGCATCTGGTTCCTGCTTCTGATCCTCGATGTATACCAGGTCCGATTCCATCCCAAGGATAATCGAAATGCGATCCCAACCAGCCATAGCCACCTGAAAGTTGGTCCACAAGGCCGCAAGCTGCCTTAACGGGTTATAAAAGTTAGTGGCGTATGACAGATAACTTACCAGCAAACCGATGGTAAAATAACCATGAGCAATGAGATAGATACCATAAGTTAACACCGTAAGTTGCGCAAGGCTAGAGAACAGTGAATATACCGGCAGAAATATATTATTGGTCATTCCCGCGCCAATAGCGGTATTGTAGTTCTGCTGGTTAGCCTCCTCGAAGCGCTTCCGAAAATAGTCGCGGCGGTTAAAGGCCACAATCACCTTGAAGTTATTGAGGCTTTCCTGTATCTCGGCACTCATACCGCCCACACTCTGCAGGTTAGCCGCGTTTTTTCTTTTTACCAACGGCGAAACTATCCGGGTAAACAGCAAAATCAGAACGCCGGGAACCAGTGTTGCCGCCCCCAGCCGGATGTTAATCAGCAGCAGGAAAATACCGGCGCCAGTCATAGTCATAATGCTCCCGATAAACTGCATCAGCGATTGCGAAAAGAACTGGTTGATCTTATCGGTATCGTTGTTGAGCCTTGATATCAGGTCGCCGGCCTTGTTCTGGTTAAAAAAGGCAACCGGCAATTGCAGCAGCTTATTAAAAAGCGAATTACGCAGCGTATACAAAAGCCGCTGGCCTATGCTGCCCATTAAACGGGTTTGCATGTAGCTGCTTACCAACGCAAACAGGTACATTACCAATAAAAGACCACCGTTTACCAGTACCCCATGAAACTGTTTGGTGCGTACATATTTGTCAATGGTATAACCAATAACCAACGGCCCCAGCAGGTTGAGGGTTGAGTTGATCACGATGGCTATAATGGCAAAGGTGAGGTTACGTCTCTCGTGCGCAATGAGCTGCAGCAATTTTTTTAAAGCAGCAAGGGTTGATGTTTTTTGCTGCCCGCCCGAAAGCTCGTTAAGATTGTAATTCATAGTTGCTGGTGCTCTGTTGTGAATTAAATATCTGAATATACTCAGGGCTCTTTTGCATAAGTTCCGTGTGTGTACCACTTGCGACGATTTCGCCCTCCATCAATAGGATGATCTGATCAAAATGCTCAACCGATGCAATCTTTTGCGTTACCGAAAGCAGCGTTAAGCCGGGATAATTCTTTTGTACATTGGCCAATATCTTCTTCTCGGTATTGGTATCGACTCGTGCGGTAAAATCATCCAGGAAGAGGATTTTCGGATTAACGGCAAGCGCCCTGGCCAGCATGATACGCTGTTTTTGTCCTCCCGATAAGCTTGAGCCTCGTTCTGACACAACAGTGCTTAATTTATCGGGCAGGCTGTCAACAAAATCTTTCAACTCAGCCGTTTCAATTGCCTTTTGGAGCGACTCATCTGTAACGGTATCGCTAAAGGCAATATTTTCACGGATGCTCATATTAAAGACGATGCTATCCTGAAAAACCAAACCTACCTGGCTTTGAAACGCCTCCGAATTGTACTCATCTACAGGGTGACTATCATATTTGATGGTGCCGGAGGTGGGTTTAACGAGACCGGTAAGCGCATAAAGCAATTGTGTTTTGCCGGCTGCCGTAGGGCCAATAATAGCTATTTTCTGGCCGGGTTGTATGTTCAGCGACAAGTGTTTAAGTGCCGGTTTTTGTCCGTAGCTTATTGACAGGTCCTCAATTTCAATGGCTCCCTTTAGCGGTACGGTAATTTGTCCGGTTTCCACAAGTTCGTGTGCATCAATAACACCGGTAATACGCTGGTAAGACGCTGTTGCCTGTGCAATAACGTTACTCATAAAACCAATAACCAATATCGGGAAGATGAGCAAAGCGAGGTAACTGTTAAAGGCGGCAAAATCACCAAGCGACATGGCGTTAATAATAACAAAATGTCCGCCTAAAACGAGAATGGTCAGGTAGGCCATATTTGATGTAAATATGATAACCGGTATCAGGCCGGCAAAAAGTCTGAGTATGGAAAGTCCAAGATCCCGCGCCCTGGTATTTGATACCAGAAACTTATCATACTCCGGCTGCTGCGAATTAACAACCCTAATGAGCGCCGAGCCCATAATACTTTCGCTGATCACCCGATTCAGGGTATCCAAAACTTCGCGGCTTATCTTAAAAAGCGCTCTTACCTTCTTGATCACATAAAAGAATGTACCGCCAATAATGGGAATAATAGCAATTACCGCAAGAGCAAGTTTCCAGTTAATGGTAAGCAGCAAAACACTCGCGCCTATAATAATAAACAATGACGAAGCTATAGAAACAATAGCCTGAGAGATGAACATCTTGATAGAATCGACATCCGCAGTAAGATTTGTTAAAAGCCTTGAGGGGTTCGCATTTTCAATATAGGCGTAACTTTGCTTCGATATTTTGTCAGACAGTTTGGTACGAAGATCGCGCGCTACCTTCTCAGAAGCATAAGTTTGGATGATGCTTTGCAAGTAGGTAAACACGAAGATCACCAGCACGGCTACCGCAAATTTTATAATGATCGAGCTATAAACAAACGTATGCTTTCCAAATGCGTCTATGCCATTGGCTATAATTTTAGGCAGCCAAAGGTTTATGCCATTACTGATCAGCGCAAACAATATCAGCAGAATGACGAGTGCTCGATAAGGTTTCAGGAGGCTCATAATGCCCGGCTGCTTAGGTTTAGCATTTGCTGAATTAGAAGGCGGCTTGGTCATGCTGTAATATTTATACTATTTGAGGTTTAACAAAAATAGGAATTTGAGCTTACCGATGGCGAATTAAAAGAGCCTATCATCGTCGCTCCTCTTTTAAGACGATCAACGGCCTTATTCATTTTAGTTTCTGGGAAAAATTTTGAACGAGGGGACACGCTAAGCGGAGTCGAAAGGTTGAAGTGAGTACCCAATGTCCCACCTGCCGTACGGATACTGCGATGGAGCTAGCTATGACAGGTTTAAAAATATATTGTAGGGTCATGCCCGTCCGTCGGCTGACGGATCGGCCCCCACATGCATCTCAATCGGTCTTATGGGGTCCCGAAACGAGTTCGGGATGACGTAATTTTTTAATTAAGATTTCTGTCATTTCACCTCCAGATGGGGATTTTATAACTCACCGTGGCAGCCCCCTACTTTGCCTTTATAAAGCGGTGGGCTTCTTCGAGAATAGCCAGGAGGGTTTCTATTTTGAGTGGTTTGGAAATATAGCTGTTCATGCCGGCGTGCATGCACTCTTCCTTATCATCAGCGAGTGCATTGGCGGTCATCGCAATAATATAGGGCTGCTTCAGGTCGTGGTCTGACCTAATCTGTCGGGTGGCTTCGATGCCATCCATTTCAGGCATCTGTATATCCATCAGGATCACATCCGCCTGCTTTTCATTGAGTAACTGTACTACTTCCTTCCCATCCTGAGCTAAACGGCAGTTATAGCCCAGTTTGCTCAATATCTTTAAAATCAATTTCTGATTAATTAGATTATCTTCCGCTACAACAATATCTAATGGGTTATTTTGGGCAAAATCTGCTGTTATGTCGTTCACTTTATTATTAACGGGCTCAGGAGGCGTTATATTAAGCATTTGTGACATAATAACGGTCGACAAATGATGTTGCTTAACCGGCTTGGTAAGCACAGCAGAAAAAAGTTGCCCAAACTTCTTTCTATTTTCATTACCGGCCGAACTTAACAGGATAACCGGCAGATGGGGCCGTGCTTGTTTGATAGAGGTAGCCAGGGCAACGCCATCCATCACTGGCATTTGCATGTCTGTAATGACCATATCAAAGCTATGGCCATCATTGACATAAGCTAAAGCATCCTCTCCCGAACTTGCTATAGTAGGTTCAATTTTCCAAAATTCGAGCTGTTTTTTGAGTATTTTGAGGTTGGTGGCATTATCATCAACCACCAGCACTTTTTTACCGGCGGCTTCGGGAGCCATTTTATTTAAAGGCTGTTTGGCTTGCTGCGTAAAATGACATTCAATATTAAAGTTGAATGCAGTACCAACACCCGGCTCGCTTTCAACCATAATTGTTCCGCCCATCAGTTCAACCAACCGTTTACTGATCACCAGGCCCAGCCCGGTACCACCATAGCGGCGTGTTGTAGATGAGTCGACCTGCGAAAAGGGCTGAAATAGCTTTGAAACCTTCTCTGCCGGGATACCAATACCCGTGTCTCTTACCGTAAATTGCAGATTGAGCTTTCCGTCTACGCTCGCCAGCGGCTTAACGCCAATAAATACTTCCCCCTTGTGGGTGAACTTAACCGCATTGCCCACAAGATTGATCAATATCTGACGCAGGCGATGACTATCCGCCATCAGCCACTGCGGTATTTCCGGGTCAATATCGCAAACCAGGTCAATGTGCAGTTCATCGGCTTTTTTTACAAAGAGGTCCAGCACTTCTTCTATGCACTGGCGCAGGTCGAACTCATGTTCATCTATTTCCAGCTTACCGGATTCAATCTTGGAAAAATCCAGAATACCATTGATTACATTTAAAAGAGCCTCGCCGCTATTTATAATAGTTTCGAGATAGTCGCGCTGCTCCTGTGTGAGCCTGGTATTTGCAAGGAGTGAAGCCATACCCAAAACCCCGTTCATGGGGGTACGGATCTCATGGCTCATGGTGGCAAGAAATATGGATTTAGCCTGATTGGCGCGTTCGGCCTCCTGCCGGGCCTGTTCGGCATCGGCGCGGGCCAGGTGCTCATATACCCGCTGCGCGTAGAGTTCCTGGTTAAGCGCCTGCAGTTCATCGGTCTGCGTCATGAGCTCTTTATTCAGAGCCTGCAACTCGTTTGATTGGGATTGTAACGCTTCAGACTGCGCCTGTAGTTTTTCATTGAGCGCGCGCAGATCTTCCGCCTGTTTCACTACCTCACTTGTACGTTGTTCTACTTCCCGCCGCAGTTCGGCACGCTGCTCTTTAATAGCCGTTAAACGTAACCGGTATATGATGTAGCCCGCTCCCGATACAACCACTACGATAAACAAAACAAACCACCAGGTTTCCCAAAAAACGCCGGTGCCTTCTTCCGTCTTATCATAGGCCCATGTTGGGGTCGAAATAAAAATGAATAACGCGGTAAGGCAATAAAAAACAATATATATATAGCGTTTCTGTCGATCCATCTCCATTGCTTTTTAGCGCAGTAATAGCAAGTATAAAAGCCGATCCTTAATTAACCGGATTGGAATTAGCAGGCCATCAAACTAAGTGCATGTGTTTTATACACACGGTAGATTAAAAAGTTCAGATCAAAAACAACTATCCAATAAACATTCAGATTTATATCTTATTAAATAAGATAAATTAACTTATAAAACAACAAACTGAGTGAGTGGATACAACAAATACCTCACGTCGTCAGCTCCTCGTAGGCAGCTGAGGCTTCGCTGGATTCCCTGCCATTCGTTCCGCCCGGAATTTCGATTGCCTGAAGAATTTCATTCATCCAAACCGCATTCGCTTATTCCCTCATTTATTCCCTCTCCCCCATTCAATCACTCACTCATTCATTCATTCACTCATTGATTCTCAAGTAACTTCACATATTTCTCAACGTACTCGTGTTTGGTTTTGCTCTTGTACTGCATCACAAAACGCGGATGCTCAAGCGGCTGTATCTTCTTAAAGAAATGATACTTACTGTTGAGCTTTTCTAAAAAGGCGACATTTTTTCCCGTGCCGAGGCAAAAAGCTAAGTCCGTGTTAAGGCCAAATTGCAACTGCTTTTGCAGACTCTCAACAATCAGGTCATATACCGCATCGATAAGCTCTTTGCTGTCGTAATAGTTATAGTTAAGCTCGCCTTTAGGACCCATTTTGGTAAAACCCAGCGGACAAACCGAAGAGATGTAAAAATCACCGTAAAATTTTTCGAGGCCACCATAGGCCATGATCACCTCGTAGACAAAAACAGCGGAGGGTTCGTGCGTTTTTACGTTGGTAAGCTCTGTGTGGTGGTATTCTTTTAATCGTTTGGTATCGGTAAATGGAATACCGGTAATGCCTGCGCCGAACCTGCCGGGGTTTATACCCAAAATGATCTTGCGCTGCTTGTTGTCGTTATAAAATCGATGATAAAAATTTGCCGCAATGGTATTCGCTTCCGCAGACTCCCTAAAGGGATTCATGATGCGAATACCATTGGGCAAGGTGCCTGTAAAATCAAGGCTGTTATTAAATTGGATGATCTTTTCGCCAAATGTCATAATAGTACGCCGGTATGGCAGCGCTCAATATAGCTATTAATACCGCTTCAGTTCAAAATCTTATCCCTGGCTTGGCTCAAACTTTTGCTCTATCTCTGCCCAGAAAGGCAGGTCAACTACATTGAGGAACTGTTTCATGGTTAGAGAAGATAGCGCCGGCATCTGGTTAGCATCCTGCAAATTCTTCAACGCCTGCTGAATGGTATATGCCACCTGGAAAAGCACGGTTGTTGGATAAAGGATCATCGAGAAACCCACCTCCCGCATTTGCTGCGGCGATACCCAAGGTGTTTTACCGCCTCCTTCCAATATGCTTGTAGCTAACGGAACACCATTAAAAGTTTTACCGATCTTCTCCAGCTCGTCAACGGTTGTTGGGCCTTCGAGGTAAATACCGTCGGCTCCGGCATCAAGGTACCCTTTGCCCCGGTCAATAGCTTTGTTTAGTCCTTCTACCGCGATAGCATCTGTACGGGCCAATATAAACAAATCTGTATTTTGTTTGGCAGCAACCGCCGCTCTGACCTTATTTTGCATCGCCTCTGTTGGTATGACATGCTTACCGCCCATATGACCGCACTTTTTGGGCGCCTGCTGATCTTCCATAAAAACAGCCGACGCGCCGATCCTTGCATACTCATGGATAGTGCGGGTTACGTTTTTAGCATCGCCATAACCATCATCAACATCCACAAGCACCGGCAAGGGTGACGAATTGATAATGTTTTCAATAGCAGCGCGCTTTTCGCCAAATTTTTCCAGGTCAACATCCGGAACAGCGTGCATAGCCGCCGCAAGGGCAAAACCGCCTACCTGGTAAGCTTTAAAACCAGCCAGCTCAATAAGGCGGGCCGAAAGTGAATCATGCGCTACCGGCAACTGTAAAGGCAGCGTAGCTTCACTCAGTACTTCTTTCCAGCTTTTTCGCTTTGTTAGTATATGTTTCATAGGTATCAGAAAAATATTTAAAAACAGAAGGGCCGGTACTCTTTGCAGGAGTACCGGCCCTTTAAATACTTATTTTGAAGACATATTGTTTGATATGCCTGTAAGGATCTAGCAAGGGAACACCAATACAGGTACGGTAAGATAGGCGGGAAGCTGGTCCGGAGCACTCCCCATAATTTCGTCAAAATGGAAGCGACGGTTAATTAATACCAGGAGGTCGGTGTGCATGGCGTTGATCAGCACATCCATGGCCTTAGGCACATCAGTTTCCTTGATATGATTAAAGTACAAATTCTCGTAATCAATATTACTGCAAATCTCATCAGTAAACAGCGTAGCAGCGTAGGAGTCTGAAATATCAGGCAAACCTTTTGCTGGCATGTGTGCCACCAGTAGCTGTGACTGGAAAGGCTGGGCCAAACGTTTCAACAATTGCAACACTTCGAGCCGGCAGTAACGCAGGTCGGCAGTGTAAACTATCTTTTCCAGGTCTTTAATTTCTGCTGATTGCGGAACAAGTAAAAGCGGACAACATGCTTTACTTAAAATAGACTGTGTTGAAAGTTCATTTGCTCTATGTTGCTCATATTCAGCTATACCTTTTACAATCATCCATATTGGTTGCTTTACAACCACGTCTGCCAGATGGTTGGGGGTAAAACTGTAAGTATTCATGCTGGTTATTATCGGCTTGAAACCTCGGTGTCTGCTATTTTCCATAATTAACCGCTCCAGCAGCGGATTAGTGTCATAGTTGTTTTTTACGGTTTCGTCACCGTGAGTATGGGCTGATGCATGTAAAGCAACAGCCGCGGTTTCTTCAACAACCCTTGCTGCGTTCCATAATAAAAGGTTTGCGCCTGTGTTGCGGGCCAGCGACAGGGCCAGTTCAGCGGCATGCTCAGCCTCTGCACTAAAATCATTAATAACCAATATAGACTTCATAAAACAAGATTTTTTCAATATGTCCGGGAATGAATTGAAAAAGGACAGTTAGGCAGAACTGTATAGTGTTAAACAACGTGTTTTTATGATGGTTTTAAAAAAGTTGCTTTTTTTTTAAGAAAACACAGCTTATCCGAAACCCCTGACTAACAATTTGTTAACTTTAACTTAAAAAGACTGTGAATTTTTGTGTGAAGCGGTTTTCCCTGTCAGGATCGTTACAGTAGCTTTTGTTAGGGTATAAAACAAAATATCCGTTTTAAGTATTACACACAAATCAACTCACTTTTTGCTATCATGAAGTTGCTTATTATCTACCGATCATATCTGGTTGTAGTGTTTTTACTTGTTTTAAGTTCTACCCGGGTAAGTGCCTACTCTGTATTTGCACATGAGGCCGTGATTGACGCTTCCTGGGAGAAATATTTAAAACCCGCCATTAAAGCCCGTTACCCCAACGTTGCCGATACAACCCTTAAAAACGCACATGCTTATGCATATGGAGGATCGCTTATTGCAGACATGGGCTATTTCCCTTTTGGAAACGTTTATTTTACCAATCTGGCTCATTATGTACGGAGCGGGGATTTTGTTGACAATCTCCTCAACGAATCTGAGAACGTATATGAGTACGCCTTTGCGCTGGGTGCACTGAGCCATTACGTTACCGACAAGTATGGCCACTCACTGGCAACCAACCTGGCCGTTCCGGTTGTTTACCCCAAAATGCGGCAAAAGTTCGGCAACGTGGTGACTTATGACGACAATCATATATCACACAGCCGCATGGAATTTGCATTTGATGTAATTCAAACAGCTAAAGGCAATTACTCGCCCCAGGCTTACCATGATTTTATTGGATTTAAAGTAGCCCGCCCGGTTCTGGAGCGTGCTTTTCTTAAAACTTATGGACAGCCCCTTACTTCGGTATTCAGTGATCTGGACCTTACCATTGGCACCTTCCGATGGACGGTAAAGAGCTTGCTTCCGGGTATAACCCGCACAGCCTGGGCCTTAAAACGAAGCGATATTCAGAAAATGAATCCTGGTATTACCGGCGAAAAGTTCAGGTACAAAATGAAAAGGAGATTGTATTATACCGAGTTCGGCTTTAAGCGCCAGAAACCTAAACTTGGCGCGGAAATTACAGCCTGGATCATTCGTGTCTTACCAAAGGTTGGTCCGCTGAGGGCATTCAAATTCAAGCCACCCGGTCCTGAGGGCGAAAAGCTTTTTGCCAGTAGCTTTGATACTATAGTTGTCCACTATAGCCGCGCAGTGGCAGAACTGGACAAGCACAAAGCCACATTCCCTAACATTGATTTTGATACGGGCAAAAAAACCGAACCGGAGGAATATGACCTGGCCGATATAACTTACGGACAGTTAGTTTGTAAACTGGATGATGATAAATTTAAAAATCTGACGCCCGACCTTAAACGAAATATTCTTGAT
>Ga0157369_10000648_pt1 | contig 44987 bp, 37 predicted proteins | sample C25metaG_FD_113461 | JGI IMG/M metagenome (GOLD analysis project Ga0157369, IMG submission 113461) | Corn rhizosphere microbial communities from Kellogg Biological Station, Michigan, USA - C2-5 metaG | ecosystem: Host-associated > Plants > Roots > Rhizosphere > Soil | place: USA: Michigan... | reverse complement strand
CAGCCCGGCTGGTGACCCGGCTGGTCGACGTCCAGGCGGCGGCCGGCAGCGCGTCGCTCGTGCTCACCGGCGGCGGGATAGGCACCGCCGTGCTGGCCGAGCTCGCCGCCGCGCCCGCCCGGGATGCGGTGGACTGGCGGCGGCTGGACATCTGGTGGGGGGACGAGCGGTTCCTGCCCGCCGGGCACCCGGAGCGCAACGAGACGCAGGCGCGCGAGGCGCTGCTCGACGCGGTCCCCGTCGTACCCGAGCGGGTGCACCCGATGGCGCCGAGCAACGGGCCGGCCGGCGACGACGTCGACGCGGCCGCCGAGGACTACGCCGCGGCGCTCGCCAAGGCGGCCCGGCCGGAGGACCACGGCGACGTCCCGACGTTCGACGTACTCCTGCTCGGCGTCGGCCCGGAGGGGCATGTGGCGTCGCTGTTCCCGGGCTCGCCGGCGCTGTACGACGACCGCGCGGTCGTGCCCGTGCGCGGCTCACCGAAGCCGCCGCCGACCCGGCTGTCGCTGTCGATGGGCTCGATCAATGCCGCGCGCGAGGTGTGGCTGGTGGCCGCGGGCGAGGAGAAGGCGGCAGCGGCGCGGATGGCACTCGCCGGCGCCGGCGCGACCGCCGTACCGGCCGCGGGCGTGCACGGCCGGTCGCGGACGCTGTGGCTGCTCGACCGGGCGGCGGCGAGCAAGCTCCCGCCGTCGCTGGCCCGGCTCGCCTCGCCCTAAGGCTGCCCCTGCCCCTGACCCCGCGCGACCAAGATCATCGCCGTGACAGCTAGGCCCAGAACTCGTCGGCGGCGTACTGGTCGACCGGCGAGTCCCAGAACTCGACCACCTTGCCGTCGCGCAGATGGAACGTGTGCACGTCGTTGCCGGTGAAGGACGTGCCGTTGCGGGTCGCCGAGCCGGTGACCAGTACGACGCCGTGGTCGTCGTTGGCGAGGATGTCGTGGACGTCGAGCTTCGCCGTGCCGTCGCTGAGCTCCATCAGCTTGCCGAAGAAGCCGAACACCTGCTCGCGGCCGTTGTAGTCACCGGCGAGCTGGCTGCGCCCCGCGATGTGCCAGCGGATGTCGTCGGCGAACAGCTCGTTGAGGACGTCGATGTCGCCGGTGCTGTAGGCGGTGTATCCCTTGCGCAGCAGCTCGACGTTCGGATGGTCGGCCATGACTGCCTCCTGGGGTCCCGGTGCGTATCCGGGACCGAACCTACCGAGGCAGCAGCTCCGAAGGGAAGGCGTCCGGCAGGAACTGCCGGTCGAACTCGCTGCCGAGCGGCGGCAGCTCTTCGAGGGCGAAGGAGGGGCCGTCGTACGGCGCCGGTGCCGGCGCGTCCGTGCCGCCGCCGCCGTTGCGGCGCGGGAACCGGCCGGCGAGCAGTGACCCGAGGGCGAGCCCGACGGCGATGATGACGGCGTACGTGGTGGCCACGCTCATCCACAAGGTCATGCTCTTGCTCTCGGATCGAGCACGCGACTCCTGTAGCCCGGTATGACTAGTCCTTGCGGGAACGCAGCGCTTCGAGGGCCTCGTTGAGCAGCGCCTCGCCGTCGCTGTCGTCGCGCCGCTCACGCACATACGCGAGGTGGCTCTTGTAGATCTCGGTGCGCGGCGGCGGTGGGGGGTTGTCGCGGTCGCGGCCGGCAGAGTAGCCGCAGCGCGGGCAGTCCCAGGTCTCGGGAATCTCGGCGTCGGCGGCGAACGACGGGCGGCTTTCGTGCCGGTTCGCGCACCAGAACGACACGCGTTTGCGCGGCGCGCTCTCGCCCCGTTCGGTCTCCCCCATCGGTCCGGCGCCTACGCGGCTGCCCCGGATCGCGTTGCCACCTGCCACTGGCACGCTCCCTCGAACTAGAGGCCGTGCTTGAGAACCAGCCCTTCGGCGATGACCGAGGCGAACCACACGATGCCGATGAAGATCGTGATCCGGTCGAGGTTCTTCTCGACCACCGACGAGCCGGACAGGGTCGAGGAGACGCCGCCGCCGAACAGGTCGGACAGGCCGCCGCCCTTGCCCCGGTGCAGCAGGATCAGCAGGACCATGAGGACGCTCGTGATGACGAGCACGACGGAGACGACCGCAGACACGGGGATCAGCGTAGCGGAGTCCGGCCGAGTATGACGGCCGCGCCAGGACCGGCGCGAAGGATGGACGCTTTGCTGGTCTCGAACGCCCAATCTGACCAGCAAAACGACCACGTCGGACAGGAGGGCGCCGCTGGCAAGGCCGCAGGAGCCGCCGCGGCCTGACGGCCGCCAGGCGACGAGAACGCAGCCAGCGCCGGCAGGCGGGCGCCGCTGGCAAGGCCGCACGAGCCGCCGCGGCCTGGCGGCCGCCAGGCGACGAGAACGCCGCCAGCGGCGGCAGGAGGGCGCGGCTGGCAAGGCCGCAGGAGCCGCCGCGGCCTGACGGCCACAAGGCGACGAGAACGCAGCCAGCGGCGGCCTACTAGACGAGGACGCGTTCTTCCGGGAAGTGGCAGGCGACCTCGTGCCGCGGCGCGATCTCGAGCAGCGGCGGCTCGACCGTCTTGCAGATCTCCTGCGCCTTCCAGCACCGGGTGTGGAAGCGGCACGCCGGCGGCGGGTTGAGCGGGCTCGGCACGTCGCCGGTGAGCAGGATCCGCTCGCGCGTCTTCTCCCGCTCCGGGTCGGGGACCGGTACGGCGGAGAGCAGCGCGTGGGTGTACGGGTGCAGCGGGTGCTCGTAGAGGTCGACGTTGTCGGCCAGCTCCACGATCTTGCCGAGGTACATGACCGCGACCCGGTTGGAGATGTGGCGGACCACCGACAGGTCGTGCGCGATGAACACGTAGGTCAGGTCGAGCTCGCTCTGCACGTCCTGGAGCAGGTTGATGACCTGCGCCTGGATGGAGACGTCGAGCGCCGACACCGGCTCGTCGCAGATGATCAGCTTGGGCCGCAGGGCGAGCGCGCGGGCGATGCCGATGCGCTGGCGCTGGCCGCCGGAGAACTCGTGCGGGTAGCGGTTGTAGTGCTCGGGGCTCAGGCCGACGAGCTCGAGCAGCTCCTGCACCGAGCGCTTGATGCCCTTGTCGGTCGCGATGCCCTGGATCCGGAACGGCGCGCCGACGATCGTGCCGATCGTGTGCCGCGGGTTCAGCGACGAGTAGGGGTCCTGGAAGATCATCTGGATGTCGCGGCGGTAGGGCCGCAGCTGCGACGCGGACAGGTGCGTGATGTCCCTGCCTTCGAACCTCACGGTGCCGCCGGTCGGCTCGAGCAGCCGGACCAGCAGCCGCCCCGTGGTCGACTTGCCGCAGCCCGACTCACCGACGAGACCGAGGGTCTCGCCCTTCCGCAGGCTGAAGTTGAGGCCGTCCACGGCCTTCACGTCGCCGACCTTGCTGCGGATGATGATGCCGCGGGTCACCGGAAAGTACTTCTGCAGGTCCCTGACCTCGAGGATGTAGTCCTGCTCGCGCACCGCCGTGCCGGTCCCGCCCTGACCGGCCGCCGTCGTGGCGGCCCCGGCCCCGGCTCCGGCCCCGGTCGTGGCCGCAGCGGCGGCACCGGAGGTGCTCGCCGTCACGGCCGCCTCACTTGGCAAGTCGCCCGCCGAGGCGCGCGTCGTACGGGTGCGGGTGGCCGCCTTTGCCGGCGTCGCCTTCGCCGCGGTCTTGCGCGCGGGGGTGGTGGCACGGGAGGTCGTCGTACGGGCCGCGGTCGTCGTCTTGCGCGCCGTCGTCTTCGCCGCCGCGCTCGTCGTCTTGCGCGCGGCGGTGGTCTTGGCGGTCGCGCTCGTCTTGCGGGCGGCGGTCTTCTTGCCCGGCTCCTGGGGGGTGCTCACAGCAGTGTCGCCACCTCGTCGCGGAAGATACGCCGACGCTCCTCCACCGGCAGGTGGCAGGCGACGTAATGACCCGGGCTGGACTCCTCGAGCGCCGGCCGCTCGACCCGCTGCTTGCCGCCGTTGAGGGCCTCGTAGCGGCAGCGGCGGTGGAACGGGCAGCCGGGCGGCACGTTGATCAGCGACGGCGGGTTGCCCGGGATCGGCTGCAGGCGCTCGGAGCGCTCGCGGTCGAGCCGCGTGACCGAGGCGAGCAGGCCCCAGGTGTAGGGGTGCTCGGGCTCGTAGAAGATGTCGCCCGCGGTGCCGTACTCCATCGCCCGGCCGGCGTACATGACGACGACGTCGTCGGCGACCTCCGCGACCACGCCGAGGTCGTGGGTGATGAGGATGATCGCGGAGTTGTACTCCTCCTGCAGGTCCTTCATCAGGTCGAGGATCTGCGCCTGGACGGTCACGTCGAGCGCGGTCGTCGGCTCGTCGGCGATGAGCAGCTCGGGGTTGCACGACAGCGACATCGCGATCATCGCGCGCTGGCGCATGCCACCGGAGAACTGGTGCGGGTAGTCGTCGACCCGCTTGTCCGGCTGCGGGATGCCGACGCGCTTGAGCAGCTCGATGGCGCGCGTGCGCGCCTCCGCCTTGCTGACGTGGTTGTGGACCCGGTAGGCCTCTTCGATCTGCCAGCCGATCGTGTAGTACGGGTGCAGGCTGGACAGCGGATCCTGGAAGATCATCGCCATCTTCTGCCCGCGCAGCGCACGTACGGCGTCGGGCGAGGCATTCACCAGCTCCTGGCCGTCGAGGTAGATCTCGCCGGAAACGCGCGCGTTGCGCTTGTTGTAGAGCCCGAGGATGCCGAGGCTCGTCACGCTCTTGCCCGAGCCGGACTCGCCCACGATCGCGAGCGACTTGCCCCGCTCGACGCTGAACGAGAGGCCGTCGACCGCGCGGACGAGGCCGTCGTCGGTGCTGAAGTGGATGCGCAGATCGCGCACGTCGAGGAACGCGGTCGGGCTGAGAGCCGGCCGCTCGTGGATGTCCGTCATGAATACCGAACCCGGGGGTCGACGAAGGCGTACAGGACGTCGACGACCAGGTTGGCGAAGACGATGAAGAACGCCGCGAACAACGTTACGCCCATGATCACGGGGAGATCCTGGCGGCTGATCGCGTCGATCGACAGGTGGCCGATGCCGATCAGGCCGAACGTGTACTCGGTGAGGATCGCGCCGCCGAGCAGCTGGCCGAGGTCGAGGCCGAAGATCGTGACGATCGGCGTCAGGGCCGCGCGCAGCGCGTGCCGGGTGATGACCCGGCGTTCGGACAGGCCTTTCGCGCGCGCCGTACGGATGTAGTCCTCACCCATCGTCTCGAGCATGCCGGCGCGGGTGAGCCGCGCGTAGAGCGCCGCGTAGAGGAACGTCAGCGCCAACCAGGGCAGGATGAGATTTCGCGCCCAGGACAGCGGGTTGTCGGTGAACCCGACGTAGTGGACGTTCGGCAGGATGCCCCAGTTGTAACTGATCAGGTCGAGTAAGACGAGACCGGTGAAGTAGATGGGCAGCGAGACGCCGGCGAGGGCGAGGCCCATCGCCGTGCGGTCGAAGATGGTTCGTCGTTTCAGCGCGCTGAGCACGCCGATCGCGGTGCCGGACACGAGCCACATGATCGAGGCACCGGCGGCGAGCGAGAGCGTCACCGGCAGGTCGCTGGTGATCTCGTCCCACACGGGCTGGTTGTTGACGAAGGAGAAGCCCAGGCAGGGCGGCGGGCAGTACGACTTGTCCGGGCCGTTGTCGAAGTGACGGCCGACGAAGATGCCTTCGACGAAGTGCGCGTACTGCACCGGGATCGAGTCTTTCAACCCGAACTTGATCTCGACACTCTTCACGGTGTCCGGGGTGGGCGCCTTGCCCGCGAACAGGACAGCCGGGCTGGTGCCGGTCGCCGACGGGATCAAGAAGAAGATCGCGAAGGTGACCATGCTCACGACCCACATGAGCACGACCACCAGGATCAGCCGGCGAATGATGTATTGGATCACGTTAGGCACCGTGGCCGGCGGGTCTCCCCGCCGGCCACGGTCCTCCTTTCGGACGAACTACTGGACAGATCTAGACGTGCCCGAGGGCCTGGAAGTCGTAGATGCCCAGGAGGCTCGACAGGATGTAGGCGTTGGTGACGTTCTGGCTGTTGATGACCAGCGCCTTGTCCCAGGTCATGGGAACGAGGGTCGCGTCCTCCGTCATCAGCTGCTTGTCGACGTCGCCCCAGATCTGACCGGCCTTGTTCGCGTCCGTGGTGGACACGGCCTGGTCGATCATTGCGTTGATCTTGGGGTCGTTCGTCTCCGAGTAGTTGCTGTTGCCCTGCGGCAGGATCTTCCGGCCGTCGATGAGCGACGAGAAGAAGCCGTAACCGGTCGGCCAGTCAGCACCCCAACCCGCGACCAGCAGGCCACGGTCGTGCGAGCGGTTGACCGCAGGCGCGCCGATGAACTGGCTGTAGTAGGTCGCGGCGTTGCCGAGGTCGATGATGCAGTTGATGCCGACCCGCTTGAGCGCGGCCTGGACGGCGGTCGCAACTCGGGTGCCCTTGCCGCTGTTCTGCGAGGCAAGGTGGGTGGTGAAGCCGTTCGGCTTGCCGCAAGCGGCCAGCTCCTGCTTCGCCTTCGCGAGGTCGCCGTTGCCGTTGTTGTCCGGGTAGGCGTCGAACTGCTGGTAGCCCTTGACGGTCGGGTTCAGCATCGACGTCGCGACCTGACCACCACCGATCGGGCCACCACGCGCGGTCTGCCAGTCAACCTTGCTGACCGCGTACTGCACCGCACGACGGCAGTGCACGTTGTCGAACGGCGCAACCTTCGACTCGATGGCGAGGTAGCGGGTCGCACCGGTGACCGGGTTGTCCGCACGCGCCTTGAGGGCCGGGTTGGTCAGGATCTTCGCCTGTGCCGTCGGCTGAACACCGGTACCCGAGATGTTGACGTCGGCGATGTTCGTGAAGATGCGCTGGTCGATGTCGTCGTCGTTCGCGTCAACCGTGAACACGATCTTGTCCGGCAGCGCCTTGCGGAACGGGTCGTTGCCCGAGCTCCACATGGGGTTGCGAACCAGCGTCAGGCTCTTGCCCGCGGTGTAGGAGTCGAACTTGTACGGACCGGTGGAGTACGGGTGGTCCGTGTAGTGCGCGCCGCCCTTGGGGCTCTGGTCGTACGCGATCGGCACCGGCGTGCTGGCCGGCAGCGCCATGATGTAGTTCCAGTCACCCACGACCTTGTTCAGGTGGAACACGATCGTGCTGTCGTCCGGCGTGTCGATCGTCGACAGGCCGAGGTGGTTCGGGTCCTTGTCGGCGTACGGGCCCTTGTAGGCGTCGCAGCCGCCGGAGTCGTTGGTCGCACCCGGGCACAGGAACGTGATGACGTACGTCGGGCCGCCGTTGATGACGCTCTGGGCGAAGACCCGCTCGATGCCGTACTTGATGTTCTTCGACGTAACCGGGCTGCCGTCCTCGAACTTGATGCCGCTCTTGAGGTGGTAGGTCCAGTTCTTGCCGTCGGGGCTCGTGCCCGCAGCTGTCGCGAGGTCCGGGACGACGTTCAGGCCGGCGTCGCCGGGGGCGGCGGCGTACGCCATGAGGCCGCGCGAGAACAGCCGCTGCATGTCCCAGCAGAAGCCGTAGTAGGTGCGCGCCGGGTCCCAGTAGTCGCAGTCGCCGTCGGCAATGAAGTTGAGCGTGCCGCCCTTCTTGTCCGACACGTTACGGATACCCGTCGTGCCGGCGTTGAAGACGTTGTCCGCTGCCTTCGGCTTCGGGCTTGTGTTGTTGCCCCCGCTGCTGCTGCTGCCACAGCCCGCAACGAGCAGCGCGAGCGCTGCCGCCGCGGTGCCATAGCGCACCAGTCGGTTTCGCCTCATCTTTGTGTTGCCCCTCTCCTCAGTGGACCGGTGAGCCAGAGCTACCGGTTGCTTCTCGGGTCTAGCGCGTCGCGCAGACCGTCGCCGAACAAGTTGAACGCGATGACCGTGATGAACAGCGCGAGGCCGGGCACGATCATGTATTCCGGGTCGATCTGGAACAGCCCCTGCGAGGCGTCGGAGAGCATGGCTCCCCACGACGCCTGCGGCGGCCGGACACCCACGCCGAGGAACGACAGCGCCGCCTCGAACAAGATGTTGGTCGGGATGATCAGCGTGGAGTAGACGAGGATCGGGCCGACGAGGTTGGGCAGGATCTCGCGGAACAGGATCCGCGGCGAGCTCGCGCCGAGGCTGCGGGCCGCCTCGATGTATTCCTTCTCCCGCAGCGACAGCGTCTGGCCGCGGATGATGCGGCCGATGTAGGGCCAGTTGAAGAAGCCGATGATGATCACCAGCACGAAGATGCGGGTGTTGTTGTCGCCGAGCCCGATCAGCGAGGCGTCGCCGATCACCACGACGAGGGCGATCGCGAACAGCAGCAGCGGGAACGCGAGCAGCAGGTCCATGAGCCGGCTGAGCAGCTGGTCCACGATGCCGCCGAAGTAGCCGGCGACGACGCCGACCCCCACCCCGATGAGCACCGACACACCGGTCGCCAGGAACGCGATGATCATCGACACCCGGGCGCCGTAGAGGATCCGGGAGAAGATGTCGCGGCCGCTGACCGGCTCGACGCCGAGCAGGTGGTCCCAGCTCATGCCGCCGAAGCCGCCCTTGGGGACCGACAGGTTGGGGTCGATCAGGTTGGAGTGGTAGGCGTAGGGGTCCTGGCCCGCGAGCGAGGAGATCACGCCGGCGAAGATCGCGATCAGCATCAGCAGGATGACCACGACGCCGCCCGCGATCGCGACCTTGTCGCGCTTGAGCCGCATCCACGCGATCTGGCCGAGCGACCGGCCTTCGATCGCCTTGGCCTCGATCCCGCCCAGGACGGACTCTGGCTGGGCCTCGGTTGCGCTGCCCTGCACGTCGAGCGGAGCGGTCACCGCGGTGCCCACAATTCTGGGGCCAACTCGTCGCGGATCACCAGGCTGCCTCCGAAGTAATGCTGACGCAACGCTGCGCCGCCAGGGCGCGGTCCCGGCCCCGAGACTGTAAGCCGACCGACGACACCGAGAAAAGGACCCTTTCCCTGCTGCCGCGCAATCGTGACCTTCGCGTTATGCGGCCGACCCGCCCTGGGTGCGAAACCGGACAATAGCGGTGAAGTCGTCCACGGAGATGCTCGCACCGCCGACAAGCGCTCCGTCGACGTCCTCCGACGCCATGATCGCGGCCACATTGTCCGGCTTGACCGATCCGCCGTAGAGCACGCGCACGCCGTCGGCCAGATCGCCGCTGTAGAGCTCGGCGAGCTCGGAGCGCAGCGCCGCGCAGACCTCCTGCGCGTCCCCGGGCGTGGCGACCTCGCCGGTGCCGATCGCCCAGATCGGCTCGTAGGCGACGACGATCGTGCGGGCCTGCTCCGCCGGTACGCCGGCCATGGCGGCGCGGAGCTGGCCGGTCGCGTGTGCGACCTGGCCGCCTTCCCGCCGTACGTCGAGCGGCTCCCCCACGCAGAGGATCGGGACCAGGCCATGCCGGCCGGCCGCCTGGACCTTCGCGTTGACGGTCTCGTCGGTCTCGCCGTGGTACTGGCGCCGCTCGCTGTGCCCGATCACGACGTACGTGCAGCCCAGCTTGGCCAGCATCGCGCCGCTGACCTCGCCGGTGTAGGCGCCGGAGTCGTGCGCGGACAGGTCCTGGCCGCCGTAGCCGACCCGCAGCCGGTCGCCGTCCACGAGCGTCTGCACGCTGCGCAGGTCGGTGTACGGCGGGAGCACCGCGACCTCGACCGCGTCGTAGTCGGCGTCGGACAGCGAGTAGGCGAGCTTCTGGACGAACGCGATGGCCTCGAGGTGATTGAGGTTCATCTTCCAGTTGCCGGCCATGAGCGGGGTACGGGCCATGTCAGTCCTCCACTAGCACCGCGAGGCCGGGGAGGCGCTTGCCCTCGAGGTATTCGAGGCTGGCGCCGCCACCGGTGGAGATGTGGCCGAAGCGCGCCTCGTCGATGCCGAGCGCGCGGACCGCCGCCGCACTGTCGCCGCCGCCCACGACCGTGAGCGCGCCCTGGCCGCGGGCCGCGATCGCCTCGGCGACGCCGCGGGTGCCGGCCGCGAACGGCGCGAGCTCGAACACGCCCATGGGCCCGTTCCAGAAGACCGTCTTCGCGTCGGCCAGAGCGGCGGCGAACGCCTCCACGCTGCGCGGCCCGATGTCGAGGCCCTTCTGCCCGGCCGGGATCGCGCCGGCCGCGACGACCGACGTCTCCGCGCCGGCGGCCACCTCGGTCGCGACGACGACGTCGACCGGCAGCAGGACCTTGCCGGTCTCGAGAAACCGGCGGCAGGCCTCGATCTGATCGGCTTCGAGCAGCGAGTCGCCGACCTCGTGACCCTGCGCGGCCAGGAACGTGAAGCACATGCCGCCGCCGACCAGCAGCCGGTCGACCTTCGGCAGCAGGCTCTCGATGACCGCGAGCTTGTCGGAGACCTTCGAGCCGCCGAGCACCACGACGTACGGCCGGTGCGGGTCGGTGGTCAGCCGATCCAGCACGTGCACCTCTTTGGCGACGAGGGCGCCGGCGGCGTGCGGCAGCCGCTGCGCCACGTCGTACACGCTGGCGTGCTTGCGGTGCACCGCGCCGAACGCGTCGTCGACGTAGACGTCGGCGAGCGCGGCGAGCCGGTCCGCGTACGCCGCGCGCGCGGCGTCGTCCTTCGACGTCTCCCCCGGCTCGAACCGCACGTTCTCCAGCAGCGCGACCTCCGCGCTGCCGTCGTACGACGACGGATCCGTGATCAGCGGGACGTCGGTGCCGAGCAGCTCGCCGAGGCGGGCGGCGACGGGAGCAAGGCTGTAGCGCGGGTCCGGGCCGCCCTTCGGCCGGCCGAGGTGCGCGCACACGACGACCGTCGCGCCGGCGTCGCGCAGCGCCTTCAACTGCGGGACGCTCGCGCGGATCCGGCCGTCGTCGGTGATTCTCCGGTCGTCGTCCAGCGGCACGTTGAGGTCGCTGCGGACGAGCACACGCTTGCCCGCCAGGTCGCCGAGAGTCTCGACGCCCGGAAGTCCGGTCGGCACTAGAGCCGGCTCGCCACGAGGGCGGTGAGGTCGACCAGGCGGTTGGAGTAGCCCCACTCGTTGTCGTACCAGCCGACGACCTTGACCTGGTTGCCGATGACCTTCGTCAGGCCGGCGTCGAAGATGCACGAGGCCGGGTCGGTGACGATGTCGCTCGAGACGATCTCGTCCTCGGTGTAGCGCAGGATGCCCTTGAGCGCGCCGTCGGCCGCGCCGCGCATGGCGCTGTTGACCTCGTCGACGGTGGTGTCACGGCCGACCACGACGGTGAGGTCGGTGGCCGAGCCGGTCGGCACCGGCACCCGCAGCGCGTAGCCGTCGAGCTTGCCCTTGAGCTCCGGCAGCACCAGGCCGATCGCCTTCGCCGCGCCGGTCGAGGTCGGCACGATGTTGATGGCGGCCGCGCGGGCGCGGCGCAGATCCTTGTGCGGGCCGTCCTGGAGGTTCTGGTCCTGCGTGTAGGCGTGGATCGTCGTCATCAGGCCGCGCTCGATCGTGAACGTCTCGTGCAGCACCTTCGCCATCGGCGCGAGGCAGTTCGTCGTACAGCTCGCGTTGGAGATGACGGTCTGGCTTCCGTCGTACGCGTCCTCGTTGACGCCGAGGACGATCGTGATGTCCTCGTCGGTCGCGGGCGCGGAGATGATGACCTTCTTCGCGCCGGCCTTGTCGACGTGCTCGCGGGCGGCGGCGGCCTTCGTGAAGATGCCGGTGGACTCGATGACGATGTCGACGCCGAGGTCGCCCCACGGGAGCGCGCCTGGGCCCTCCTTGATGGCGAGGCCCTTGATCTGGCGGCCGCCGACGTCGATGCCGTCGTCGGTGAGCCGGACCTCCTGATCGAGCCGGCCGAGGATGGAGTCGTACTTCAGCAGGTGCGCGATCGTCTTCGGATCGCCGAGGTCGTTGTAGGCGACCAGTTCCAGGTCATGCCCGCTCGCGATGAGGGCGCGGAAGTAGTTGCGCCCGATCCGCCCGAAGCCGTTGATGCCCACGCGCGTGGCCACTGTGCACTCCTCGATCCGGTACGACGAAAACCCCGCCCGAGGCTAGCAATCGGGAGCGGCCCGCCTGATCCGGGTGCACGCGCGTGCCGCGCGCCTGTCGCGCGCGTGCCGCCCGCCGGTCGCGCGCCAAGATCATCGGTCACTTGACGGCCCGTTCGAGCCGCGCGCGGGCGGTGAAGTGACCGATGCGCGGGTGGACCCGGTCGTGGGCCGGGGCGCTACTTGCCGTAGTGGAAGACGCCGCTCGACTGGGACTCGTCGAAGACGCCGAGGACGAACACGCTGGTGCTTGCGTACAGGTCCGTGATCGTCGTACCAGGCCGCACGACCGGGTCGATCTGCCACGTGACGGTCTTGCCGTCGGAGGAGATGTCCGACGAGCCGATCGTGTTGTTCGACGTACTCGTGCCGCTGCTCTGGCAGACCGCGAGCGCCTCGGTCCCGTAGCCGAGCTGGATCGTGTTGGAGTCGCCGCACGACATCGACGTGGTCATCGTGACGGTGATGAGCACGCCCTTCTGCAGCGGCGCGGCGAGCTTCATGATGACGAAGAAGCCCTGCGCCTTGCGCTTCTTGCCCTTGCCGACCCACAGCGTCTTGAGGTCGAGGCTCGTGATGTCGGCGCCCGCGACCGACGCCGGGCTGGTCGACGTGGACGGCAACGGCAGGCCGAAACCCTGGCTGTTGGCGCCGTTGGCGTCGCCGGTCGGGTCGGTCACGTGCAGGTCGCCGGACTTCGGTGCCGCGGCGCCGGCCGGGTGGGTGAGCGTGACGACGGCGGCCGCGGCAACGGCGAGCGCGAGGCGGCGCGTGCGGGTGGACGTGAGCATCGGCGGGCTTCCGTTCCCGAAGGCGGCTGGTTCCCCGCGGCTTTCGACGTACGGCGGCCGCTTCCTGCCCGCGCGACTAGACGGAGCCTTCGAGCATCTCCGGCGTCAGGCTCGCCTCGGTGTTCGGGATGCCGAGGTCCTCGGCGCGCTTGTCCGCCATCGCCAGCAGCCGCCGGATCCGGCCGGCGACCGCGTCCTTCGTCAGCGGCGGATCGGCCAGCGCGCCCAGCTCCTCCAGCGACGCCTGCGAGTGCTCCAGCCGCAGCCGGCCCGACGACAGCAGGTGCTCCGGCGCGTCCTCGCCCAGGATCTCCAGCGCGCGCGACACCCGCGCGCCCGCGGCGACCGCGGCCCGGGCCGAACGGCGCAGGTTGGCGTCGTCGAAGTTGGCGAGGCGGTTGGCGGTCGCGCGCACCTCGCGGCGCATCCGCCGCTCCTCCCACGCCAGCACGCTGTCGTGCGCGCCGAGCTTGGTCAGCAGGATGCCGATCGCGTCGCCGTCGCGGACGACCACGCGGTCGATCCCGCGTACCTCGCGCGCCTTCGCCGAGACCCCGAGCCGGCGGGCCGCGCCGACCAGCGCCAGCGCCGATTCCGGCCCCGGGCAGGTGATCTCCAGCGACGAGGACCGGCCTGGCTCGGTCAACGATCCGTGCGCGAGAAAAGCGCCGCGCCACGCCGCCGCCGCGTCACACGTCGCACCGGACACGACCTGCGGCGGCAGCCCGCGCACCGGCCGGCCGCGGCCGTCGACCAGGCCGGTCTGCCGGGCCAGCGCGTCGCCGTCCTTCGTCACGCGGACGAGGTAGCGGGAGCCCTTGCGGATGCCCGCGGCCGACACGACCGCCATCTCGGACGCGTGCCCGTAAACCTCGGCGAGGTCCTTGCGCAGCCGCCGCGCGGTCGCGCCCGCGTCGAGCTCGGCCTCCACCATGAGCTGCCCGCCGTTGAGATGCAGGCCGCCCGCGAACCGCAGCATCGACGCCATCTCGGCCTTGCGGCAGCACGGCTTGGTCACGGACAGCCGCGCGAGCTCGTCCTTCACCGCGGCGGTCATCGCCATCCGTCTTCTCCTTCGTCGCTTGCAAAGATCTCGTCGTACGCCGCCGCGAGCCGGGCGTGGTCGTGCCGCGGCGTGCCGTCCGGAGCCGCGACGTCGGCCACCACGAGCCGCGCGCCCAGCCCCCGCGCCGTCTCCCGCAGGCCATCCTCCGCCGACCCGATCGCGGATCGATCGGCGAGTACGACGGAGACCTCGAGGTCGGGCGCGTGCGCGGCGAGCACCTCGAGATGTGTCTCCGGCGAGAAGCCGTCGGTCTCCCCCGCCTGCGGCGCGAGGTTGAGCGCGATGCAGACCCGCGCGGAGCTGCCGGCCAGCGCCTTCGCCATGTCGGGCACGAGCAGGTGCGGGATGACGCTCGTGAACCACGACCCCGGCCCGAGCACCGCCCAGTCGGCGTCGTGCACCGCCTGGACCGCCTCGGCGCACGCGGTCGGCTCGGCCGGCTCGATGCGTACGGCGACCACGCGACCGGGGGTGGTCGCGACCGCCACCTGCCCGCGTACCTCGACCACCGCGCCCGGATCGCGCGGGTCGAGGCCGACCACGTCGGCGACGATCTCCAGCGCGGAGGTCGCGAGCGGCAGCACCCGGCCCGTCCCGCGCACCAGTTGGCCGGCGAGGTCGAGCGCGGCGACCGGGTCGCCGGTGATGTCGGTGAGCGCGGTCAGCACGAGGTTGCCGACGGCGTGCCCGTCGAGGGTGCCGCCGCCGCCGAAGCGGTGCTGGTAGACCTGGGCCCACACCCGGCCCCACTCGTCGTCGCCGGCGAGCGCGGCCAGCGCCATCCGCAGGTCGCCGGGCGGGAGTGAGCCGAGCTCGGAGCGGATCCGGCCGCTCGATCCGCCGTCGTCGGCGACGGTGACGACGGCCGTGAGCCGGTCCGTGACGCGGCGCAGCGCACACAGCGACGCGGACAGCCCGTGCCCGCCGCCGAACGCGACCACGCGGGGTCCGACCGTAGGGCCGCTCACTCGCGCCCCAGGTCTCGATGGACGACGCGTACGTCGACGCCGTCGTCGCGCAGCCGCCCGGCCAGCTCCTCCGCGATCGCGACGCTGCGGTGCTTCCCGCCGGTGCAGCCCACGGCCAGCGTCGCGTAGTGCTTGCCCTCGCGGGCGTAGCCCTCTTCGTAGCGGTGCAGCAGGTCGGCGTACGCGTCCACGAACTCGCGCGCGCCGGCCTGCGCGAAGACGTAGTCGCGCACCTGCGGGTTGAGCCCGGTGAGCGGCCGCAGCTCCGGCACCCAGTGCGGGTTGGTCAGCAGCCGGCAGTCGACGACGATGTCGGCGTCGACCGGCAGGCCGTACTTGTAGCCGAACGAGATGACCGTCGCGTGCAGGCCGGTGCCGGCCGCGTCGGCGAACGCCGCCTCGATCTTCGCCCGCAGCTCGTGCACGTTGAGCACAGTCGTGTCGATGACGAGGTCGGCCTCGCCGCGCAGGTCGCGGAGCAGATCGCGCTCGCGGGCGATCCCGTCGGTGAGCAGCCCGGCCCCTTGCAACGGGTGCGGCCGCCGGACGCTGTCGAAGCGTCGTACGAGCACGTCGTCGGCCGCCTCGAGGAACAGCACCCGCGCGCGCAGGCCCATCCGGTCGAGCTCGCCGAGCGCGGCGTGCACGTCGCTGGTGAAGCCGCGGCTGCGGACGTCGACCACGACGGCGATGCGGTCGACCGATCCCTGCGAGCGGCTGGCGAGGTCGACCATCGTCGCGACCAGCGACGGCGGCAGGTTGTCCACGACGAACCAGCCCAGGTCCTCGAGGCACTTCGCGGCCGTGCTCCGGCCGGCGCCGGACAGGCCCGTGATGACGACGAGGTCGAGGGCAGGGTTCGTCGGAAGGGTTCCCGTGGGGTTCGCGGTGGTCATCGGCTCGGCTCCGAGCCTCCCACTCCGACCGCCTCCGTGTCCGCTGGAAGGGCGTCGAGAATTTCGCCGGTGGCCGCGTCGATCGCGGGCGCCGCCGGTGCCGTCCCCGCGAGTGCCGCGTGCACCGCCTCCGCCGTACGGCGGCCGAACCCGGGCACCGCCGCGATCTCCTCGACCGACGCCGCGCGGAGCCGCTTGACCGACCCGAACGCGCGCAGCAACGCCTTGCGCCGGGTCTCGCCCAGACCCGGTACGCCGTCGAGCGCGGACTGCGTCATGGCCCGGGACCGCTTCTGCCGGTGGTAGGTGATCGCGAACCGGTGCGCCTCGTCGCGCACCCGCTGCAAGAGGTAGAGCGCTTCGCTGGTCCGCGGCAGGATCACGGGGTCGGCGCGGTCCGGCAGCCACACCTCTTCGAGCCGCTTGGCCAGCCCGCACAGCGCGACGTCGGTGACGCCGAGCTTGCGCATCGCCGCGGCCGCGGCGGCGACCTGCGGCGGCCCGCCGTCCACCACGACGAGCTGCGGCGGGTAGGCGAACTTCTTCGGCTTGCCGGTCGTCTCGTCCACCGCCGCGGCGACCTCGCCCTCCTCCAAGCCCTCTTCGAGGTAGCGGCGGAACCGGCGGTAGATCACCTCATTGATCGAGGCCACGTCGTCCTGGCCGGAGACGCGGCGGATCGCGAACCGTCTGTACTCGCTCTTGCGCGCGAGCCCGTCTTCGAACACGACCATCGACGCGACGACGTCGGTGCCCTGCAGGTTGGACACGTCGTAGCACTCGATCCGCAGCGGCGCCTCGCGCAGGTCGAGCGCGTCCTGTAGCTCCTGCAACGCGAGGCTGCGCGAGGTGATGTCGGACGAGCGCTTCAGCTTGTGCCGCGTGAACGCCTCCTTCGCGTTGCGCTCGACGGTCTCGAACAACGCGCGCTTGTCGCCGCGCTGCGGCACTCGCAACGACACCTTGCTGCCGCGGACGATGCACAGCAGCTCGGCGACGACATCGGCGTCGTCCGGCAGCGCTGGCACGAGAACCTCGCGCGGCACCTCGTTCTGCTCGTCGAGATAGGCCTGCGTGAGGAACTGCTCGACCAGCCCGCCGGTGTCGATCTCCTCGACCTTGTCGACCACCCAGCCGCGCTGGCCGCGCACGCGACCGCCGCGGACATAGAAGACCTGGACCGCGGCCTCCAGCTCGTCCTGCGCGAACGCGACGACATCTGCGTCGGTGCCGTCGCCGAGGACGACGGCCTGCTTCTCCATCGCCCGGTTGAGCGCGCCGATGTCGTCGCGCAGCCGGGCCGCGCGCTCGTACTCCTGGCGCCGCGACGCATCACGCATGTCGCGTTCGAGCCGCTTGACGAACCGCTGCGTCTGGCCGGACATGAAATCCACGAAGTCGTCGGTGATTCGCCGATGTTGCTGCTCATCGACGCGGCCGACGCACGGCGCGCTGCACTTGTCGATGTAGCCGAGCAGGCACGGCCGGCCGACCTGCCCGGCGCGCTTGAACACGCCGTTGCTGCACGTGCGCATCGGGAACACCCGCAGCAGCGCGTCGAGGGTCTCGCGGATCGCCCACGCATGTGCGTACGGCCCGAAGTACTTGACGCCCTTGCGTTTCGCGCCGCGCATCACCTGCGCGCGGGGGTATGCCTCGTCGAGGGTGACGGCGAGCCACGGGTAGGACTTGTCGTCGCGGTAACGCACGTTGAACCGCGGGTCGAACTCCTTGATCCAGTTGTACTCGAGTTGCAGCGCCTCGACCTCGGTGTTGACGACGGTCCACTCGACCGCGGCCGCCGTGCGCACCATCGTCTGTGTGCGGATGTGCAGGTTGGCGACGTCCTGGAAGTACGACGAAAGGCGGCTGCGCAGGCTCTTCGCCTTGCCGACGTAGATCACGCGTCCCTGGGCGTCGCGGAACTTGTAGACCCCCGGCTGGTCGGGGATGGTGCCCGGCGCCGGACGGTAGCTCGCCGGATCTGCCACGGCTCCGAGGCTAACCCGGCGCACTGACGGGGTCGGGCGGTCTGGCACGCTTGCCACCGACATGAGCGAGCCCGTTTTCCCGGTGATGTGGAGGCGGACGATGGAGGGCGTCATCACGGCGCACGTCGTCGTCGACGACTCCGGCATGACCGGCCATGGGCACCTCACTCTGCTCGGCCTGGCGTGGCACAAGGACGACCCGCTCGCCGTCGTCCTCACCCTCTCCGCGCAGCCGGACCATCCGGCGCTGCCGCGGGGCGAGTGGGCGGTGCTGCGGGACTTCCTGCGCTACGGACTGGAGGAGCCGACCGGTGACGGCGTCGTACGGCTGCGGCCGACCGAGGACGGCCGGATCCTGTTCGAGCTGATCGGCTCGAAGCCGTACGCCGTGCACGTGCCGGCGACGATGATCCGCGACTTCCTGGACGAGACCGAGGCGATCGTGCCGCACGGCGCCGAGGCCGGCGACGACGTGATGGACGCGCTGATCGCGCGCCTCCTGGAGTCGTAGCGCGCCATAGCCACCTGTGCCGCTGACAACTGCGGCGGGCGGAACGGGGTGCGCAGCTAGGCGCGCTTGCGGGCCTTGGTTGCCGAGCCAGTCTTCGCGGCGGGTGCCGACTTGCTGGCGGCCGAACGCTTGCGCGGCGCGGCCTTCTTGGCCGGTGCCTTCGGCTTGCCGAGCAGCTCGCGCAGGAACATGCCGGTGTGCGAGCCGTCGAACGCGGCGATCGTCTCCGGTGACCCGGTCGCCACGACCGTGCCGCCGCCGCTGCCGCCCTCGGGGCCCATGTCGATGATCCAGTCGGCGGTCTTGATGACGTCGAGGTTGTGCTCGATGACGATCACCGTGTTGCCCGCGTCGACCAGTCGCGAGAGCACGCCGAGCAGCTTGCGGATGTCCTCGAAGTGCAGGCCGGTCGTCGGCTCGTCGAGGATGTAGACGGTGCGACCGGTCGAGCGCTTCTGAAGCTCCGACGCAAGCTTGACCCGCTGCGCCTCACCGCCGGACAGCGTCGGCGCGGGTTGGCCGAGCCGCACGTAGCCCAGGCCGACGTCGACCAGTGTCGTCAGGTGCCGGGAGATCGCCGGCACGGCAGCGAAGAACTCCGCTGCCTCCTCGATCGGCATGTCGAGCACGTCGGCGATCGTCTTGCCCTTGAAGTGCACCTCGAGCGTTTCGCGGTTGTAGCGCGCGCCGTGGCAGACCTCGCACGGGACATAGACGTCCGGCAGGAAGTTCATCTCGATCTTGATCGTGCCGTCGCCCTGGCAGTTCTCGCACCGGCCGCCCTTGACGTTGAACGAGAACCTGCCCTGCTGGTATCCGCGCACCTTGGCCTCGGTCGTCTCCGCGAACAACGCGCGGATACGGTCGAACACCTTCGTGTACGTCGCCGGGTTGGAGCGCGGCGTCCGGCCGATCGGCGACTGGTCGACACCGACGACCTTGTCGACGTGCTCCAGCCCCTTCACGGTGCGGTGCCGGCCGGGAACGATGCGCGCGCCGTTGAGCTCGCGCGCGAGCACGGCGTACAGGATGTCGTTGACGAGCGTCGACTTGCCCGAGCCGCTCACGCCGGTGACGGCGACGAAACAACCGAGCGGGAACGCGACGTCGACGGTGCGCAGGTTGTGCTCGCGCGCGCCGACGACCTTCAGCTCGCGGCCGGTCGGCTGCCGGCGGATGTCCGGCACCGGGATGGAGCGGCGGCCGGCGAGGTAGGCGCCGGTGACCGACCGTTCGTTCTTGAGCAGGTCGGCGTACGTCCCGCTATGCACGATCTCGCCGCCGTGCTCCCCCGCACCCGGACCGATGTCGACCACCCAGTCGGCGGTGTGAATGGTTTCCTCGTCGTGCTCGACGACGATGAGCGTGTTGCCGAGATTGCGCAGCCGGACGAGCGTCTCGATCAGCCGCCGGTTGTCGCGCTGGTGCAGGCCGATCGAGGGCTCGTCCAGGACGTAGAGCACGCCGACGAGACCGGAGCCGATCTGCGTCGCGAGCCGGATCCGCTGCGCCTCGCCGCCGGCCAGCGTCGCGGCCGCGCGGTCGAGCGAGAGGTAGTCCAGCCCCACGTCGACCAGAAATCGCAGCCGCTCGTTGATCTCCTTGAGGACGCGTACGGCGATCTGCTCCTCGCGCTTCGTCAGCTTGAGCTTCGCGAGCCACGCGGCGCACTCGCCGATCGGCAGCATCGCGACGTCGGCGATCGAGCGGCCGGAGACGGTGACCGCGAGCGACTCCGGCTTGAGCCGGGTGCCGTCACACGCCGGGCACGGCACCTCGCGCATGTAGCCCTCGAAGCGGTCGCGCGACGTGTCGCTCTCGGCCTCGCCGTGGCGGCGCTCGATGTAGGAGATCGCGCCCTCGAAATCGGTCCAGTAGGAGCGCTCGCGGCCGTACCGGTTGCGGTAGCGGACGTGCACCTGCGTCGGGTGGCCGTTGAGGATCGCCTTCTGCGCCTTGGCCGACAGGCGCTCCCACGGCGTGTTCACGTTGAAGCCGAGCTCGCCGCCGAGCGCTTCGAGCAGCCGGCCGAAGTAGTCGCGGCCGTGCGCGCCCGACCACGGCCCGACGGCGCCCTGCGCGAGCGTCTTCGTCGGGTCCGGAACGATCAGCTCGGGGTCGGCTTCGAGCCGGGTGCCGAGACCGGTGCACGTGGGGCAGGCGCCGTACGGCGAGTTGAACGAGAACGCGCGCGGCTCGAGCTCCTCGATCGACAGCGGGTGGTCGTTGGGGCAGGCCAGGCGCTCGGAGTAACGGCGCTCGCGGTGCGGGTCGTTGTCGGGCAGGTCGACGAACTCGAACACGACGACGCCGCCGGCGAGGCCGAGCGCGGTCTCCACCGAGTCGGTGAGCCGGCGCTTGGACGAGTCCTTGACCGAGAGCCGGTCGACGATGACCTCGATGTCGTGCTTCTCGTACTTCGCCAGCTTCGGCGGCTCCGCCAGCGTGATCACGGTGCCGTCGACGCGTGCCCGGGCGAAGCCCTTCGTCTGCAGCTCGCGGAACAGCTCGCCGTACTCCCCCTTGCGGCCGCGGATGACCGGCGCGAGCACCTGGAACCGGGTGCCCTCATCGAGCTCCATGACCCGGTCGACGATCTGTTGCGGGGTCTGCCGGCTGATCGGTGCGCCGCAGATCGGGCAGTGCGGGGTGCCGATGCGCGCGTAGAGGAGGCGCAGGTAGTCCCAGACCTCGGTGACCGTGCCGACGGTCGAGCGCGGGTTGCGCGAGGTCGACTTCTGGTCGATCGACACCGCCGGCGACAGCCCTTCGATGAAGTCGACGTCGGGCTTGTCCATCTGGCCGAGGAACTGCCGCGCATAGGCGCTGAGGGACTCGACGTAGCGCCGCTGACCCTCGGCGAAGATCGTGTCGAACGCGAGGCTGGACTTGCCGCTGCCGGACAGGCCGGTGAAGACGATCAGCGCGTCGCGGGGAAGGTCGAGACTGACGTCGCGCAGGTTGTGCTCGCGCGCGCCACGAACGATCAAACGGTCAGCCACAGGTCACTTTTCGGTCAGGGGGAAGCACGTCGAGGCCGTCTTTGCCAGGCTACAGACGAGGTACGACGGTTTCCCCCGGCCGCGGTCAGGCCAGGCTCAACGTCCACGCCCCCCGGCCGTGGGTGGCCGCCACGAGTTGGTCGCCGTAAAGGGTGAGCCCGTAGACCGCGACCGACGGCAGGCCGGTGCCGAGAGCGGTCCACGTGTTCCCGCCCGTGGCGGGCGCGGTCAGCACGCCGAAGTCGGTCGCCGCGTAGAGCACCTGCCGGGCGTCGTCGTAGACCAGCCCGGTCACCGGCATGTCGCCGATGCCGCCGGCCGCCGACGGGTCGCCGGACAGGTCGGTGGCCGACGCCGTCCCGGCCGACGCGTCGTAGCGCAGGTCGTAGACGTGGCCGCCGGCGGAGTACTCCGAGTACCCCGAGAACGACACGAAGGCGTGCATCGGATCCGCGGGGTCGACGGAGATGCCGCTGATGAACCGCTCCGGGGTGAGGTGCGTCTTGCCGCCGTCGGAGGTGTCGATCCGGGTGAACGTGACGTCCTTCGCCGCGGCCCGCGCGTTGGTGCTGACGAACAGCCGCGCGCCGCGGGTGGCCACCCACATCACGTTCGGGTTGCTCGGCGCCACCGCGATCGCGGCGATGTAGAAGCCGGCCCGGTCGCCGTACGACGTCCCGGTCAGGTCGGCGCCGATCGGCTCGAAGTCACCGCACACGGCCGTCGGGTCGTACCGGGCCGGATCGGTCTCGCTGCAGTGCGAGTCGAGCCACGCCGAGTCGCCGCCGTCGTCCGACGTACGCCAGACGTGCTGCAGGCCCTCGTAGGCGGTGCCGCCGATTGACGGTGCCGGGATGAACGGCGCGTAGAACGACGTGCGCTCACCGCTCGCGTCCTGCCGCTGGGAGATGTAGTTCCAGTGGTTCGGGTCGAGGCCGGCGCCGTACTGCGCCGTCGCGGGCGCGGAGTTCACATCGGCGTAAGAGTTGTAGTACGTGTGGAAGTGCACGCCGGCGTTCGCGCTGTCGGTGGCCGACTGGCCGCCGTCGCCGCCCACGCTCTCGAAGCCGGTATCGGTCCCGCCGAAGGCCCACGTGCCGTTGTCCTGCGTGCCGCCGAGATAGTGCCGCGCGCCGCCGTCGACGTACGACGACACGCTCTGGAACTGCAGCGTCGGCAGGCCCTGGTTGAGCGGCCGGACCGCGGTCGGGACGGCCTTGAGCCAGCGCTGGCAGTCCAGGAGGTCGTACGCGTGCAAGCCACGAGCAGCGCACTCACCGGAGGCATCGACGCCGGCCGCACCGTCGACCCGGAGCACGCCGCCGTCGCTCGCCTCGAAGAACTGATTCTGGTTGCCGGGGACGAATGCGAGCGCGTGCTGGTCCGGGTGCATGCCGACGCCGTTCGCGCCGACCGTCATGTCGGTGAAGGTGACACCGGCCGTGTCTGAGCGCTGCACCGCGCGGCCGTTCGACCGCGGCGGGACGGTGCCGAAGATCTCGTCGTAGTTCATCGACCCGCCGATGTAGACGGTGTCGGGGTGGCCGGGCGGCGTCATCACGAACATGTCGTAGCCGCACTGTTGCTGGCAGAAGTTGTAGGAGTCGAAGCCGACCTGACCGTTGCCCGGGTTGGACAGGTTCGTCCAGCCGCCGTTTCCGTTGGAGTTGCTGAGCTTCGTAGCCGGGACATCTGCGTTGTCGGTCCGCCACAGCCACGACAGGAACTTCTCGTCGTTCTCGTCGCCGGCGTAGATGCGGGTCTTACCGTTCTTGACGGTCAGCGCGAACTCGGTCCGGTCGCCGAAGAAGTCCTTCGGGTGCGCCGTCCCGAACACCTGCTTGAACGCGGTGGTGCCGTCGAGCCGGGCCGAACTGCGCCAGATCCCGTAACCGAACACCGCGGCGTACACCGTGCTTTCGTCGCGCGGGTCGAGTTGCACGTTGTTGACGCCGCCCTGGAAGTAGTCCTGGCCGGTCGCGGGGTCGGCAGTGGTGCCGGGCAGCGAGAAGATCTTGGTGAACGTGGTCGCGCCGGGTGCCAGCCGGAAGAGGCCGAGCGGCGCGGCGTCCGGCGGCGTACGGCGGCCGCTGTAGACGGCGGACACGCCATGCCGGGCGACGTCGGTGCCCATGTAGACGGTGCCGTTGGACGACACGGCGAGGCCGCCGATACCGCGGCTGCGCGCGGCATCGGCGCTGTCCGCGACGAGCGACCAGTTCGCGCCGCCGTCAGTGGTGCGGTAGAGGCCGACGCCGGCTTCGGAGTCGCCGCCGCCGTTCTGCTCGCCGGTGCCGACGTAGAGCGTGTGCCGCGGTACGTCGTAGAACAGCGATCCGATCGAGCCTGACGGGATGCCGGCCGAGACGAACGACCACGCCGGCGAGTTGGACAGGCCGTTGTCGGTCCGCCAGACGCCACCGCCCGCCGTACCGAGGTAGACCGTGCAGGCCGACGCGTTGCAGCCGGGGACGACGGCGAGCGCGGTCGAGCGACCCGACGCGGTGCTCGGCGTACCCGTGTAGGTGACCAGGCTGGGGACGTCGTTCGTCGACGGTCCGAGTGGTGCCCAGGCACCACCGACGGAGGTGAAGGTGTTCGTGCCGCCGGTGGTGCCCGTGTCGGTCGTCGCCGTCGAGGTGCGGGCGAGCTTGTCGAACGCACGCCGGGCACCGCGGGCCTGCGCGTCGGCGATGGTCGTGCGGGGGAACGCGCGGTCGGAGTACTCCTGTTGCGCCGGGCCGTACGCCTGCTCCTTGCCGGGTTCGAGCGCGTCCTTCAGCATCGCGAGCGGCAGGTGGCGGTGCAGCAGCGCCGCGTCAGGGTGTTCGAACGCGAACTGCGCCAGGCTCTCGCCCGGCGCCGACGGCACGGATGCGGGTGCGCCGAGCAGCGCGGGTCCGCCCGCGCCACCGGCCAGACCGAGCGCCGCGACGACCGCCAATCCACCCGTTGCGGCAACGACCCGACGACGCGATCCATTGAGAAACATCCCGAACCTCCTCGATGAACGGGACGACGCTATGGCCGCCGTCACCGGCTGGACAGCGGACCGCCCAAAACCATCCCGACGGGGCATCAGGTCACTAGTCACTCTCAACGCCCGCGTGTCCCGGCGGTTAGGGTCGGCGGCGTGCCAGACACCTACACAGGAGAGGTCGTGCCGGGCGGCCCGGCGCAGACCCGCGACGCCGGCCCGATGACGATCACGAAGCTCTCGGTCGGCCCCATGGACAACAACGCGTACTTCCTCCGGTGTTCCGGCACCGGCGAGGTTCTGCTGATCGATGCCGCCAACGAGCCCGACCGGCTGCTCGCCACTCTGGGCGACGACCGGCTCACCCGGATCGTCACCACCCACCAGCACTTCGACCACTGGCAGGCGCTGCCGGAGATCGTGGCGGCGACCGGCGTACCGGTGTTCGCCCACCCGGCCGACGCGGGCGAGCTGCCGGTCACCGTCAGCGGCAAGCTGGAGGACGGCGACACGGTGCCGGTCGGCGATTGCGCGCTGACCGTCATCCATCTCGTCGGTCACACCCCGGGTTCGATCGCGCTGCTCTACGCCGGGCCGGACCGGCCGCACCTGTTCACCGGCGACTCGCTGTTCCCGGGCGGGGTCGGCAACACCTTCGGGTCGGCGGAGAACTTCGCGACGCTCATCGACGACGTCGAGCACAAGCTGTTCGACCGGCTGCCGGACGAGACGTGGGTCTACCCGGGGCACGGTAAGGACACGACCCTCGGCGCCGAGCGCCCGCACCTCGCCGAGTGGCGCGCCCGCGGCTGGTAACGACGGGGAGCCTTGACAGAGCGTTGCGATAGCGCGACGGTGGGTGACCGACGTTCATACCGCGCGTGACCGTAGCGACAATCCGCCTACTACACAGGCGATCACTACGACTCCTTTGTCCAGTTCTGGAGCGCCGGATGATGAATCCACTGCCGCTGCTTGCCCTCAATGACGACGCTCGATTCCTCTATCTCGAGGCTGAGCCGGAGGAGGCCAGCGAGGCGATCTCGGGGTGGCTCGACGCAGGCCTGGTGGTGCGGCTTGCGCGTGGGCGCAAGATGCGCACCTGGCAGGGGTTGTTCGACGAGTTCGCCGCTGCCCTGCAGTTCCCGTGGTACTTCGGCGAGAACGCCGACGCCTTCGACGAGTGCATCGCTGATCTCGCCTGGTTACCGCCGCAGAACGGCTATGTGATCGTCCTCAGCGAGCCCGAGCAGGTCTTGATCGACGCTGGCGCCGGCGCACTCGACGCGCTGGTGTCGTCGCTTCAGGGGGCCGCGGAACAGTGGGCTGCGCCGGTTGAGCTGGGTGAGTGGTGGGATCGTCCGGCAGTGCCCATTTCACGTGGTTCTTCAGCCGACTTCAAGTGACGCGCCGGCGGTTGTGAAGCGGTGGACGGACGTTGGCGCATCGGTCGTCCCGTTCGTCAGCTGAAAGGGACGTTCCCCAAGATCACGGCGACGCTAGGCCGAGGAGGCTTCAGGGGGACAACTACTCACGTCAACATTGGCCCGATTAGGCGTATCCCGGTGATCCCGTGACCTATCCCAGGGACGTTACGACTTAGTCCACGGAGCACGAGGTGATCTCTATGCTTGCCTTCTTCAGTTGGCCGCCACCATGTCTGCGACGTTCGGCATGATCGTCCGCTCCAGTCACGTGCAGTTGTCACAAGGAGCCTCTGCGCTCCTCGATGCTCTTGCGCCCTTCGCGTCAGAACAACAAGAAGTGACGTCGTGGCCGGGCACCCAACTGGTCGGTGGCCGCACATCTCGACGCTCATGTCTACCGACTGATACCTGAGTCGCTGGACATGCTGATAGGCGGCAGCCGACGATCCCGCCCGCGGCTGGTAGCCGGTTCGCTTACGCCGGGACCGCGGCGGATTGCCGCACGCCGGTGTAGTGCCGGTAGAACTCGCGGCCGAGCTTCTTCAGCCGCTTGCGCACCGCCCCGTTCGCCGAGCCAGTCACCGCGAGCTGCGGCCTCCCGTCGCTGTCGACGAATACCCGCACCTCGCAGGCCATCCGCTCCTTGATCAGCAGCGCGAGCAGCCCGATCGGGAAGGCGAAGATCGCGATCAGGACGGCCCACCACTCCACCCGCTCAGAGCGAATCTGCAGCCGATCCTGTGCCACACGCTGGAAGTCGGTGGCGCTGGTGACTCCGGACAGGCCGGCCGCCAGCCAGTCGATGACGGCGTCGGTGTCGAAGCTCGCCGAGGTCACGCGCCAATAGTGCCTCAACCGGACGCCGCGCGCCGGCGGGGCCGCGCAGCCACCCGAGACCGCCCGTTGCGGGTGGCTGCGCGGACCGGCCCAAGCGAGCCTTTACGCCGGCAGCGGCGTCCGCCAGATCCCGCGGCCGTACGTCGCGGCGTACAGGTAGCCGTCCGGCCCGACGGTGAGGTACGTGATGACCGCCATCGGGATGTCGTGACCGGCGGTGCCGAGGCGGGTCCAGACGCCGTCGTGGCCGGCCGGGCTGACGAACACCGCGAGGTCTGTCGCGATCACCCGGGTGCCGCTCGGCGTGAGGACCATGGAGCTGGCCGGGATGTCCGGCAGGTTCCCGTCGAGGTCCGTCCACGACGTGCCGCCGTTGTGCGTCACGTAGATGTGCCCGTGACCGGAGCCGGGGCCCTCGGCCCACGGCTGGCTGAAGCCGTTGAACACGGCGTACACCGTGGCGCCGGTCGGGTCGTTCGGGTCGATCGTCAGCGCGCTGACGGTGCGGTTCGGCAGGCCGAGCGCGGTCAGGTCGCCGAGGTCGTGCCACGTGCCGCCGTAGTTCGTGGCGATGCCGGCGGTGAATGCACGTGCGCTGCAGACGCCGCACCAACCGGTCCAGATCACGTGGTTCTCGCTGGCAAGCGCAGTCGCTTGGTGCCCGGCACCGAGGTCGTAGAGCTTCGTCCAGTCGTCGCCGCTGGTGCTCGCCCACGTGTTGGTGTTGGCCCAGATGTACTGGCCACCGGCGACCCAGTAGCCGGGGTCCGCGATGTCGGCGCGGAACGGCGCGATGAACGCCGCGCCCGGGTCGGCCGGTGCGATGTTGACGACCGCGTTGCTGACGCTGCCGTGCGGGCTGTAGCCGCAGTTCGTCGTCATCTGCAGCGTCAGGTAGACGTACTCGCCGACCGAGCGGCAACCGTTGTTCGGGTCGGTGAGCGTGTCGCCGCCGTCGCCGCCCTCCGGCGAGACCATGTTCGTCAGCTCCGGCTTGAGCAACGAGACGCCGTTGTCCTGCAGGCCGCCCCAGACCGCGACGCCGCCTTGCACCCGGCCGACGCCGACGCTGTAGTACTGCAGCGCGTGCAGGCCGGGCTCGTTGTTGTGGTTGGTCCACGACGTCGTGCCCTTGGCGATGCTGCGCGAGTAGAGGCCGCCGTCGTTGCCGACCCACAGCGTGCCGCCGGCGATCGTCGCCGAGTGCTGGTCGGAGTGCACGACGTTGCCGTTGCAGGTCTGGGTGTCGAGGGTCCAGCAGCTCAGGCCGAAGTTCCAGTAGCGGCCCACCGTGTTCCAGGTGTTGCCGGCGTCCCACGTCTCGTAGACCTCTTCGAGACCGAGGTAGACGTGGTTGGGGTTGTTCGGGTCGACCGCGAGGAACCGGTTGTAGTCGGCCTGCACGCCGGGCTGGTAGCCCTTGCCGATCTCCGTCGCCTTCATCGCCGAGTTGGCGTTGGCGAGCTTCGAGCTCGTCGCGATCTGCGAGTACGGCCCGGCGACGCTGCCGTTGTTGGAGACGAACACGCCCGCGAGGACGCTGTTGACCGTCCCCTGCTTGTCGATGATCGCGGGCGATTCCATGACGACGTACAGCTTGGTGCCGTCGGCGGAGAACGCCATGTCGGCCGGCCCGATCTCCTTCGGGTTGATCGCGCCGCCGGGGTTCGCGCGCACCCAGTGCACGCCGTAGTCGGTCGAGTAGTAGAAGCCGTTGTACGTCGTCGATGCCCAGTAGGCGATGTCCGCGACCATCACGCGGCCTCCGGTGCCGGGCTGTACGGCGATCGCGTCGGTGAGGTTGGCGGAGTACTTCTTGACGCCGAGGTCGCTGTCGTCGACCGGCGCGAAAGCGCGGGTCCATGCGCTGGTGAAGCTGCCGGTGGCGGAGTGCTTCCAGATGCCGCGCGACGTCGCCGCCCAGACGTTGCCGCTGTCGAAGACGAGCTTGCGGATCATCGTGCTCTCGAGCTCCGAGCCACCGACGCGGCTCGCCATCGAGAACACCTGCGTGTGCGGGTACTGCAGCCGGAAGACGCCGACGCCGACGCTGTAGCCGCCGAAGTTGAACTCGCCGGTCGCGAGCCACAGCGAGCCGTCGGACGCGAGCGTCAGGTAGCCGGTCGACAGCGACGGGATCTGATCGCTGATCGGCGTCCAGGTCGTGCTCCCGGGCGCGCGCCGGAAGACGCCGCCGTTCGCGCCGCCGGCGTAGACGTAGCCGGCGCTGTCCGCGGCGATGCCGGTGATGCGGCCGGTCACGTAACCGGCGCCGCCGGTCGCGTTGGACGCGGGCTGCGCGTCATAGTCGGTGTCGTCGCTGTTGTACGGCTTGGTGGTGACCTCGGACCAGACGGCCGGTGTCCGCGTCGTCGCGGTGAGGGCACCGACCGCGTCGCCGTACGCGCCCGGTGCGACGAGCCCGCGCTTGGCCGCCATCTGGTCGACGCCGTTGTTGGCGCTCTCCGCGCCGGCGGCACCGACCTGGGGCAGCAGGCCTGCGCGCTGGACGCCGCCCGCTCCGCTCTGGGTCAGGCCCGCGATGGCGAGACCGGCAGCGACGACGGCGACCAAGATCCTGGCCCGGAGCGCTAACGCAGACATGGTCGTCCTCTTTCACCGGATGGCGATTCCTGCCCCGGACAGTAACCCGCGGATACCCCTACGTCAGCCGGTTGGCGGAGCGTCCCCCGTCGCCCCGTTACGTCGCAGTAGCGCGCTTTTCCTTGGCCTCCCCCAGCGCGGCCAGCGCGGCGGCGAGCACGGTGTCGCGCTGGCTGCGCAAAGCCCGCACCGGCATCTGCGGCACCGCATGGATGACGCCCATCGCGCAGGCCGTCCGGACCGACCGCGACGGCGACGGGTCCGGCCCGGCGAGCTGTTGCTGGATGGCGCTGACGAGGCTGCGGACGCGCAGGCCGATGTCCGGGTGGTACAGCGTGGCCGGCTCGCGGCCGAGCAGGCCGACCATGTCGATGTGCTCGACGAACAGGTCGAGATAGGCCGCGAGCACCGCCTGCGGATCGGACCGCTCGGCGCTGCGCAGGTCAGTGACCATCCGGCTCAGCCCCTCCAGGAACGGCCGGGTTAGCTCGAGCAGCAGCAGTTCCTTCGCCGGGAAGTGGTAGTAGACGGCGGCCTTGGTCAGCTGCAGCCGGTCGGCGATCTCCCGCAGCGATGTCGCGTCGTACCCATGCGTGGTGAACAGCTCCAGCGCGGTTTCGAGGATCTGCTCGCGCGTCCCGATGCGGCTGGGCTGTGCCGTGTCTTGCCTGTTCGTGTCCGCTCGTCAAGCCTAGCCGCTAGAGTCGTTACTTGCCGGTCGGCAAGTAAGGGAACGTGGCGAGGAGGAGCGGATATGCGGTGGCGGGTCCGGTCGGCGGTCAGCGGTGCGCTGGCGCCCGGCGACGAGATCCGCGCGATCGCCCGCGACGAGATCGGCCGCGACTACTGGGTACTCACGGATCGCGAGATCATCCGGTTCGACGGGCGCAAGATCGTGCAGCGGATGTCGCTCAGCGACGCCGTCGGCACGATCACGACCCAGCCGTCGGCCGGCGTCACCGTGCGCGTCCACTCGCACCGGACCGCCGACACGCACATGGTCACGTCGTTCCGCAAGGCCAACGACGTCACCCGCGGCCTTGCCGCCCGCTTCGAGCACCAGCCCGAAACCGAGTAGCCGCCCCGCCCGGCCTACCAGTGCACTCCGTTTACCAGTGCACTCCGGGCAGCAGCCGCATCAGCGCCTGCGCGCCGCGGTTGAGCGAGACCTGGTCGTCGCCGCCGGCCGCCTTCGAGTCGGGGAACACCCGGTACGCCACGTGCAGCACGGCATCGACCACCTTCGGCGCGACGGCGTACGAGACCTCGCCGAGCGTCCCGAGCCGCGTGGAGATCCGCTTCGGCCGATCGGTCAGCGCGCGCACCACCATGTCGGCCGCGTCGTCCGGGGTGAGGGTCGGGAACGCGTCGTAGATCCGCGTCGGGCTGATCATCGGCGTCCGCACCAGCGGCATGTGAATCGTCGTGAACGTCACCCCGTCGCCGTACGTCTCCGACGCGACCACGCGGCTGAACGAGTCGAGCGCGGACTTCGACGCGACGTACGCCGAGAACCGCGGCGGCGCGGTCTGCACGCCGATGGACGAGATGTTCACGACGTGGCCGAACTGCCGTTCGGCCATGTGCGGCAACAGCGCGAGGATCATCCGTACGGCGGCGAAGTAGTTGAGCGTCATCGTCCGCTCGAAGTCGTGCATCCGGTCGTAGGACAGGTGCACCGAGCGGCGGATGGATCGGCCGGCGTTGTTGACGAGATAGTCGATGCCGTCGGGATGGTCGGCCAGCATCTGCTTCACCGTCGCCGCCACCGCTTCGTCGTCGGTGAGGTCGCACGGGTAGACGTACGCCGTCCCGCCCTCGGCCTCGATGTCGCGCCGTACCTCGTCCAGCTTGTCCGCACTGCGCGCGACCAGCAGCGGTACGCCGCCGCGCTTCGCGATCGCCACCGCCGTTGCCTTGCCGATGCCCGACGACGCGCCGGTGATGACGACCCTTCGCTCGTCCAGCGCGCCGCCCGCCCTCGGTCGCCGCGCGCGGGCCGGATCGAGCTGGCGCGACCAGTAGTGCCACAGCACGTCGGCGTAGTCGTCGAGCGGGGGCAGCTGCGCGTCGGTGCCGGCGAGCAGCCGTTGCGTCTCGGTGGCGTCGAACACCGGCGCGAAGGTCATGTGCGGCACGACCTCCGGCGGTACCGCGAGCCGGTCGAGCAGCACGTGTGACGCGAGCGTCGCGCCGGGCAGCCGCAACGCGGCGCGTACGACGCTCGTCACTGGCGCGACGACGCGACGGTCGACCGGCAGCGACACCGTCGGCGCACCACCCGCGCGCAGGAACGCGTTGACGACGTCGAGCAGCGGCTGCGGCTCCGGCGACACGAGATGGAACGCCCGTCCGTCGAGCCCGTCGCGGTGCATCAGCTCGTCCATCGCGGCGGCGACGAAGTCGACCGGTACGACGTTGGTGTCGCCGATGTCCGGCCCGAGCAACGGCAGCCACGACGGCAGCGTCGCCATGCGCGCGAGCGCCGGAAAGAAGTAGTAAGGGCCGTCGATCTTGTCCATGACGCCGGTGACCGAGTGGCCGACGACGATCGCCGGCCGGTAGACCCGCCACGGCACGTCGAGCTGTTCGCGCACGAGCTTCTCGGCGGCGAACTTCGTCGCGTGGTACGGCGACGGCAGGTGCTGGCCCTCGTCGAACATCGCCTCGGTGAACTCGCCGCGGTACTCCCCCGCGACCGCGACCGACGACACGTGGTGGAACGTGCCGGCGCGCAGGTCCGCGGCCAGCGCGAGCGCCTCGCGCGTCCCCTCGATGTTGGCCCGCTCGTTGGCCTCCTCGCTCGCGGTCATGTCGTAGACGGCGGCGAGATGCACGACGTGGTCGACGCGGCCGCGCAGCCGTTCGCGATCCTCAGGTGCGACGCCGAGCAGCGGCTCGCGCAGGTCGCCGACGAGTGGCTCCAGCCTCGGGTTCTGCGGCAGCTTCGACACCGATGTACGGCGGACCAGCGCGTACACCTCGGCACCCTCACGGGACAGCAACCGCTCGAGCAGGTGCCGTCCGATGAAGCCGGTGCCGCCGGTCACGAGGTACGTCGTCATGCCGGAATTGTGACCCCCCGGTCGGCGCTCGCGCCAATCAGCCGAGGCCGTGGTCCGGATCGTTCTCGTGCGCGTGCGGCTCGTCCTCGACATCGGCGAGGAATGCCGCGACCCGTTGCACCGCGTCGCCGTCGTCCGGCCGGATGTCGGTGAAGTCGCGCAGGTGGTCCGCGATCTGCGCGAACTTCACGTCCTGCTCGCCGCGCGTGTCCCGCAACCGTTGGATCTCGTCGGCCATGACCGCATTAGACATGGCGCAGCCGCGGCGCCACCAGGGGGTTGGTGGCGGCGCCGCGGCCAGCCGGTCAGACGACCGCGTGTGCGGCCTGGCTGCGACGACCGAGAGCGAAGCCGGCGACGACGGCGATGACCAGCGCGGCGAACCCGCCCAGGCCGATGCCGACGTTACGACCCGTGTGGTCGTTGCCGGCCGGCGTGGACGACGCGGCCAGCTTCGGGTTGAACTGCGTGAGCACGTACGACGTGCCCGCGCCACCCGGCGCCTGCGACGCGAGCGCCGCAGCCGCCTCCACGATCGCGATCTGCTTCTTCTGGTTCTGCGAACCCTGCATCAGCTGGGTGTTCAGCGGTCCGACCGCGCCGGACTGCACGGCGAGGATGCCGCCGTTGACCTTGCCGGCGCCGTCGAGGACCTGGTCGAGACCGGCGGCGATCTTGGCGGAACCGTCGACCGCGGCCGGCAGGCCGGTCGCGACCTGGTGCTGGCCCGCGGAGAGCTGGCCGAGGCCGCTGGTGAGGGCCGCCGCGCCGGTCGCCGCAGACGCCGAACCGTCCCGGAGCTGGACTGCCCCGGTCAGCGCGCCGTCGGTGCCCGTCGAGAGCGGTCCGGCGCCGGCTGCGGCCGCGTCAAGCCCGGGGACGAGCTTGGTGTGCAGGCCGGTGCTCAGCAGGGTCAGCAACTCGAGCGCGCCGCCCGGGTCGGTCGCACCGAACGTCCCGGCCGGGTGGGTGAGGCCACCCCGCACCTGAGCAAGGCCGCCGAGCAGCTGGGTGATTCCGGGGTTGAACGTGTCGAGCGGCGTCAGCCCGTTCGCCGGGCTGGCGTCACCGGCGTCCGTCGCGACAGCGGTAAACGAGGCCGCGACCCCGGCGAGCAGCGTCGCCGTGTTGCCCGTGACCTGGGTGGTGTCGAACGGGTAGACGCCGCCGGTGCTGGTGAGGCACGGCTGGGATTCCCCGAGGGTGTGCGCACCCGTGGTCAACGCGGTCAGGATCGTCGCCGTACAGCTGGCCGATGCCTGCACGCCTGACTGCAACTGCAACAGACCGGCCTTGACCAGTGCAATGCCGCCGAGCAGGCCGGTCCACTTCGACGGGTCGCTGCCCGCGTCGGTGCCGACGTACAGCGTCTTCAGCGCGTCGACGCCGTCCATCACACTGTGCGCGCCGGCGGCCGCGGCAGGCAGGCCGTTGGTCGGGTCGGCGTACTGCTTGAGGAAGCCGTCGATCGTGGTGAGGCCGGCGGCGAGCTTCACTTGACCCGCGTGGATCTTCGAGACGCCCGAGCTCAGTGCCTGCGATCCGACGTACGCCGACTTCGTGCCCGCGTCGAGCTTCGTCGCGCCCGCGCCGGCCGCCTGCAGGCCGCTCGCGAGCGTGTGCGCGCCGGACGCCAGTTGCTTGAGGCCGGCGATCATCGCGGCGGTGCCACTGGCGAGCTGCGTGAGGCCGGTGTTGCCGCCGCTCGCGTAGCCCTGCCAGAAGTCGTCCTGCTGCGAGCCCGCGGTCGCGTCCTGCTGCGCCTGCGAAAGGCCCGCGGTGGTCGCCGGGTTGACCGCCGTTGCGACCATCTCGCTCGTCGGCGCACCCTTACCGGTCGCCGTGAACGTCTCGTCCTGCGTCGGCGATCCGAGCGGGCTGAACAGCACGAGGTTCCAGAGGATGCGGTTCGTGCCGTCAGGGTCGGTCGTGACGACGCCGTTCGGCGCGGACACGTTCGTGAACGACTTCGGCAACGTCACGCCGAGCTGCGCGACGAGCGGCAGCTGCACCGTCGTCGCGGCGGTGTGCGTCACACCTTGCGTGTCGGTGTAGGTGACGTTCTGCGTCTTCGAGAACGTGTTCTCGACGTGGTAGGTGTACGTGCTCGTACCTCCCTGCACGGTGCGGCTGATCGACACCTTCAGCGGCAGGTCGCCGGTGTACGGCGACGACGTGCCGTTGGCAGCGAGCGACGACACGGACTTCACCGTGCCGGCGCCGTCGATCGTCGCGCGCAACGTATTGGGAGTGGAGCCATCGGCCGCCCACGCGAGGCTGGGCAGCACCAGCGTGGCCGCGGCCGGGATGGCCAGGACGGTAAGCCGGGACACGCGCTTCATGCTGACTTCCTTGTCTTTTTGACGGTGCGCTCCTTGGACAGGACTGCCGCGAGCGCGATGGCGAAGATGAGGGACAACCCCGTGAACATTTCGTTGATCCAGTTGGCGACACCGGCGTACTGAAGGCCGGTGATGTTCACCGCGAGGAAGAGCAGGGCGACGATCGTGCCGGGCACGTTGAGCCGGCCGACCTTGAACGACGCGGCACCGAGGAACGCGCCGGCGAGCGCGGTCAGTGCGAGCGTCGGCGGGATCTGCGGGTTGCCGGCACCCGCCCGCGCGAGCATGAGCACGCCCGCGACGCCGGCGAACAGGCCGTTGATGACGAACGCCATCGCGATCGAGCGCTCGACGCGGATGCCGACGAGGCGCGCGGCCGCACGGTTCGAACCGATCGCGTGCAGGTTGCGGCCGTACGGCGTGTGCTCGAGCAAGTAGTAGACGAGGACGGCGACGAGGGCGAGCACCCAGACGATGTCGGGGATGCCGAGGAGGTTGTCCTTGCCGAAATTGCTGATGGCGGCGGGGATGCCGTTCACGATCGACTGGTCCTTCGTGTACCAGTCGACGAAGCCGAGGATCGCGGACGCCGTACCCAACGTGATGATGAACGGGTCGACACGCAGGATCGTGACGAGCATGCCGTTGATGCCGCCGACGAAGCCACCGATGAGGATGCCGGCGACGATGCCTTCCCACAACCCGAAGCCGTGCTTCGCGTAGAGCGTCGCGGTCATGATCTGGCTCAGCCCGGCGATGTTGCCGACCGACAGATCGAAGTTGCCGGCGACCATCGTGACGAGGATGCCGAGGGTCAGCACGCCGATGACGGCTTGACCGGCAACCATGACGCGCAGGCTGTCGCCGGTGAGGAACACCGACGACGTCTTGCTCCACGTGCTGTAGAGCACGAACGACGCGACCAGCAGGAAGACGAGCGAGTACTGCCGCAGGATGCGCGAACCGAACGCCGCGACGGTGTGCTGCGGCCCGCGCCGTACGACGGGGGGCCCGTCGGGCGCGTTGGTCGCGCCGCTCGCGGCGGTGTTCGTGACGACGGGGTCGTCTGCGCGTTGCGCCGGCAAGTCGCTGGCGACCGCATCCGGCCGGGGTCGAGAACGGGTGGTCACTGCGTACCTTCCGATGAGTTCATGAGTTCGGTGAGCTTGTGCGCGTCGATGGGGCGTTCGACGACGGTCGTGATCCGGCCGCCGCGGAGCACCGCGACCCGGTCCGATGCATGCGCCAGTTCCTCGGGCTCGCTGACGACGAGGATCACGCTGGTGCCCTGCTCGGTCGCCTGCCGGATGAGCTGGTAGATCTCGGCGCGCGCGCCGACGTCGACGCCTTGGGTCGGCTCGTCCAGCAGCAGCACCTTCGGCCGGCGGCGCAGCCAGCGCGCCATCACGACCTTCTGCTGGTTGCCGCCGGAGAGCGTCTCGACCGGCTGCGCGTCCGACACGACGCGGATGAGGAAGTCGCTGATGGAGCGCTGCGCGTCGCTGCGCTCGAGCCGGTGCCGGTAGAGGAACTTGCGGAAGTACGACGACTCCTGGCCGGCCATCAGGTTGGCCCGCACGCTCTCGCCGGACAGCAGCGCCTCGGCCTGCCGGTCCTCCGGGACGTAGGCGATGCCCGCCTTCATCGCGGCCTGCGGCGACGTCGGGGTGTAGTCCTTGCCGTCGAGCTTCATCGCGCCGGCGTCGACGGCGTACGCGCCGAACAGCGAGCGCAACAGCTCGGAGCGGCCGCTGCCGAGCAGCCCCGCGATGCCGAGCACCTCGCCCTTGCGCAGGGTCAGGTCGACGCCGTGCAAGGGGCCGGCGCGCAGCCCGCGGATCGTCAGCGCGACGTCCTCGGTGGTCTCGAGCGGTGCGCTCGGGAAGACGCGGTCGAGCGGGCGGCCCACGATCATCTCGATCAGGTCGGCTTCGCGCAGACCCTCGGCCTCGACGGTGTCGACCTTGCGGCCGTCGCGCAGGACCGTCACGCGGTCGGCGACCGAGAGCACCTCGTCGAGCCGGTGGCTGACGTAGAGGATCGTCTGGCCGGCGGCGGCGTACCCGCGCAGGGCTTCGAGCAGGTGGTCGACCTCGGCGGCGGGCAGCGCTGCGGTCGGCTCGTCGAGGATGAGTACGCCGGATTCGGCGTCGTCGCGGTCCTGCAGCGCGCGCACGATCGCGACCCGGCAGCGGTCCGCGGCCCGCAGCGAGGCGAGCGGCGCCTTCGGGCTGGCGTGGATCTCGTAGCGCTCGAGGAGCTCGGCCGACCGCGCGTTGAGCGCGCGCCAGTCGATGCGCCCGCCGGCGCCGCGCGGGAAGTCCGCACCGAGCGCGAGGTTCTCCGCGATCGACAGCTCGGGGAACACCGCCGGCTGCTGGTGGACGAAGCGCAGGCCGGCGGCGTGCGCCTTGGCCGGCGTCCAGTCGTGCGCGCCCACGGGCTCGGAATCGCCGAGGACCAGCTCGCCGCCGGGGTCGGCGGGTACGACGCCGGCCAGGATCTTGATGGTGGTCGACTTACCGGAGCCGTTGCCGCCGAGGAGGGCGTGAACCTCGCCGGATCGGATCTGAAGGAACAGCGAGTCCAGCGCGAGGTTTCCCGCGTAGGTCTTGGACAAGCCGCGCACCGCGAGAGCGGTGCGCGGCCCGGCCATCACTGCTGGCATCAGCCGACGCCCCAAGCCTTCTTGTAGATCGCCTTGAAGTCGATCGGCGAGACCCACGGCCCGCTCGCGGGCAGGTTGTGACTCGGGTCGACCAGCTGCCAGCCGAGGCCCGAGAACGCCGGGGCCTTGCCCTGGAACAGGCTGTTGAGGGTGTCGATGGCCGACCAGCCGGTCCAGTCCGACGGCGAGATCATGACCGCGCTGACGCCCTGGTGGGTGCGCATGAGGTCGAGCTCGGGCTGGAAGCCCTCGCCACCCATCACGTAGAGCTTGTCCGCCCGGCCCGAGTCGCGGACGGCCGGCCCGATCGAGAGCAGCGTCGCCGCGGTGTACGGGCTCTTCACGACGTTCGCCTCAGGGTGCTGGAGCAGAGCCGACGCGGCGCGCTGTTGAAGCGTCGGGCCGAGGTCGAGACCGGTGAACGAGACGTTGGCGACGACCTTGCAGCCGGAGCACTGCTTGATCGCGTTGAGGAAGCCGGTGCCGGTGTAGTGCAGCACCGTCGTCTGCGGGTCGTTGAAGAACACGACCTTGGCGTGGCCGCCGGTCGCGGCGATGGCCGCCTGGCCCTGGGCGAAGCCGTACTTCTCGGCGAACGCGCCGAGGTTCTTGTTGGCCTCCGCGCCGTAGTTCGTGTAGCCGCTGAACAGCGAGACGCCGCCCTTGCCGGCGTACGGGTCGTTGCAGTCGTAGGCATAGATCGGGACGACCTTGATGCCCTTGGCCTTCGCTTGTTCAAGGCCCGACTTGACGAATGAACAGTCGATGGCGTCGAGGACGATGCCGTCGGCGCCCGAGGCGATCGCCTGGTTGACGAGCTGCGGGTAGTTGGCCGGGTTGAGCTGGGCGTCGTAGACGGTGACCTGCCAGCCGATCGCCTGCGCGGCCTCCTTGGCCGCGTCCACCGGGATTGACGAGCTGATCGAGCTCTGACCGGAGGAGATGATCACGATCTTCTTGCCCTTGACCGCCGGCCGCGAGGTGGTGTCCGGCGAGCTGAGCGTGCCCTTGTAGACGGCGGCGAGCGCCGCCTGGTCGCCGGCGCTGGTGGCGCTGGCCGTCGGGGCCTGGTTGTTCGTCCCGGGAGTGGTGTTTGCGGTGTTCGACGTGCTGCTGCATGCGCTGGCGAGCGCAAGCGCGGCGAGTCCGAGCACCGACAACCGTCGTTGCGGGCCAGTCAAACCGTGCGCCATCGTGTGCGATCTCCCGGAGTGGTGGCCCGCACGGACGGCAGGCCGGATGCACTCGACGGTAAGGAGAGCGAGCGGCCTCACTGGCCTTTACGCTCGGTAACCACCCGAACGGAATTCTGTTCTAGCTCCGACGGGCTACGGAAAAGCGACGAAACACCCGTCCGCCGATCTTGTGGGCCCCTGTCACGGCCGCTTCGACTTCGGCAGCCCGGCGACCACGGCGTCGTACGACCGGTCGACCGCCTCGAAAATCTCCTCCGCGGCGATGGCGCCGTCGAGGCGCAAGGTGTTCCAGCCGTACCGGCCGATGTACGCCGAGATCGTCACGTCATCCGGGTAGCGGGCCCGCAACTCGGCACCGTCGTCGGCGTCGCGACCGCACTTGAGGCCGACCGTGGTGTCGCCGAGGAACGCGAAGATCTTGTCCGCGACCTTGGCGACGAGGTCGCCCTCCCACGGCTCGTCCAGCCACGCGCCGGGCTTCGTCAGGCAGTGGTCGCGCACACGCTGTGTGATCACATCGACACGATACGAAGTAGGTGGAATTCACAAGAAGGAACCTGGGAGGTCGCTGAGAAGGGGTACGCCGCGACGCGTCGGCGTAACCGTGCCCGCCCGGGCCGACGGCGCGTGCGGAACGGAGTACCAATGCTCGCCCTCTCGCGCCGGACGGTCATCGCGACCGCCATGGCCGCCGCCCTCGGTGTCGCGGTCCCGATGACGCTCGCTGCGACCACGAGCAGCGCCCAGCCGGCCGACAAGGCCGTCGCCGCCGGGTCGACGCTGCAGGTCGTCGACGCCAACCAGACGCAGCCGATCCTGACGACGACGATCAAGACCTCCAAGCCCGAGGACCTGCTCATGACGGTCTCGCTGGAGTGCTCCATCCTCACCAAGCTCGTCACGAACAACAACAACCCGTCCGCCGACCAGCAGGCCAGCGTGCGGATCTGGATCGACATCGACGGCAAGACCGTCCCGGTGACCGACGTCAGCGCCCCGCCGCAGGACCCGAGCCAGAGCGGCAACGGCAACCCCGACACCGACGGCGTGAACTTCTGCGACCGCGAGTACCAGCGCACGGTCACCAACGGCGAGACCGCGCCCGACGGCATCGACACGCAGAGCGACTACATCGCGACCAAGTCGGCGCACTCGTTCTCGTGGGTGCGGCTCAACACCGGCAGCGGTACGCACACCATCCAGGTGTTCGCGAAGTTCTTCGCGACCACGCAGGACAGCGCCGGCAGCAACGCGCAGGCGTACGTCGGCAACCGCACCCTCGTCGTGGACCCGACCAAGATGGCGAACAACGCGGTGATCTCGGACACCAGCGCGCCGTGATCGCTCCGCAGGCCCCCGGCCAGTAGCGCCTGTGCCGGCCCCGAAGGCGCCCGCGACCGATGTCTGGTCGCGGGCGCCTTCGCGTCGGCCGGTAGGCGCCGCCGGGCGACGCGCCGCCAGGCGCCCAGCCGCGAGTTGTCAGCACGTCACGCGGCTATGGCCACCTCACGCGCTGACAAGTCCGCGAGTTGTCCGAACGACGCCGGCCCCTGACCCGGTGTGGTTCGAACAACTCGCCGGACGCGCGGACGGGGATGGCGACGGCGGCGCGGAGATCAAGTCGCGCACGCCCGCGGCGGTCATGGCTTGCGCGGCCGGCGTCAGGGTTCGCTGACAAGGCCGCAGGGAGCGCCGCGGGCCGAGGACCGCAAGCCGACGACGACAACGCCGTCAGCGAACCCCCCCTGCGGCGGTCATGGCGCGGAGTTCCTTCTTGAGTTCGTTGACCTCGTCGCGCAGCCGCGCGGCCAGCTCGAACTGCAGCTCCGCGGCCGCCGCGTGCATCTGGTCCTGCAGCTGCTGGATGAGCAGCGCCAACTCCGTCTTGGGCATCCCGGCCAGCTCGGCCGCGTGCTGACCGGCGCTCTTCGACTTCGAGGCCATCCCGGGCACCGGCGTCTTGCCGCGTGACTGCGACCGGCCGCTGCCACCGATCAGCTCGTCCTCGTCGCCGCGCACGATGTCGTCGAGGATGTCGGCGATCTTCTTGCGCAGCGGCTGCGGGTCGATCCCGCGCTCCTCGTTGTAGGCGATCTGCTTGGCCCGCCGCCGGTTGGTCTCGTCGATGGCCTTCTCCATCGACGGCGTGATCGCGTCGGCGTACATGTGCACCTCGCCGGAGACGTGCCGTGCCGCGCGCCCGATCGTCTGGATCAGCGACCGGTCCGAGCGCAGGAAGCCTTCCTTGTCGGCGTCGAGGATCGACACCAGCGACACCTCGGGAAGGTCGAGGCCTTCGCGGAGCAGGTTGATGCCGACGAGGACGTCGTAAGACCCCATCCGCAGCTCGCGGAGCAGCTCGACGCGGCGCAGCGTGTCGACCTCGCTGTGCAGGTAGCGCACCCGCACGCCGTTCTCGAGCAGGTAGTCGGTGAGGTCCTCGGCCATCTTCTTGGTCAGCGTCGTGACCAGCACCCGCTCGTCGCGCTCGACCCGCTCGCGGATCTCGTGCATCAGGTCGTCGATCTGGCCCTTGGTCGGCTTCACCACGACCTTCGGGTCGATCAGACCGGTCGGCCGGATGACCTGCTCGACCACGTCGCCGCCGACCCGGGACATCTCGTAAGGCCCGGGCGTCGCGGACAGGTAGACCGTCTGCCCGACCCGGTCGAGGAACTCCTCCCACTTCAGCGGCCGGTTGTCGCACGCCGACGGCAGCCGGAAGCCGTGCTCCACCAGCGTCCGTTTGCGGGACATGTCGCCTTCGTACATCCCGCCGATCTGCGGCACGGTGACGTGCGACTCGTCGATGACGAGCAGGAAGTCGTCGGGGAAGTAATCGAGCAGGGTGTGCGGCGGGGTGCCCGGGCCGCGGCCGTCGATGTGCCGCGAGTAGTTCTCGATGCCGGAGCAGAAGCCGACCTGGCGCATCATCTCGATGTCGTAGGTCGTGCGCATCCGCAGCCGCTGCGCTTCGAGCAGCTTGCCCTGCCGCTCGAGCTCCGCCAACCGGTCGGCCAGCTCGGCCTCGATGCCGGCGATCGCGCGCTCCATCCGCTCCGGGCCGGCGACGTAGTGAGTGGCCGGGAACACGAACACGCTCTTGTCGTTGCTGACCACCTCGCCGGTCAGCGGGTGCAGCGTGGAGATCGCCTCGATCTCGTCGCCGAACATCTCGATCCGGACGGCGAGCTCCTGGTAGACCGGGAACACCTCGATCGTGTCGCCGCGGACCCGGAAGGTGCCGCGGGTGAACGCCAGGTCGTTGCGGGTGTACTGCACGTCGACGAACCGGCGCAGCAGCTTGTCGCGGTCGATCTCCTGGCCGACCTCGAGCTGCACGCAGCGGTCGACGTACTCCTGCGGGGTGCCGAGGCCGTAGATGCACGAGACGGACGCGACGACGATGACGTCGCGACGGGTCAGCAGCGACATCGTCGCCGAGTGCCGCAGCCGCTCGACCTCCTCGTTCACCGAGGAGTCCTTCTCGATGTAGGTGTCGGTCTGCGGGACGTACGCCTCGGGCTGGTAGTAGTCGTAATAGGAGACGAAGTATTCGACCGCGTTGTCCGGGAACAGCTCGCGGAACTCGTTGGCGAGCTGCGCGGCCAGCGTCTTGTTGGGCGCCATCACGAGCGTGGGGCGCTGCAGCCGCTCGACCAGCCACGCGGTCGTGGCCGACTTGCCGGTGCCGGTCGCGCCGAGCAGCACGGTGTCGCGCTCGCCGCGCTGCACCCGTCGGGTCAGCTCCTCTATCGCGCCGGGCTGGTCGCCCGACGGCTGGAAGTCGGACTGCACCCGGAACGTGCCCGCTCGCGGGCGAATCGTCGTCGTACTCATCTCGTCCTAGAACGTACGCCGACCCTCCGACAATCCCGATCCGCTCGCTAGCGGGCGGGGAAGAGGCGCTGCGCCGACTTCAGCGCGTTCCACGTCACGGTCGGGGCGCTCTGCCACGACCACAGGCTGACCGCGCGGGCGCCCATGCGGTGCGCGGTCACGAAGAACGCCGGCACCTGCTTCGCGAGGTTGTTCGACGGCAGTGAGGGGACGTCGAGCCGGCCGTCGTACCCCTGGCCCACCGGCATCACCGGGCGGTGGTAGCGGCTGAGGAACTTCACCGACTTGGCGGTGACCGTGGCCGGCGAGTTGTTGTACCAGTACGCCATCGGCAGCAGCGCGTCGCAATGCGCGGCCACGACGGGGTACGGGAAGTGCCCGATCCGCGCCGCCGAGGGCCACGGCACGGTCGCGAGGATCGGTACGTCGGCGGGCAGCAGCCGGCGCAGCGCGATCAGGTACGCGCGCACTTTGCCGGGGGTGCTGCTCGTTCCTTCGGCTGGAGTCTCGATGTCAGGTGCAACTGCGGACACGCGGTAGTCGCCGTGAAGCACGAACCTCGCCGCGTGGGCCAGGCGCTTCGCGTCGGCGAGCGGATGGTCGAGCTCGGGGAAGTCCCAGGCGATCACCCGTAGCTGGGCCTTGTGCGCCGCCGGCAGCACCGCCCGGAGCACGCCCGCACCGGTGAACCCGTCGTGGCTGGAGCCGGTCCGGACGAACAGGTGGGTCAGCCCGACGATCTTCGCCCGCTTGATCACCGCGCCGGCTTGTCCACCGTTGCTGCGGTTCCACTGGTATATCCACATCCCGGTGCCGCTGGGCAGCCATTTCGCCGGATGGTTGCGAGCATGAGCCGGTGCAGAGCGGACCGGTGAGTGGCGGTGAGCGGCGGGAGCGACCGGGCGGGCGGGCCCCGCCGCCGTGGTCGCGCCCGGGCCGGGCAGCCGCTCGGCCACGTCGGCCCGCAGGTGCGCGGCCGCGGCCGGGGTGGAGCGAGGCGCCTCGGCCGTCTGGAGGTGGATCGTCGCGGCGGACATCCGCTGCCCGGCGGTGGCGAGCGAGAGCGCGGTCATCCCGATCGCGCCGACCGCGAGCAGGGCCACCGCCTGGCTCAGCGCCGGCGGCATGACCGAGCCGACGATCGCTCGGTGCGCTGGGCTGTGGACGTGGCGAAGCGGCTGGGAAAGTCGCGGCACACGACAACGGTAGGCAGGCTCATGCCGGTTTTCCGCTTGTCACGGACCGAACGAGCCGAAGATGCTACGAACCCATCGTCCGTCCGGCCCTCGCGGCCAGGTGAGCCCAGACTTGCCGTACCTGCGCGTCCAGCTCGGCCAGGTCGCCGTCGTTGCGTACGACGTAATCGGCCACCGCGAGCTTGTCCGCGAGCGGGGCCTGCGCGGCGATCCGGGCGTCGGCGTCCGCGGGGGCCATGCCGCGCTGCTCGACCAGCCGGCGGCGCTGGGTGGACGGCTCGACCGCGACGACGACGATCGCGTCGTACCCGCCGCCCGTGGCCAGGCCGGCCTCGACCAGCAATGGGACGTCGTTGACGACGACCGCGTGCGGGTCGGCGGCCGCGGCCTGGGCGACCAGCTCGACGGTGCGGGCCCGGACGAGCGGGTGGACGATGCCGTTCAGCCGCTCCCGCGCCTCCGGGTCGGCGAACACGAGCGCGGCCAGCCGGTCGCGGTCGAGCCCGCCGCCGGCGCTCAGCACGCCGGTGCCGAACGCCGCGACGACGGCGTCGAGCCCCGGCGTGCCCGGCGCCACCACCTCGCGGGCGATCACGTCCGCGTCGACCACGACCGCGCCGAGCGCGGCGAGCCGGCGCGCGACCTCGGACTTGCCGGAGCCGATACCTCCGGTCAACCCGACGAGCAGCACCGGCTCACCCCGGCAACCGCGCGCTGGTCCGCCTTAGCGGCGAACATGCGCGCGATTGCTACTCCGTCTCGGTCTCGGCGGTGGCTTCCGCGGCCGGCGCCTCATCGGCAGCCTCGGCAGCGGGAGCCTCGTCGGCAGCCGGCTCGGCAGCCTCCGCGCCGGCAGCGTCGCCGGCACCGTCCGCAGCCTCGTCCTCGCCGCCGGTCAGCTTGCGCCGCAACTCGGCCAGGGCCTCGTCGCTCGCCAGCGTGCCGCCGGCCTCGGCCGGGTCGCTGCCCGCCGCCGGCTCGGAGGAGTACGACGTGACCTCCTCGGCCGCCGCGGCGGCCTCGGCGGCCTGCGCCTCGGCGATCTGCTTCTGGTGGGCCTCCCAGCGGGCCTGGGCGGCGGCGTACTGCGCCTCCCACTCGGCCTGCTGCGACTCGAAGCCCGGCTTCCACTCGCCCGTGTCAGCGTCGAAGCCTTCGGGGTAGATGTAGTTGCCGGCCTCGTCGTACTGCGCGGGCATGCCGTACTGCGCCGGGTCGAAGTGGTCCGCGACCGCCTCGCCGATCGTGCCCTCGTTGGCCTGCTTGAGCGACAGCGAGATGCGGCGGCGCTCGAGGTCGATGTCGATGACCTTGACGTAGATCTCGTCGCCGACATTGACGACCTGCTCGGGAATCTCGACGTGGCGCTCGGCCAGCTCGGAGATGTGCACGAGGCCCTCGATGCCCTCGGCGACCCGGACGAACGCGCCGAACGGCACCAGCTTGGTGACCCGGCCGGGCACGACCTGGCCGATCGCGTGGGTGCGCGCGAACGCCTGCCACGGGTCTTCCTGCGTGGCCTTCAGCGACAGCGAGACCCGCTCGCGGTCCATGTCGACGTCGAGCACCTCGACGGTGACCTCCTGGCCGACCTCGACGACCTCACTCGGGTGGTCGATGTGCTTCCAGGACAGCTCGGAGACGTG
>Ga0157369_10000646_pt1 | contig 45033 bp, 45 predicted proteins | sample C25metaG_FD_113461 | JGI IMG/M metagenome (GOLD analysis project Ga0157369, IMG submission 113461) | Corn rhizosphere microbial communities from Kellogg Biological Station, Michigan, USA - C2-5 metaG | ecosystem: Host-associated > Plants > Roots > Rhizosphere > Soil | place: USA: Michigan... | reverse complement strand
ATCGCTATCGCTGTCGTCCTCGGCGGCAGCCGCCTTGGGTGCGGGCCCATAACGCTTCAAAAGTTCGGCCTTGAAGCCCGCGAGCTTAGGCTCGTCCTCGCACAAGTCGTATAGCGCCGACAGTTGCGCCGGCCAGTCGTGCAGCACACCGGCAAAAATCTTCAGCCGCTCCACCGTATCGAACGCCCGGTCTTGTTTGCCGTCCAGCGCCTGCAACACCGCATAGCGCCGCAGCACGGTCTCGCCGGGCAAGAGCGCGAGCGCCTTCTCGTGCATCGCCAGCTTGGTCGACAAATCGTTACCGTCGATCGGCAGCAGCGTCGCCATGCCGTACTCGCCCCATGCGCCGAACAGCTTCGACGGCGCAGCCCGGTATTCGTCGGCCGGATGCGCCCCGTAATACAACACTTCCGCGCGCGCATAGTCCCGGTAGATCGGGTGCAAGGCGGCGAGCCCGCCCACGACGAGCAGCAGTTGCCATCCCATCGCGAGGCGAGACGGCACGAACGAAATCGGCTTCGTCTCCAAAATGCCGAACACGAACATGGCCGGCAGCAGGAAGAACATGTACTGCTGCGGATACTCGACCAGCGCGTGCATGAGCAGCGCGCCGATCAACGCCAACCCGAACACGCGCTCAGCCGTATGCGGGGCGCGCAAGACGCGCCAGAGCCACGCGAGCAGCCCCGATAAAACGATGGCGATGCCCGCAATGCCGGTCTTCGCAAGCAAATCGATCACGATATCGTGCGAGTTGTTCGCGATTTCGACATCGCCGAGACGCCTCACGAGCTCGAACTCATAGCGCGGGAACTCGCCCCAGCCCACACCCAGCAACGGATGCTGCGTGAACATCGCCCAACCGTATTTCCACATCGCCAGGCGCAAGACGAATTGGCCTTTGTCCTGAAAGCGATGCGCGGCAGACACATCCAATCCCAGGTCGAAGCGCGTGTTCGCCCAACGCACGCCGATATTCACGGCGCAAAACAAGACGATGAGGGCGACCGGGATCATCCATGCCTGCAAGCCTCGCCGTTGCGCCCCGTCGCGACGCGGCAGCACGAGCGCCATCCAAAAGCCGGCAACCACGATGACGGCGGTTTGCAACCAAGGCCCGCGCGACACCGTCAACGCCTGCCCGAGCACGCAGATCGCCGATACGAGCGCCCATACCACCACGTTCAGGCGACGTGTCTGCACCAGATACATCGCGCCCGCGAGGGCGAAGGCGATCACCGTCGCGAGATGATTGGCCTGCGCCATGTTGCCGAAGGGACGCCGGTCGGAAGTCACGTTGTAAGCGACGACGAAGGGGGAAAATCGCGCTTCCGCATGAAACAATTGCACCAGTTGGCAAAACACCGCGAACAGCCCGCCGACGATCAGCGCGCCGGCCGCCCAGCGCAGCGCACAGTCGGCAACACCCGCGCGAGCGAACCCATAGCCGGCCTGCGTGGCCATGACCCCCGCCAATAGAAAGCCCGCCCCGAGCCACGCCATCGAAGGCTGCGCGAGGGGCAGCACCGCCGTCTGCACGGCGAGCAAACTGCCAAATGCGAGCGGCACGAGCGCGACGGCGGGCAACGCGTACGGCGTACGCTGCCCCTCCGACGCCGTCAAAAACAGGACGGAAGCGCCGACGAGCAGGTACAACGCCAGCGCCGTGTACTCGGCGTAGAACGTTGGGATCGGGTACGTATGGCTGGTGACCGCATAGGGCACCAGCAACGCAAAGGCCAAAGACGTGAACGACAGATAGCGTGCAAATGGAGAGGACATGAGGATGGGGACCGTCGGCAACCGGCGCACTATACAAAAAATTTCTTTCAGTGTCCGCGCCCATTTAGCGCGCGCGCTCATTTAAGCGCGGCATTCCGGGGGCGCGAGCTTGGCGGGCGGCGTCGCGGCGGTGAGCGGCGCAGGCCCCTCGCCCGGCGCGGGCAGCGTCGAGGACGATTTGCCCGACGCAAAACATTCCCACGTCAGCGTCCCGCCTTGCATCACACCGGATGCGAGCGCGACCCTGGAGGTGGGAGGATCCGAGGCATCGGGCAGCGACGGTACGAGCACGAGCGCTTCACTGCCCGCCGGCGCCACGCGCGGTGTGTAGCGGATCGTGATTTCCCCCGTGTCGCCGTCGATGTCGATCGACTCGACGTTGCGTGTGCCGGGCGGCGCGACGTAACCGCTGCCGAATGCATTGCCGCCCGCGGCGTTCTCGGCCACCGCAAGCCGCGCGCCCGAGGCGAGCGCAAGCCCCTCTCCCACCCGGCTGCGGCCCAAATAATCCTGATAGGCCGGCACCGCATAAGCGGCGACGATCCCGACGATGGCAAGCACGATCATCAATTCGATCAGCGTAAAGCCGAGCTTATCGACTCGCGGCTCGGCCGCAAACGGCCTCTCGCGCGTCGACCGAGACGATGGCTGGCGCCGGAGCGCGCAAGACACTAGACGATGGGCAAAAGAAACAACGACGGCTGACATCGGCGGGTACGCTCCTCTACGGCGGCCCGCCAACGAAGGAGCGGGCAACAGGTGCGAAGCGTATCCGCGCAGCACCCGGCCGGGCAGTCGGCCGGATGGCCAGGTGCGGACCGAGAACCGGCCAGCCGCGCGTCAGCGCGAGTGGTGCGGCCGCGAGCCCCCGGCCGCCTCCCGGCGCAGCGCACGGCGCTTGAGCCAATAGCCGAGCAGCACGACGAAGAGCGCACCGGCAATGTGCGCCCCGTATTCCGCCGCGGGCGTATCGAGCAGCGGCCAGCGATCGCCGGCAGGATCGTTGATGATGAGCCCGCCCGCGATCCAACCGAGCAGCGCCGCGCCGAGCGTGACGATGATGGGAAAGCGATCGAGCATGCGCAACACGAGCGTGCTGCCCCAGACGATCAACGGAATGCTCACGACGAGGCCGAATACGACCAGTGCGATGCGATGCTCGGGATCGGCCGCCTCGGCCGCGCCCGCGATGGCGATCACGTTATCGAGACTCATGACGGCATCGGCAATGATGATCGTCTTGATGGCGGAAATGAGCTTGTCCGCCGGTTTGATGTTTTCATGCGCGTCGTGGCTTGGCGCCATCAAACGCACCCCGATCCACAGCAACAAGAGACCGCCGGCAAACTTCAGGAAAGGGACATCGAGCAGCGCGACCGCGAATACGATCAGAACGACGCGCAGCACGATGGCGCCGGCCGTGCCCCACAGCACGCCCCGCATGCGCTGGGCATCGGGCAGGTTGCGGCACGCGAGCGCGATCACGACGGCGTTATCGCCGCCGAGCAAAATATCGATGACGATGATCTGAAACACTGCGCCCCAATGGAGCGTCGAGAAGAATTCGAGCATAGCGTCGAGCATGAGGGCAATCGCCGTTCCAGGGGAAAGGGCGCTAGCTGCGCCGATAAAAAAGCGAGGGAGCACAACTTCTCTCCCTCGCTTCTTCTAGCCTGTCGGCAGCCTTACGAAAGAATTTCGCAAGGATACCAAAAACGTTTACTACTCGCGCCGGCGCTGCATTGCCGCCGGTGCGCGCACCGCATTTACAGGATCGACTTCAGCAGACGCGCCATCTCCGACGGGTTCTTCGTCACTTTGATGCCGCAGGCTTCCATGATTTCGAGCTTCGCTTCGGCCGTATCGGCCCCGCCCGAGATCAGCGCGCCGGCATGGCCCATGCGCTTGCCCGGAGGCGCCGTCACACCGGCGATGAAGCCGACGACGGGCTTCTTCATGTTGTCCTTGATCCAGTAAGCGGCGTTGGCCTCGTCCGGGCCGCCGATCTCACCGATCATGATGACGGCGTCCGTATCGGGGTCGTCGTTGAACATCTGCATGACGTCGATGTGCTTCAGACCGTTGATCGGATCGCCGCCGATGCCGACCGCCGACGATTGGCCGAGGCCGAGCGCGGTCAGTTGACCGACGGCTTCGTACGTCAACGTGCCCGAGCGCGACACGACGCCGATGCGGCCCTTGCGGTGGATGTGGCCCGGCATGATGCCGATCTTGAGCTCATCCGGCGTGATCGTGCCGGGGCAGTTCGGCCCGAGCAGCAACGTCTTGCGGTTCTCGCGGCGCATGCGATCGCGCACTTCGATCATGTCGCGAACCGGAATGCCTTCGGTGATGCAGATCGCCAGGTCGAGATCGGCTTCGACCGCTTCCCAGATGGCTGCCGCGGCGCCGGCCGGCGGCACGTAGATCACCGAGACGGTCGCGCCCGTTTCGGCCTTCGCTTCCTTGACGCTCGCGTAGATGGGAATGCCTTCGAAATCTTCGCCGGCCTTCTTCGGGTTCACGCCCGCGACGAATGCCTCGCGGCCGTTCGCGTACTCGCGGCATGCGCGCGTATGGAACTGGCCGGTCTTACCAGTGATGCCCTGCGTGATGACCTTCGTGTCTTTGTTGATCAGAATCGACATGTATGACCTCTGTTCGTTCGGCGCCGCGCCGCGCCCCTGCGTGCGATGGCACGCTGCGGGGGCGCACACGCGCCGCCATGCGTATCCGTGATGCGAAGCGCCTTATTTGCCCGCGGCAGCCGCGACGACCTTCTGGGCCGCCTCTTCCATGCTGTCCGCCGAAATGATCGGCAGGCCGGATTCGGCGAGCATTTTCTTGCCCAGGTCTTCGTTGGTGCCCTTCATGCGCACGACGAGCGGAACGTTCAGGTTCACGGCCTTCGAGCCGGCGATCACACCCTCCGCGATCACATCGCAGCGCATGATGCCGCCGAAGATGTTCACGAGGATCGCCTTCAGGCCCGGGTTCTTCAACATCAGCTTGAACGCTTCGGTGACCTTCTCGGTCGTCGCGCCGCCGCCCACGTCGAGGAAGTTTGCCGGCTCGCCGCCGAACAACTTGATCGTGTCCATCGTGGCCATGGCCAGGCCCGCGCCGTTCACGAGGCAGCCGATGTTGCCGTCGAGCGAGATGTACGCGAGATCGAACTTCGACGCTTCGACTTCGGCCGGATCTTCTTCGTCCAGATCGCGGTACGCGACGATTTCCGGATGGCGGAACAGCGCGTTCGAATCGAAGTTGAACTTCGCGTCGAGGGCGATGACCTTGCCGTCGCCCGTCAGGATCAGCGGGTTGATTTCAGCGAGCGATGCGTCCGTTTCCCAAGTGGCCTTGTACAGACCCTGCAGGATGGCGCGCGCTTGCGGAATCGAAGCGTCGGGCACGCCGATCTTCTTGGCGAGATCGTCGGCTTCCGAATCGAGCAGCCCCTTGGACGGATCGACGGCCACCTTGTAGATCGCTTCCGGCGTCTTTGCGGCGACTTCTTCGATGTCCATCCCGCCTTCGCTGGACGCCATCACGACGACCTTTTGCGAGACGCGATCGATCACGAGACCGACGTAGAGTTCCTTCTTGATGTCCGCGCCTTCTTCGATCAGCAGGCGGTTCACCTTCTGGCCTTCCGGACCGGTTTGGTGCGTGACGAGTTGCATGCCGAGGATCTGGTTCGCGTACTCGCGAACTTGCTCGAGCGTCTTGGCCACTTTCACGCCGCCGCCCTTACCGCGACCGCCCGCATGAATTTGCGCCTTGACAACCCAGACCGGGCCGCCGAGCTCTTCAGCGGCCTTGACCGCGTCATCCACCGAAAACACCGGCTTGCCGCGCGGTACCGCGACGCCGAATTTCCGCAGGATTTCCTTACCCTGGTACTCGTGAATCTTCATGCGTGATTCCCTTCAGTCTGAGAGTTGGATTGAACTTCGTGATCTTGATCTTTATCGCTGCGCGCCGTCGAGCCGCTCGCTCCGGACGCCGCGGTCATGCGCATCGGCGCCTGCCCGGCCGCTTGGCCCTGCGCCAAGCTGCGCGGCACGTGACCGTACCAGCGCGGATAGAAGCGCCGCACCGCCTCGCCGTCGAACCGCAGCGCATGGCAACGATCGAGCTGGAACGGCGGCTCGCGGTGCGAAGCCTCGCCCGGGGACTCGTTGTCCTGCGTGTCGGTTGCGCTATCGCGCGTGCTCCAGACGTCGCCGGCGAACGCTTGAATCGCGGCCGTGGGCAAGACGGAGCACAGTTCGGTGAGATGCGTGCAGCCTGCCGTTCCGGCGAGCAAGCGCCGTGCGTGGCGGCGGAAATCTTGGAGGAGGTTGAGACCGATGAGGGCGCGGTAGGCGGGATTGGCAGCTTCGCAGTGACCGGGATAAGGCACCCATTCCGACGAGGCTTCGGCGTCGACGATGGTGAGCTTGCGATCGATGGTGATGCGGAGCCAGAGTTCATGGATCGGTAGGCCTTTGGGCCGGACACCGGGCGCCAATGTGACGTCGCGCGGCTTGTGGTCGGTCAGACACGCCTCGAGGTCCCACAGGCCGTCGTCACGCTCGTAGGCTTCCGCTCGGATTGCGCGACGATGGCGCAACTGGCGGGAAACGGGCGGAGAAAGCGGCATGCGAGGGGAACGGCTGCAGAGGAAAACCGACCGATTTTACCATACTGAGTATTTGAGACACCGGCGTCCCATTTCGCCGGGGCCATGCGGTGGCGATCGGTGACAATCGTTGACGCCGGTGGACTGCGCGATGCAGGTGAGGCTTTTGTGGCCAGGCTTGTGAGCTCGATGTCTTACTCGTCGCTCGCATCGCTCCAATCGTCGTCGCCCTTGAGCACCTGCGAGATGGTCGCGTGCGAGAACCCGCGCATGGCGAGAAAGCGCGCCTGCTTGGCACGATCGGCCGGCGATTGCGGCGGTTCACCGAACTTCTTGCGCCATACCGCCAGCGCGCGAGCGCGCTCGGTGTCGCGCAGTTGCGAGCCGACCGATTCGACGAGGCCTTGATCGAGCCCGTGCCGGCGCAGTTCATTGACGATGCGGCTTGCGCCCATGCGGGGGGAACGCCGATTCATCACGCTTTCGGCGAAACGCTCATCGGAGAGCCAGCCTTCACGCTCGAGGGAATCGAGCAGCGGATCCAACGCGCCGCCTTGCGCATCGCCTTCTTCAATGAACGGCGTCAGCTTGCGAGTGAGTTCGGCGCGGCTGTATTCGCGCCTGGATAGGTAAGCGATCGCTCTCATCTTGAGAGAGCGAGTGGGCCGGCGCGAACGGCTGGCCGACTCGGGGGCGGGAGACGATGAATCGGGCGCCGGGTAATTCGACGATGGATCGAGTGGATCGGCGCTCGGATCCGCCGCGCAAGGCGCTTGCGCATGCGCGGATTCCGTTCGATGCCCGTGCCGGACACCGGGGCGGCGCGCTTCGCGCTGCCCGCCCGGCGCCGCCCGCCCTTTACGTATCACGCGCGGCTTACTCTTCTTCGTCGGCCACTTCGACAGGGCCGCCGCCCACCGGCATCGCGTTCACGCCGAGCGACTCGCGAATGCGGTTTTCGATCTCGCGCGCGATTTCGGGATTCTCGCGCAGGAATTCGCGCGCGTTGTCCTTACCCTGGCCGATGCGTTCGCCGCTGTAGCTGTACCAAGCACCGGCCTTGTCGACGATCTTCGCTTGCACGCCGAGATCGATGATTTCGCCTTGGCGCGAAATACCTTCGCCGTAGAGGATGTCGAAGATTGCTTCGCGGAACGGCGGCGACACCTTGTTCTTGACGACCTTCACGCGCGTTTCGTTGCCGATCACTTCGTCGTTCTTCTTGATCGAGCCGATCCGGCGGATGTCGAGACGCACCGACGCGTAGAACTTCAGCGCATTGCCGCCCGTTGTGGTTTCCGGATTGCCGAACATGACGCCGATCTTCATCCGGATTTGGTTGATGAAGATAACGAGACAGTTCGTGCGCTTGATCGTGCCGGTGAGCTTGCGCAGCGCCTGCGACATCAGGCGGGCTTGCAAGCCCGGCAGCGAATCGCCCATCTCCCCTTCGATTTCGGCCTTCGGCACGAGCGCCGCGACCGAATCGATGACGATCATGTCGATCGAGCCCGAGCGCACCAGGGCATCGGCAATCTCGAGCGCCTGCTCGCCCGTATCGGGCTGAGAGACGAGCAGATCGCTGACGTTCACGCCCAGCTTCTGCGCATATTGAATGTCGAGCGCGTGCTCGGCGTCGATGAACGCCGCCGTACCGCCGAGCTTTTGCATTTCGGCGATGACCTGCAGCGTCAGCGTGGTCTTGCCCGACGATTCCGGCCCGTAGATTTCGACCACGCGCCCACGCGGCAGACCGCCGACGCCCAGCGCGATGTCCAGACCGAGCGAACCCGTCGACACCACTTGGATGTCCTCGACCACTTCGCCGGCCCCGAGCCGCATGACCGACCCTTTGCCGAACTGCTTTTCGATCTGTGCGAGCGCCGCGGCAAGCGCCTTGCTCTTTTCAGCCGTCAGTCCAGCCGGGCCTTTCTTGCTTTCTTCCATGAATCGTCCTTTGCTATGATGAGCGGGCGTCTGAGGCGGGCGGCCGGCGAAGAGCGCCTGACGCCACAGGCTTGTGGCGCGCTCGCGAGGTACTCGCGACAGGTCTTTCCGGCTAGCGCACGAAACGCAGACACTGTATAAAAAAACAGGGTTCTTTGCAAGCCCGATACGGGCGATTTGCGTTGCGGCAACGGAGCAACCAGGCGGCGCCTTGCAAACCGCCCACGTCAGATCTATATAAGACCATCGGAGACAGCGGCCCTACGCCGGCGCGAAAGCACCAGCCGGCCGCACGGCGCACCATGCGAATACTCATTGCCGAAGACGACAGCATACTCGCGGACGGCCTCGTCCGATCACTCCGCCAATCGGGCTATGCGGTCGATCACGTCAAAGGCGGCAGCGAAGCCGATGCCGCCCTGTCGATGCAATCGTTCGACCTATTGATTCTGGACCTGGGCCTGCCGCGCATGTCCGGGCTCGAGGTCTTGCGCCGCCTGCGCGCGCGCAACTCGAGCTTGCCCGTGCTGATTCTGACGGCCGCCGACGGCGTCGACGAGCGCGTGAAAGGGCTCGACCTAGGCGCCGACGATTACATGGCCAAGCCCTTTCATCTGAACGAACTCGAAGCACGCGTGTGCGCCCTCACGCGGCGCGGCAGCGGCGGCGGCCCGGCTGTCGTGCGCCATGGCTCGCTTACGTACGATCAAGTCGGACGGATTGCATCGGTCAACGACCAGGTGCTCGAGCTGTCGGCTCGCGAGTTGGGCGTGCTCGAAGTGCTGCTGCAGCGGATCGGCCGGCTCGTCTCGAAGGAGCAGCTCGTCGACCACCTATGCGAGTGGGGCGAAGAAGTCAGCAACAACGCGATCGAGGTTTACGTCCACCGCCTGCGCAAGAAGATCGAGCCGAGCGGCGTGCGCATCATCACCGTGCGCGGCCTCGGCTACTGCTTGGAGAAGCCCGCCTCGACCTGCACCGGCGGTCCGGCCGCGAGCGCGGAGGATGTCGCGCGCGTGCGCGCCTCCGTCTCCGCCTCGACATCGGCCGAGTCCACCGCGAACGCCCGACCGAAATAGGCATCCCGTGGCTTCACCCGTTTCCGCGAACGACGGCGCCGAGCGCGCGCCCGGCCCGGCTTCGGACACGCCGCCCCCGTCCCCGCCGGCCGGCGTCGACGCCGAGGCCGGCCGCCCGAACCCGTTCGCGCCGCCCGACGAAACGGAAACGGCAACGACGCGCCGGCCCCGCTCGCTGTTCGGCGAGATTCTCGATTGGATGCTCGCGCCGCTATTGCTGCTCTGGCCGATGAGCATCGCCGTCACGTATCTTGTCGCCAAGACGATTGCGAATGGGCCGTTCGATCGCGGCCTCGAAACCGACGCCTACGTGCTGGCGCGGCAGATTCACCCCGTGAACGGCGTGGCGACGCTGACGCTGCCCGACGCCGCGCGCGATTTTCTGAGCGGCGACAACGTCGACAAAGTCTTTTACCAAGTGCTTGGCACGCGCGGCGAACTCGTGGCTGGGGTGGGCGACATGCCGCTGCCGCCCGAGGACGATCGACCGCAGCCCGGCCTCGTCGAATTTCGCGACGCTTCGCTGCACGGTAACGACATCCGCATCGCCTATACGACGGTGGAATTGCCCGGCATCGGCGGGCAAGCGGCGCTCGTGCAAGTGGCGGAAACCTTCGACAAGCGCAGCGTCCTCGCCAACGACATCATCAAGGGCGTGATCCTGCCGCAGTTCGTGATCTTGCCGTTGGCGATCGTGCTGGTCTGGTTCGGGCTCTCGCGTGGGCTTGCCCCGCTCACCGCGCTGCAGGAGAACCTGCGCGCACGCCATCCCGACGACCTCTCGCCGCTCGAAGCCTCGAGCGCGCCGCCCGAAATCGAGCCGCTCGTGACCTCGTTCAACGAACTGCTGACCCGGCTCGCGCAGAACATCGATTTGCAAAAGCGCTTCATCGCCGACGCCGCGCACCAGATGAAAACACCGCTGGCGGGCCTGCACATGCAAGCCGAACTGGCGCTGCGCGAAGATGCATCGCCGGAAGTGCGCCGCTCGCTCGAGCAAATCGCGACGGGGGCGGATCAAGCCGCGCGTCTCGTGACGCAGTTGCTGGCGCTCGCGCGCGCCGAGAACCGGATGTCGGGACAAGTCTTCACGCACGTGGAGGTTGCGCACCTGGCGCGCCTAGCCGTGCGCGATTGGGTGCGCGCGGCGCTCGCCAAGCAAATGGATCTTGGCTACGAAGGTCCCGAGGAGCCTGTTTTCGTCGATGGGAACCCGGTCATGCTGCGGGAAATGCTGTCGAACATCATCGACAACGCCATCCGCTACACGCCGGCTGGGGGGCGGATCACGGTTCGCGTCTCGCCGCAGCGCGAAGCGGACCAGGTCCATATCGAAGTGGAGGATACGGGCCCCGGGATCGCGCCTGCCGAGCGCCCGAAGGTGGTCGAGCGGTTCTATCGGATTCTCGGACGCGAAGGCGACGGCAGCGGCTTGGGTCTCGCCATCGTCCGCGAAATCGCGGCGATGCACGGCGGCAAGCTGACGCTCGACGACCATGTCTATCAACCCTCTTTGCCCCAGGCGGGCACGCTCGTACGTGTCAGCCTGCCGATTTCGCACAGTACCCCGGAGTTACCCTAGGCGGCGCGGCAGCGGATCGGGAAATTCATCGGGAAAATGCACCGTTAGCGCAACTATGCGCGATGTTAGCCGTAATTTAGCCGACGAAGACGTCAGTCAACAAAAACCGAAAGACTAACAACGAGGCAACAATGAGTGCTTCGGCGTCAGTAGGCCGTAAGTTTGTCTTCCAATAATCGACGACGGGTGTGAGCCGAGTACGGCCACCTGCGCGCTTATTATCAAAATCGATTGGAGACGACACATGGCAACCGTTGGCCGGCAAATTTCGCACGCGCCGATGACGAGCGACGAGAAGCGGGTGATCTTCGCGTCTTCGCTTGGCACCGTTTTCGAGTGGTACGACTTCTATCTAGCGGGTTCGCTCGCGTCTTACATCAGCAAGAGCTTTTTCTCCGGCATCAACCCGACGGCCGCCTTCATCTTCACGCTGCTCGGTTTTGCGGCCGGCTTCGCGGTGCGCCCGTTCGGCGCGCTCGTGTTCGGGCGGTTGGGCGACATGGTGGGCCGCAAGCACACGTTCCTGATCACGATCGTGATCATGGGCTTGTCGACGTTCGTCGTCGGTTTCCTGCCCGGCTATGCGGCGATCGGGTTTGCTTCTCCGGTCATCTTCATTGCCATGCGGTTGCTGCAGGGCCTTGCGCTCGGCGGCGAGTACGGCGGCGCGGCGACTTACGTTGCGGAACATGCGCCGGCCAATCGACGCGGCTACTACACGTCGTGGATTCAAACGACAGCGACGCTGGGTTTGTTTCTGTCGCTGCTCGTGATTCTGGGCGTGCGCACGACGATGGGTGAGCAAGCGTTCGGCGCGTGGGGCTGGCGCATTCCGTTCGTCGCATCGCTGATCCTTTTGGCCGTGTCGGTTTGGATTCGCTTGCAACTGTCCGAATCGCCCGCGTTCGAGCGGATCAAGGCCGAGGGCAAGACGTCGAAGGCGCCGCTGACCGAGGCGTTCGGTCAATGGAGCAACCTGAAGGTTGTGATTCTCGCGTTGATCGGCCTGACCGCCGGTCAAGCCGTGGTGTGGTACACGGGCCAGTTCTACGCGCTGTTCTTCCTCACGCAAACGCTGAAGGTGGATGGCGCGAGCGCGAACATCCTGATCGCATTGGGATTGTTGATCGGCACGCCGTTCTTCGTGTTCTTCGGCTCGCTGTCGGACCGGATCGGCCGCAAGCCTGTGATCATGGCAGGCTGCCTCATCGCCGCGTTGACCTACTTCCCGCTGTTCAAGGCGCTCACGCACTATGCGAATCCGGCGCTCGAAGCGGCTGAGCAGAAGGCGCCGATCGTCGTCATCGCCAACCCCGACGAATGTTCGTTCCAGTTCAACCCGGTGGGCACGGCGAAATTCACGAGTTCGTGCGACATCGCCAAAAGCGCCCTGGCCAAGTCGGGCTTGAACTATGCGAACGTTGCGGCGCCGGCCGGCACGCAAGCGCAGATCAAGGTGGGCGACACCGTGATCAACACTTACGACGGCAAGGCGGCGGATGCGAAGGACCAGGCGAAGACGTTCGACAAGACGCTGAGCGGTACGCTCAAGAGCGCGGGTTATCCGGCGAAAGCCGATCCATCGCAGTTGAATTGGCCGATGACGGTGGCGATTCTGGCGCTGCTCGTGATCTACGTGACGATGGTGTATGGGCCGATCGCGGCGATGCTGGTCGAGATGTTCCCGACTCGGATCCGTTATACGTCGATGTCGCTGCCATATCACATCGGCAATGGCTGGTTCGGCGGCTTCCTGCCGGCGACGGCGTTCGCGATCGTCGCGGCGCAGGGCAACATTTACTCGGGGTTGTGGTATCCGGTCGTGGTCGCGCTCGGCACGTTCGTGATCGGCATGTTGTTCGTGAAGGAGACCAAGGACTCGAATATCTATTCGAGGGACTGAGCTGGGGGTGACGGGCCGTGCCGCGGGAGGCCGCTGGGGGGCGGCGTTCCGCACGCGCAGCAGGGGTTGACAGCGCGGCTCGTTGTGCCCATAATCCGTTTTCTTCGGCGAATTAGCTCAGTCGGTTAGAGCGACGGAATCATAATCCGCAGGTCCGGGGTTCGAATCCCTGATTCGCCACCAAATGCGAAAGCCCTGTAAATCTCTGATTTACAGGGCTTTTTCACTAAGGGCTCTGCGGCTTCGCTGCGAGCCCTTTTCTTTTACCGGCCCCTCGCGGTGCAAATTCGGTGCAATACGCGGTGCAGACCTCACGGAAGGAGCACCATGGCAGCACTGACAAAAACCCCCTCTGGCACCTGGAAGGCAACCATCCGGCGCGTTGGTTGGCCGACCGTCGCCAAGACATTCCGCACGAAGCGCGATGCCGAGGATTGGGCGCGGCGCACCGAGGACGAGATGGTGCGCGGCGTGTTCATCCAGCGCGCGCCCTCGGAAAAAACCTCCGTGGCTGATGCGCTAAACCGTTACGAACGTGAGATTGTCCCTGCGAAGAAAGCCAGCACGCAGCGTCGGGAAGGCGCTCGTATTCGCGAGCTGAAAGCGCACTTCGGGAGATACTCATTGGCGGCCGTCACGCCTGACCTCGTGGCCCGCTACCGCGACGACCGGCTCGCCCAAGGTAAAGCAAACAACACCGTCCGCCTCGAACTCGCCCTGCTCGGCCACTTGTTCAACGTGGCAATCAAGGAATGGCATATCGGACTGGTCTACAACCCTGTCGCCAATATCCGCAAGCCCCGCCCCGGAGAGGGGCGAAATCGGCGTCTGTCCGGCCGCGAGCAAGCACTGCTACTCGCACAGCCGTCGATAAACACACGAACCCCATGCTGGGCTGGATTGTGCGCCTGGCGATAGAAACCGGAATGCGGCAGTCGGAAATAGTTGGGCTACGGCGCGGCCAGATTGACCTGGAACGTCGCGTTGTGCGCCTGACCGACACCAAAAACAATGCTGCCCGCACAGTGCCCCTGACCAAGCTCGCGGCGTCAGTCTTGCAAAGCGCCCTTGCGAACCCGATTCGCCCTATTGACACCGACCTCGTCTTTTTCGGCGAACCCGGCCGGGACAGGAAACGGCGAGCGTACCAATTCACAAAGGTCTGGAACGCCATCAAAAAGCAGACAGGCCTGATCGACTTCCGCTTTCATGACCTCCGCCACGAAGCGGTTAGCCGGCTGGTCGAGGCGGGGCTGAGCGATCAGGAAGTGGCTTCGATCAGCGGGCACAAGTCGATGCAGATGCTCCGCCGGTACACGCACTTGCGTGCCGAGGACCTTGTCGGCAAGCTTGATGCCATCAAAACGGCCTCGCTGACCTAACGGAGTTCACGACCTATGCCCGCTAACGAGCAATGGGAACAATTGCTGACGCCAGCGGTGATGCAAGAAAAGCTCATCTCGGCGTCGCTCTACATCACAGCCTTTGAACTTCTGAGGCAATCAATCGTCGGGCGTATTCGCGATTTCTACAACATTGAAAGCATTGGTCTCGAGCCGGGTACGTATCAGCTCAGCGAGGAATATCGCTCGGAAGTTCTCGCTCGCAACAAAAGCACCCTGTACGCATCGCTCGATTGGCTGACCGAGCATGGCGCAATCGATCTTGGCGATCTTGAGACCTTCGACCGCATCAAGTCGATCCGAAACAAGCTAGCTCACGAACTACCATCGGTCGTGATGGGCGCGGTGGATTTTGACCATGTTGAGATTTTCCAAGATTTGATCACAGTCTTGAGAAAAATCGAGGTCTGGTGGGTAGTGAACATTGAGATTCCAACCAATCCCGATTTTGATGGACAGGAAATCGATGAGGCGGGGATCGTTCCTGGACCGGTCTTGATGCTTCAAATGATGGTGGAGGTCCTTTCCGGTAACGAAGATCTGTTAGAGCACTATCGAAAGGGCAAGACCTAAAATCATCTCAAGCTCAACGCGGCTTTACGCGCAGAAGCGTATGCCGAAATGCCAGATGCGCTCGGCCCGTATAACTTGGGACGTCAGCGGACGGATACCGTCAGATCCGGCGAAGGCTTTTCAACCATGCACGTAGTGAACGCCGGTACCGGCCCCGAAGCGGCACTCCGAATTTCCGGGACGCGGCCTTTTGAAGTCGCATGCAGCCACCGGAGAGCAATGAGGCGCTCTCCTCGGAAGCGCGATCTACGGTTCTAGCACGTTCTCTTGTGCATCCGTGGCATTGAACCATGTCGCCGATAATTGCATCCATTTCTCTACGTCTAAAAATTTCTCCTGCAAGACACGACTGCAAGAATTTTTATGATACTAGGCTCAATCTTTCCTTCTGCGAAACCAAGGCGATTAGCTCAAAAGTTATCCGATTCATCAAATGTAACATTCCAATCGTCAGACTCCTCATGATCTCCCCCATCGATGCCGTGAAAATTTTCGAAGAGTGTATTCGACACATAAGAACGTGTTCGCATATCTGGTAGCTCGGCACATATAGCGAGAACTGTGCACTTAATTAAGATCGCCTTTTTGTCTTCACTACGTGAGATGCTTCCTACACGACAAAAACTACCGACAACATTCCGGCCTGTTAGCCACACCGTATTGGCAGACGTCGATGTTGCCTCCCAACGATCGAATACAAACTCGATCTGAACTGAGTTTGCCGATCGACGTCCCCGGACTAATTGCCCTGGACCGAATGACACGTCATTGAGCTGCTTAAAGTTGTGCGCCCCTGCAACATAGATTAAGTCGTTTTGAATGATCGTATTGGAAAGATCCCCCTTGTCGAGTCGATCCGAGATATTTATTATGGATATCCCCTCAAGTACGCGCATGAAAAGGCCTTTAGCATAGTAATACCTTAGCGGCGCGTGCGAACCTGAATACGCATATAAACTGCCTCTCTCTTCTGGTACAAAATGCCCGTGAGCATCCAAAATTCCAGCTATGCGCTCATCGACATAGTGAGGGAGTGTTTGTAAATCGATATGCTCGTGCTCGGCGAACTCATACAATCGAAGAAGATTAAAGAAATACCAATACTCACCGATTGATTGAGCAGCCTTCTGTATCACCGCTGAGTCATCGATTCTTACCTCTGCTTCCCACAAGCGCTTTAATTCTCTGAGCCGATTCGGCGTTAGATTTTGGGTAAGGTCGCCTCTGCTGTGTGCTCTGCTGTGGTCGTTGGGACACAGCACAACCAAATTGTCTGCCTCATGTGACCGGCTGGTCGCCCACGGTTCTATGTGATGAACTACGACCGCGTCGTCGCGTGAACGACAAACACAGCAGACCCATTTGTTGTCATAGAGCAATTTCAGTAGACGGTCTTCGGGGATGGGCGTTCGTCCAGACCGAAGGCCCCGTGCAACGGGCTCAGATAGCCCGAGCGACAGAAGCTCGTCGAGCGCTTTTGTCTTGAGCGTGCCAATTTTGTGCCCTTCGGAAAACAAACGTTGTGCAAGTTCCGAGCTTACGCCCCGCGCTATCAGAGAGAGAACACTTCGATTCTTAATCGCGTTCACTTATGCCCCGTGCATGTAGCTATGTCGTACTTCCGCATGCCATCGAGCCGTGCCTTCCTAGCACTGCGACAGCCCGGCGATGCATTCAATATGGCGAGCCAGCGAAGGCTCGCCTTGGACCACACCCAGCATCGCGAAAAATGGGTTTTCGACGTAGGTGTACACATCGAACGGATGCCCCGTCGAATACCTTGTCTCAATAACGTCCGCATATTGGGGATGCAACCGAACCCGGTCACGCTCCATATCGATGATGTAGGACGCTAGATCATTCCATACGCCAAGACATCGAAGCACCGGTGACAGCTCCGCCATCGCAAGCCTGACCAACAGATATGCATCAACGCCATCCTCTGGACTCCCCGCTATACCGGCAAGCTCAAGTCGGTAAAGCACGATTGCGCGCCCGAGGTCTTCGAACTCAATCTCAACACCACAGCGCGAATCGCTCCATAGCTTCATCGAGAGCTCCGCGAGCACATCGGTAAAACTCTCGCTCGGCCCCCATAGACTATTCGGTGGGTAGATCTCCCACAGCTTCGACAAAGCCTCACTGTGTGCCCAAAGAGCCTCCCACAACCTACCGGGGCCGGCATCGTAAAGCTCGCGCACACGCATTGGTGCAGATCCGCGCGATACCGGATACGCAACTCTCGTTTCCTGCTCTCGCCCACACAAGCCAACGGCACTGTAGTAGCGACCATCTGGAAACAGTTCCTGCAAGTGCTCAATTGACTCCGGATTCAGCGCAACGCTGCCGGCGAAATTCTTGCGCCACTTGCCTGACTCTTCGGTCTCCCACGGAAGCAGCGGATGCTGCTTCCGCATGATCCCGTCGAACCAGCGTGCGAACTGGTTTGCATTCTCTACAGTGGTGACCCGCGTCAGCAGCTCATTCAATGTTGCGACCACGCGGATGCGGTCGCGCAAGCGCGCTTGGTCGTCCTTGATGGAACCAAGCGGCCGACCGCGCCTTGGCCGGACAGGCACCACACTTAACGTAGTCGAAAGAGCTTTGGGCATCGGCGGACTCGCGGCGAATTTCTTTTACCGCCCAATATAGCTGAGTTCAGCGAAAACTAGCGATACCAAACGTAACTTGCAGATGTCCCCGGAGCTACAGTGACAACGACGCTTGCCGCATTGAAGGAACGATATTCCGTGTTGCTAACGCTGGATCAGCTCGCGGAAATTCTCGACCGCAGCCCGGAAGGCCTGCGCATCAGCCGGAGTACGTCGCGCGCCGATTGGGCACGCCACATCAACGCGACGAAGGTTCATATCGGACGCCGGATTTATTTCCGCACCGAAGCGATCGCGAAGCTGATCGACGAGCAGTTCTCGGTGCAGCCATGAAGACCAACGTCATGCACGAGCAAGGCGACCTGTTTCGCGCGGAGACGACGTGGTTCCACGTGTTCCACTCCATGATCGAAACCGGCGATATAGCTCGCATGGGACCGTATGCGGTAACGGTCTATCTCGTCATCAAGGCTCACACCAATTTCAATACCGGGCGCTCGTTCCCCGCAATCGATACGATTTCTGCGGAGTCAGGCATCAGCCGCAGCCAAGTGATCCGCGAGCTGAAGACGCTTGAGGCATTCGGTTACATCACCAAGACACGCGACGGCCGGCGCAATGAATATCGGCTGCGCGAGAAAGTTTGCATTCAAGACGGCGCCGGTCGGCCAACCGCCGTGGCGACGTGGGACTACCTGCCCTCGTCGGTACAGGCCGCGACGGCCGACCTGAAAAACGTCTTGGTTTCGGGTGACTTCGCTGGATCGAGGATCGTTCAAATCGAACGGCTACAGGTCAACGTCACGCACGCGAGCGGCAACGCCGTCGTGTTCAACGCTCAGGACATCGCCTGCCTGCCGCAGGACATGCGAGACATCCTGATGTCGTTGCGAACGAAGATCGAGGCTCGACGCCAGGAGGAAGTTATACACAGCTCAGGCTGATACGTGTCTGCCTGACACTCGACATATCCACATTGGTGTCCGGCAGATACCGATTGGCCGCGAATCAGTGTCAGCCGGACACCCTAACAAGATAGATAAATCTATTTAACAAGAAGTACAGCTGCCAGCAGCAGGCTGTGGACAACCTGCGAAACCTGAATTGAGGGACGCACATGAAACGACTCACCGTCACCGTGAGTGACAAGACGGCAACCGAGCTCGACGAGCTCGTGAGGCTACTCAACGATCACCATGAATCCGTCGACCGGTATAGCAGTCACGGCCACCTTACCCGAGCGAGCCTTCTTGCCATGCTAGCTGAGGATGCCGGCCTGGTAGTCAGTCGGCCGGGAAGCTGGGAGGGAGCCAACATGGCCAATGTTCTGTCGTCTCACGGTTATACGGTCTGATGCCATGAAAACACTATCCGAGCGCATAGCAGAGAGGGCGCTGAAGCGCGCCGTTGGTCGCAATGCAAGGAACCGCGCAACGTTTCTTCTCATGCGTACCGAAATTCAGGCAGCCATCGACGACGGACATTCGCTGATGAGCATCTGGGAGGCACTGGTGGAGGAAGGACACATCCACTACGGCTACCAGGCTTTCCGAAGATACGCCGACGAGCTGACGCGCAGTCAGGAAGTGGCCCGGTAATGGTCAGCAACCTTGCTGCATTCTGCCATTGCCTTCCTGGAGTCGAACAAAACAGGGCTTTTTTCGGCCCATGCGGCATTCGCACGTTGTTCTTTCGATTGATCGAAAGGGATATGGCAAATCAACACCGGCATGTCGATGGCGGAAAGGTCCGATCTCATTTCGAGAGCGATTGCATACCGGGCAGGATAGGTGAAGTTAGCTAACCGGCAAGCCGGCTATCTATCTTCACTTCCCTCATTCGCGCCCTCGGCGCTCAACGGGAATCCTGCTCTGCGAGGCAGCGGCTACCGCCGCTCAGTGCCGGTTCACACCGGCTTGGAGAAGCGATGAACGACGAGAAAAAGATGACAACGCGCAAGTATGGTCGTCACCTCCGCGTGCCGGTCTTGCCCGACGAAGAGGCAGCAATAAAGCGCAACGCGGCGGCCACTGGCTTGAGCATCGCCGCCTACTTGCGAAACGTCGGTGTGGGCTATGAGGTTCGCGGCATCCTCGATCTCGTTCAGGTCCAGGATTTGGCCCGAGTCAATGGCGACCTCGGTCGCCTCGGTGGCCTGTTGAAGCTCTGGTTGACGAACGATGAGCGGACGGCTGGGTTCACGCCAGCAACTATCCGTGCGCTGCTGGAGAAGATCGAGGCCACGCAGGACGAATTGCGAGCTGTCATGAAACGAATAGTGCTCGGATGATTTTTTTAGCCGCTAAAACGAGCATCCCATCGCTACTGATGTTCGGTTCGCAGCGCGGCGTCTCACAAATCGAAGGAGAAGCAAGATGCGTAGAGCAACGCGTCAGGCCACCAAGATGGCACTGGCTATCGGAATCACAGCAGCATTCGGTGGCCCGGTACACGCCGGCATCCCCGTTATCGACGCGACGAACGTTGTTCAAACGACGATCAGCGCCATGCAAAACGTGGCGGCGGTCGCGAAACAGATTCAGCAGTACGAGACGCAGTTGCAGCAATACCAAAACACGCTCGCGCCGGCTGCCTATGTGTGGGATCAGGCAAACCAGACCATCAGCAAGCTCCTACAAGCACAGGACACGCTGAACTACTACAAGAACCAGGCTGGGAGCATCGACGGGTATCTGTCGCGTTACCAAGACGTGGCCTATTACCGCTCGTCGCCGTGCTTCACCTCGACTGGTTGCACAGACGCGCAGCGGCAAGCACTGCTTGATGCGCAAGCGAACGGCTCTGAGGCGCAAAAAAAGGCAAACGATGCCGTATTGAAGGGCGTCGATCGGCAGCAACAAACGCTTGCGACAGACGCCGCGAACCTTCGCCAGTTGCAGTCACAAGCGACGAGTGCGCAGGGACAAATGCAGGCGCTGCAGGCAGCGAATCAACTCGCTAGCGCGCAGACAAACCAGCTCCTGCAAATTCGGGGCATGCTGACAGCGCAGGCAACAGCGGCCGCCACCCGCGCACAGGTGATTGCAGATCGAGAGGCCCAGCAGGCGGCATCGGCAAAGCAGCTTCGTGATGGCAGCAACATCACCACCCCGACACCGAAAAACTGGAGCTTTCAATAAGGGGGCGACGATGAAATTCATTATCTCGCTCTCACTGATCGGGCTCCTTGCAAGCTGCAATGACAAGAGCCCGCAGACCGATTCCCAGCGGGCTGCCGCAGCGAAACAATTGCATGATGGCAGCAACATCGTCATCCCGCCTCCAAAAAACTGGTCATGGGGCGATACGCCGTCACAACCGCAGAAAAACGATCAATGACGAAGGACAGCGCTATGAAAACGAGGTTTTCCAACGGCGGCAAACTCTCAGTGCTCGGCTTGATGGCCGTCGCGTACTCGGCAACTGTGATGGCCGCGCCGATGAATGCCGATGTGGTCGATTCGGTGATGGGGAAATACCAGGCCGCAGCCAGCGCGTGGGGCAGCGTCATGGTCAATTACGCATCGTGGCTCTTTTGGGGCCTCGCGCTGATAAGCATGGTGTGGACCTTCGGAATGATGGCGTTGCGAAACGCCGGCATTCAGGAGGCGTTTGCCGAAATCGTTCGCTTCTTCGCCGTGCTCGGCTTCTTCTGGTGGATTCTGTTCAATGGCCCCGCGATTGCCGATTCCATCGTCAGGTCGATGTGGATGATCGGTGCCAAGGCCATCGGCCAGTCAACCGATTTTACGCCAGGAGGTATCGTACAAATCGGTTACGACATCTTTACCAAGGCGTTCGATCAGTCGTCGGTCTGGTCGCCAACGGACAGCGTGGTAGGCCTTCTCATGGCGTTGGTGGTGATGATTGTTCTCACGATTGTCGGTGTGAACCTGCTGCTGGTCTTCGTGTCGGCCTGGATCATGATCTACGGCGGAGTGTTCTTCCTAGGCTTTGGCGGGGCGCGCTGGACGTCGGACATCGCAATCAGCTACTACAAGCATGTCCTGGCAATCGGTGCCGAGATGATGGTGATGCTGCTGCTCATCGGCATCGGCAGAACGTTCATCAACGAGTACTACGCCAGCATGAGAGCCGGCATCGACCTCAAGGAAATGGCGATCATGCTCATCGCCGCATTCGTGTTGATGTATCTCCCGAACAAGGTGCCGCCGAGGATCGCAGGCATCGTCGGGGTTGGCGGCGCCGGGTCCATAGGTGGCGTAGGGGTTGGTTCGGTGATGGGTGCAGCCGCCATGACTGCGAGCGCGGCGGCTTCGGTCGGTTCTGCTGCGATGGCTGGCGCGACAAGCGCGGCCGGCGGGGCGTCGGCGCTCAAGGCAGCGTTTCAGTCAGCGCAGCAGAACATGGCCGAGGGTCGCGGCATGTTCTCGGACGGCGGCGGCAGCTCGAGCGGTATCAACGGTGGTTCGGGCGGTACTTCGCTTGGTGGTTCGAGTGGCAGCGGTGGCTTCGCATCGGCGATGAGCACGGCCGGTCGATTCGCGGCTGACATGGGTGGGAATCTCGCCAAGGGTGCAGGCGAAATCGCCAAGGGCAAAGCCGCGAACATCGCGGATACCGCAAAGGAACGAATCGCGCAGACGACGGGCAGCAAAATTGCATCGGCAATTTCGAGCAAAAGCGGCGCCGGCATCGACGCCGGACCGAGTTTCGCCGGCGACAGTCTCGGTGGGGGCCAGCAAAATGCGACGGCCGGCACCACCACGAACGACGAGGTAGCCGCGTTCGTGAACAGGCAACGCCCAACGCAAGACGATGCTTAGAAAGCGCACCGACCGGCGGCAACCGGCCGGCACTTCCACGTATCAACACCTGCAAGAGAGGTGAAGCATGGCAACTACGCATAATACCGAAGCGCAGCAAGTTATCCATCACGCCGCAACGCAACTCGCTGACCTGGACTTCATGGACCAGCGCACCGCTCGGGAGCTATCGAAAATGGCCGAGGCTGTTGCGAACTTGTTCATGGTCGTTTTCTACCAGGCCGAAACTGGACGAGCGACGCACCTGGATTTCAGTGAGGCAATGGCTGCTGTACGCGAAACCTTGCAGCCCCATTGAGTAGCGGGGAGCGGCATGCTATCGGCACGAGGAGTTTTTATGAAACACACCGACTTTCATATCGGCCTGACCTTCATGGATTGCACCGGGTGGTGGCGTTGCACCGATGTTGGGGCTCGAACCATCCTGGCGATCCGGTTGGACCACGACGATCCGCACTGGTATGAAGGGCCACCGTATATCGTCAAAGAGGAGGTGTTCGATGAAGAGGATATGGCACGTTGTCACCTTGCAGTCGAGGAATCGATTCGTGCGGCGGTCCGCGCCGCGAATACCTCTGCGCACCCGGGCTTTCCCCATGAAGTCGTTACACGAATGATGGAGATTCGGCACGCACACCCGTATCCGCACGAAGGGGTTCTGCGATTTGACCGCAAGCGTCCAGACGGCGAAGTTCTTCACCCTTTTGCAGGGCGAAAAGAAGCTGATTCGTGGGTTGTGGAGATCTACCTACCTTTTCGAGGCACCTACGAGACAATGGGCGAGCGCGACTTCATCTCGTTACCGAGAGCCACATCGGATGACCTTCGAGCTAGAGCAAACCGTTCAGCCGACATGTAGTGCGCCGAGCCGGTAAGAATAATAGGAATATTATTATTCTTACCGGCCGTCCAAGCGCCACGCCGTCAGGGCAGAAGAGAACTGATTGGAGCCGTGATGAGCAACGCCCCCAAAGGAATCGATACCAGTATCGACCAACACCCTCATAGGGCGACGAAGCAGCTGGCGACCGTGGAAATGAACGAGCCTACAGCCAAAGTCGAAGTGGACGCTGACCTCTCCAGCTTGATCGCCGGATGCAGACCGGACAACCTGCATCCAGAAGCCGATTTTGGACCTCCCGTCGGCCGAGAGACACTGAACGGGGACGAATGAAATAGGTACGCGGAGCCAGCCTTCTTCTACGCTCCGCGCCGAAATCTTCAACCGAGCCAGACGCCCATGACCACGAGCCGCCACGAAGAACAACCGAACCTCGATGACATCATCGGAACAAGTGACGATGGGCCCAACGTGGTCGTAGCCGGTGAGCCAGAGCCGACCTTCCTAGACAACGACGGCCCTCTCGACATTCCACTGTTCGTCACGACAACCAATGCCCGTGAGCTGTTCGGCCTACGTCCGGGCGAAACGGTAGCGCAGGCAGTAGCGCGGATGGCCTCGGAGGGCTGATATTTTCAGTCGGGAAGCCGTCATGGCGTCCTTCTACGCGTCGAGCTAGCGGCCGATGTCGCCGCTGAAACAGGCGCGCCGTACAGCAAGCGTCCCAACGGCCGTAGCCGTTTTCGAATTATCTCTGCAATGAATTTTGTAACTCGTGGCCACCGGCAACGATCAAGAACGCATGGTGCAAGTCAATGGGGTCTGACGGCTTCGCTCGAGCGTGCCGGCTGTGCCACGTCTCAGAGTCAATAATGGCAACCGGGACGAGACGATCAACAGTGCGTGAGACGCGGGACAGGTAGGCATTGACGCCGCCCACAGCTGCCGTAGGGGTGCCGGATAGCACATAACCCACCATGAAGCCGACCGCATGATTCTCGCCGTACTTACCACTGGCGAATCTATCTACGCCTTCGATAATGTACTCGCGACACAAATGCGTATCAGATCCGGCGATCCGCTTGCATTCGATGATTGCATGGGGGTCATGCTCCTGCGTGCGCAAGAAGACCTCAATCATCATCAGCGGAATGTCGGTGCGTCCATCCGGTAGCAATACGCTGCTCTTCGAGCGCGATTCGGTGCCCGGCAGCACGATCAACTTCAATGGCGAGTTCTTCAATGCGCTGCGCATCCCGTCGCGCAAACGCTCCGTCATGAGCACTTCGCCCGCGTCAGCATTCACGTCCGCAGCCGCACACGCTTGCTGCCAACCTGCGGCCAAAGTCAGCAGAATTGCGGCCACGACCTCGGGGGCAAGTTCGATGAACTCCCTGCCGACGGCCGGGGATGTCTCGTAGGGAATCCTCAAGCGCTGCTCCCCACAAAGCTCTCGGCCACGACCGCGTCAGCGTCCTCAAGCGCCGCGATGCCCATCCAATGGCGTCGGGCAGCGGGCTTGATGATGACCACCTCGTTTCGTCCATGGACGCGCAGTTCTCGTTCGGCACTGACGGCGGTCGCGATCTTGACCTTCAGGCGTTTGCCGATCCGGGCAAGAACATCCCGCAACTCGCCGTCCGGATTCGTGACGGTGACGCTGCTCTGCCCTGGCCCATCCTCTAAAACAAAGCGCACGACGCGAAGGGCCGCTGCCTTCGGAAGATCAATAATTTCCGCTCGCATGTGCCGCTTTTTGCGCACGGAAAACCACGCATCCATCACCGACAGAAATGTGTTGGCATACGATACGACCTCCACCTTGCTATCCGATGGAACTATGGAAGCTTCGCGGCCATCCTTCCATTGCCAACCAGCACGCAAAAGTCCGTCCCTTACAACCACGCGGTCAGAGTCATTGAGCCCGTACAAATCGAAAACCGCTTCATCCAAAGCATCCCAGTCTTCGGCTTCGAGCTCTCGTTGGCGCAGCGTCTGCTCCAGGGCCACCAAACGCTGGCCTGCCGCCGAACCCTCGGCGGTCGAGAAGTCAGGCACCGGTAGCATCTCAACGTCACGAATCAGCAGCTTTCGCTTGTAGATGCCGAATTCGGACGCGGTTAAACCGAAGAACCACGACGCCAGTGCAGAGCTCAAAACCATGGTAAGCAGATGTGCTATCTGCTTCTGATCCAAAGGCAATGACGCAGCGAAGTACGAATCGGTAAAAATGAGATCTTGGTCAGCCACTGCCACTATCGCCCTTGGCTGACCGAGCAACATCTCTTTGACGATCAACAGAGGAGCGCGATAGATTTCCCGTGACCGTGGCCGCTGCGCTTTTGAATGGCTATATATCGAAAGACCCTCTGGGATCTGGAAGTGCCGCATATCACGGGTCTGCAACAATGCCAACCCCTTCAACTCACGGGCATCAAGTTCCCAGTTTTCTGGTTCACCTTGGGTTAATCCATCACGGAACTTCGTATTCAGAGAGGCAAGCTGGTCACCCAACTTGCGGTACGTCGTCGTCAATTCGTCCAAAAGCATCAGATCGCGGCGGCGACCGACCGCAGCCGCCTTCAGCTTCAGTGGTTGCCTTTCGATCTCCCCGAGGCTTAATTTGATGATGTCGCTTGGTGCTACCTCGAACGAATGGGTTTTGGCACCGTTGGGCGTCCACGGAATCTGGACGACCGTGATTTGATCCGACCTCTGCTTTGGCCGATGACGTGCAAAGAGAACGACTGCTGGCATCGTTGCGGTCGCAAATAGCCAACTGCACAAGTTCGAAAGATTTACGAGCGTCACCGGGGCAAGTTCACGCATGACATGTTGGGCCGCCTTCATTCCCGTGCCGCTGCGACTAAAGAACGGCGTCGCGCTGAGAATGACGCCGAAACGTGTCTTCTCATGCGAAAACTCCGCGGCCCGCAAAACGAAGTCCAAACCTTCTCCCCGAGGCTGCGCGGGAACACCTGCCGCCATCGCCTTGCGTCGTGCCTCCGTACCTGACTGCCCTTTGAAGCTCCAAGGGGGGTTGCCTACGATCAGGTCGAATTGTTTCGGCCCTGTCGGCGTTGTCAGCACCGCCTTGCCATCACCTTGCTGTTCGATGGTCCGTGCATCGCCAACGAGCAACGTTCTCCCAATCAGTGGCTCAAACTTCAGGGACTGTGGCGGCTGCGGATTCGGATCGAGTTCAAGCGCCGCCAGGTACAAGCTGAATGCGGCTACGCGGATGGCGGCTTCGCTGATGTCCACTCCATGCACTTGCTCATAGAGCGTCGAGCGAATTACATCACGCGTGGGGACCTCGCCCTGCGTGCGTAGGTACACCAAGCGCCTCAGTGCCTCGACCAGGAAGACCCCGGAGCCGCAAGTCAGATCGAGCACTGACTCCCGCCCCGACAGGCCATCCATCACCTCGTCGAGAACCAGGGACACGACGGACAGGCGCGTGTAGTGCACGCCGTTTCGCAGCGCCTCCGATCTCTGCCCAGTGACACGCGGCTCGGCGTGCGCAAACTGCTCATAGATGGAGCTGATCAGTTCAACCGGAATCACGTCAAACTGATATGGGAAAAAGCTAAGCTGCCCACTTTGCGGATCGACCGCTTCGAGAAACTCGGCCACACGCTTCAGATGATGGGCGGCCGGTGTCGTCTTCACTGATGACGGAGGAAACATGTCACCATTGAAAGTCTGCGCCAGCCACTGAAACAGATTGGCCGTCGCAGATCGGTCCCGCAGGATCGCCGGTAAAGCTGTGTAACCGCACACTCGTTTCAGTCGCGCGGCGCTGACGATTTCTCGGTCGATCAGGTACTGAGTGAAGATCACCCGGCCGATGAGAGCCTGTGCCGCGCCGCGCGCCAAATTGCCTGCGACGAGGTCACGTTCGAGAAAAGCCAGGTCAGACAAGAGCCTCTGATCCACACTCGTCTTGCGGTCAACGGTCGGAACTTGAGCCCAGAACTGGCCAGTCTCGATCGCCAATCGGCCGGCGAGCTCATCTAGGCGATGAAGCGACGCCTCGATGGTCTCGAAGCGCTTAATCAGGTGCTTTTGGGCGTCGCCTTCCTTAACGGGAGTGCCGAAGCCGTTGTACAGGTCGATGCGCTGGGGGGAAATGACCCACAGTAGCGGTGCGAAACCTTCGTTCCAAACTTCCCGCCGCCACTGACTGACGAGGTCATCGGCCGGCGGGGTCTCCTCAAACTTGAAGTAGATAGTCAGCGCCGACGCACTGCGCCACAACGCATCCGGCGTGAAGGTGCGGCCGCGGCGGGAAGCCTGCGCATCGTTCCCGAGTCGGAGACCGGCCGCAGGCTGCCCGTCCGGAAGAAACCCGGTCGCAGCAAGAACTTGCTCTAATGTTGCAGCAGTCACGCCCTACTCCGAACAGCTTCAGGCGGAAATGGAAGCGTGGCTTGAGCTGGCGCTGACATCACAGGCAGCATATGTTGTTGTAACCGCGCGATCAAAGGATCAAGCGGAATAGCAAGTGTCGGTTGCATGAGTACGCCCTTAGCGCTCCAAGAATCGGACTCGTACAGGCTCGCCGTGGTCGGGGTGACGAGCACGATAGCGCCTTCCACTACAGGTGCGCTCGCAGCCAGGAGGTTGAACAACGCATCGACGCCGGAACTCACCGACCCAATGTGGACCCCCAGCGCACTTACCAACTCATTCGTGACGGACAATCCCAGCAAGTCGGCGAAACTGAAGCGTGCAGCCTTCCCAGCCTTGGAGGCCAAGTAGGGAACGGTCTTGCGCCAATGCCGGACTGTCTCCACGGACACGCCGGTGAGAGTACGCATCTGATCCTGCGTGAACTGGATGGCGGTGACGGTTGGCATTCTCGTTGTCGGCAACAGAAAAACATGGGGATTGTCACATGTACCCCTGTTTTGAGCAACAAGAACGAGGCGTCTGTCGGACGCCCGCTGCGCTGATTTTCAAGGTGGACACGAACGCTGCCCGGCACGGGTCGCACAGGGGCCTTTTCGGTGCACGTGGAGTGCATCTCTCAGCTTTTCTAGACCGCTCAAAATTACGGTAAACTACTGACGCCAAACAACTTTTGATTTCGCTCGTTTACGGTCGAATTCTCTTATTTTTCAGTAACTTACCGCGTCACACGCCGAATCATAATCCGCAGGTCCGGGGTTCGAATCCCTGATTCGCCACCAAAATCGACGCGAGGCCCGCGCTCCTAGGAGCGCGGGCCTTTGTCATTGCACGCGCGGTGAGCCACTTGGTGAGCCATCCGCCCGATGCACAAGTTGCCCCACCTGTTCCCATCGCGCCACGGCGTCTATTACCTTCGGCTCGCCCGCGGCGGCCAGGAGGTCAAGCGCTCGCTCCGCACGAAAGACTTCCGGCAAGCGAGACTGTTGACGCTCGCGTTCAATCTCGAACTCGCCATGCAGACGCCGGATCGCTCAAACGGCTCGACGGCATCTTTCCGGACGGCACGCAGGTCAGGCCCACAGCTTCCGCCCCACCTTCATCAACCGGATGCCTGCGCTGAACACGCACCTCGCAATGCTCATGGCGCGCGTCGGGCACTACGACCAAGCGAAAGTCGATTTCAGTTCGCCTCACTTCGCGTTCGACAGCTATGCCCTTTGAGGCCTGTATTACGGTGTCTCCCGCTGAGGACTGCAAAAGCCCGGTCGAAAGATCGGGCTTTTGTCATTTCAAAGCCCGAACAATACGGCCGACACCCCGCATCGCGGCGCGCCTCGCTTCCTCCAAGTCCGCACATTGACACCTATGCGTCATGGCACAAACGTGTCGCTGCGCCCACTTGCCCCACTTGCCAACCCGCCCCTGCGCCAGGGGGCGAGCGCTTATGCGATGGCTTCGGCTTGCAGCGCCGCCTGTACCGCGGGCCGTTTCCCGACTCGCGCCGTGTACGCCGACAATGCAGGCCACCGGCCCAGGTCGATCGAGAAGAACTTGCACCAGCCGAGCACCGTGAACAGGTAAGTGTCGGCTGCGCCGAATCCGCGGGCCAGCAAATACGGCTGCTCGGCGAGGACGCCTTCCAGGTAGTCGAAACGCCTGAACAGCCGTTCGCGGAAATGCGTCTTGGCCTCTTCCGGCAACGATGCGTTGAACAGCGGCGCCGAGCCAGCGTGAATTTCGCTGGTTACGAAATTCAGCCACTCCTGCAACCGCACGCGCTCCCAGGTGCCCATCGGTGGCACGAGCATTTTTTCCGGTCGAAGATCGGCCAGGTACTGCACGATGACCGGCCCTTCCGTGAGGACTTGCCCATCGTCCAGCTCCAATGCCGCGACGTATCCCTTGGGATTGATCGTGCGGAAGTCGCGGCCGTCGGCCGTCTGCTTGGTTTGGTTGTTTACTTTGACCAGTTCGAACGGCAACGCCAACTCGCGCAGCACGATATGCGGGGAAAGCGAACAGGTGTCGGGAGCGAAGTAGAGCTTCACAAGGTCTCCAAAGAGCAATGAAGAAACACGATGGGAGTGTGGGAGTGCCTGTGCGGCCTGTAAAATCAATGATTGATTTCTCCATCATTAGCCAAACTACTGACATGATGAATCTGGCGCATTGGCGCCTGCTGGTGACCATTGCCGAAACCGGCAACGTTTCGCGGGCAGCGGAACGCGTGGGCATCACCCAATCGGGAGCGAGTCAGGCGGTCACTCAGTTGGAGGCGGCGCTCGGCGTCCAGGTCTTCGCACGTTCTCGACGAGAGGTCACGGTAACGGCGCTTGGCGAGAAAGTGGTCGAGCATGCGCGCGCCATGCTGCTGCAACTGGACGCGATTCGCGTTTTGGCCGATGACAGCCGAGGCTTGAATCAGGGGCGCATTCGCCTGGGCAGCTTTCCCTCGGTGATCTCGACTTTGCTGCCCTCCCTGACCCGCACCTTTCGCCAACGCCATCCCGGTATCGAGATCGTTGCGCTGGAAGGAACGGACGAGGAGGTCGAAGACTGGTTAGCAAGCGACGCCATCGACCTGGGGGTGGTGCTCAACCCAACGGCGGAGCGCAACGCCTTGATCCTCGGTCGTGACGCATGGATGGGCTTGGTGCCCAGCACGCACCCACTGGGACGCCGCGCGACCATACAAGGAATCGCCTTATCGGAACTGGCAACGCAGCCCTTCATTCTGGCGACCGGCGGTTGTGCCGTGAACGGTCAACGACTCGTTGAATCCGCCGGGCTGAAGCTGGTCGATGTCCGGATCACGGTCAGGGACTGGGCCAGTGCGTGCGCGTTGGTTCGAGAAGGTATGGGTGTTGCCCTGGTGCCAGCGTCGACCTTGCCCGACGACATGCGGAACCTGCGCGCTTTGCCTTTAACATCTGGGATCCATCGGGAGTTCGGATTGGTGCGTTCGCAGGCAGGCCAGAACTCCCGCGCAGTATCCGCGTTCTGGGAAGCGACCGCCTCGAGCATCTGATGTATCCGAAACGCGCGGCGGCCACGTTGGCACATTGACACCGATATGGCACGGCGCAAATGTGCCGTGCCTCTCGTCGGTAGACCTCTCGTCCGGCACTGCAGGTCCGTAGAGAACAAGGTTACCGAACAGCGGCTGACACCCGCGGTCATGCAAGAAAAGCTCATCTCGGCCTCGCTCTACATCACAGCGTATGAACTCCTGAGGCAATCAATCGTCGGGGGCACGCCCGATCTACTCGAATAGGTGTGCAACAGAGCGCAGGCGTGTACCTTCCAACGTTCAGACCAGGTTGTGTCGCGCAACGAAGCTATAATCGCCCGACAAAAAAGCCCTGTGAGTCACAGTGGGAGAGTGAGCACCGACCGCGCCAACGGAAAACAACGGATAAATGAGAATGGCCGATACTCATGCAGCCTCGCCCACCTCCGGCGGAACTAGAACCCTAGAAGAGGCCCTCGCAGGCCTCCAAGGCACAGCTTCGCAATTCGGCGCCCTATGCATCAACGACGCGCGGGCAAGACTCCAATATGCCCGCGACATCGCAGTTGTCTCAGACGAGCTTCGTGTGGCCGTCAATGCTGGCCACATTTCCGTCAGCGATGCGGCAGCGCAAGCAGTTGCGCTGCGAAACCGAATCATGGACTTGGCGCGCCGTCGAAGCAGCCCGACAGCCCGCGCGTATGCCATGCGGCTTAAGCGCGACGGGCGTGGCATCTCCGAGCTATCGGAGAAATATGCACAGCGACTCTATAGCAGCACATTCTCAGATCTGTCAGAAGGACGACAAGCGAGTGTATTTAAAGAAATCATTCGAGCGTCAGGCCGACCTGATGAAGGCGTTATGCGATTGGCCCACCAGTTGGGGCGAGCCGGCCGCCGGCTGTTGCTGGTGTCGCTCGCGGTCGCTGTCTACGATGTCGTTGAAGCCGATGACAAACCGCGCGAAGTAATACGGCAAAGTGCCCTGGCTGGCGCCGGTCTTATCGGCGGCTTGGCCGCTGGAAGTGCAGCAGTTGCCGCAGGGGTATGCGCGGCAACTGCCCCAGTGTGCGTAGGCGCAGTCACGTTCGTTGGTGGCTTGGTCGCTACCTATGGAACTGATGCCGGTTTCGGCTCTTTGTACCCACGCCCGACCAGGTGATCATCGTGACGGAACCGTTGAACCTCGAACGCCGCGCCCCGGTCTGGGAAGCGCTCTCGGAACTGTTCGTCGGAAAAGAACTCCAGGACTACGATTACGCAGGAATTGCGAGAACGCTGCGCCAATCAGGGTACTCACTCGAAGAACTCGAAAAGGTACTTCGCGAGGAAGTCGCGCCGGTTTTTCGCAGCAATCTTTCGCTCCTCGCCATTCCCGAAATGGAAGGATGGACACAAGATACGGTCGTGAAAGAGATACTGGCTTACCTTGAGCGTGAGAGAACGGGCCTGTCACGACTGTTGTCGCACTTGGTAATGCCCAGGACGCTGCCGGATGCGGCAACTAAGCGGTGGCAGCAAATCAGAGTTTTGCTTTCGTAACATCACCGGGCGCAGACCGCCGTCCGTGCCGATCTGGAAATGCAAACGGCAGAATCCGTCGCACGCACGGCCATCGACAACATAGGCAGCATATCTCCGCGTGACCGCTCGAACGAACGTCGGGAAGCTCGGTGCGTCGGCCTACATCAAATGCCGGTAATAAAACGTCGTCGAACACAGCGCGCCATCCGGCATCAGCGCATAACCGGGCACATCGCCGACGCGAGTCCACCCCGCACCCTGATAAAGCCGTTCGGCGTCGCCGCCGGTTACCGTATCGAGCACCAAGACAGTCCTACCCTCCTCCCTCGCGACTACATCCACCGCCGCCATTAAACGCTGCCCCACGCCACGCCGGCGCGCATCGCGTCGCACGAGCATCTTGGCGACGTCGGCGCGATGCGGCTGATTCTCGGGCAGCGCCAGCACGAGTTGGACGGTGCCGACGATGGCGTTAGTGCCATCCTCAGCAACGAGCAATGCGCGCTCCCCGCGCCGGACGCCGTCGGCCACGCCGCGCCAGAAAGCCTGCGCCGTCTCGCGCGATAGTGGGTGCATGAAGCTCACGGACGCCCCCCCTTCGACGCAGTCGACCAGCACATCCGCCAACGCCTCGACGCAGGCATGCGCGTCGTCGGGCGCGACGCGCCTGATGGTGATGGTATCGCTCGGCTTACTCTCGGTCATAGTCCCTTGATGACTCCTTCCTGTTCCCCGCACCGCTAAAGCACTGGCGGCGCGCAGCAGCACTCACCGCTTCCGCCTCAGAAAGGCGACGTACGCGCCAATGGCGAGATTAATGCATCCCGCGCTCCCGGCGCGCGTACCGCCATGGATAAAAAATTCGCCGCGCCCATAGGTCTGGATACCTTCGGATTGAACGCGCCCTCAGCTACTCCGCAGGCTTCATAATGTGCCGCCCCCTATGGGGCAGGTTATTCCCGGGCATGCTTGCAGATATAGACCGTGAGATCCGTCGCGGGCACGGGCGTCGACATCCTGTGCAGCGTATCGACCGCGAACCCGCGGTGATAGGTGTAGTGATTGGTGACGTGAACAAACATTTCGCGCCGGGTCATCACACCTTCGCCGCCGTCCACGAACTGAAACTGAATCGGCTCATCCAACTCGTCTTCTTTCATCTCGTCGATCCACGTCACATACCAAGCATCGAGGCCGCGTTGCATCGCACGCAGTTCGTCGAGCGTCGTCGTATCGGGGACATGACGCGAGGTGAACCCGTGTGCACGGCGTTCCAAGTGGGCGCGAAAAATCGCCCCGACGGCGTAGTTGTGTCCCAACGTACGGAGGACGCTACCGAAGGTGGTTTCTCGAGGCGCAACGACCGCGGCCTCGGGCAGGCCCGCCACCACGGAATAGATAACCTCATTCGCCCATTGACTGTATCGCGCCAGCATTTGCTCGTTGTGCAGTGTCATCGGTGCCTCCCGAAGATCTAGATTTTGAAAGGATATAAGCCGAGAAGATGATTGCGGACCGTCGACATGGTAGATTTCCACCCGAAGCTCCGCTCTCAAGATCAGGTCAATCTACCAATAGTTCGGGCCATGCCAGTCGCTACACCGGTGAGCTATGAGGAAGTCCCCCGGGACGTCATTACGACAGAACGCCTCTATCCTTCGGGCTTTATCCATACCGACCACACGCACGCGCGCGGCCAGTTCGCCTACGCGGCCGAAGGCGCGATGACCGTGGTGACACCCATGGGAAACTGGATCGTTCCGCCGCAGTGCGCGGTTTGGCTCCCCGCAGAAGTTCCGCACGAAATGAGGATGAGTGGCCAGGTGCGGATGCTCAATGCCTTCGTGCACAGGCACGCACAGCAGGCAAGCCAATTGCCGTATCGCTGCCAAGTGCTCCGTACATCGGCGCTGCTCAGAGACCTCATATCCGAAGCCGCGCAACAACCGCCGTTGTATAAGCCTGGTACTCGCGCAGCGCGAATCATGGCTCTGCTCGTCGACGAGATCGCCACCATGCAGCCGTTAGCGCTCAACGCGCCTTTGCCGAACGAGCCCCGTTTGGCAAGGCTCTGTCGAGCCATGCTCGCGGCGCCGTCCGTGGCGCTCGGCGTCGATGAGGCAGCAGGTCGCGTCGGGCTAAGTCGCCGCAGCTTCACTCGACTGTTCCGCGCCGAATTGGGCATGAGCTTCGTCGCTTGGCGGGAACAAGCGTGTCTACTGAGCGCCATCGCTCGGTTTGCACAAGGCGATTCGATCACGCGCGTGGCCTATGACCTGGGCTATGGCAGTCCCACCGCATTTTCGACGATGTTCAAGCGCGTGATGGGCATGGCTCCGCATTTGTATCGGATGTAAGACTCGACGCCTCGTCGCTGCGGTTTAGCCCACCGCCCCGTAGCGACGAGCGAACGCTTACGCGATGGCTTCTGCTTGCAGCACCGCCTCTATCGCAGGCTGTTTCCCGATGCGCAGGGCATAGTCCCTCGATGATTCCCGCGTATTCACTCAACGCAACCGACACGTATATTCACCGCCCCACGTGCCGCCATTGCATCGTCGGCATGTGTACCGAGGACAGGCCGTCACCCCCTGCCCCGATACCTCGCATTTGGAAACGATCGTACCATCGGCCACCGGCCCGTCCGCACTCTGACACGCACCGGCCACCGGCTTGGCGATAGCCGTCTCATCCGCTGGAGACGTTGCACCGCCCATTTGCGCACACGCCACGAGCACGAACGACACGCCGACAATCGGCAGAAGCGTCCAGCATCGATTCAAGGACATCACACACCTCCTTCGACGAAGGCTGCGCATGTGTCGGCGAACGGACATCAAGCCGCCCCGCGCAGAACAAAGAGGTCGTTCAATCCAAAACGGAAATGCCAAGCCAATTATTCCGTCCGCCAAACACCCCCATGAGGATTCGCGCAGCGCCAAGCTCTAACGCCCCGCCTCCGCGCTGTCATCAAGGTACAAAAAATGCTGCGCTTTACCCCATGGCCGTACCTGGGAGAAGGTCATGGACTGCTCCGATCGCGCATACCTCGCGTCCCGCATCGTTCTGCGAAGCGCCGTAGCTTGCCTTCTCGCCGCGCTCTGCACCTCGTGTAGCGGCGGTGGAAACGCGTCGAGCGGCGCAGCCGCCACGGGCGGCACAGGCGGCACAGGCGGTGGCGTAGGATCGGGCTCCGGGGCGGGGACTGCCGCACCCTCCACCGATGTCCTCACCTATCACAACGACCTCGCACGCACCGGTCAATACCTGGCCGAAACGACGCTGACGCCTTCCAACGTCAATACCGCGCAATTCGGTAAAGTCGCGTTCCTCGCCGCAGACGGTAAAGTCGATGCACAACCGCTCTACGTCAGCAACGTGTCGATGAACGGCGCAACGCACAACATCGTCTATGTCGCGACCGAACACGCGAGCCTTTACGCCTACGACGCCGACAGCAACGCCAAGCTTTGGCAGCGCTCATTACTCAGCAACGGCGAAACCCCGAGCGACAATCGAAACTGCAGCCAGATCACACCGGAAATCGGCATCACGTCCACACCCGTCGTCGATCGTTCGCGCGGCGCACATGGCGTGATCTACGCCGTCGCGATGAGCAAGGACGCGAGCGGCGCCTATCATCAGCGGCTTCACGCGCTCGATCTCTCCACGGGCGCAGAGGTGCTTGGCAGCCCGATCGAGATCGCCGCAACGTTCCCCGGCACGGGCGCGAACAGCACCAACGGCGTCACCACATTCGATCCCAAGCAATACGCCGAGCGCCAAGCACTCACGCTCGTGAGCGGCAATCTCTATCTGGCATGGACGTCGCATTGCGATGAAGGCGCTTATGGCGGCTGGATCATGGCCTACGACGCCGGCACACTCGCCCAAACGAGTGTCGTCAACGTCACGCCCAACGGCAGCGAAGGCTCCGTTTGGATGAGCGGCGCGGGGATGGCCTCGGACGGCTCGTCGCTCTACTTGCTCGACGCAAACGGCACCTCGACACGACGCTGGACGGGAACGGCTTTCCATCGCGCGGGGACTACGGCAATACGTTCCTGAAACTGGCAATCTCGCCGAAGCTCTCGGTGAGCGATTATTTCGCGCCGTACAACACGGTAACGGAATCCGATCAGGACACGGACCTCGGCTCCGGCGGTGCGCTCCTACTCCCCGATCTCACCGACGCAAACGGCACGACACGCCATCTGGCCGTCGGCGCAGGCAAAGACAAAAAGATCTACGTCGTCGATCGCAACGCGATGGGCAAATTCAACAGCACGAAAAACGCCATCTGGCAGGAAATCGACGGACAACTCGGCGGCGGCGTGTTCAGTATGCCGGCGTATTACGGCAACGTCGTCTACTACGGCGCCGTCGGCGATACGCTCAAAGCCTTCCCGATTACCGCCGCCCGCTTGGCCGCAACACCGGCGTCGAAGAGCCCGAGCACCTTCCCCTATCCCGGCGCGACGCCGAGCATCTCCGCCAATGGCACGCAAAACGCCATCGTTTGGGCAGCGGAAAACGGCACCGTCGGCGCACTGCATGCATTCGACGCAAGCAACCTGTCGCATGAGCTTTACAACAGCAATCAAGCAGGCACGCGCGATAAGTTCGGTGCGGGCAACAAATTCATCACGCCGATGATCGCGCATGGCCATGTGTATGTCGGCGCAACCAATGGCGTAGCCGTGTTCGGGCTATTGCATTAACTCTCGGCCTCGTACCGAACCGCGCACGAAAGACGCTTCCGGCTCGTGCTTCGGAGGACTCGGCCACGTCCACTCAACGTCAACACGACGCCGAGTCAACGCTCGGTCAACGCCAAGTCACAAGGTAATTGTAAAATTGCGGCTTCGCCCAGCACACGGTGCCGCCTGCGATGCGTGCGCCGACGCGCGGCTCACGGCTCACGGCTCACAATAGGAACGACCCCATGCATCAACGCCGCCCCCTCGAAAAACTGCTCGAGTTCTCGCTGTTCAAATCCCGCTGGCTGCTCGCGCCGTTCTACGTCGGTCTCGTGTTTTCTCTGGTGATGCTGCTGGTCGCATTCGTCAACGAACTCGTGCATGGCCTAACAGGCCTCATGCACGCCACGGCCGAAGAAATCATTCTGGCGACGCTCGGCCTCATCGACCTTTCGCTTGCGGCCAATCTCGTCGTCATCGTGATCTTCTCCGGTTACGAGAACTTCATCTCGAAGATCGACACCGGCGACAGCGAAGACCGGCCGAGCTGGATGGGTACGCTCGATTTCTCCGGCTTGAAGATGAAGTTGATCGGCTCGATCGTGGCGATTTCGGCCATTTCGCTGCTGCGCGCGTTCATGAGCCTGACGGAGCGGGACATTTCGCTCGACGAGCCGCGTCTACGCTGGCTCGTGGTGCTGCATCTGACGTTCATCGTCTCGGGCGTGCTCTTCGCGACGATGGACTGGATCGCCGCGCGCGCAGAGCGTCATTGAGGAAGAAGCCGCGCTAGGCGTTAGGTACTAAGTACTAGGCGGCAACCAACAGGCGGCGCACGAGCCGCCGCGGCTCGCTCAAGCCGAATGCGTGTGCACGATGCACACTTGATTGCGGCCGCCGTGCTTGGCGTCGTAGAGCGCGTGATCCGCCTCCGATACGAGCGCGGCAACGTTCGCGAGCCCGTCGTAAGCCACGCTGCCGCCCACGCTCACCGTCACCTTCAGCGGCCCCGTCGATACTTCGAGCGCATCGTTCTCGATGGCGGCCCGGATCTTCTCGCCCACTACCGCCGCGCCCACTTCGTCGCAATGCGGAAGGATGACGACGAATTCCTCTCCACCGTAGCGCCCCACCACGTCGCTGTTGCGCAATTGAGGCGACACGGTCGCCGCGATCTTGCGCAGCACGGCGTCGCCCATCGGGTGGCCGTACGTATCGTTGATGCGCTTGAAGTGGTCGATGTCGAACAGCAGCACGGCGAACGCATCTTGGTGACGCGTCCAGCTGTTGTATTCGGCCTGCAAGCGCCGATCGACGTGACGGCGATTGTAGAGCCCCGTCAATGCGTCGCGCTCGGACGAATCGCGCAACGCCTCGAGTGCGACCTCGCGCTCTTTCCACGCAACGGCCAATTCGGTGACATCCGCAATGGTGACGCAGACGGCCACGACTTCGCCGTTCTCGATCAGCGGCATGAACGCGCAGTCCTGCTGCATCAAATCGAGCGAGCCCGTGATCGGGCAATCGTGCTCGAACGGCAGCAGCCACGGGCGATGTTGCCAGGACGAAAACGAGCCGCTATGCAGCAAAAACACCGTGTCGAATTTGCGCTTGAGCCAAGCTCGCGGCAAATCGGGGAAGCAATCGAAGAAGCTGCAACCGATCGCCTTCGCTGCAGGCAGGCCGCTATGCTCGTCCATGAAGCGGTTCCACAGCACGATTCGGTAATCGCGATCCACGGCGAAAATGCCGAGGCCGACGCGCTCGAGCGCGAGCTCGCTTAGGCGAGCGGTGCCAGGAATGTCCATCTGCAACTTCTATTCAGTCAAAGATTCGCCAGAAACCCGTCGAGCGCGCTGACGAGCGACTGCACCGCCTTCGCGGTCATGAGCGTCAACAAATGCGAGCCGAACACGCCGTCTTCGGTCTGCAAGTTCACCTCGAGCAACAACGCTCGGTCCCACGGCAGCTTCGACGGATGCAGCACCTCTTCGAGGTCCAGTTGTACGCCCATCAGCCGCGGCGGCGTAAACGTGGGCAATTGCTCCAGTTGCTCGAAGAGGCCCGTCAAGCATGCGCCCGCAATCAGGTTCGCCACGTCCGACAGCACTTCGGCGTCCGACATGTCTTCGTTGCTCGCTTCCTCGTCGGACGCCTCCTCCGAGCGGAACACGAACTTCATGTGTTGCGCGCTGCGGCTGTCGAACAAGGAGATCGCCTCACCGGCGATATCGCAACGGAAACTCTGACGCAGCGCCGTTACCGGCTCCGTGAAATCGAGCATGTCGCGCACGGCGGAAGGCAAGGTGTCGGTATCGACCATGCGGATGCGCGGCACCGATAGATGCACGAAGCGCCCGAGCAGCGCCGCAAGACGCGCGCCCGCTTGGCCCATGCCAATGTTCGCGATCTCTTGCAGCGCATCGCGCTGATCTTCGGTGAGGATGGGCTCACTCATACAAACCGTACTCTTTCAGAACAGGCATCAGCTTGGCGTTCGTCACCGGTTTGTCGATGAAAGCCACAGCGCCGAGCGCTTTCACCCGCGCTTTCGCTTCGGGCTGAATGTCGGCGGACACGACGATCACGAAACTGTCGAGTCCCTCCGAGCGCACGGTTTCCAGCACGTCGAACCCGGTCATGCCCGGCATCGTCAAATCCAAGAACATGACCGATGCCTGCCCGGCACGATACGCGGCGAGCGCGTCTTGGCCGTTCGCGGCCTGCGTTATCTCGACGTCCCACGCTTCCGGCAAAGCGTTGATCAATAGTCGGCGGGCGAGCGTCGAATCGTCCACGACCAGTACAGGCAATCCCATTTTCGGCGGTTCCTTCATAGCCACATCAGGTATAACGGCCCATGCGTGTAGATCTGAAGTACTCCTAAACCCCAACGGAAGAAAACGTTTTCATCCCTCGCAAACGTTAGCGAAAACGTTAAATCGCACCAAACATTTCTTTCTAGACGTTTTTCTCGATTTTTATTCTCTGCAAGATGCTGGGGCAAGGATCCTATGGGCATATCTGGCCGACACCCCGCCGATCTTCGTGCTTCGGCCGGTATTCATAACAGCATCCCCCTCACGGGCACCTCGAACGCATCGAGCAAAGTCCAACGCCGATAAATAGGGAAGGGTCACCTCGCAGCGCTCCGGTCGGATTCATGTAGCGCGGGCGTCTTGGGGGCAGAAGATGCTGCAAAGCGCGAAGAGAAGCCTGCCTCATCGTCGCGCGAATTCGCGTTGATCCCAATCAATAGAAATCCACGTCGTGGCGCACCTTCGCTTGTTATAATTCGATCACGCACTCGCTATAAAGCTAACGCATCGGTTTCTCCCCATCCCTATTTTTCTGGCGCTTTCAACACGCATTCATGATGAAACCCGATCGCCTGCGAGCGCTGGCCGATGCGCTCGCCAAGCACAGCGTCATGCGCCTGCGCGACGCGGCCGCTTTGCTCGGCGTGTCGGAGATGACCGTGCGGCGCGATATCGCCGCCAATCCGGAGCGCTTCACCTATCTGGGCGGCTATATCGTCAGCGCCGCGAACGTGCCGAACGCCGCCGGTTATTCGCTCGAGCAGGAGCAAGACCACTTCGCGCAAGCCAAGGCGCAAGCGTCGGCCCATGCGGCACAATTGATCGTCGATAACGAAACCATCTTCATCGATTGCGGCACGACGCTCACCACGCTCGCGCGCCTCATCCCGGCGCAAGTTCAAGTCACCGTCGTCTGCTATTCGCTCAATATCGCCGAGATCCTGCGGCGCATGCCGAACGTGCGGATGATCTTGCTCGGCGGCGTATATGTGCCATCGTCCGATTCGTTCGCGGGTGACGAGAGCCTCGAGATGCTGCGGCGAATGGGGATCAACAAGGCCTTCATTTCCGCGGGCGGCGTGGACAATGCGCGCGGCGTGACTTGCTGGAATTTCCATGAAGTCGCGATCAAGCAAGCCGCGATGACGAGCGCCGTCGAACGCTATCTTGTCGCCGATACGAGCAAGTTCGGAGTGGTCAAAGCCGTGCGCTTCTCGCAGATCGACGAGTTCGATTCGATCATCACCGAGAAGGGGCTCGAGCCGCGCGAGCGCCGGGCATAACGAAGCAAGCGCCGCGGCTCGCGGCGCCGTCGCTCGTGTGCTGCGTCAACTGCGCCGGCGCAGCACGAACAGTACACCTGCGACGAGAATGAACGCGCCGACGATCACCTTCTGCCAAGTGCTGGGCACGCCCACGAGAATCAGCGTGTTATCGACGAGCGTAACGAGCGCGACGCCAAGCAGCGTGCCAAGCACGGTGCCGCTACCGCCCGTGATGCGTGCACCGCCGAGAATCACCGCGGCGATCACGTCGAGCTCGGAACCCACGAGATCGAACGGATTGGCGAGCCGATTATTGGCGACATGCAAGATGCCCGCGACGCCGGCAAGCATGCCCGTGTAGCCGAATACGAACACATGCACGGCCCGCAGGTTGTAGCCGAGCCGCTCGGCAATCGCCAAGCTGCCGCCCATCGCGTAGACCGCGCGCCCCATCATCGTCCGGTTCAACAACCACCAGGTAAGCGCAGCAGCAGCGAAGAGCGCGAGCACGGAGACGGGCAGCACCGCATCGAGGCCGTCGACGGTGCGATAGGCCAACAACGGAATGCGGCCGAAACGATCCATGCTGTGCGGGATGTTCATGAAGAACGTCGTCCCGACGAACGTGAGCAGGAGACCGCGGTAAAGATACTGCGTGCCGATCGTGACGATCAGCGAGGGCGCCTTCAAGCGATGCACGAGCAAGCCGTTGATCACCCCGAGCACGACACCACCGATCGCGCCCGCGAGCAGGATGAGCCAGAACGGCGCGGCGGGCCACCAGGCGAATACCGCCTTCGTGATCGAATACATCGTCAGCGCGGCGATGGCGGTGAACGACACGTCGATGCCGCCCGCGGCGAGCACGACTAGCGTGCCCAGCGCAAACAGCGTCGTCGTCGTCGCCGAATGCAACAGGTCGAACAGCGTCGCCCACTGCAGGAAGCGCGGGTTGATCGCTGCCACCACGATGCAGGAGAGCACGATCAAGCCCGCGGGCAGCCATTCGGGGCGGCGCGCAAGCTTCGTGCGCCAATCGGGCGGGCGGGGCCGCTCGGTCATTTCCGCGGTATCGGTGGAGCGCATTGTCTGGTTCATAGTCGCGAGTCGTGACGCTTGGTTCATGTCGATGCCATGCCGCTGCGCGTTTCAAGCCGCCTGTGCGAGCAGCGCGCGGTAAAGCTCGGCCTCGGTCAATTCCGCCGCTCGGTACTCGCCCGTCATGCGGCCCTTGCTCATCATCAATATCCGGTCGCAGTTCTGCAGCAATTCGGGTAAATCGTCGCTGATCAGCACGATGCCGATCCCGCGCTCCGACAGCCCCTGCATGATGCGATAGATGATGTCCTTCGAGCCCACGTCGACGCCCACCGTCGGCCCGTGCAAGATCAGCACGTGCGGATCGATCGCGAGCCAGCGGCCGATCAACACGCGCTGCTGATTGCCGCCCGAGAGCGATTGCACGGGCTTGTCGATGTCCGGCGTGGCGATCTGCAGCTCAGTCACCGTGCGCTCGGCCAGCTCGCGCGAACGCTTGCCGTCGAGCTGGCCGAAGCGGTCGCGCAGGCTCGAGATCATCGCCGTGACGACGTTGTCGCGGATCGACTTGTCGAGAAACAGCCCTTCGCTCAAGCGGTCTTCGGGAACATAGCCGATGCGGTGCCGTTTGGCGTCGGCCGGCGTGGACAGTGCGATCGGCTGGCCGTCGAGTGCGATCGTCCCGGCATCGGCGGGCGCGACGCCCGCGAGCGCGCGCGCGAGTTCGTTGCGGCCCGAATCGAGCAAGCCCGTCACGCCCAAAATCTCGCCGCGATGCAGCGCGAACGAGACGTCACTGAAAAGCCGTCCGCGGCCAAGCCCGCGCACGTCGAGCACGACTTCGGCCGCCTCGTGGTTTTGCGTTCTGTAACGCGTATGCGCAAGCTCGCGGCCCGTCATGAGTTCGCTCAGTTGCGCCTTCGTATAGTCCGCGATCGGTCCTTGCGCCACCTTCTGCCCATCGCGCAACACGATGACTTCGCCGCCGATCGCATAGCATTCGTCCAGCTTGTGGCTCACGAACAGCACCGTCACCCCTTGCGTGCGCAACGAAGTCAACACGGCGATCAAGTTCGCCACTTCCTTTTGCGTGAGCGAGGTCGTCGGCTCGTCCATGATCACGAACTTCGCTTCGCTCGCAATGGCGCGCGCGATCGCGACGAGTTGGCGTGTCGCCAACGGCAACGCCTCGATCAGCGTCCCTTGAAACTCCGCGTCCGAGGGCAAGCCCACGGCTTGCAGCGCACGTCCCGCCCTTTGCTGCAGTGCGCGTCGATCGAACGTGCGCGCGAGGCGCCCGTCGTGTTCAGCCAGTTCCGAGGTGAGCGCCACATTCTCCGCCACGCTCATGTTCGGCAGCAGCGACAAGTCTTGATAGACCGTTTCGATGCCCGCCGCGAGCGCCTCGAGCGGCGTGAGCCGCGCGTGACGTTTGCCTTCGATGACGAGCTCGCCCGCGTCCGGCGGCTGCGCGCCGGAAATGATCTTGATCAGTGTGCTCTTGCCGCAGCCGTTTTCGCCGAGCAAGTGATAGATCTGCCCGCGCCCGAACGAAAGCGTGACGCCGCGCAGCGCATAGACGCCCGTGAAGCGCTTGTGCACGTCGATCACTTGCAGCAGAAAATCCGAAGCACCGTTCTCGTCGCTCATCGTCATGCCGTTCGCCCGCATAGAATCCAACCGCTGCCCGGCGCGCGCGGCGCGAAGCCGCGCGCCTGCCGCCGTTTAGAAGTTGTACTGCTTGTAGTTCGACTTATCGACGCTGACCCAGCCCTGTCCTCGCACGATCACGCCCTTGCCGGGGCCCTTCGTCACGGTCACCTTCTCGTAGCCGGGCAGGCCGAGGTTCGCGCCGCTCTGCACGCTCTTGCCATCGAGCAGCATCTTCGCGATCTTGTTCATCGCTTCTCCGGCGAGCTTCGGATCCCAGAAGGCGATGCCGTTGATCGCGCCGCTTTCCAGGAACTTGCCCGCTTCGGTGGGCAGGCCGGTGCCATAGACGCACACTTTGCCGACGAGGCCGGCCTCTTCGACAGCGCGGCCGATTCCGAGCACATCGAGCGAAGACGAGCCTTGGAAGCCCTTGATGTCCGGGTGCTTGCGCAGCACTTCCTTTGCCTGCTGGTAAGCGTGCTCGCCGTCGTTGTTGGTCTCGATGTTGGTTTCGACGAGCTGCATCTTCGGGTACTTCTTCTTCGCATTGTCGATGCCGCCGTCGGCCCACTGCACTTGCGAGCGGCTACCGAGCGAGCCGACGAACGTCGCCCATTTGCCGTCCTGATGCATGCAACTGGCCAGGCGGTCGTTGAGCGCCGCGCCGTAGGCGCTGTTGTCGAACGCTTCGACGTCGACCATCGTGTTCTTCTCGTTGTCGGCCTCGTGCGTGACGACCTTGATGCCGCGATCCATGGCCTTCTTCAGCGCAGGCTCGAGCGTGGGCGGATCGTATGGGACGACAGCGATCGCGCTGACTTTCTTGGCGATCAAGTCTTCGATGATCTTCAATTGCTGCGCGGCATCGGCCTGACCCGGTCCGGTCTGGTAGGTCGTGACGCCGGGATTGTCCTTGGCGAACTCCTTGACGCCTTCTTCCATTCGATTGAACCAGCTGATGCCTGTCACCTTCACGACCGTGACGATCGTTTGATTGGTCGCCGCCTGGGCGGCGAACACGACGCCCGCGCCGAGCGCGCAAGCCGCGAGCGCGAGGCTCGTTCGTTTCAGCTTCATCTGCAATGTCTCCTTCCCCGCCCCTTGTTTGCGCTGACGGACGCCCGAGGCCAGATGTCCGCCGACTACCGAACCCGCTATGGCGACTTACCGCGCCGCCCGATTCACCGTCCGCTCGATCCGCTTTGGCTGGGCTCACCGCTGCGCGGCTTGTCCGCCCGCGCAAAACCGAAGATCGCCCGCAGTTGGCCGCCGTCCGCGAATGCGAGCGAGACGAGCAGTAGAAAGCCCCACGTGCAATCGCCGAAGAACTGGGACACGTTGAGCAGATTGAACAGACTCGAAAGCAGTTGCAGCACCGTCGCTGCAAAGAACACGCACACGATGCGGCCGTAGCCGCCGGCCGGATTGACGCCGCCCATGACGGCGATAAGGATCGCGATCAACAAATACGAATT